>ERZ1292625.62-Hain-H41-01um-R1-62-length-185715-cov-49_pt1 | contig 185715 bp, 178 predicted proteins | sample MGYA00564400_ERZ1292625 | MGnify/ENA primary metagenome ERZ1292625 (study PRJEB36523, sample SAMEA6512639) | groundwater metagenome | collected 2019-01-08 | study: AquaDiva: Metagenomics assemblies of 32 groundwater samples | reverse complement strand
CTATATTCTTTGTAGTTAGATCGTATCCAAAAATATTCCTTCTCATACTCTTTCGTAAGATTCTCTGCCTTCGTATTATTCTTTGAATTCAATTCGTTAGCTATTCTAAGAAAAAGGACTTCAGCTTCGTTTACGAAAGAATCAAAAGCAGGTAAAGTAAGGGTTTCAATAACCTCTCCAGTTGCCTTGTCCTTGAGCTCTTCCTTGATCAATGCAACAAGCCAATCCTCTTCCCCATCGGAAAGAAAGGCATCTACGGCGTATGACCAGACTGAAACCCCTATAAGCAGCTTATGGAGCTTTTCAAAAGTTTCTCTGATTTTCTCGTTCGAAAGCGCTCCGAGATCAAGATCGTCTATTTCTGCATTGTAGTCGTAGAATTTCTTATGGTTGGCCTGCGAAACCTTGAGCACTTCGTCTGCAAATCCGGGATCTGATTTCACTTTTGCAAGAATGACGGCTCTCTTTTCCTTCATCTCGTTCACATCCCAGAACCAATCGAAGTGGTCTTTGATCGAATGATTCTGGAAAGCCATACCATATTTCAATGCATAAGGATTAATAGTTCCTTCCGTGGCGATAGCTAGGCCCTGTTCGTGAATGCCGATTGGACGTCCGCTATAGCTTTTGTTATACCAAGCCTTGTTGGTCTTTAGTCTTCGGTAGATTTCGTCGAATTGAGGGTCGTTGGATTCGTTCATTATTTGATAATCCTAACAATTCCTGTGTTTGCGTCAACCTCAACCATATCACCATCCTTGAGCATCTGCGTCGCAACCTTCGTGCCAATTATGCATGGAATCTTCAATTCGCGTGAGGTGATGGCAGCATGGGAAATGATACCTCCTTCATCGGTTATCATGGCCCCAGACTTCTTGATTGCGACAATGAAATCAGGAGTAGTTTGGCTGGCTACGAGGACTCGACCTTCTTGAAAGGCATTTGCTTGGGCTTTGTTTAAGACAATAGAAACTATCCCTTTGTATTTTCCTTTATAGCCTACCTGTCCTTTGATGATTCCGGCTTGCTGTTGGTGATCATCTGGACGCGGAAGCGCAACATCGATAGCTAATTCTTTTTGAATCTTCTTTATAGCTTCACCAGTATATATCTTGCCCTCGAGTACTAATGAGTGTTTCTCGCGTTCCTTGAGTTCCTCCTCACTCGGAATAGTATCTGTCAGAATTTCCTCGAGAAGTATTGAACCAATGTACGGAATAAGATTCGGGTAAAATTTCGTAATACTTAATCGAAGAACCTCATCTCCATTAGGAACAAAGATATCGTTATCTTTGCGAAAGACCATCATTTCATCCACCAGTTTTTTATAATCAGGTTTGTCTTCAAGCACTTCGACAGCCCACCAGATTCCAGCAAGCCAGTTCCAAGTCCGAATAAAGTCCTTTACGAATACTTCGAATTCCTTTCGAGTAAGTGCACGAGGATTTTTTATTATTGACTTGATCGTGTCATATGATTTGTTAGCACCAACAACAATGCCTGAAGTATAGCGCGCGTCGGTCTTAATTCTCCTCATGATCTCCTGCTTCTGCCATTCCACCTGTGCAGGATCAAGAAAGATGCTTGACCTGTTGTCCATCCTCTCAATAGCCCAGTAAGGCTTTTTCAGGGTCATATCATCGAGCCACGGCAAAGGGCCTGTCTCGCCTTCAGCGCCGATCTGCATGGTGGCCATAGTGAAATCCCGGTGGCCGAATAACTCGAATTTTCTAATATCCTTGGACATGGTTTTATTTAAGAATCCTAACAATTCCTGTATTTGCGTCAACCTCAATCATATCCCCATCTTTAAGCACCTTAGTCGCCACTTTTGTCCCAATTATACAAGGAATATGAAGCTCGCGGGATATGACCGATGCGTGGCTTAAAACTCCGCCCTCTTCAGTGACTATTGCCTTTACTTTCTTGAGCACTGGAACATAATCAGGGGTAGTGGAAGTGGTTATTAGAATATCCCCTTCTTGAACGAGATGAAGCTGGGCCATGGAGGTCACAATACGCGCAGGCCCTGTCGCTTTCCCCGGAAAGGCAACCTGCCCCTTAATTTCTGTTTTTGATTCAATTGGATTGACGACAACAGCTTTTCTGAATATATCAGCATCAGCACCAGATAATAAAATTATATCTTTTGTATCCGCATATGAAAAATATCCGATTCTCCTTTTTTCAATCTTTTCATTAGATGGCAATTGGCCGCTTCTCAAGCCAGTTAGGATCTCCTCAGACGTCAAGTAAAAAACGTCATCAACTTTTTGTAAATTGAGAACCTCGCTGGTTCTTCTGAAAAAATCTTGAAGAAAATATGCATTCCTGTAGTATCGCTCTGTCCTCCAGCTTCGGAAATAGATTGATTCCTGCAGGGTATCAATAAGTTCTTGTGTTTCTTTTGATTGAAAAGTTGATTTATACGCATTGAACTGATCCTGGAACGCCTTTATTTTATTCTGATATTCTTTCAGCTTTTCTTCCGGATTTTCATTGACCAGCTTCTCAAGCCTCTCCAGAATTTCTTCTTTTGTATAAAAACTTCCTGTAAACTTATTATTCTTGATCCATGAAAAATCAATCAAATGATGTTTGAGCAATTCGGAAATATCTGCACCGGATTTCTTCTGCTGTGCAAGTTTCAAAAGACTCCCCTCTTCTGCTTGGATGACGCCAGCTTTTATTGGTGTAGTAAGTACTTGAAATACTTTATCGCACTCCTCTGCTGGAAATACTTTCTTGACCTCCTTTTTTAGGCTGCTCTCCATATATTCTTCAATAAAAAGCGGAAAGACCACATATGCTCCGAATCGATAAAGCTTTTCTACATAGGAAGACCAATATTCGAGTATTTTTTCCTTCGAAACTTTCGTGTAATCAATATTTTCTAATTCCTTGCAGAATTTTTCAACCTCCTCGTTAATAGCATATGCATCATGAAGAAGATCTAACATGAACCGTCCATTACCTTTCAAAGCTTCAATTGTCAGCTTCTTTAGGTTTTGAAAATCAGCATCAACGAATGCCAACTCGCCGTCGATATGGATTATTGAAACTGGATATGGGAACTTTATGGCCTTGTTGTGGTGCTTCGAAATACCCTCAATGATGAAGTGCTGGTAAAGGGGCGATCGTACCCGCTTGTGGACATATTTATATTTAGTTTTAGAAAGCTTGTCGGCTAGGGCTTCGAGGTTCATTTTATTATTTTTACTATCCCCTTCTCTGCATCTACCTCGACCATATCCCCATCCTTCAGTATCTTCGTCGCATTCTTCGTTCCAATTATACAAGGAATATTCATCTCTCGCGAAATGATAGCCGCGTGACAGGTCACCCCGCCTTCATTCGTCACAATAGCTCCACATTTATTGAGAACAGGAACAAAATCCGGTCTAGTCATTGAGGTGACAAGTATGTCGCCTCGCTGCATCTTGTGAAAATCTGCCCTTCCAAGCACGATCTTAACTGTTCCTTTTACCCTCCCTTTCGATGCAGAAACCCCTGTAACTTCTGAACCTTCCCCTTCCGTGATGAGGCTATCCCAGACTTTTTCATCAAGATCAACCTGTCCATGATTTGTCACTTCCATATATCGGATTCCATTGAACTTCCTGATTCCGGTATTCTTTTGAGCCTCAAATTCCGCCGGTTGGAGGAATACAGCATCTTCATAATTCAAATTTAATTTCTTGCATTCTTCACGAAGATATCTGTCTGCCATGGCATTGTAAATCATATTACACTTCTTGCGTACATCCCTGATATAGGTCATCAAGCCCACCCAGCCTTCCAGGCTATCAGGTTTCTTCATGGGAACAATTATTTCGATTGGGATATTCTTGCCTCGTATCTCGGCAAGCCGGTTCCTGAAATATTCCAGCGATGCAGGGTGATAACCTGCATAATTTGAAAGAACATATGAATACTTGTATGAGTGTTCGAGGAGCATATCTTCAGCCTTTTTAGGATCCTTCTCAAATGCAATCTTTTTCAAATCCTTCTCTTCTTCACGAATGAATGAATTACCGTATGATGGAATCACATGGACATCGATCGGATGAGCTTTAAGGTATTCATCCAAAGCCATATCCAGAGGATAGCCGAATCCAATAATAAGGCTCCATGATTTTATGTATTCATAATAGAATTCGGGCTGAGGTCTTATCCTGCCTGATTTCATATCTTCATAGTTCATTTTTTCGAGCTTCTCTGTAAAAACGATCAGATTCTGGGAGAGAGAATATATGTGGTCAGTGAATTCTGAATCATTTTCAAGCAACCAACCAAGGAACCTTCTACCAGGTACAACCCACGAATCCTTTGGCACAAGAGCAGGAGAATTGCCGTTCAAGACATATTTCAAATACCAATTGCCGTTTATATATTCCCCGCGGTATTTCGTCTGGGGCGAGTGATTGCCATATGCTTCATTAAAATATGGGAGCATTTGAAATTCGAAATTGTAATAGTCGCTGAATTTCATCTTAGGATTTTAACAGTCCCCTTCTCTGCATCCACCTCAACCATATCCCCATCCTTTATTACTTCAGTGATACTTCTAATTCCCACAACACTCGGGATGCCGAATTCCCTGCTGACCACTGATACGTGCGAGGTTAAGCCACCCTCCTCAGAAACAATCGCGCTAGCGAGATGCATAATAGGTACAAAATCCGGACTGGTATTGATAACCACGAGAACATTCCCCTTCTTCATCTTGTGAAAATCCTTTGGGCCCAAAACGATACATGCAGCAGCCTTTGCGTGACCGGGCGATGCGATCCTGCCCTTGAATTCAGTGTCGCGAAGATTTTTAGATATCAAATATTTTTCTTCAATATATTCAGCATCCTTGCCGTCGAAAGTCGCTAGGATCGGAGGAGCAAAAATAATCACGCTTGCCGTCCTTCTTTCCCTTACGCGATCAAAATCCACAGGTTTTCCTTCCGCACAAGCGATGAATTCTTGCGGGCTACAGTCCATCACATCATCAATTGAAACTGCTGCACGCTCTGCAATCTCAGCAAACATGGCTGTCGCCTTGTGTTCAACTTGATTTATCGAGTACTTAAAATAGTCCTTAAGCCACGTCGAGAATCCAGAAATTTCAGCTACCTCCTGGTATTTTATAGGAAAAGTCTTTATGAACTCATTTCTTCCTTTTGCCTCTTCTTGCTGTCTCTTAGTGATATCTTCAATCCCTTCCTTGGGGTTTCCAGATTTAAGTTCAAGCAATTTCTCTTTATAATACTTCAGGCTCTTTGCCTTCTCATTATAGTAGCCTAGCGCTGTAAAACAGAATTTTTCATAAATTTTCGAGAGTCTTTCACTAACCTGTTGTTCTTCTATATTGTCTGATTCGGCTGCAAGCTTCAGAAGTTCTAGTTCTTCTTCAACTGCAATGCTTGGAATGTCGTTTGTGGAAAACTTTCTTAAGATCTCATCGACTTTTTCCTTAGGAAAATCCTTTTTGATGAGGGCTATAATACCTCTATCAATCACGCGTATAGTTCCAGACATCTTGAACATAAGTCTGATAAGACTGCAATACTCAAAAGCGAGGACGCCCAGTTCCTTGTCGGAAAGTGCTTTCACGTCAGCAATCGAAAGCTTTCCGAGAAGCTCATCTCGAATTGAATACAGGAATTCCTCTAATTTTTTGATTCGTCCTTTATCATCTGAAAATAGTGTAGCGGCATTTATGAATTCATTCTCATCAGCCACGAGAAAAAACCACTTTACAATATGGTTCTTTATTATCGCAGCACCGCCTTTGAAATAAGAAAGAAGTTTCCATTCAGGATGCTCCTCGGAATATTGTTCGATAATAAGGTGATGGTACAAATAGTACGCTGCCCGACCTCCTTCGGGGCTGAAATGGGCTTCTTTTAGCTTCTCTTCGAGCTCCTCAAGGGTTTTCATAGAGTGCAATAACTATACAGCATTTTCTCGAAAATTCAATGAATATATGCTAGAATATCGCCATCAATTATCAGAGTTAATAATTAAAATTTATGGCTGTAAAACACCTTGTTAGTTCATCAGATCTCACAAAAGCCGATTACGTGGATATGCTCAAGCGCTTTGATAAATTCGTCAAAAAAGGCATTCCAAACAACCTATGTAGAGGCAAGGTTGCAGCAACCCTTTTCTTTCAGCCTTCAACGCGCACCATGACTGCATTTCAAGCCGCAATGATACGACTCGGAGGCGGATGGGTTGGGGTGACTAGTGCTGACGGGATTTCTATGGGAAAAGGAGAATCTTTTGAAGATACGATTCGTGAATACAGTTCTTTTGTTGACCTTATCGCCCTACGTCACCCTGACGATGATTCTGCTGAACGTGCTGCAAAAAACTCCTTCGTACCTTTGTTAAATTGTGGAAGTGGGTCTCGAGAACATGCTGTAGCTTCTGGATGGATACTTATGGCCCTTCAGTATCATGTAAAAAAACCTCTCAAAGGCCTTAAAATCGGCATCTACGGGACTCCGGAAATAAATAGGGTGACAAAAGCCATGGTCCCAATTATGGGTATGTTCGGCGTTGATCTCGTGATTGATGATTTGGGACATTTTCCTCTTCCTAAGGAAGTCGAGGACAAGGCTCGGGCAAATGGAATCAAAGGTATCCGATACGATAAGCTCGACAACTTCATCGGCGATGTAGATATCCTCATGCTCACGCGAGGGTTACAAAAAGGTATTATTCCGGCAGATAAATTTCCAAAGGAAAAGGAGGAGCTTATCCTTAAGAGCTATGTTCCGATCAACAAGGAGCATATGAAAAAAATGAAAAAAGATGCTGTGCTCTATATGCTCAAACCACGTATTTTTGAGATTGAAACAGATGTTGATAGTGACCCACGCGCTGCATATGCAAAAGAGGAACCGTTTGTTGAATTTGCAGCTGCGCTCATTACTCATTTCTTGAATATAAAGATTTAGGCAAAAGAAAATCACCAAGTTTGCTGTCCTTGGTGATTCATTGAATTGAACGAAGAGCGATCGCAACTACTTGGTTGCGATGAGGAGCCAAAAGAGGACTCCTTTCCAGAACACTGATTCATCTGGATTGAATGTTGACTTATGATGGCCGCCGCAACCGGGCTGATTCGCACCAAGCATCCACATGGAGCTCGGAACACCGCCTTGCGATTGTGAGTACCACGCGAAGTCCTCGCCGCCGAGGGAAGGCTCCATCGTTTCAGTCGTCTGCCCTGCTGCCTGTAAGAGCTGCAGGGTTTCGTCGTATGCGCCTTGTGAATTCGCCATCACCGGGTGACCATTGATCACTTCGACGGTAACGACTGCATCGGCATACTGCGTGGCGACTGTTTCGATGTGCTTCTTCACCGTCGCATGGAACTTCGAGCGTTCGGCCGGCAAGAGGTAATTCCTGCAGGCAAACCAGAGTTCCGCACCGGCCGGGAGAACATTGCTGCCCTCGCCTGACTGGAACACTGCTGGAGCGAGCGAAACCGGACGATTGGGTCCGATAGTTCTCACAGCAAGTCCACGCATTGCAACCACGATGTCTGCTCCGATATCCACAGCGCTTGTTCCATTTTCAGGAAACGCAACATGGCCACCATTGCATTTAATCGTCACCTTGACGCGATCAGAGTTGGCAGTGAAGTTACCGGCCTTTCCGATAAAACTTCCAGCCTTTCCGTCCGCCCAGATGTGAAGCGCGTGTGCTTCGCTGATCCCATTGAGCACTCCTTCTTTTACGAGAGAGGCGCCGCCGGATTCAGTGAGAGGATTCTCTTCGGCCCGTTGAAAAACGAACCGAAGATTGTGCTTGGGTTGAACCTTGCCTTCAGCAATCGCCTTGAGCGCACCGAGAAGCATGGCTGCGTGGGTATCATGCCCACAAGCGTGCATTTTTCCAGAAATCTTGGAAGCAAACGGCAAGCCGGTCGCTTCTTGAATTCCGGGAAGTGCATCAACGTCGGAACGAAGGAGAATACGGTCGAATGATGGATTGATATTCACGTCCACTACCAGACCACCTTTCAGTTCCACAACGTGAGCTTTCGCATCGAAGCCGGCGATATCCGCCAGTAATTGACCAATCTGATGCCGGATGTAGATGAGAGTTTTTTCTTCCTCCCACCGCACTTCCGGATACTGATGGAGATGCTGGCGAATGCCAACCACGTATTGCTGTGTTTCTTGAGCGGTAGCAATGAGAGCCGCTGTGTTCGTTTCAGTCATAATCAGTATTTCTGGAGTTGATTGTTTGTTTTTCTATATGAAATTGTCGATTTGCTTTCCTTTACCGTAACATATATATTATAGCACAGATATAAATAAAAAGCAAGCCCTAAGGACTCGTAACGTGGCTTGGTTGAGCCGTCCTATTTGATTATTTTCACAGTCCCCTTTTCACCATCGATTTCAACAATATCCCCATTCTTAAGGGTAGCCGTAGCAACCTTGGTCCCAATAACACAGGGCTTATGAAGTTCCCTCGATAACACTGCTGCATGTGACATCATTCCCCCTTCATCTATAATGACACCTAGTGCCTTTCCTATTACATGGACAAGGTTTGCGTTTGAACGTTCGACCACAGCAATAGAACCTTCCGTAAAATTCATTTCATCCTCTTTGTTCTTGAGAATAGAAACAGTTCCTTTGATGATGCCAGGAGATGCTGGAGTGCCCTTAATTACATTATCATTTTCCATTTGGAGTAAGTATGGTTATTATACCTTTTTCTGCGTCTACTTCCACTATATCTCCATCCTTCAGGACTTGTGTAGCAATTTTCGTCCCAATGATACATGGTTTCTTAAGCTCTCGAGAGATTATAGCAGCGTGACATGTGATACCGCCTTCGTTCGTTATGATCGCAGATGCTTTCTTTATGAGTTGCGCAAAATCAGGGGTTGTCATGCCTGTTACAATTATGTCACCATCCGCAAAATCAGAAACGTGTGATGTCTTCAGAACGCGTACCCTTCCAGTCACTTTACCTCTGTAGGCAACCTGGCCTTTGATTTCTTTCGCTTCGCTTGTTGCGCTATTCAGCTTGATTCCTAACGAGTCAAGGTAGGCTCTGGCATTATCGCCCGAATGCGGAATATATTTCCCATCCGTCTGTTCAACGGTAAAAAAGTCCATCCTTTCCTTCATCATTTTATCAAATAATGCTAAATCCGAGCTGTGCATGTGAATGGCATCCTTGTCCAGATATCGTGCTTCCTCAAAAGTAATTGAAAAAGCGGCGCTAATCTTTTTTGCTAGTACAAAATTTATATAATACGAAACCTGTGCATTAAACATCTTTCTGTCATCCTGCAGCAAGGTCAGTGTTTTTAAAATTTCAAATAAAGATTCTACTTCTTCGCTAATTTTGTATTTCTTACTGATCTCATTCGGCTTAGCAACCTCCGCTGGTTTTTGAAGTTCTGTTTTTATCCTTTCGGTTATTGATGCTGCATCCCATATGTTTGGTCCTACGTATTCATAGGGAAACCAAAAATAATTTGAAGAAAATGCCTCAATTTTTTTACGAAGACTAACGCTTTCAAGTCCTTCCTCCCTAGCGCTTGCAACAAGCTTTGAAAATTCCTTCTCAATCCTTTGGCTGTATGACAGTTCTGCTGGGTGGGAATGAGCCTGGATGATGTCTTTCTTTTGATCTTCAGGGTACTTACTGAGCAATGCTTGTATTCTTTTTTCAATTATATTTGGCGCAAACAGCCAGTAACACATGTTGTCTCTCATTAAGTGTGAGTACTTAATCGAAAGATTCTCAATAAAATTTAGATAGTTTTGATGCGTAACTGGTTCAGATGAAAGGGCGTAATCCTTACAAAAATCAACAAGCTTTTGTCCCGAAGCAGTACTTTTCTTTCTCAAAGCATTGAGGTCGTCAACCTTCTGAAGCATTGCAAGCGCATGTTCGCCAAATTCTGCATACTTTTCCTTTTCCCAAATAGCGAAATAATTGCCCTTGTCCCATACATTGATAACATGTCCTGTATCGCTCATGCCAAAATATTCACTGAAATTCCAGTCAAAAAATGAAAGTAATGGGTATGTCGAGGGAATATAGCGTGTCCTTGTTATAAGCCACTTGTCGTTACTTGGCATGTTATTTTAGAATCCTAATAATTCCAGCGTTCGCATCGACCTCGACCATATCTCCATTCTTCAATATTTGCGTTGCATTCTTGGTACCAATTATACAGGGCTTGCCAAGTTCCCTGGCAACAATTGCAGCATGGCAGGTAATGCCGCCCTCATCGGTAACAAATGCTGATGACTTCTGCATTGCAGGAAGATACTCTGGAGTCGTCATCGAGGTTACGAGGATTTCTCCTTGTTCCAGCAGACCAATATCTTTCTTACTCATTATGATCCGCACCCTTCCTTTTGCGATTCCCTTGCATGCTGATTGACCACGTATTTCTTTCGTCTCAATCGAAACTTTGGGAACATACTCGTATCCCAAACTTTCAAATGCGCTTTTCAATGACTGTTCGGTATTATCAGTCAAAATTATTCCATCTTTCGAGTATATAAAACCAATGACCCTTTTTTCCAATTCTGATAGGTTTATCTCCTTATCATTTCGCAGGTAATCAATGAGCTCTTCTCCTGATAAAACCCTCATTAATTTTTGTTCGATTTGAGTCAACTCTGAAACTTTCATAAGAATTTTATCAGTAAGGACTGCACCGTCAGGAAAAAGGTTTTCAGTCTTCTTTCGGTATTGAAGCGCTATTTGTATTTCGTTCTTATATTTTTCCTTCCTAACAGAGTCATTCTCAAGCCAATTCGGAATCCAGTACATCGTTATGAACGGTCCCATTGCTTTGGTAATGTACTCAAGATACTTTTCATATATCTCAACAAGTGATTCATTATCGACTCCCCTTTCAATCATTTTAACTGAGTCTTTATAGAAAAAATTGATTTCTTGGACTAAGCTATCAAATGCACCAGTTTCTTTTTTAAGCCAGTTAGGGTCATCATCTATCTTTTTCAGAAGGAATTCCTTGAACTCAACCGTATGCTCCTGTGGTGGGCGCATGATTTCTGTATATCCGTCGTGTATGTAAAAAAGCGTGTCAGAATAAGACCAACCAAGCCATTTCTTCAGTCCTGATGTATAGCCTTGCCTCCAAGCTTTTGCATCGATCAAGGAGTTATCCCTTTTAATTATCGTTTCAATCTTTCGCATGTTATTTTAAAATTTTAACAACTCCGGTATTTGCATCCACTTCCACCATATCCCCATCCTTCAAGGCCTTCGTCGCGATCTTTGTTCCAATAATACAAGGTTTGTTCATTTCTCTTGAAATGATGGCGGCGTGGCAGGTCACGCCACCTTCGTCCGTAACGAACGCAGAAGCTTTCTTCATGATCGGCACCATATTGGGAGTTGTCATGCTCGCAACGAGAATGTCACCATCCATAACTCTTGAAAAATCTTCATTGGTCTTTATGATTCGTGCTATTCCTTTAACAATTCCCTTGCAGGCAACATTTCCTTTAAATTCACTGACAGCCTCGATTGTTTCATCAAAAAACTTCATCAGCTGATCGAATTCCGAACCTGAAGCTGCTCTAGTTTTCCCCTCATCAAGCAGAACTGCGCAATTTTTAATACGTTCATTGAGCACTTCAATGGATGGAATTTTATTATTAAGAATCTCCTCCGGCAGACATCGCAGAAACTGGTCGTACGTCAGCTTTTTTGACTCGGCCTCTTGCTTCAGAATAGAAGCAGCTAAGAATGAACTCTTCGACATGATATCCGTTCTTTGTGTCCTGTAATAGATTATGTATTGAAAAATATCGACAAGGTAGGATTCTTCTTTCAAGAGATCCTTGGCGTATGCAATTGTTTTGGATAGATTTTCCTTATCTTCTTTCCATTTTTTCAGGAATTCATCCTTGTTGATTTCAGCAAGTTTTTCCTGGGCATCTTTAACCGTGTATTCACTCACTTGCCCATAACGGGAATGCATCCATGCATAATTTTCTACATGCTTCTGCAGGTCACTGCTCATTACGAGGTCATACTCCTCTTGTTTGTGAAAATTAACCATCATTGGAATGTTCAACCTATTCATCAAGGCCTCAAGCTCATCATCCGGCAGCTTCTTGCCCAGAGCTTCCTTCAAAAGCAGATTTGCCGACTTATCTATTGAAAAGACCAAGTTGAGGGCAGGCATGAACTCCTCATATGCTCTGAAATAGGCTTCTATGCTTTTCGTAGACGAAGCAATGAGATTGTCTTCCCTTCTTTTGAATTCATTGATTACATAATCCAAATGCCCAGGCGCCTTCAAAGCAGACAAAAACAGCTTTGCAGCGGTATCTATATCTTCAATAGAGTAATGCCATGCTGTATCTATGTATACGATATTTTTAAGGCTGAAGGGGGTTTTTAAAATTCCTTCGAAGTTTTTCTTATTGCCGTAACCGTCAAATACGAGACCGCAAAAAAGCGGGTAATAGAATCTTCGAACGGTTATTATGTATTCGTCTCTTTTAAGCATTTTATTTATTCAAAATCTTAACAATTCCACTATTTGCATCAACTTCAACCATGTCTCCATCTTTTAGAATACTAGTAAGTAACTTAATTCCCGTCACACAGGGCGTATTGAGTTCTCTTGCAACTATTGCGGCATGGCATGTCACTCCGCCGTCTTCAGTGATAATTGCAGCTGCTTTTTTCATAGCAGGAACCAGTGAGGGAAAAGTTGTATGGGACAACATTATATCACCCTCATCCATTTTCCCCATTTCCTCTGGGGTATTTATGATCTTTATTGGCCCCTTTGCATGTCCACTGCAGGCGCATACACCTTTAAATTCCTTCGCGCTTACATCAATTGTATCTTTTTCAATATAAGATTCTTCCTTCCTAATAAAACTAGATGCATCAATTCCAGAAAGAATTTGTGATTTTCCATCCCTAATTAGGATTATTGTGTCTGATTTTCTTTTATTGATCGTCATGAGATTAGCACTTTTCCCAGAATTAAGCATTTCTATTATTTCGATGTGACTCATGACCTGAAGCTGATTAATCGAAAGGAATTTCCTTTTTCCGATTTCCTGAAAGACTTTATTTAAAACATAATACCCATGGAATGAGACATCCTTCCGGTAATTCTTAAGAAAAATAATATCAGCGGTGATATCGAATATTCGAGCTTGATTTTCAGTCAAATCAAGACTCGCCTTTAGTGCGGCACGTTTTGATTCAATTAATTTAGGTTTTTCAATCCGTTCGGCGATCTCTGCTTCAGGATTAATATTATTTAAAATCTGGTCATGCCAAAGTTTAAGGTAGTCCCCAATCTTGTATGATGGACCGAGGTATGCAAATGGCGTCCAACACCATTTCTTGAGATGTTCGTTAATTTTTTGAGAAAGGTGTACATCAATATTTGCAGGAATAGCATCAGAATTTGCAAGATTCTTAATAGCTTCCTCTGCGCTACTATTTTTTAAGATAATCTGTAAAATCTCCAAGGATTCGATCTCTTCTCGAATAAGAAGGCTCGTTTTCGAGGGTGTTGTAAGAAGGCTGAAAACTTCAGAAACTTTTACATCTTGATTACCTTTTTTGACATACTCATCGATAATAGCTAACAATTTATTTGTGAGGTCCTGACCATCGCTGTCAACAAACCAGGTCGTAATGACGGCATGAGCTTGTGCGTGAGCCAGCCCATCTATCATTAATGTAACAATTTCTGCGAGTTCTTTATCACTCTTTTTGGTTAAATCAAAATTCAAAACTTTTTGTGCGTATTTAAAATAATCATCATTAAATCTATAAGCTTCTCGGTGATTATTTTCGATGAAATCGGGGTCATCGAATACTTTCTTAATGGCAGTTTCGATCAATTCACGCAATTCATTTTTTCTGAAATATGCACCGAGGAGATCAACTCCAACCATATGGTTAAAGTGCTCTTTTATGATTTGTTTTCCAAAGAAAATCTTCTGAACATAACTTAAACCCCAAGACGACCAAACGAACGGTAGATGATAACCCACTCTAGGTATTATGTAATTACTTACCCATTTGCTATCATTCATAGACTATTTGATAATCCTTACTATCCCCTTTTCTGCATCCACCTCGAGAGTATCTCCATCTTTGAAAACCTGCGTTGCAAATCGAGTGCCGATCACGCAGGGCTTGTTTATTTCACGAGAAATGATTGCAGCGTGGCAGAGCAAGCCGCCGATGTCGGTAACGATAGCGCCGGCCTTTTGCATCAAAATAACGAAATCTGGCGTGGTCATGGTAGTCACAAGCACATCACCCGTCTGCATTTTATGAAAATCGTCAGTATTCATGATGACCCGTGCTGGACCCAAGTATTTTCCAGGATTACCGACTGCGCCTTTGAGCTCCCGGGTATCTTTATCGGTTATTGGGATCATTTTTTTGAGAATGGCCATGTCGCCTGGATTCTCTGTAAATACAACCTTTTCACCTTCAAGAGCAATAAAGGCATAACTATAACCGTTTTTGCGAGTGGAAATTTTGGATTTCAGCTCATCATGAGTTATTTCACCTTTCAAGGCCTGCTTCACCTCAGTAACGCTAAACATCATAAATTCCCTGTAGGTTAAACCAAGTTCCTTAGCTACATTAGCAAGGAATGGAAGTGCCCGTTCAGAAAAAATGGAAAAATATTCGGCACCGGCTTGCTTTACGTAACCGCACTTATTCATGCAGTCAGCGCGCCATTCCAGTTCTGGGGAAATGGAAATTTTGGCATGCTTTGCATCATGAGTTTCTATATGAGTGACTTGCTCATAGAGCCTTTCAACCGTAAGAGGCTCGCCAATGAAATTGAAGATTTCAATCCATGGATATTTTTCTACTTGATTTTGGAATTTAGCATAGAGTTTTTTGTCTTTCTTTATTTCATCCAAGGATTTGGAACCTGCTTCCTTTTTAAGCTCAACCAATTCCTTATGCCGTTCAAACAATGGGCTTACGATTGGAGGAATTATATCCATGACCTTTTCTGCTGGAAAAGATTCGGTGACGACAGCATCCTGGAGCTCCTTCTCTGCGGCTTCATGGAAATGGCTAGCTCCGAGCAGCCAGAGGAAATTTATTCTTTTCGCAGCATCAAGGAATTTCTGAAAATTTTCAGCGGTCGGCTTTAAATCCTGCAATGCTTCTCCGCTCTTTTTTGCCAATAAATAAGTTTCATCGGCGACTTTGATCATATTTTCAAAAAAAGCAGTATCTTTGCTTAGGATTTTCTTTGAAATATGTTCTTTGATTTTTTTTCTTTCTGAACCTTTTACCAAATACTGCCCACCATTCATCGTTATCGCCCAAACCCCATCGGTCTTGATCCCCATTTTGACGGCAAGTTCCGGCACCCAGCACGCGCTCCAAAAATAACTTGGAAAAAGATCTTGCTTCCAGAAACCGTAGTAATCCCATTATTCCGTCTTGAAATCTTTTAATTCGGGAGTAGCGAAACCAGATACTTCATTCTTTACCTCCTTTCGAGCAAGCGTCGTAATCGGCCTGCTTTGGACAATGTAGAACTTCCCTTTCTCGAATGCCCATTCTATATCGCATGGGAAGCCATAGTGCTTCTCGATGCCTAGGATGATTTCTGAAAGCTCAAGGATCTGTTTACCAGTAAGAACCTGAGAAGAGGCCTTCGGCTCAGGAATATCTATCCATTCGTTATTTCCATGCTCTGCAGAGTGCTTTTCAGACCTATAGAGACCTCTTTCCTGCGTCGACACATTTATATCAAGGATATTGCGCGGATTCTTCTCAACTACATAGCTATCAGGAGTTACTGAACCAGAGACAATGGCTTCACCGAGACCGAAGCCGGCTTCAATAATGAGCTGATTGTAGTCTTCTGTTACAGGATGCACTGAAAAAGCGATTCCAGAAACTTCTGATTCGACCATCTTCTGCACAACAACCGCAACTGAAATCTTCGTGCTGTGTAGCATTTTCTCGAATCGGTAAAAGATCGCTCGTGGGGTAAAAAGGGATGACCAGCAAAGCTTCACTTTAGTAAGCACCTGATCTTCAGTAGTATTCAAATATGATTCAAGCTGTCCTGCCCACGCATGGTCCATGCCATCTTCGGCTGTTGCAGACGAACGGACAGCCACATGCTTTGCATCAAGATCCTTAAATGACTTGTTGATAGCATCCGCGATATCCTTCGGCATCTCACGCGAAAGGATAAGGGCACGAATTTTCTCGGAAGCCGCCTCGACAAGGTGAATCTCCTTATGATCGACTGTATGGAGCACTGCATCGATTTCGGCATGGAGTTCAGTTTCTTTGAGAAATTGCTCAAAAGACTCGGAAAGTACGACGAAGCCAGGGGGCACCGGAATACCGGCTTGGGTCATTTCCCCAAGGGATGCACCCTTACCTCCTGCAAGGTGGGCGTCACTTTTTGACAGTTTCTTGAAATTCCGAACAAGTTCCATAATGGTCAATATAGTACTATAAAAATGAGAAAACGTAAACCATAAATAAGACAGTGCTTTATATACTATTGACGTCTATGTATTAATAGTACATAGTATTTACAGTGATTCGCTTTATCGCTCAACTCGAGCACAGCCATAGTGGCTTGAACCTCAAACCAAAACCTGTTAAAAATTATGAGAAGTGCAACTGTAAGACATATAGCTTGGGAAGAAATTGTCCTGAACCCAGATTTTGCAAGTGGACAATTCAACGACGAACAATTGCGTGGCGTTCAGCATTGGCATCGTGCACAGATTGGAGCGATTGAATTGACGGCATCTGGTCTGAAAATTAAACTGGATTGGGTTGCAGAATGGCGGGATAATCGTTGGGTGAAAATTGCCAGCAAAACTGGAACAATCATTCACAATAGTTATCGAGGCGTAGCCACAATTGATGACGATGAGGGCATTACGCTTTACAACATCAGTACGGGAATCAGCAGGCTTTTCCCCAAGGGGCACTCAACCAACATCACAAAGGAAGTGGTGGTGGGACAGTAGCAAAGCATCACCTTACTCACGCAACGCCGACTGTAACATTGCCGGCGTTTTTTGCTATTCATTTTTTTTTAATATTGTAACCACTCCATTGTCTGCATCAACCTCAACCCTATCTCCATCCTTTAGCACCCTTGTAGCAATCTTGGTACCGATAACACAAGGGATCCCAAGCTCACGAGAAACGATGGCGGCATGGCAGGTAATGCCTCCTTCATTGGTCACAACTGCTCCAGCCTGCTTCATCAGAGGCACAAATTCTGGACGGGTCATGGATGTCACTAGAATATCCCCTTTATTAAATCCTTTGTAGCCATGTGGATCGAGTACGACGCGAACTGTTCCTGTTAGTTTGCCTTTGTTCGCAACAAATCCTTTTATCGTATCTGTATGAACATGCTTAACTACTGTTTTCTCAAATTCATCGAGAGCTTTGTCGAAATCACATAATTCAATCTTGTAACTGAAATCTGTGTACACAACAGAAATGAAACCACTCTCACGCCTTACAAGTTCATCCTTAATACTTTTAAGATACTCGATACCTTTAACACACTCAAAGATAAGTATGTTTGTCGCATGCTTTGCGTCAACCTCAATTCGCTTGAGCATTTCGACAGCAACTTCTACCATTACAGCTTGCATCTGTGCGATAACATCCTTTCTTAAATCACGGAAAAGCATAACCATCTGCATGTACTCGACGACTTCCTGCATATCCTTATTAAGACTAACCTTCCATGTATCATATTCTGCTTTTTTGGCAGCAACGCTTTTTTCAAGATTGTCATATTCCCCGCTCTTCTCTTTCATATTCTTTCGAATATCAGCTAGCGCTGTTTCAATTTCTGCATCGCTTTTCGTCCAGACATAATCAGTGAAAATGAACTTCGCCTTACGGATAAGGTTATTTTGTCTGCTCGAAACAAGATCGATAAGGAGCTTCAATCGACGTCCTTCAAAAGATATGAATGTGGGGTGCGTAGCAGTTTCCCAGATAACATCTAGTTCTTCTTTCTTATCTGTACCAATGACATTCAATATCTTGTCATAATCAATACATTCTAAATAAATAGTGTTCTGGAGCGAAACAAGAAACTGATCGAGCAAACCTTTCAGTGTTTGACTTAACTCTTCATCTAAAGCTTTTGAAAAATCTTGTGCAATCGACTTATCATAAAAATCCTGCATCTGTGCAGCAAAAGAATAATATTCATCTTGAAGCCATTTTAGTGAAAGCTCTCCCTTGTGGTACTTCTCAAATCTCAATCTGGCAATTTCAAAATAGTTCTCCTCATCAAGGGCCATGAAGCAGTCCCTGCCTTTGCTGATGGTAAAAAGCACAAGGGGAAGATTTTCTCCCTGCCATGGAAATGAGAGCAAAAGGGGTGACATTCCCCCGCGTATGGTGAAGCATTCATGTGCACCAAGTACTTCTTTAAAATCTTTAACGAGTTGATACGACATGGCTTAAAGAAAGTAATTCTTGATTGCAAAATCAAACTGCTCCAAGAATAGCTTTTTCATATAGGCCGCATTCTGAAGCTCGTAGAATACAGTAATCGCTTTCTTGTATTCGGTTTCATCAATGCTGCGAAGCGAAAGCGGACAAACATCATGAGCGATCAGACATGCGTTTGCAACGATGCGCGAGGTCCTTTTGTTTCCATCCTCAAATGGCTGGATATAGGCGATCATGATAAGAGCAATGAGGGCTTTGCTCCAGGGATCTTTCATCCTATTTATTTCAATGATTGTATTTTCAAGGGCCTCCTTGACTTGATGTTGATTATCAAGCGGACGATATTGAGTGCCGGTTATGCCTACGGCTTTTGATCGTATGCCATGATTCACTTCCAGCCCCTCCACAAGCATTCGGTGCACATCTTCGACATTCCTCAGGGAAAGAATCTTGAATTTTTCCCTGTTGTCAAATATGTAATCAATGGCTTTCTTGTGATTGAGAATCATCGTTGCCTCATCTGCATCATGTCCATACGCTTTCTTGTTATCTTTGATAAGAATTTCAGTGTCTATCAAAGAATACGTATTGCCTTCGATCTTTGATGATTTCCAGGACAATTCTATCGTAATCCTCTCAAGCTCTTTTCTTAGAATGGCTGGAGTTAGATTTTTCTCACGTCCCCGATATGCATCATTTTTCCTATTTAGCTCAAAAATCTCAGCTTCGCTGAATATTCCGTCTAATTTATGGAATATCTCCTGATTGAATAGGATCGCATCTTTAGATCTCACATCCGGCTCCTTGGAAATATATTCTTCATGGTCCAATGCTTTGAGCAGCGGATGAACTCCCCTGATCCTGTACGACACTGCGCGTCCTTTCCCGCTTTTTTCGATTATTCCTGCATCGACAAGCACGGCGAGTTCTCTGACAACGGTCTCTCTCGATGCAGAATCAGTATCCACCTCCAGGAAGATGACCACATCTTGATTCTGAACTGCATCCCTTGATGCAATGAAGTCGACGATTTTCTTTTGTCTGTTAGTTAATTGTGTCATATTTGCAATGCTAATTGTTTCATTTTGACACAATTATAGCTTATTTTTTAGAATTGTGACAATCCCCTTTTCTGCATCCAGCTCAATCATATCCCCTGTCTTTAGGATATCGGTCGCATGATAAGTCGCAACAAGACACGGAATACCGAGCTCACGGGACATGATTGCTGCGTGAGAATTGAGCCCTCCTTGATTAGCAATAATCCCTCCGGCTTTTTTCATAAGAGGAACGAAATCAGGTGATGTTGTTTCTGTGACAAGAATATCTCCCTGATTCATTTCCATAGAATAAAGTTTTTTAACGAATTCTTGATACGGAATGTTTAATTCAGGCAAAACAACCCTAACTCGAGCTGTAACCTTACCCTTGTTAGCAACCGTCCCCTTAAATTCTTTTTTATTGGAATGATCCTCTTCCTCGAATCTCTCAAGAACTTCTCGCTTATCTTTACCTTCAATGGAGATTATTTTTCCATCCTCACAATACAGAACAAATGATTCTTGCCTATCCTTAATCGTCTCAGGAGAAACTCTTTGTTCCAGCTCAAACAATGCTCGTATTTCGTCAAAGCTGTAGAACTTTAAATCTTCTTCGTCTACTCCGAACCATACTGAGCTTAAACTAACGAAATGATAGAGAACAGAAGTCATAAGTTCGACTAGAATTGGTCGACTTCTCATTTTTAAATCATCTCCGAGAACAAGTAGGTTTTTCTTTAATATCTCAGACATCTCGCCTTTATAACTTGCATCGGTAAAAAAGAATTCAGTTTTTTCAAAATAATAGTAGAGCTTGCATACAATAGATTGCAGATCTACAAAATCGTTGAATGTAACAGTTGTAAGCTTTTGAGCTTTGGAAATATAATTCTCAGCTTCATCGGTAGTTACTCTGAAACCTGCTTCGAATTCTTTAAAATTCCTTTCACTAGAGAATATATCCTTTCCGTTTTGACCAGCCCACTCAGCTGCAGAATTTCCAATATATGTGCCAAGTGCCTCATGTGAGTAAAGCGCGATGAAATCTCTCTTTTTATAGTGCGGAAGAACCAAACCATCATTAAGCAAATAGCCCAACTTTTTAAAGAAAAAAGCCCTCTGATAATTCTGCGGCCTCAAGTCTGGGTAAATCATGTGTGACCAAATTATGCCTCTTTTGCCTACAATTGGCTAGGTTTTGAGGTTAATTGACATAACTAATTTATAATGATATGATTATCACTGGTTTACATAAACATTAACGTCGACAAACAACCAAATCGAAAGTGAAAAGTATGAAGAGATCGGTATTCCTCATTCGACACGCTGAACAGGAAAAAGATGAAAGCCCGGGTGCGGGCATCTGGCAACCTAAGGCGCCACTTAAGCCCGGCTCAAGCCAAAGAATACAGGTTGCAGCGGACTACTTCGCCAAGGAAGGCATCGTTTTCCACCGCTACTGGCATTCGGCACTTACACGAGCAGTGCAGACATGTGAGATCCTTTGGGAACTTACAACAAAATCAAGTCCAGACCTTGCCCCCATGAGCGATAACCTCATGCTTGGCCCGAGCAGGATCGGAGAATGGGAGGCGGGATATGAACGGTGGCGGTTGGCGCAGGCTGATCCAGCCAAGCCACCGTTGCTGGACGCTCCAGGGTTCCTCAAAATCATGCCAGACCTCATAAGAACCCAAGCCCTTCGTACGTTTCAAGCAGTGAAGACAATCGCGACGCAGCTTCCGAACAAGCAAAACGCGGCCGCGATTAGTCACATTCCGCTCATCCCACTCGCAGAATGGTGTGCGACGGGCACTACGCTTCGTACTCATGTCGAGTACTGCCAAGCGATTGAGTTTGTCTTCGAAGACGATTCCGTCGTCTCGACGAAAGTACATTTATATTGATTGATCGGTTCGGTTTTCACAACAGGCCCCGCAGTTCATCTGCGAGGCCTTGTTTTATTACGTATTATTGACTTTATTCATTAACTGTGCTATTATGTAAAAGTTAGCACAATCGTCCTTCACAACAAGAAACAACAACTACGGATATTCCATCATGAAAAAAATCCAGAAAGTCCTTTGCGTTTGCATCGGAAACAGTGATCGGTCACCAGTTATGGCCGCCGTCCTCGGTATGCTCCTCGAAAATGCAGGGCACCAAGTCATTGTCGAAAGCGCCGGCGTCGGCGAAAGTGCTGCGAAAGGCGGCCCGGCAGCCGAATTCGGTGTTGCAGCCGCGAAACTGATCGGGCTGGACATTTCCTGCCACAATCGGCGGCGGGTAACGGTACAAGGTGATTTCGCCAATTACGATCTCATCGTCTGTGCGACCGATACCCTCGCCGGCGAGGTGATGAGCATGGGTGTTCCCCTCAGCAAGATCTGCAACGCGCGGATCAGCAATCCGTGGCCTGTGCATTTCGCCCAGGACTATGAGGAAACCATGATGGCGATTATGGGTTCCATGTATCGCGTCGTCGCGCGTTACTTCCCGCCGCCTGTACATCCCGCAGACCGCCCTCCACATCTGTAACCCGGATCCAGCCGACTACGGCTGTAAACAAACAATCACCAAAACCCAGAGTAGTCGCTGGGTTTTATTTTTTTATATTTTCCTCACTATTCCCTTTTCTGCATCTACTTCAACCATGTCCCCGGTCTTTAGTACTTTAAGTATATTATGAATACCAACTATACATGGTATTTTTAGCTCTCGGCTAATGATAGCAGCGTGAGACATCATTCCTCCCTGTGCAGTCAATATAGCTGTAGCCTTCGAACACGCAGGAGTGAATTCTGGAGTTGTTGTCTCTGTCACTAAGATTTCTCCTTTTTTCATTTTTTCAATCTGAATCAAAAGATCATTAAATTTATCAAAACCGTCAATGATAATTATACGCACTTTTCCACGTACCTTGCCCTTGCAAGCTGTCCTACCTTTCAATTCTATACCAGACTCAAAATTGGAGATAAACGCTGATACGAATGATCGGGAATCAATTCCAAACAAAAAGGAATCCTTTTGATTAAGATAAATAATTGAATACGAGTTTTTTATACTTTGAATCTTGTCTTTACCTGTTATTTTTTGGGAATACAGATCTATAATCTCCTTCTGCGAGTAATTTGAAATAGTTTCATAATCAATCTTGAATTGCTCGCTAAGGATACGAAGCACCGATTCAAAATACTTTGGTCCTGAATATAGAACAAGGTTCATATAGCCTCTTGCATGATACTTAAATTCGCCGAAACTCTTTAAATTCTCAGCTGTAATTGCATCATTTTTTGAAAATTCAAAAGCACTGTCCAAATAAATGAATTCGGTTTTTTGAAAATGTGTCCAAAATTCAACAATAACATCAAAAAAACGCTTGGTTTCATCTAAATTTAATGATTTTTTGGTCAGCAGGTATTTAAAATATTCCTCCGAGCCTTTTTCATACGTATTTGACTCATCAATAAGCTTCTGGAAATTTGACTTGTTACTATAAATTTCAATTCCAATTTTTGATGTCTGCTTGATTGATTCCTTCGAAATATAAGTTGTAAACCAACCATCCTGGCTAATCATTACATGATCGACGTTCCTATATCCTTTAGCAAATAAATCCACAATCAAGAAAGGCGGGTGCATCTTAAATTGAAATGCTCGAGCGTAATCTTTTACATTTAAATTCATAGATTTACTTCAAAAGTTTAACTTCCCCCTTCTCAGCATCCACTTCGACCACATCACCGTCCTTTAACAAGTCTGTTGCTGTTTTCAATCCAACAATACAAGGTATGTTCAATTCCCTACTGACTATTGCCGCATGGGACATCATTCCTCCCTGATTCGTGAGGATGGCAGAAGCCTTCTTGCAAGCTAACAGCAATTCTGGTCCTGTTGTGTCTGCAACAAGAATGTTCCCTTGCGGCATTTTGGCAATAGTTTCTGACAATCTACTGAAAGCATTATTACCAAACCTTATGACTGTTACCGGAGCAGTCACTTTACCCTTAGAGACAATTATCCCCTTCAACACATCTTCTTTCTTTTCACCTGACATAAATCCTGTTATCACTTCTTTGGCTTCTTCTCCTTGAAGATACACTACCTCTCCTGTTTTACCGCACATTAAATATGAACTTTCTCGCTCTTTTATATCTTCTTCTGACAACTTGATGCCAGAAAACAGATTCAAAATATCAGATTTCCCATATGAAGAAATATGTTCAAGCGATATATCAAATTGGACTGATATTTTTTTTAGAAATGTTTTTCTGTGCGAACCAGGCATAAAAAAGATAGCGTTAGTCCTTGCGCGGCTGCTATTCTTTATTGATTCGAATTCCTTTAGATTTTTTGCGATGATAGGATTCTGATCTTTAAGTCGATATGCTTCATCTACATAAAAGAATTCGGTCTTGGAATAAGAATTGTAATTCTTAGTAAGCGTATCTAGAATCGCTTGGCATTGCTCAAGCGATAATTTTTCATTGGCTAGAGTTTTTTCAAAGAAAACATTCGCGTCCTTGTAATAATCATCCAAATCCTTCTTCAGACTTCCAAAAAGCTCTTCATCACTAAGAATTCTGACACCTTCCTGCAAAGTTCTTGTGATTGTCTCTTTTGGCAAAAAGCTTGTCCATTTATCATTCAGGAAAATGGTCATACCTCCAAGAGCTTTGTAGTAACCCATGAAAATATCCGAGGTGAGATATGACATCCCATTTGTTGAAAAAAGCTGCTGATATTCCGAATATTTAAACTCTGGTTTCATTTATCCAATTATACTCACAATTCCTTTTTCTGCATCAACTTCCACTATATCCCCATCCTTAAATACCTTGGTTGCGATTTTCGTACCGATGACGCACGGCTTCTTGAGTTCTCGAGAAATAATCGAGGCATGACAAGCGAGACCGCCTTCATCCGTGACCAGAGCTGAGCAACGCAAAATTCCTGACATAAGCGAGGGGCTTGATTGGATAGAAATAAGTACATCCCCTTCGTTAAACTTCTTTAGATCATCCATTGTATTCACGATTTTTACTGTACCTCGCACAACCCCTTTGTAGGCTACTGTTCCCTTCACTTCTTTAACATTTAAATCATGAGAAGACTCCATGTTCGAAAATTCCTTTTGCTCGTAGCTGAATTTCACCTCATATGGCTTTTTGCCAAGCGTAAGTGCACACCAACTCATCCTTTTGACCAATTCGACAGGAGGCACAGGATCCTCCTCTCCTTCAAGGATTCTCTTGAGCTCATCAGGATGAAGATATGACGCCTGCTCATCATCTACATCCATGATCTCTGCTGCTTCTTCGAAATACCTATCTATGACCATCTGGCCGAGCTGCGGGTAGCGGGTCTGACCCTTCAATTCTTCGTACATAGAAAGCACCTCAGCAAATATTTCCTCTGACTCGCCTTTTTCTAAAGCTTTCTCTATACCATAAAGTATCCAGTATGGCAGTATGGTGCAATAACCAAAATTTTCCTTAAAATGTTTGAGTACCGGTCCGTACGACTTTCTATCTATATTGAAGCTCTTTCCCTTGTATTGATCAAGGAGCTTATCAGCTTCCTTATTCAAGCCTTTAGCCTTCTCATACCATACTTTGAATGACGGCTCGCCATTCTTGATGAGCTTCTGCACTCGTTCTGCTATCGCATCCATTTCTTTCTGAGAGACATTGAGCTCGCACATGCCATGCTTGTGGACGAAGACAGACTTCGTAAAACCAATTCCAATAGTTTCTATCAAAACCAAATTGTGCTGCCATAGGGATATGACTAGATTGAACAGAGGCATCTTCCGTTCTGCAAATTGTACAAGGTCGTGTTGCATGTTATTTCAGTATTCTAGCGACGCCCTTTTCCATATCAATTTCAAGCATATCGCCAGTTTTAAACGCCTTACTCGCTATCTTTGTTCCCACAATACAAGAAACCTGAAGTTCACGTGAAGCAATCGATGCATGACAAGTCATTCCTCCCTCGTCTGTAATCACAGCTCCAGCCTTTTTCATAATAGGCACATAATCCGGGTTTGTCATTTCTGTAACAAGTATTTCTCCATCCTGAAATGATGGCATGTCAGCAAAACTTACAATCACCCTTACCTTTCCTTGAATCTTCATCTTCTCCTTATTCCTATATGAAACAGTTCCCTTCACCTCTTTAATACCTTTTGCATCACCATCATCGATTGAGAGTCCTGCCTTTGAAAGAGCGACATTAAATTCATCAAGATTTGCATAGATCTTTTCATTAAGCATGCCGAAGCCATTGATTCTTCGCCTGACATCAGAAGTGATTTTCTCGCTATCGGAATCATTGCAAAGCACTTTCACTGCCTCGTAAGGAGAGATAAAATGGGTCAAATCAGCATGCTTCGGCATAAGCTTATTCCATGCATTAACAAAAACCTTATTCATTTGTTCTGTATATTTCTCAGATTCTGCTCGATATGCTAAAAGGTACTCATTGAATTCTTTCGGAGCTTCTGGTAAATCAGGTAAAAAGAAAACGGCGGTAAAAGCTGACCACCATCCAAGCAAATGTTCATAGTATTCAGAAAGCTCTTCTCCACTTTCAACTTCTTTTTCCTTCTTCAGATACGGCAGAAGAAATGGCCAATGCTCATCAAGCGTACTCTTGAGATCAGAAATAACCACTTCATTTGGAATTAGGTATTTCTTTATCTGTTCAATAATCTGTTTCATTTCAGCTGGGTCATACCAGACGGAACCCTTTTGCCCTGGCGGAAGAATAGTGAAAGCACTGTTCTTTACTTGATAGTCAAGAAATCGTGAATAACCGAGACGGTCGCTGTCATTCCACAGTTGGAAATAGAAGAAGCTTTTTTCGCGTGAAAATATTCTTTCTAGGATGATCATATTGTTCTATGTTTTTAGTATCCTAATTATACCGTTATCTGCATCTACCTCAACTGTGACGCCATTCTTCAGCAGTTTGGTGGCAACTTTGGTTCCAACTATGCATGGTTTGCCGAATTCCCGCGACATAATAGCCGCGTGAGATAATAGACCACCTTCATTCGTTATAATGGCAGCCGACCTTCTCATTGCTGGTACATAATCAGGACTCGTCATTGAAGTAACAAGTATTTCTCCTGCAACAAGATCATTCGAATCTTTGGGCGTTAGGGCAATCCTTACCTCGCCTGTGGTTTTCCCTTTGAAGGCAGGTTGACCCCTAAATTCTCTTACATTCATATCAATTTTTCCGACCCCAGATTCAACATGCTCACTGAATCCTTTTGCTTCATCGCCCCACATCCATTTTATAACGCCATTTTGCATGATGGCAGCAGTAGCAGCACCTCGGTTGCTAATTTCCTCCAAGGAGACCTTCTTATCCTCAAGCAGGCAATCGTAAATCTCTTTAGATGTCAGATGTACCCAAGATTCATAAGGCATGTCCAAAGCTTTTGCGAGGATCCTACAGAATGGAAGCAACTTTGATGCCGCACGAGTTCCTTCTTCAACACTCGCGGTAAGTATCCATCCCAACTCCCTCGCTTTTTCGATTGAGGTAAGAAGTTCCTTGTTGTTTTTCAATAGCGCAAATAATTTCTTTGAAATTCCATCATATTCCGCTTTTTTCTTTTCTTGCAATTCATATTGATCCAGCTGGTTCTCCTGCACAGCCACGTCAATTCTTTTGAGTAATTCGTCTTTGGTTAATGGTTCAACAGGTAGCAAGAAGAAAGTCTTTATCCATGAATAATCAGCGAGGTGTTTTTCGATATTTGAATCAATAGATTCATTATTCTGCAACTTTTTTACAAGCCTAAAGAAATCCCTTTGCTCTTTCTGAAAAATCGCTTCCTTGGCAGGAAAAAGGAGTATTCCCAGTGCTGTATTGAAATCTATAAGCTTTTCTATTTCCTTCCTGTATTTTTCAAGACCTGACTTGACCCTATCAGAAAGCATATTTTCCTCTGTAACATACCAAGGAATATAGAACCATGGAATCGTCTCAAGATAACTTTCTTCAACAGTCCTCCAGCGCTCTGCCAACTCTTTTTTTGAAAGGTTTTCAGAAAGATTCTGAGTGCATTTTTCCATGACAGAATCAATCTTCTTTGGCATTGCCATAGTCTTATCAAAGAGATACTGCAAGTAATCAGGACTCTCTATCTTTTCTCTAAGTTTCTTGAGAATTAGTTTCTTATCGTTAACTTTTACATACCCCTTATATGCATCAGTGAAAAGATAATCAGGACTTTTCACTGAAAAATCCAATTCTATAGACATATGATCCCTGATTGCTCGGAGCCAAAGATCAGTCATTATGGCAGGATGCATTTCCCTTTGCTGAAATTCGAATTCCCATTCGTCAGGCTTAATATTGAAGTTTGTGGAGTCTTTTTGCATGCAACTATTTTGTAATCAAACAATACCACATTTCCCCCATATTTAAAGGCGTCGTTTTTATTGACTTATTTAAAATAATATGCTATAGATACAAAGTATTTTGATCCTCGAAACCAACCCTCAACCCCAAAAGAGCACTGCTTATGTCACTAACCTACAGTCTTTGGCGGCACATACATGCCCCGAAAAAGCCTGAACTCCAGGATGATCCTGAGTATGATTTTCGCCGGCTGGTAAGCGGAAACGGGATCCTGCAAGGATACTCCCTCAATCTCCGTTTAAAAAGACTCCATTACAAGCCAGCCATTATCCTTCATTCGGAATCCCCTCGTGCAATCGTTACTGCGCATCTGGCTTGTAATGGAACTGAAATGGCATCGATTCCCATCGTACCCCTCAGAGAATTCTGGCCAAGTGACAAGGAATTCTTCGGCAGAATGTGGGCCTTCGCTTGCCGTTACCAGTTCGATACGGAAGCATACCTGCAAGACCCAGAAGCACTTGCACTCTATAAGGCATACGGGCAAAGAATAAAGAATGAAATGCAGGTTGCAATCAATAGACACCACATTACGTCCGGCGAGGTCTTCGTCTTCGGCCATGGAGTCTGGAATTGTTTCATCGCTTGGGCAATCGCAGGATTCCCAGAGCCGAAAGAAGCCTTCTTTCCACACCTCAATGAATGTGACGAGCTCCGAGTCACAAATCAATCGGTAATTCATGTTCCATTTCAAAAAGCGCCAACCTGAAAGGGTTGGCCTTTATTTTTATGTTTACTTGACTAATATTCTAAATATGATTATATGGTGCTAGCGTCTCTCTAATTAAACACCAACAACCCACCGTCTAAGTCGCGGGTATTCTACGGTTCGAAAGGAAAAAATGAAAACTAAGATGTCTGAACGTGCAATTTTTGCATTACCGTTGTCACATCTCAACATGAGCTCATTGAATCGCTGGGCGAAAGAAAAGCAGCTTGTCACAATTGGCGACCTTGTTTCCGCGTATCATTATCGCTTTGTTGTCAGTATGAGGACTGAGGCTTCAGGGTCACTCTACACCAATGTTGGGTTAAGTTGGAAAGCAATCAAAGCAATTAAGACCAAGCTAGCTCAATTTGGCCTTACACCTGATGATTGGCCGGCGCTTGTGCGGCACAACGAGTTACTGTCGAAGCTCTCAAAAGCAAAAATAGAAAACGTCCCACTTCGTGAAGTGGTTGCAGGTTTGTATGGAGATCTCTATGATTATATGTGTAGCAATTACAATCGCGAATTACAGATAACAGTCGGTGATTTCATCAAGCGCAGCTTTAGTCAGCGAGAGCCAGGTCGTGGTCTAGTCGAAAAAACACTCCTAAAGTCAAAAAGGAAGGGTCTTGTGAAGTTTCTACAACAGCTCAAAGCCAAGGGATTCACTAAAAGTGACGGTATCTTTTTGTCATGGGATCCATTAACTCCATCCATGGACATGGCAGAAAATAGACTCAAGGAAAGATATGCAAAAACTTACCAGCTTACAGCTGCTGAAGTCAGAAAGTTTGCCCGAATAATCGTAAACGAAAGATGGCTCCTTCATGGAATGCCTAGCTAGTCCAAACTGCCGGTAGCACTGCCAGTCAATGTGCTACCGGTTTTTTTATGTCAGTTTAGGATTTTTACAATTCCCTTTGCAGCATCGACCTCTAATAGATCTCCATCTTTTACCAGTTTAGTCCCGACCTTAGTGCTGACAATGCATGGAATCTTGAATTCTCGGGAGACAATCGCCGTATGTGAAAGCAGGCTGCCATAGTCAGCAACGATGGCGCTTGCTATTTTTATGATTGAAGTAAGTTCGGTAGTTGTATCATAGGTAACCATAATCTGCCCCTGTTTGAATTTATTCCTGTCACCCGCTCCTTTTATAATGCAGGCTGTACCTCTTACTATCCCAGGATAAGCAGTAAGGCCTTTGAATTCCTTCACCAATGTCGTGTCTGGCTTCTCTATCAATCTATCCATTATTTTCACCGCATCATCCCCATAATATGCTGTGATTTTTCCATCCTCCAGCAGGCAGGCCCAATGCTTTTTCCTTTCCTGTATGTATTCAAAATTCACTTTTGTATTACTTCTCAAAAATTCCCTTATCTCGTCAGGGGCAAGGAAACGCACATCTATCCAAGACGGAAGACCGACTCGTTCGCCGATTTCCAAAAGCAATGGCCGTGCGTAATAAATGCCTTCGATCAAGTCAGCTTTTGAAAAATCAAGGACGATCTGATATTCCTGCATCATGAATACCAGCTTCTTGAAGAAATCCAAATTTTGATAGTCTTTATTTTTTTCAAGAAAATCCCGCTGTTCCTTGATGATATCTTGCAGTCTTTGCTTCGGTGACTCAATTCGTTCCTGCAACTGCCTCTGATATTCCTCTTTCGTGCGTGGCTCGCCAATGTACTCCATATGGAACCAGCCGAATGATTCAACCAAATCATCCAAGGCTTTATCATTTTCAGGATCACTCTGCAGTTCGAAGAGGGCTTGCTCTTCCTTCTGCACAGTCGTCAGCCTGGTGGGCGTCAGGAAAAGAGCTGTGTATTTGATCATGTTTTCTAGAGTCGCTTCATCCTTTAGGATATTCTTCAGTTCATTTTCAAAAACATCCTGTAAGTCGGAAGCGTAGATGCCAAGCACCATCGGATGAATCGTAGAGATATAGATTTCGTAAAATATATTAAAATATTCTATGAGTTTCTTATTATCAAGCTTTGAAAAGTCCTCTTTAGAAAAAGCCTTGATACCCTTGAGATCGTCTTTATATTCCTTATCAATTACATCAAAAAAATTTTGAGTGTACTTCCCTTCCCTGACCTCTTTTTCCATAAGGATACGTATTCTTTTTCTGTCTTCAGTATGATGACAAAGATTGACCTCATAGCCATTTGCAGCATCGAGAACTTTTTCAATCTGACATTCCGTGCCAGGTACTTTTCGCATATATGAATGAAGGACGCCAAAACCGGTGAGAAGAGTTCTGTTTCTTGATCCGATCGCGACGTAGGGCTTCATGTTATTTTAATATCCTAACAACCCCAGCATTAGCATCCACTTCGACCATATCGCCATCTTTTAAAACTTTTGTAGCAATCTTCGTAGCGATGATGCACGGCTTATGAAACTCTCGTGCAATTATTGCCGCATGACAAGTTGTACCTCCCTCATCAGTTATGTAAGCAGCAGCGCGCCTCATGGCGTTTATAAGTTCCGGTGTTGTCATGCTAGCAACAAGGATTTCGCCATCCTCAAATTTATTACTATCCTCTTGATTAAACACAACTCTGACTTTCCCCCTTGAAAATCCTTTAGAAGCGACTGTGCCTTTTAACTCTGTAATATTTTCCAAAGTCACTTCTTCCTTGATTCCTTGCTCTTTAATAATCTCAATTACATCTTTTTCGCCAAAAAAATGCTCGTACCTTTCATTAAGTGAGAGTATGGCAAAGTGCCTCCTTTGATCAATAACATCGCTCGCGGGTATTTCTTCGGTCTCAATCCAACGAAAAAATTCCTTTTCTGTAAGCCTAAGTACGGTTCGTGAATCATGTCCTAATTTTTCAAATGTCAGACGTAATGCCCAGTTTGCACGTACAAGCGACATTTTCCCCTCATCATAAATATAAACAATCTTTTGTGTTATTTGTATAAGCCAACGCACATAAGAAGAAAATTTTTCAACATCAAGGACTTCTTTACCACCAACGTCCGGAGCTAAATCCTTAAGAACAGCAAAATAGTCAGCAGCCGTCCAGCTTGCTGAAAGATATTCAGAATGAATGAATCCGTAGGAATGAGCCAGTTTTTCAGCTTCGATTCTAAGCTTTTCCTCGGATTGATTATTTTGATTTACTTGGACAGCTGCAATATCTTTGTGCTCTCTGGCGAGAAGAGTCGCTTTGTAAGGCATAAGAACCAATTTCTCAATGCTCATCCATGCAGGATCACCAATTTCATTCCTTATTTTTTCAGTCAAGACTGACACCCACGTGTACCCCAACATCATGTAACCCATATTCAATCTAAATCGCAAATAAATATTCTTCATATCAAGTCTGGTGGCACCCGGCTCAAGCTTTAGGTCAGATTCAATGCTTTGAATGATCTTATCAAGAGCCTGTTCGAGTGAGTCAGACTCCTTATTCAAAGCTTCGTTAAAATTTACAAGTGTTGAGTTAGTTCTTTCCAAATCTGAATAAAATTCAACGAGAGGAGTATTATGTTTAAATGCAAACTCGTTAAAAGAATTCCAATAATATTCTCCAACATGAATTCCTTCCCTCCGCATACTCATTACGGCGTCAAAATGTAGCACTTCCTGATTGCGTGCTACTAACATTGTCCATTTTGGTTTTTTTGTATTCACAATCATTTAGATGATTCTTACTATACCAGCATTTGCATCCACCTCCACCCTATCACCAGTCTGGAGTATCCTCGTTACATCCTTGATTGCTATTATACAAGGCTTACCGAGCTCACGAGAAACGATGGCGGCATGACTTGTGATTCCACCCTTACCGGTCAAAATCGCAGAAGACGCTCGCATAAGAGGCACGAATGTTGGAGAGGTCTCTGCAGCAACCAAAATCTCTCCATCTTTGAAATCAGCAAATTGTTTTTGCGATTCTATGACCCTTACTATTCCTTTTACATAGCCCTTTGAAGCACCGATTCCTTTCAATACATCCAGCCTTCCTGTCTGTTCATAATGTCTCTTCAAATAGAGGTTATCAATTTCGGCATAGAGCGGATCATTCGGGGTCAAGACGATTTCTTCTCCATCAAGCGAAAGTGCATTGAAAAACACTTTCTCGCGGGAAAAGACGGTCTCCTTATTTTTAATTTCCCTTTTGGAATCCCGAAGCACCACAAATAGTTCGTTCGGAGTCAGCATGAGCACCAGCTTATATCCCACGCCGTTCTTTGAACCAATATCATCGAGGATTGGCCTCATGCGATGAGCCATCTTCATATCCAACATTGCTGCTTGTGCCCTCCAATACGCAGAAGATGAACAAAGCGCTACCACTCCATCATACCCCGGATCAGATATAGCTTTTCTATGAGCTTTGACATTATTTCCTTTGAGAATATTCGTAATCTCTTCTGACAATCGCTTATACGCATGTGCTCGGTCGACAGGTTCTCCCACCCATTTGCTGATGCGAGACCAAATATAGTGTTGTATATAGGAATCAACTAATCCAGATAATTCCTTGTCATTTTCAACCGCAGCGGCTATCGAGTTTTCTTGATTGGGATATCTCTTAATATATTTTTCTGCAATGTCTCGTATGGCATGCACTTCCTCCTCTATCCAGGTGTCTCGCAGAAAAGGCTGAACCCTGCCGAACAGATCAGCGTCAGCTGTAACATAGCCAGTATCTTTGGCTATCTTTGTCATCTCATCTCCAGCAAAGGTTGCAATAGTCCACAAACCAATAAATTCCTTGTAGGTCTTAATGACTGAATCGAAATTCTTGATAAATGTTTCATCGTCAAGCAAAAAATTTTGTTCTACTTTCTTAAAGACTGCATCTCCCTCCGCATCAATTCTGCTTACATAATCAAGAAGCGTGCCTGCTTCATAAGAATTCTTTAAATAATCATAGATTGCTTTTCTACTGTGCGTACTGTGAAAGGCATAGCCGTCTATGCTAAAGATTGTCGTTATTTCAACCCCCGGCATCGCACGCTTTAATATGTCACTTGTATGCCAATAAGTAAAAAGCATCCATTGCAACGGAGCTTGTATCCAGCGACCGTCCTCAAGCCAGACGTTTGTATTGAAAATATCTAGTTTTTCGAGCTTTTCCTTTGTCGTCATTTTAATATCCTAACAATACCATTATCTGCATCCACTTCGACTGTGTCGCCGTCCTTTAATACTCTGGTGGCAATTTTTGTTCCAATGATACAAGGCTTCTTCATTTCCCGGGCAAGGATTGCGGCATGTGAAAGCATCCCTCCTTCGTTCGTTATAAATGCAGCAGACTTCTCCATAACCCTGATATAGTCTGGGCGAGTAGTGCTCGTCACAAGAATGTCTCCTTCTGAAATCTTATCAAAATCGTTATTACTTATAACTATCCTCACTTTTCCTCTCACAATACCAGGATACGCCACAGTCCCAGTAATTTTATCTTGAATTTTATTGGCCAATTTTTCATCAACAATTTTAAGCATCTTATCATCAGTAATGATAGACAAAGTGTCTTCAATGAAAATTAAAGCGCTATTAGAAATCCTTTTTTGAAGCAATGATCTGTCTTGAGTTACATTATCAAGCAGCGCTGACTTAATCTCGTCGTAAGTTATGAAGCCGACTTCATCCAATGATATATTCAGCCTACTTGAAATTTCAGCAAATAAATACCTAGCCTTAAGCGAAGACTGTTCTCTATAAAAATTTTTCCACTCCTTAAAATCCGCATAAAGAGTATAGAATTTCAATAGTGAAAAAAAGTGTTTATCATTCTTAAATTTCTTAATAGCATTATTTGTGCTTCTTTTTCTGCCTCTATATTTGTTTTTGATCGATCTTAAAAAATCCTTAGCGATTTCTGGGGTAACGCTGGAAATTCTTTCCTCATGAGTAATTCTTGGGGTAAGTTCATAGTTAAAATCAAACATGCCTAAACAGGAGAAATCTTCGGTAATTTCGTTAATAATCCGTGTTTTTTTCTTAACAGATAGTAGTGCAGCTTTGTTGATCTGGCACAGATAGTTATCCAAAGGTATAACACTGACTGGTTTTGAAATTATATCAAAAAATTTTATAGCCTCTTCGCTCGAAAAACCATGCTGATATAGTTTGTCGGTAATAATTTGGGTTAAAATATTCTCGAATGGAACGAACGTTAGCCAGATCGGGAGCGATATCATTTCCTGATACTCCTTAAATTCTTCGTATTTATCAAACAGACTCTTATTATCACAACCACTGTAACTGGTCGGCATCCTGGAGACATACCTATTACCTTTCTTATTGCCGCTATTTATTGTCTTCAATATTAAATCAATAAACTTATTATCACATGTCTCAAGCCTTTTCTTGATCAAATCTAGATTAGTTTTTTGATTCGAACCCCAGGAGTATTGAGCATTGTTTCCATCTTTAATCCTAAAGATGTAATCTCTAAAATCCAAACCGAAAAAACGGTTAAGTTGCGTCCTATATCCAAAATAAACCAAATACATCATCTGGTAAGTCATTCTTCTGTCAATGCCAAAATTCCAGTCTTTAGACATTATTTGATGAATGGCAGAATCGGAAATATTTTCTTGTTTAAAAGTCATTTGAGTATTCTAACAATACCATTATCCGCATCAACTTCAACTACATCCCCATCTTTAAGAAGTTTCGTTGCAATCTTTGTTCCGATCACACACGGAATCTTCAGCTCTCGGGAAACGATAGCTGCATGACATGTAATACCTCCTTCATCAGTTATGATACCGGCAGCCATTTTCATAAGAGGGACATATTCAGGGCGAGTCATTCCCGCAACGAGTATTTCACCATCGCTGAATCCGTGATTTGAATTTACATTAGTCACTATCCTGACTTTGCCTTTTACTTTTCCTTTAAATGCTGACTGCCCTTTTATAATATCAGAATTCTTGCCATCAGAATGGCACTCTTTGAAATATGTATTTATTTTTTCAACGCCAGAGTCAATATCAATATTCAGTTTTTCAGGCTCCCCATTATAGGGAATCAGCCACTGGAAGCCCCTTTTCCTTTCAGATAGTTCCTCTTTCACTGATTGCATATATTCCGTGCCCTTGAGGAGTTCACGAAACGTATAATACGGGATAAGATCCCTGTCGATTCCCGCTTCCTTGAATTGCTTTTCTGCTACGCGGTACAGCAACGTTATCGCCTTTGCAATGAAGTTTTTCCGACGATCCCTGATTTTCATCGCTGTCTGCAGATAATGCGCAATGTTTTTCTGATTGTCAGGCAGTCCAGCAATCCATTTTTCATGTTCTTCCAGAATCATCTCAAGATGGTCGTCCTCTGATTCCAAAGCCTTCTCTGCTGCCTGCGGATTACCGATAAAGCCGGAAAATCTTTCCTTAAGAATTTTTTCAGCTTCTGACAACGTCCGGACAGAATGATAATCCGCAAAGAAATACTGGCACTTCTCAACAATCTTATTCCAATTTTCACCTTCTTTAACCAGCAAAAGAAAATGCTTGAATTGAACCTTGTCAAAAGATTCGAATGCAGGCTCGACAGCCTTTTCCCACATGGCATTCAAATTTTCTTCCGTAAGTGGGTATTTTTCCTCCTTGAGGATATCAATACAAAATTGCTTATCGAGCGATATAGTAAACCAGGAAGCACCGTTCGTATCCCACACAACGTCACGCACTTCATTTAAAAGCAAGACTAGGGCATCCCAATCACTCAAATTAATTTTTTCATATGTCGACTGCTCATAAAGCTTATCCATCCATATCGAGCTATCTGAAAAATACTTCATCCTGTACTCAAATGCTTTGCGATCATTCAGATACTCAAGAAAACCGAATTTCGATGCTGCTTTGATGTCATCTTCCGGCAGCCAAACTTGCGAGTAGCCGTCCTTTATATGAATAAAGCTATCTGGCCTCACTTCATTCTTGTACCACTCACCAACATATTTCTTTATGTTGTATTCCGATCCCTGTATAAAAGCCGAATACCCATTCAAGGGCGGATACAGCTTCCTTTTGCCGATTATCTTAAGGTATTTGTCAGCTAAATCTGGTTTTCTGACTGGATTCATAATTCCATCATAGTACAACAAAATCAGGCTTTTGAGAATACTATATCAACAAGCGTTCGTATGACTTTCTTTTGATAATAAAATATAAATGCGCCAAAGCCTTTTCTTCAGCTGTCTTATATATTTCCTCTCCGAAATGTGATTCCGTTATGCTCGAAACCAGTGACTCTACTTTATTCTTTCCGGCCTGCGTTAAAGGGAATGATAGAAAATTACGCTCGAGGAGATACTCGTATATTTGGCAGACGTCGTTCGAGGTCAGCGGTTGAAATGTCTTTTTTTCCTTCGTCATAATCGCGCAATGACTTTATTACCTCAATATTCTCTTGAAGCTGCTTCTCAATTACTTTTGAAATATCTACCTTCTTATTTTTAAATTTTAGAAAATTGAATATGGTCATTTGTGTATGATTATAGCAAGAAAACTATTCAAGCTGAATAGCAAAATTGCTTTTATGTAGAGAATTATTTCAATCCCTCAATCTTTACCTGGAAGTATGGCTGTCGATGCCCGTTTTTCTTGAAGTACTTGCTCTTCTGCTTGTACTTGATAACGTCGATCTTTGGAAGTCGTCCGATCTTCGTAATAGTTGCAGTGACCTTCGCAGAAGCGATGAAAGGCGTGCCGATAGTAGTGTCAGAACCGTTATCTACAAGCAAAACCTTGTCGAAGACGATCTTGTCGCCTTCTTTAAAAGTGGAGCCGCGGTCGCCGAGGATTTTCTCAATCTTGATCTCATCCCCTGCCTTGACCTTGTATTGCTTGCCTCCTGTTTGTATAACTGCGAATTCTGTCATAGTCAGGTCATATTACACTATCTCTTCTGGATGGTCAATAACCCCCGTCTCTAGCCCTGGATTCTCTCCAGTAATCCTCAAAATGTCCTTATCTACCTTCTTGAGCTCCTTTCCGGAGTTGTTGTAGTGATTCACAACGGTCGAAAGCGAAGCACCAAGCTTCATATGATAATCCTCATACTTCTTGAGGTGATTTCCGAGGTCTTCAACCCTTTTGATGATATCCTTAGCCGTTTCTTCAATCTGGAGAGCCTTCAAACCCTGTAATACCGTCTGCAGATAGGCCAAAAAGGAGGTCGGTGAGACAATGATGACTTTGTACTTCTGGGCCGCTCTTTGGATGAGATTATCAGTCTCTTCAGTAACCGCACCAATCTTATTAACCAAAAGATCATAGTAAATAGCTTCATGTGGAATGAACATGAAAGCAAAATCCATCGTGCCTTCTGATGGGCGGACATACTTTGCTGTCTCCTGAATGCGGAGCTTGAGGTCATTCACGAAGGCTTTTTCCAACTTCTCCTTTTCAACAGGATTTCTCTCTTCAGCAAGCTTATTGTAGTTCTCAAGAGAAAACTTCGAATCAATCGGGATGATTTTTTCCTTAACGAAAACAGCTGCGTCTACGATTTCTCCATTGGCAAAAGCATATTGCATCTTGTATTGAGTTGGTGCGAGAACGTTATGAAGCAAGGTTTCGAGATAGTATTCACCAAGGATTCCTCGATGTTTCGGATTCTTCAGAATATCTTGTAAAGATTGAAGTTGATCGGCAAAAGAAACCACCTGACGGTTCGTCTCATCCAGCTTCGTAAGGCCGGCAGTCACATCGCGGATCATCTTCGTTGATTCTGAGAGCTGGGTCTGCATAGATTCCCGCATATGACGCGCGCTTTCGCCTATTTTGCTATCAACTGTCCTGTTGAGCTCATTAATTTGCTCGAGAATGAGCTTAAGACCTACATCATCACGAGAAGCCTCGATATTTTTCGGTTTACGGAGTAAAAAGAGGATCATAAGGACAATGGCGATGACGACAAGGATAATCAGGATGATGATAAGGGTGTTCATATGTGGTATTATACCCGATGTATGACTAAAAATATAACATTGCATGAGAATATAAAGACGCAGATAACCGAAGCGCTCCGTGCACACGACACTATAAGACTTGAAACATTAAGAGGCCTTGTTTCATCTTTTTCATATGAATTGATTGCCCAAAAAAGTCCGGCAGGCTTTGTAGATGATGACACCGCGCTAGCTTTGATCAAAAAGAGCGTCAAGCAGCACAAGGATTCCATAGAGCAATTCGAGAAAGGCGGCAGGAAGGATTTGGTAAAAAAGGAAAAAGCCGAGCTCGCCATCCTTGAAGTTTTCCTTCCAGAAACCATGAGCCGAAAGGATATCAAGAAAATCGCTGAAGCGAAAATTGCAAAAGACGGAAAGCCTGATGCAAAGAAACTTGGACAATTCATGGGAATGCTCATGAAGGAACTCAAGGGCAAAGCCGACGGTGCAGACGTGAAAGCCGTAGTAGAAGAACTCGCAAAGTAAACTGAATATTCGATGGAACTCTGGCTTATTCCGTTCGGGTTATTCTTCGTCGTCCACGACAAGGGTGGGTGGAAGAATGTATTCCTACTTACCATATTCCTTCTCCTTTTCATCGGAGGGATTATTTTTATGGGGATCGATCTGTTTAATGGAGTAATGTTTCCTCTCGATCCGCGATCAATGTTTGTTACAGCAATTCCGTGGACTTTCATTTTTCTGTTCCTTTTTCTAGCCGTCACAGCCTGGACATTCAAAAAAGTCTATAAGATAAAGCGCCAAAAAAACGTTTTAGAATAAGGGTTTTTATAGGGATTGACATTCATGTTAAATGGGTGTATAATACTTAGCAGTTAGTTTTGTCGTAAACAAAAACCCCAAACTGTTGTGCCTATGAGAATTGCAAAAATGACTCATTGGGTCGGTCGTGCATCGGAAGCTCTGACACTGTGGAAAGATGGTTTATGCGTAGAGGTTTTACCTCCGCCAAAATCGAAAATCCGCAGAGTTGCTCCTCCTGATGCTCCACAAAGAAGGTGTGTGGCTCGTCCTGAAAATGTCGAGCACCCCAATGACCCCCCCGAAGAACAAGATTGAGTGAAATTCTCGATCACAAACCCCCGGCGCTACGCGCGACGGGGGTTTAAAAACTCTTTTAAACAACCATCTCTAATTCAAGATAGAAAGTAGAACCCTTGCCCTCCCCGTCCGATTCGGCCCAGATGCGCCCCTTATGCGCGGAAACGATTTCCTTTGCGACGAAAAGCCCAAGTCCAGTCCCATAAATATTCTGCTTATTTGCATTTTCCGCACGGATGAATTTCTGGAAAAGCTTTGGCATGACAGCCGGTGCGATGCCGACTCCGGTATCCTTCACTGAAAATACGATTTTCCTATCTGATGAACTCTTGAGAAGCCCGACTTCCAGGCTTCCCTTCGGCGTATACTTCACTGAGTTGTCGATCAGGTTCGCGACTACCTGCTTGAGCTTGTCTTTGTCGGCATGAACCATGAATCGCTCCTTCGGATCGGCCGGAACCTGAGAAAAAGCGAAGGCAAGGCCGCTGCGGTCGATATTCGGCTTGATCTCTCCGATGACGTTCTCGACCAAATCCTTGAGATTCAGTATTTCAAACGAGTATTTCATTGTGCCGAGCTCGATGCGGGAAATATTGAGATAGTCATCGACGATATTTGCAAGAGTTTTTGACGAATCATAGATGCGGCTAACAGACTCGCGGACTTCTTTGGTAATTGCGCCCATCTCGCCCTCCATGATGAGAGATGCGTAGCCCTTCATTGCCGTCAAAGGCGCCCGGAGCTGGTGCGTTGCGAAAGAAACGAATTCGGATTTTTGCTTATCGAGCTCAAGCAGGCGTGTATTGGCCTTTTTGAGGTCGCCAGCGAGCTTTTCTATTTCTTTTACATATTTCTCCTCTTTCCTAAGGACATGAAGAAGGATGATTCCGAATGATAGTGAGAGAATGAAAGTAATAATGGTCAAGATCTTTGAAGTCGTGTTTTCGAGGAAAAAGAATTGCGAACCGACGAAGATAATAAGAACGTAGACGAGAAGCTGGGTACCGAACGATTTGAAATTGAAGATCCGGAAATTGGTTATTGAATAGATGATGAGCGCAAGGAATACCGGTAGCACGAAGAGCGAATAGAGATTAAGCTCGTAGAATCCTGTAATGCTTGAAATGTACTCAGTTACGGAAAATGTAAGAAAGAAAAGGATCATCGCTGGGGCCACGGTGGCGACCTGGTGCTTCAGAGCCTTGCTCCCCTTCAGGAATGTGTATACTCCATGAACAATGATATAGAGGCACACGATAACCTCTATAACGATCTTGTATTGCCCGAGAAAATCGCTATTAAGCGCCTCGCAATTCGGCTGATCGAAACCTATGATAGAATTCCCGGAAACCGTAACAAGCCATGCGGGCAATATTGCTGCAAGCGCCAATAGTTTCCATTTCCAGGACACATCCTTGCCCGTAATAAGGACTGCGAAGAAATATGCACCAAATACATAAAACAAGATATTAATGAAATCAAGCGGCGCCCAAAAAACCGTAATGAGAAAATAATTAGTCGATATCCAAGTGATGATATCTCCGAGCAGCCAGAGGCTGAAACTCATTACAAAGAAGGAAAATACGTATGAGAGAAATGAGAACTTCGATCTCGTAAGAACGAAATAGATGAGAACCAATGCTATGGCAACGGGAATAAGGTGCGAATAGTAGATTATTTCCCCGTACTCTGCGGCTCCTGTACAGCTATTTATCATTTGCCATTAATTATACCAGATGATTGCTTTTTTTTGACATAGTCCATGGATTCGAATGGATAGTAATGCCAGAAACTATTGCTTTCTAGTTCTGTTGGTTCCAATGCGACGATAAGCGGCTTCTTGCCTGTATCCTCAACGATGGAAATAAATGCGGGAAGGAAGATATCGCGGATGAATTGCTTCTCATCGGCATTCTCCAGCAGGAAATTCTCAAAGTTAATACCATTCACGAGAAACAATTTGAAAAGATGCTTATAGTACTTATCGACTGTTAAACCTGACTTTGCATACCACTCGGAAGCATCATAAAAAATAATGTCACTAGTCTTCTGTCCAGTATGGCTGAAAAGCTCATGATGAAAATCAATAAGTGGCTGTCCCCACTTCGTTATGACTTCAGAAATCTTCTTGCCTGTTGAAATATTGAAGTCGATGATATTCATCTTCTGGATTATCTCTGAACCGTTCTTTGCCCTTCCTGCATAGAATGTCATTTTGCCAAGGGCATGTTTCGCTTCATTTACTTCCGGAGTAAATTTATCCTGGGCATATTCCCAAAAAACAGGAGTGAAATCATCCATCGCGTCATTGATATAAATGAACCTGCGGGCCTCATAGTTCGTCGTGGCAACGTCCCGAGAAAGGAACGTGTGCTTCCTCCCCTTCAGTATTTCTGGAACTCCTGCAGGCAGCGTCTTTTCCAGATATTCGAGAAGCCTTGGATCATCCTGACGAGCTTCGAGTTCCTTCATCGCATCATGAAGCGAAGTATAGACAAAAGCATTGAAAATGCTGCGGTCGGATATCAATGTTTCTATGTCATGTGCCATGGCTAGTTTTCTTCCCGAACGCTGCAGACATCTCCGTCATCAACACTACACATCGTCTCCTCACAAGCAATGCTATCATTTTCACACTGTATTACGCAGCTGCCATCTGTAGAACAAGCATAGAAATCACGAGCAGGTAGATGGAAAACCCGATAATTCGATTTGTCTTCTGCTACATAACAAGTCTGTGTAGATGAGTCGCAGTCGCCATTGAAAGTAAAATCGTAGTTTTTTGACACATAAAATATGTAATACGAAGCTGCGAGAACAGATATGAGCAGGAAAAAGATTATTCCGAAAAAAATGGATGATTTCTTGTTGTCTGCTGAGTGATCCATGGCGTAATTATATCATAATCAAATAGACTCCTAGAGCCATAACTATGATGGAGAGGAGTTTTTGAAGGATGTGTCCATAGCTGATCTTTTCCTTCGAAATGTGAGGCAAAAAAATTGTCAAAAGAATGCCCTCGATAAACACGAAAAGCGGCTGGAAAGTATATTCAATAAGCGATACGAGGGCGATAGGAGCAATAAGCAGGACATAGTAATTAACAAACACAGCGATCATCTGCACCGACTCACCGATAGTGTTCAATATCACAAGTTGCTTCGTATTTGCCTTTATCATCCTTATAAAATCCTGTCGATAAGATTTTACGAAAAGCACGGCTGCCGCACCAAAAATAAACATTCCTACCTGATTCCAGAAAATCGACTGCCAGAATGACACTCCAAGGGCGATATCCTTAAAAAGAACATAATTCACAGCAAAGACTAGGCTTGAAGCAATCATGAAAAACGCTGCAGCCTTTTTAACTCGAAAACCCTGATCAAATTCAAGCGACAATATCAAAGCGCCGATAAGCGTGATCAGCGAGCCAAGTATTTTATCAAATACGATATACTCCCCAAGGACAATGACTCCGAGAACATAACTGAAAATAGGAATAAGGAACCAGAATGGCACGACATGAGAGGCATCATCTCTGTCTAAAGCATAAAGATAAAACAAAATCCCGAAGGCGGTAAGGATACCAGTCACTGAAAGAAAAAAGGCATCAGGGACGCTTATACTGAAAATTGTGTTATCAATTATATAAACTATTGGTAAAGCTACGACAGCGAAAGCAGACGAGAATATTGCAAGCCCACCAATTCCTGTGTGACCGGCATATTTAGAAATCAGATATTTATCTACATGATTTAGAAGACTCCAAAGAAGAGGTGGAATGAGCGCTATTAGTATCCAGTGCATAACGGTTATTATACTATGTTTTCTGATTATTCCTCCTCTAGCATATCCTCAATGCTCTTATCTGCGAATCCTCCTGCCTGCAAATTCCATAGGCGTGCATAGGTGCCGTGGGCCCTAATAAGCTCATCATGGCTTCCTTCTTCAAGCACGCCGTCTTTTCCAAGCACGATGATCCTGTCCATTTTCCGAATAGTCGAAAGGCGATGAGCGATGACAAGAGTCGTCTTCCCTTTCATGAGCGTATTAAGCGCGTCCTGAATCAATGATTCGGAATGCGAATCAAGGCTTGAGGTCGCCTCGTCAAGGATAAGTATCGGCGCATTCTTGAGAAGTGCGCGCGCAATGGCGACTCTTTGTCGCTCTCCTCCGGAAAGCTTGATGCCTCTTTCCCCGACAAAAGTCTCATATTTCTGCGGGAAATCCCTTATAAAAATGTCGCAATGTGCAAGCTTTGAAACCTCGATAACTTCGTCATCAGTCGCATCCCTTTTCCCATAACGAATATTTTCCATGAGTGATCGATGAAAAAGCGCAGGATCCTGCGGAACCAGGCTGATATTTTCTCTAAGGCTCTCCTGTGTCACATCGGCAATATTCTGACCATCGATGAGTATCTCTCCGTCCTTTATATCATGAAGCCTCAAAAGCAATTTAACGAAGGTGGATTTTCCTGCTCCTGATGAGCCTATTAGCGCGACTTTTTCTCCTGCCTTAATTGAGATAGAAAGATTGGTGAAAACAGGCTTGTTTTGTTCATTTTTCCCGAAGGTGAAGGAGACGTTCTTGAATTCGATTTTCCCATGAGGCACCTTCAATTTTATTGCTCGAGGAAAATCCCTAATATCATGAGGTAACTTGATGATTTCCACCATTTCTTTTGCATCTGCAGTCGCCTCATAGAGGTCACGCACGACGCGACTGAAATTCCAAAGGCTTCCCCCTATGCTTATTACGTATGCCTGAATGAGGACGAAGGTTCCAAGTGAAAGCGCACCTGCCTGCCAATATTTAATCCCGAAATAAAAGATAAAAAATTCTATGGCTAAAGCTAGGACAGCCTGGACTGAATCTATAGTTGAGCCGATATTCCATCGTTTCAGCATAGTCCGATAATAATGCCTGCTCGAGATATCAAGAAGCCTCATCTCTTCTGCGGTCCCTGTGAATTGCTGGATTGAATTATGGTTTGAAATAGAATCAGCAATGGTTCCGGTCAGTTTTGAATCGGCCCTTGCGGCAAGAATATCGTATTTCAATTTCACTCTAGCCAAAGAATAAGAAAGCATGACGAATACTACGATCCATATAAGCACGACGCCTGCAATTACCGGCTTCACATAATAGAGGACAATGGTAGCTGCAGTTATTTTTATGAAAAGCGGGACAATATCCCCGCTCAGCCTGTCAAAAAGCCGGCCGAAGGATCTGTTATAGCGATTCACTTTTTGAACTAGCGAGCCGGAAAAGTTATTCGAAAAGAAGGAGTGAGAGTGGTCGACAAGCCTGGTAAAAGCATGTTCCACGAGACGATGCCCGACACGCACAAAGAAAAAATTCTGACTGAAGCCACTCAGACGATAGCCGACCCAGCTTATGATATTAAGCCCGAGAATCGAAAAAAGTATTGAAACAAGGACAGTGCCTGTCAGCACCAGAGATGGGTCGCTGCCCGCAAGGGCATCGAAAAATTCCTTATAGTAGAGCGGTGCAATGATGTTCTGCGCTAAGTTTGAAACCACCACTCCTACGAGGACAGACGCGCCCAACAGCCAATGAAATTTCGCCGATTTCCAATATTCCTTCACCACATCCCAAGTTGTGACTTTTGGATATGTACTTTCGTGTTCTTTTTCTTTCATAAAGTTCAGGGTTTTAATAATATCACGCCTTTACGACGGGCGCATTTCATTCTTTTTTCATAACTAATTCTGCGGGTTCGACTCCCGCCATCGCCACAGGAGAAAGTGATTATCTTACTTGACTTGGATATAAAGATTGTATAAACTTTATGTATTGATGAGGGGAGGGGTCACGAGCCACGAAGGTAAATCCTGCAGGAATCCGCACGAGAGTGCGGTTTTTTGTTTCCTAGACTGGCCATTCTTCTATAATCAACATCTTCTTGTCCGAGATCGGCATGTCTTTCCAGATTTCTTCGGTAACATACGGAATAAACGGGTGGAGGGCTTTCAGAAGCGTAACAAGCGTGACGAGGAGGAATTGCTTTCGTGCTTTCTTTTCCGCATCGCTGCCATTTGCAAGTATCGGTTTGCTTTCTTCTAGTATCTTGTCTGCGAATTCATGCCATGCATAGTGATAAAGCTTTTCTGCTGCAAGATAGAGCCGATAATTTTCAATATCTGTCGTAACATCTGCGAGAGTATCTTTTAATTCTTTACTTACTTCGGTTCCTTCTTCTAAAGTTTCTCCTTCGGCTGAAGTCAAAACGAATCGCGTGATATTCCAAAGCTTATTTGAAAAATTTCGATAGCCCTTGATCTTGTCTTCTGAAAGCTTGAGATCATTCCCTGCTGCGTTTCCAATGATGAGCGAAAGTCGTGTAGCATCCGCACCATATTTTGCAATCATATCGAGAGGGTCGATATTTGATTCCGGCTTCGATTTCGACATCTTCTTTCCCTTCTTATCAAGCACAAGTCCGTGGAGATACACATTCTTAAATGGAATCGTATCGAGCAGACAGCCTGTCATAAGGATCATTCGGGCAACCCAGAAGAAAAGGATGTCGTAACCTGTTTCGAGAACATCAGTCGGATGGAATGTTGAGAGATCAGGAGTCTGCTCTGGCCAACCAAGAGTCGAAAATGTCCAAAGGCCCGAAGAAAACCAAGTATCGAGAGTGTCTTCATCTTGCTTCCAATCCTCGCCCTTTGGGGCTTCCAACCCAACATGTACTTCGTCTCCTTTGTACCACACAGGAATCCTGTGCCCGTACCAAATCTGTCGTGAAATGCACCAGTCGCGAAGATTATTGATCCAATTGAAGTAAACTCGTTCAAACTGCTCAGGCATTATTTTAATCTGCTTGCTCTCGACTGCCTCTATCATGATTTCTTTAAGCGTTCTCTCTTTTCCATTCTTCGCGAATTTTTTATTTACTGCAATAAACCACTGGAGTTTCGGCAAAGGCTCGATGACCGCGCCTGTTCGTTCTGCAGTCGAGATATTCTGAGTCGTCTCTTCTTCTTTTTCCATGAGACCATTTTCATTGAGCCATGCAACTATCTTCTCTCGTGCCTCAGCTACCTTGAGTCCTTCGACAATTCCTGTCTTCGGCATCATTTTTGCATATTCATTGATGACCTGAATCGTAGGTAAGTTATGGCGTGCAGCAATTTCAGCATCTATAGAACTATGTGCAGGTGTAACTCCCACCGCTCCAGTTCCGTATTCTGGATCAACAGCTGTATCTCCTACTATTTTTATGGAAAGCCTCGCTCCGGCAAAATCTACATCGAAGTTTTTTCCAATAAACCGCTTGTAACGAGCATCTTCAGGATGGACAGCGACTGCAGTATCCCCCACTTTTGTTTCCGGCCTGGTCGTAGCAATTGAAATGGGAAAATTCTTTGCGTATTTGAAAGTATAGATCTTTGACTTTCGTTCTTCATAAACGATTTCGTCATCAGAGATAGTCGTCTGGCCTTTCGGATCCCAGTTCACAATGCGATGTCCCCGATAGATAAGGCCGAGATCATACATAGTCTTGAATGCAGTCCTCACTGCGACAGTCCTTTTCTCATCAAGAGTAAAGGCTTCTCGGGACCAGTCGATCGATGATCCCATTTTCTTCACCTGATTTACGATCGTATCATGGCTTGCAAGCGCGAAATCATTAACACGCTTGAGAAATTCCTCACGACCGAGATCATGACGCCTCTTGCCTTCCTTCTTTTCAAGATCTTTTTCAACTTTTGACTGTGTCGCAATCGCAGCATGGTCTGTACCTGGAACCCAGAGCGTTTTGTATCCTTTCATCCTCTTGTAACGAATAAAAATATCCTCGATAGCAAGCATGGCGGCGTGCCCCATATGCAAAGTTCCCGTCACGTTCGGCGGAGGCAGGACTATGGTGTATGGAGTTTTGTGTCGATCGGGCAGCTTGTCAGGATTGAAATATCCGCTTTCAAGCCACGCTTTGTAGATGGAATCCTCGGTTTCAGCCGAATTGTAGGGTTTTAGGAACTTTTCGTTCATGTGAGTAGATTGGCTTAAATCATAGCAGAAATAGGCCCTTTTTGGCTAATTTACGGGATGCTTGACTTTGAGCCTTTTTGGTGCTATACTATATCAAGGTAGAGGGTTACGGTAAACCACTGTGGCACAACCCGCCACAGAAACAGCAGGCAAATCTTCGCCAGCTGCCAAGGAGAAAGAATACCGAGTATGAAATCCAATGCACATAACAAGTCAGTCGCGGTCCACATTGCCACTCGTTCCCCTAGTCTTCGGACAGCAATCGAACGGGTGGTCATGAACGCCATGGGCGAAGACGGAGTAACATTCGTCCCAAGCCCGCACGAATCGCAAGCGATCGTAGTGCTCTTTGAGAAGGATGTTCAGTTCAGTTTGAAACTCAACAATCCTTTCGAAGTGGTTCGGCACCAAGTCGTGTTTCTGAGCGAATCCAAGCGCGAACTCCGTCATCCGGTCACTCGTGTTGGAATGCTCGATCGGCGCGGTCTGAATCAAGCACTGCTTGCAGCGTAAGCTCTTCAGCAACAAACCCCGAACGAAGCGCGGTTCCAAAAGAACCGCACGCACCAGTATCCTTTGAGGAATGGTGCGTTTTTTCTTGCCTGAATTGATTTGCTTTTATTATTAATTTATGACATAATATTTGCAGGTCAGCTAAACAACATCGACAATTTGTCCCAAGAAAACTCCAGTTATGAAACAAAACTTCCCTTTTCGGAAAATCGTGTTGCCAAATGGCATCTACCTTTACGCAAACAGGTGGGTTCCAAATGAGTCCACCGGTCAGCCACTAGCACAACGGCCCCTGCTATTCGTCCACGGAATGTGGTCGGACGCAGCGGTCTTCCAACACTGGCTTCAGCAAGCAGAAGATATGGGCATCCCCGCTTACGCAATTGATTTGCGCGGGCATGGAAACTCAACCTCCTTCAAGCTTGCCGAAGCAGGAATTGCAGAATATGTCCGGGACGTTATGGATGCGATCAGTTACATTGGACTCTGTACGCTTGTCGGTCACTCAATGGGCGCGCTCATTTCACAGATCGTGGCATATAGACACGCGTGGGTTGAAAAACTCATACTTGTTACGAGCGCACCACCAGCCGGCATTCCGCTTCGCGGTCCCATTCTGTTGAAGATCTGGAAATATGTTCCGAGCATTCTCGGCAAACAACCATTTGTGCTGACGGTAAATGATCTTCGTGATTTGGCCTTTAACCAAGGCTTCACGCGCGACGATCAGGATCAATACATGTCACAGCTTGTGTATGAGTCTGGCAAGGCAGCCCGCGACATTTCGTTCTTCTTATGGAATGCGTGGGTGAAACCTGTCAGGCGATGCAACACACTCGTCATCGGCGGCAGCGAAGACAGACTTACTCCGCCCTCGATTCAGCAGGCAATCGCTCGCAAGCACAGAGCGCACTGCGAAGTTGTGCAGAATGCATGCCACATGATCCAGCTTCAGCCCGTGGTTCGTGAAGAGGTATTCCGTCGAATCATTTCCTGGGCAAATTGAGCTCTTCGACCTTAGGGTCATTTACACAAACGCGCTACCTCCTGCAAAGGATCGTAGCGCTGTTTTTTTATTTGCTTTTCTAGGATTGTGTGATATAGTATTTTCAGGTAACAAACCCAGCACACCCCACTCAAATATGAAGACACTGATTGTAGAAGACGACGAGGCTATCAGCAGATTGCTTTGTCAGGCCATTGAGGCAAAACTGCCGAATGCCGAAATCCATGTCGCGAAAAGTACATTCCGAGTTCATGCTTACCTTCATCCCCAGGAACTCTTTGATTACATCTTTTGGGACGGCAAGATCGAAGGCGGTAATACGCTTCAGCTTCTCGAGGTAGCACGAATAATGTTTCCAAACTGCAAGATGATCGCGATGAGCGGAGATCTCCAGCAAGAACAGCGGAGCCGTGGCTGCGATGTATCACTCAACAAGCCATTTGTCACCGCCGACATCCACGCAGTCCTTGATGTGCCCCTACAATGACTACGAAGTCGCTTTTTCAGACCCCTCATGCTATCCCCATAGTGTGAGGCGGTTTTTTTATATATAAAGAACACCGGCATGTTTCCACGCCGGGTTTGAAAGTGAACCGATCAATTCGCTATTTTTCAAGCTGCTTCCTTCCGAGTTTGATTTTGTCGCATACGAGTACGAGACAGAAAAGGATGAAAATGCGGATGATGCGATGGGAATCAAAGTCATCTATGAAATAGACCGATGCCCAGAATTCCTGTTCTGCCGTCTTCTCGTGCGGGATGAAAGCTGCCGCGTTCGTGCTTTCTGCAATCGGAGGATAATACGGCTCAAGTTGCCACGTCTCGAAGCTGAAGTATAAGAAGCATGGTGCTTGCCGACTAGCTTGAGCATCTGCCACGAACAACATCAGTGCAAGTGCTGCAAGAAGCAATGTTTTCATAAAAATGAACAGGTTTGAAGCTAGGTACGACCCAGCTACTACTACATACAACTTACAATACTTATTTAATATTGTCAAATACATTCAAGCAAGCAAAAACCCGCTGTGAAGCGGGCTCTTACTTTAGACACCTAGCGATTACGCTCGTGCTACGTTCTTTGCACTAGGTCCCTTTGGTCCATCAACTACTTCAAAAGAGACGACATCGCCTGCTTTGAGCTCATTGAATGAAACGCCAGAGAGGTCATTTGAATGGAAGAAAAGGTCCTTTGTCTCGCCTTCGCGAGCAATGAAACCGAATCCCTTATCAGTGACTGTCTTGATTGTTCCTGTCATGTGATTGAATTAAATTTAAAAGAAGCGCGACTATTTTCCTTGTACGTACAAGCGTACTACATATGAGGATAAGTAGCAATGGCATGCAAAAGAAAAACCGCCGAGCAAACGCATCGGCGGAGTTTTGAATTTGGGGGTTACTTTGAGTGCGGAAACTGGATTGCGCGTCTCTCTGAGGTTAGACGGACGAACTCACCAATCCTAGTAAGAAGCTCCAGCTCGTCAGGCTTCAACCCGAGCTCCAGGCTGCGAGGCGCAATGAGGCTGAAAAGCCAGCCAGTCATCTGGGCGCTTTCCATTTTAAGTTCCCTCTTGAGTCCTGAAAGCTGCTCCTCGATAATTTTCAAACGAGGGTCACCTGTTGGTATGGGTCCTGATCCGATAGTCCTGCGCGTCGCCTTCAACTCAAGCAGCTCAGGCTCCATGTTCTTGATTACTCGATGAACACGAGCTTTTGCTTCCTTAAGGTCGAAAAAAGAGCACTGGAGACGCCTTCTTTCTGTTTCAAGGTGTGACATGAATCTTTCATACCTCCCCCTGAGTGACAATAGCTCCTCCCTGCGCTTTATCGTTTCGGCAACTAGGGATTCTGAACTTTCGCTCTTCCAACGTTTCGCTATATAGGGGTGTTCAGCGATGAATTCCGATATTGCCGCATTAAACTCCGCCAGGACTTCAGGATTCGTCGGCCCTGACGGATCTTGCGACCGAAGCCATTTTCGAAGAGTCCTAAGCTCATGATTGCGGTGTCCGATTGACCTTCTCGCCCTGATCCTCCATTCATGAAGCGCATCAGGAGTCCCAAAATCGCTTACGTCTTTCGTTCGCAAATCGGCTTCGGTAAGGATGATACTTTGTTCGAGTTCATCAATCCTTCGCTCGCCCTCATCTCTATCAATGGGCGGGTTGCTTATGGAATACCTCTGTTCGGGGAAACGCATCTTGATCGGGGTAAGTGTTGAAGTCATAGTTTCAATTCCGTTTTCAAACTCCGAAATACGTCGGCTCGTAGATAAACGCACGTACGGTCATCTTCTAAAAAACATATTATACTTTAGTGGCTTTGTCAAATTGATTTGACAAAAAGATGCGAATCAGCGACCATTGCTGGAGCGTCAGTTCAGTCGGTATAACGTCAACCAAGGCATCATCATGTACGCAGGACCTCACATCAGCCGTGGAGCAGCCAAACAAATGGGGTTGCAGCCATCAGTCAAGAGAAAAAAGAAAAAGAAGAAAACCTGGAGATCAACTAACCGCTACTCCTCATGGTAAAAATGTTACACAACCACGCGTCGGCAACGGCGCGTGTGTTTTATTTATCATTTCTTCCTTCTCATAAGTACAAGCCCGACAAAGAGAAAATTGGTGACGATGAGACTTGCAACGTAAAGGGTTGAGGAGACTGAGTGATGGGAAATAGAAAGAAGTGAGAATATATTTGAAAGACCGCTGCATACATATAAGATAATCGTCTCGCTATGAGGTTCCTGATAAGCTTTTCTGAATGTGGGCAGAAAAGCCACAAAATCAATGATGGTGACAAGTATTACTGAAAGGGTTATGTCGTGGATAAAAATCCAAACCGAGATTGCAGCCAGTGCCCCGATCAGACAGACGGTATCAAAAATAGTTATATTTTTTGTTCCATATTTGAAAGAGAAAAGAAAGACAACAAGTGAAACAAGGCCGACACTGCCTACTCCCAATCCGCTCCACCAGGGGTTTTCTTTAAGAATCGCTATCGTTGCGAGGGCCTGGAGAATAGTCCAAACGAGCCATGAGTAGATATGCGGGGTAGTTTTTCTGGCAAGAACGTCTTTTATATATGGGACGAAAGATATAATGGCGATGATTACTGAAAGGGTTCCGAAGAATGGCTTCATGGGGTAAAGTATAACAAATTTAAGCAGAGAAAAACCGCCAGCTTGCGACCCGGCGGTTTTGTGAAAACACAAAAGAAGGAATTATTTCTGCCAAACGTCAGGGATAAGCAAAGGTCCATACATTGAACCCGGCTCCCCAAGCGTCAAAACAGAGCATTTGGGATGATCCAAGCCGATGGCTTTGAGCGTTGCAATAGTCTGAGGAAGCCATCGCTTATCGCAAGAAGCATGATTGCTTTTTCCATACGCCAAGCGAGCTTCGTTCTTATCCAAGAAAAGGGCAACGACTCGCGATGTCCGACCTCCCCAATAACTGGTATTAACCATCGTCAGCTCACGTTCCACCCTTGTATTCTGCCCGCCGGCGCCTTCAGGTACAAAAAGTACGAGCTGATCGCCGACAGCCAGCATGCTTCCGTTTTCGACGACGCGCCCGATTGCGGTTTTGTTTTTGGCCGGCTTCTTGCATTCAAGCTTAGTCAGCTTAGGCGCTTTTTTCTGGTTGCCGATTTCGGCAAGATACAGAGAGGTCATTGTAATCGCATAGAAGACCTCAAGGGGCTTTCTGCTTGTTTTCATGGGACAGTTTCTCCGGGTTGCTGTTCGTGTCCGCTTATCGCGCACAAAAACAATTGTTGTTACTGATGCGAATGGTATCCAATAAGCATAGTGATGTCAAACTAGGCATGTTTGCTATAATACTCTTATGATCATCCCCGCCCGAGACGAAGCTTACAAACTTCTTGAACTGCATGTTGCTGATGAATATCAACGCTATCATGCGAAAATGACAGCCACTGCTCTAGAAGGATACGCAAGCATATTTAATGAAAACAAAGACCTCTGGTACATCACTGGACTCCTTCATGATATTGATTTTGGAGAACATCCTGATACCCATCCTACTGAATCATTAAAATGGTTTAAGGAATGGAACTATCCTGAAGAACTGATCCATGCCGTAGAAGCCCATGCCTACAATTACAACGGCTTCACTACCCTGCCCAAGACCAAACTGGCTTCAGCGCTCATGGCTTGCGACGAGCTTTGCGGAATCTTCTATGCGTACAAGAAACTCAATCCGATCCCATTCAAAGACATGAAATCGAGCTCAATAAAGAAAAGGTTCAATGAGAAATCTTTTGCATCAAAAATAGATCGAACTGTTATCACTCGAGGTTGTGAATCGCTTGGGGTTGGAGTGGGTGAGCATATTGCTAATTTAATTAAGTTTTTTGGGAATTTAGATTAATTAAACTCAAGACACTTCCCCTCACTGACAACCTCCACCTTTCCATCCACGACCTTAAGTGCCGTCTGATCGTCAAGAGAATAAATCTTCTTTGGCAAATCTCTTGCAGCTTCCTTAATCTTCTCCTCCATTCGATTAGGAAAATCGGGTGAATTAAGATGTGGGAGGAAATAGAAATCGACATAGTTCAAGCCGTTCATATTCTCTTTTTCAATATCGTCTCCGTATATGATTTTAGAAAGCCTCAATACAAGATCCGGCGTAGTAACCACGCTTCCCGCGCTTGAACCTGCGTATACTTTCGTTTTGAGCATTTCAGGAAGCAGCTTTGCAAGTCCAGACTTATTTATCCAGTTCATGAGATGATAGCTGTTTCCTCCATTGAAAAAGAGGACATCCGCCTCCTCAAGCTGCGGTCGCCATATATCCTCTGAAACCGCTGAAATATCTACGATGCTGATGGATTTGAAACCTTGTTTCTGAATATTGACCAAATCATCTATAAACCAGCTCTTGTCTCCAGTTTCAATATTTGACGCAGTCGGAATGAAAGCGATAGAGGTTTCTTCGGGCTTCCTGCCGACTAGGTCGAATAAGGCGTTCGAGATTGACTTGTTAGTAAGGCCTGATGAGGTGAGAAGGAGTTTCATGGTGCCGAGTACAAAAACTACACCTCACCCTGGCCCTCAACTTCCAATTCGCTTTTACGAGCAAGTTCTCTTAGCTCATCTTTGTGTGCTTCAATCGCTTGTTCTACTTTCTCAACATCATCATCGCTGCAAGCAGAATCAACAATAAAATCAATATTTACTGGGGCTCCTCTTAACGTATTTAAAATATAGTTAACCTGCACTCCCGTCTCCTTAGAAATCCTTTCAAGTACAGGAACTAAGTATTCCTTCTTAATCTTATAAGTAAATTTCCCTATGTATTTGATTTCCATTCCTTCTGGTTTTGGTGCGCCTTCCATTATTATTTAATTAAAATTAATAATGTAATTATATCAATATAGTAGGAAAAGCTCAATTGTGACCCTACAGGGAGTCGGTCACAGGTCCTCGCCTGCTGGCTCGGCCTGCGACCCCGACTCGCTCGCCTACGCTCGCTCCGTCTTTCGATTCTCGCTGCCAGCGATCACTAGGAAACGAAAAAAGACAGCAGAAGCTGTCCTTTTTCATTTCTGTGACCCTACAGGGAGTCGAACCCTGCTTTGAGCCTTGAGAAGGCTCCGTCCTAGCCGATAGACGATAGGGCCATATGGGTTTTACCTTACCATAATATCTGTTTTTTGAAAAATTCACTCCCCTCCGGTCCACAAGGATGAAGGATGATCTGCTGCTTGACGAAGACTCTTAATTTGCTAAAATTATTGCACTGATAAGGAGGGGTAACGGCCACAAGGTAAACCGACAAGTCCGCATAACGTGTGCGGATTTTGTTTTGAAAAAACTTCTACTTCTTAGAAAGCCACTCTTCCTCCTGTCTGACAAGCAGTTCACCCGCTTTTGACGGATCCACAAGCAAAACTGCGGAAATTCGTTCCATGCGGACTGACTGCGAGCCTTTTATGAAAATAATATCTCCTGTCCCCACGATTCCCTTCAGATATTCGGCTGCATCCTCAGAAGAATCAAAAGAAACCGCCTTATCGCTCATCTGTTTCGCCCGCGGACCAACTGTTACTAGAACATCGCATGACTGCATTGCCTGAATGCCGGCTTTGCGATGTTCATCTGGAGAGAAGCTTCCGAGCTCCATCATGTCGCCGAGTACGGCAATCCTTTTTCCAGAAACTTGCAGCGAAGCAAGCACAGTCAGGCCTTCCTGAAGCGCAATCGGTGAAGAGTTATAAGTATCATCAATAATGACACTGCCATTCAGGCCCTTAAGGATATTCATTCGTCCCCGAGGAGCGACATGGTGTTCAAATGAATCCACGATCCTAGAGACAGACATGTTTCGAGCAAGCCCGACAGCTGCTCCTGCAATCAAAGGATATACTTGCTGGCTGCCAAGAATCCCTTTTAGCTTGATTGGAACGCTATTACCCTGAAGATTGAGCTTGAATGACATGCCATCTGGCAATGACTGTCCGTCATAAGTGATCGAGCTGTCAGAAGCAGTAACTGTTGCAAGAGATATCATGCCAAACGTCATGACTTTCTGCGCGACTCCAGCCGCCATTGCGCTTACCTTCGGGTCATCGGCGAGAAGTATGAGTGTCCCGTCTTTCTTGAGCGCTTTGATTAGATATGATTTCTCTTTTACAAGATCATCAATCGATGGAAAGAATTCAACGTGTACTGGAACATCTCCTATCTTCGTAATAACGATGGCATCGGCTTGTAGCCATTTTGAAACTGATTCGATATCTCCAGGATGATCTGCGCCGACTTCGAGAACAAGCGTCGAAGGATAGTCTGATTTGAAAAAAATAAGCTCAAGGCCCTCCAAAATATTTCTCATCCACAAAAATGGATCATTCCAGCCGTTCTGACAACCAAGGATGGTCAAAGGAACGCCAATTTCGCTATTGAAGCTTTTATCGCTTCGTCGAACATAGCCCGTCGAGGATAGAACGGTAAAAATCGCATCCTTGGTGGATGTCTTGCCGACGCTGCCTGTGACAGCAATGATGGACGGCTTGTATTTCTTCAATACCATCTTGGACTCCCAGATGAGTATCGATGAGATTATTTTTTTAAGAAAATTTTTCATAATGGTAGGTTATCTGTCAGGCGGAATTTCATAATAATTAATAAGAAGCTTGGCAAGCTGGATAAATGGGTCAGTCAGCGTTTCAGAGGCGAATTCAGCTCCCTTCGGGTATACATGGTAAAGGAAAACGATGAATTTCGGGCTATAGGCCGGAAAATAGCCAAAGAACGAGTGAAGATACCGGTCATCATAATACCCTCCATTTACCGGATCCGCAATCTGGGCCGTACCTGTCTTGGCCGCGATACTGTAGTGCTCCATCTTGACCTCTCCTTTCTTAAGTGCCGTATCAACAACCTTTATGAGCATATTGGTTACGTCATCAACTGTCTCTTTCTTAAGAATGCGTGCTGGTTCGGCAAACTTGGCCTCCTCTGAAATGCCGTCTGCATATTCGATAGCCTTGGCTATGTGCGGAGTGACAAGCATGCCGCCATTGGCGAGCACAGAAAGTCCGCGGATGGTCTGTATCGGCGTCATGGCAATTCCCTGCCCGTATGAAGCTGTCGCGACCTCGACATCTCTCTGTGTCACCAGGTTTTTTACAAGTCCCTTCTGCTCGTTCGGCTGATCAATGCCGGTTTTTTCGCCAAAGCCGAACTTGAGGAAGTACTCAGAAAAATTTTCAGAGCCCATTTTCGAGACTATGTACGCGACTCCGACATTGAGCGATTGGCTCAATATTTCCTGCATCGGAATCACTCCTCGAGCCTTGCCGTCATAGTTCGAGATCTTCCTTCCGCTCAAAGTCAAAAATCCGTCATCCTTATAGGTTGATTTCGCGGTTATCGCCCCGCTATCGATGCCGGCGGCCATAGTCAAGGGCTTGATGATGGATCCCATCTCATAGGAATTCTCGACGAGAGCATTCGAAAAGATCCCGACGTCTTTGATGTTCGAAAGATCATTCGGGTTGAATGTCGGCAGCTGCGCCATGGCATAGATTTCCCCAGTCTTAGGATCCATAATGATTCCCCCGATGGAATCCGAATTCCATTTCTTTCTCGTATCGACAAGCGTATCCTCAAGATATGATTCGACGGTCGGCTCGATCGTCGTCTGAACATCGCCCTCCTTTTTCAGATCATCAAAAACGCTTTTTTTGATGCCAGAAAAAAGCTCCGCAAAAAAATTCACATCAGATGAGAGCGCCGTCCTTGTCAGGACGCCTTCATAGTATCTTTCGAGTCCGTACCGTCCCGCTGATTTATTCTGCTTATCAAGCCCGATGATCCCAATGGTCTGCACAGCGAGGGAATCGCCAGGATATATCCTCCAGCTTTCTTTTTGGGCATCAACGCCGGTGATTTTAAGCGCAGCGATCGATTGTCCGACAGCTAGGTCCAACTTTTTCTGGATTTCCTCATATGAATCACCTGCTTTCGAGGCCTTGTCAATGAATGAATCTTTATCAAGCTTTAGGTACTGTGACAAAGCTTCATAAACATTCATAGGATCCTTCATGAGCTTTGGGCTGATGGAAAGAACATAGCCGTCTTTGACGGTTGCAGCTGCCACCTTGATGCCATCCTTGGAAGTGAAAAAGATCGAGCCTCGATCAAAATTAGAAACTGCCGGCCTAGCGTATTGCCGATCAGCCTTTTCGCTATAGACTTCGCCTTGGGCAACCTGAATCCAATAAAGCTTGCCGATAATGATGAGTGCACAGCAGAATATGCCTATAGCGACAAGTCTGATTCGTAATACCGAATTAGAGTTCATTATGATTTGCCATCGCTGTCAAAGATTTTTTTGAAATGAATGAGCTTACTTCAGAATCCTTGAAGCCTTTGGCATGTGCCAGCTCGATCGTGATGGAATTCTTTACGCTGAAATACTTCGCTTCTAGTTCGCTGACCGATGTCGAAACGATGCGATTCTCCCTGACGACGCTTTCCCTCTCAACGACATTCGTAATGGCATCATGCAAAAGATACGCGTATGATGACGCAAGAACGACGATTCCAGCCACGAGAAAGATGAATATCCTTTCCTTGTATCTCATCATGCTGCTTATATTGTGTGCGATTGCCTGCGTCATTTTCAATTTTATGATTATTTTTTTTCTAAAATCCTCAATTTTGCGCTACGTGACCTTGGATTATCGAAAATCTCCTTCTCTGTCGGAACAATCGGCTTTTTCGTGATAATCAAGGCTTCTCCCGCATCTGCTTTTTCCTTATTGAAATTCTTTACGATGCGGTCCTCAAGGCTATGGAACGAAATCACCGCAATCCTTCCGCCGTTCTCAAGCCGTTCGAATCCCTTGACCAATCCCTTCTTCAAAGTATTGAGTTCGTCATTCACTGCGATGCGCAAAGCCTGGAACGTCCTAGTCGCGGGATGCAACCTTCCTTTCCTGTAAAATCCTGGCACTGAATGGCTGATGATCTCCACGAGCTCTCCAGTCGTCTCTATTGATTTCTTCTCCCGATAATTGACGATTGCCCGCGCGATTCTTCTCGAATACTTTTCCTCGCCATAACCGTAAATAATGTCGGCTATATTGGCTTCCTCCCACGTATTGACGATCTGCTGTGCCGTCAAATCGCCTTCCTGAGGATTCTTCTTGAACGTCATGATCAGCGGCTCATCGTTCTTGAAGGTAAATCCCCTCTTCGAGGTCTCGAACTGATCTGATGATAGTCCGAGATCCAGCATGATGCGGTTGACCGACTGGATTCCCAGCTCATTGAGAACCTTGTCCATGTCTCCGTAGCTCGCTTCCCTTAGAAAGATCTTCGGAACATGCACTTTGCCGTTCGCCATGCTTTTGTACGAACTCAAGCGCTGTTCTGACCTCTCAAGAGCCTCTATATCCCTATCCAAACCCACAATCGTTATGTCACCGTGCATTTTTTCTAGTGCACACGCCGTATGTCCGGCACTGCCAAGCGTCCCATCCAAATAAACGTCACTGGGATGGATGTCGAGTCCATCAATGGACTCATGCATAAGCACTGTGGTGTGAATCAGGTCTGGTTTCATGATTTAAAAGATCCCTGCCGAGCCAAGCTTTTCTGCAAGGGCATCGGTCTTCTTTTCTACTGCGGTGCGATATGATGACCAGAGCTTCTCATCCCATACCTCTACTCTGTTCAGAACGCCAATGATCGCAACTCGCGTCTTGATACCAGCGTGCTCACAAAGATGATCTGGGATGAGAATTCTTCCGATCGAATCGACTTCAACCTCGGTCGCACGACCGAAAATGATTCGGTTGAAATTTCGATTGTCTGCCTGCAAAACCGAAGATGAATCTGGACGCGACAATCTCTCGGCGAATTCTTTCCATCCCTTCAACGTAAAGATGAAGAGACAGCTATCTATCCCGGGAGCTATGACCACCGTAGAGCCCATCTCCTTTCGAAACTTCGAAGGAAGAGAGACTCTGCTTTTGTCATCAATCGTGTGCAGATGTTCTCCGATCAGCATGGCATGTTAAGCGATCCGAAATTTGGAAATGTTTCTTGAGAGTCGATACCTCCAGGAAACAGATTTCCTACTTCTTCCCACTTGTCTACTATTTTATCCCACTTATCATATAGTAGCAAACACAGTTATCCACTTTTTTACATGTGTCGGTTCTCTAATCTGTGGCTCTGTGACTTATCCCCTGCCTTACTTGACATTCATGCTTTAAAGTAGTATAATGGTAGAGGCTTAAGTAAGCTTTTTGAGAATTTCAAACGGTCAACAATTCAACCCAAAACGAAAGAGAGAAATCATGAAAACGAATCTCGTGTCGGCACTCATCATGCTCATGGGCATGATTCAGGGATACGGTGTGACAGTTTCCATCACGGCAGACAATACGAATGCTCCGGTGGGATTGCCATACGCGGCGCAAGTAGTATCGATCAACGGCGGCACAGCTGCTGTCTACGATAAATTCTGGCTCATCACGACAATACACTTGAACATTGTTTCGAACACAACGTTCATCTATAATGGTGTCGCGAACGTGGTAACAAATGTTGTTGCGGATACGAATTCACAAATACTGCTCTGCCAAGTTAAAAAACCCCTAGGGAACTCCTCAACCTGGATTCCGCCCTATGTTAAGCAAGGCAGTCTCGACGGGATGCAGTTCGTAACAGCGGGTTACGGTGCGGGTCGTGGGACGGAAATGATCACGACTGAAATCGTGAATACTTCCTTCCATTACATCACCAACCTCTACGTAACGGACAGCAATGCCCTGTTTGAGGTATTCGGCGGCGACAGCGAAACAAGCTTCGCAGTCGAAATCAGCACGAACCTGCAGTCATGGGTGACGCTCACAAACACGTTTACCTTCTCTGGTCCAGAATCATTCACAAGCGTCAGCATCAGTAAGCCTGACTGCGACCAAGCGTTCTTCAGAATCAGGTCGCTGACAACAACCATCACAAACGGTTGGATAGTCCCAAGTTCAGACGGCAAAAAACGCTGGGCTTTCGGGAAATTCACTCGAACCGAAGGCGAGAACATCATTTCTTCCTTCACTTTGGACGGATGCTTGATTACCCCCGGAGATTCCGGCGGACCAGTGTTCGTTAAAGACACGGACGGGAAATGGAAACTTGCAGCAATCAACTATGGCAGTTTCTACACACCATGGTCGCAGGATGGAGGGTTCAACACCTTCCCAGCTGCGCTTGTCGATCAGACAGGTCTCTGGTGGTACTACTTCCCCTTCGCCTACTACTACGCGCCCTGCGGAAGGCCTCAGCCAAGTGAATCATTTCACACGGCAGTCGCTCCTCGCAGTGCGTGGATCAAATCGGTTGTTGGGCATTGAATGCTATGACCGAATGAAAATTACAAAACCGCGCTGACTTCAAGTCGGCGCGATTTCTTTTGTATATTTAATTATTTTCCTTCCTTCTTAGGCCTCATGAGCGGAAACATCTGAAGTTCCCGAAGCGGCTTGTCGGCAAGAAAAGCGAAGAGCCGCTCTCCGAATCCGAATCCGCATGTCGGCGGCATTCCATGCTCAAGCATCTCGACGAATTCATGATCAGCCATCATTGCTTCCGTATCTCCGCCATCGACGAGCTTCTGCTGCGCATCGAATCGCTCCTTCTGGTCAATGGGGTCATTGAGCTCTGAATACCCCCTGCCCACTTCGCTTCCAGCGATGATCGGTTGGAACATCTGCGCAAGCTGTTTGCCATCTACGCTCTTTGCCAAAGGAGAAACAATCAAAGGATGATTGGTAAGGAATGCTGGACCTGCAATATTTTTTCTGCAATATTTCCAAAGCGTATCTATCAATCGCTCTTTGTTCTCTCCCTCATAGGTAACCTTGAGTTCTTGGAGCTTCTTCATCATTTCTTTTTCTGAAGCCTTTGAAATATCAACTCCCGTCTGCTTGAGTATTTCTTCTGTAAAATCTATCTTCGCCCATGTGTCAGCAAGGTCAAATGAATGCCCTCGAGTCGTGAATTTCGTCGTACCGAAAACATCCTGCCCGATCTTTATATACATTTCCCGGACCAGCTTCATTCCATCCTCGTAGTCCGCGAATGACCAGTAAAATTCCATATTGGTGAATTCTTGTGCATGCTCTGGACTTGTTCCCTCATTTCGAAATACCTTTCCTATTTCGAAGGTCTTTGGGAACCCGGCCGCCATGAGACGCTTTTGCCAAAGTTCACCGACTGAAATGCGCAAATATACATCAAGATCATAATCATTATGATGGGTCTTGAATGGAGTAGCTTCTGCGCCCCCCGTCGTAAGTTCAAGGACCGGCGTTTCAACTTCCAAAAATCCATTCTCCTTTAGGAAATTTCGAGTGACATCCCAGAATTTGGTTTTCTTCATGAAAAGATCCCGAAGCTCCTCATTCATGAGAATGTCGAGGTAGCGTTTTCGGTATCGCTCATCATCATCCTTGATGCCATGCCACTTTTCCGGCAATGGCAGAAGCGATTTTGTAGCGATCGTCCATGACTTCACCATGATGCTCTGCTCGCCTCTTTGCGTCGTAAAGAAAGTCCCTGTGACAGAAATGAAATCGCCGATATCTACTGCGTCAGTAAAAAGCTGAAAAAGCTTCTCATCGAGCTCGTCTTTCTTGAAGACGGCCTGAAATTTCCCCTTGCCGTCATAGAGGACAGCGAAAAGAATCGCCCCCTGTCCTCGGATAGCCATGATACGACCAGCAAGAGAGACTTCTTTGCCGGCTTTTTCATACTCTTCAAAGCTTGCCTTAGCATCTGCGAGACAGAATGTACGCGGAACCTTGCTCGGGAATGGATTCATCCCTGCCGCCTTCAGCTTATTGAGTTTTTCGAGACGAATAGCTTTTAATTCATCCATCAAAGTTTAAATAGAGATGAGTGTGTAAACAGCTTTGCCTTTCGGCGTGATAAAAGAAACCTTTTCTCCCTTCTTTTTTCCAAGAAGCGCGGAGCCGAGCGGGGAAAGGTTTGATACCTTCCCGTGAACCATGTCTGCCTCCTCTGATCCCACGATCTTGTATTCTCTTACATCCTTCTCCCCTTCCTTCTGAACTTTGACGGTCGAACCGATTGAGACTACATCTCCATGCTTCTCATCTACGATCATCGCTGTCTTGATGAGATTTTCGAGATGGTTTATGCGATCCTCCACTTCTGCCTGTTCCTGTCTGGCTTCGTGGTATTCGGCATTCTCCGAAAGGTCTCCGAGCTTCTTTGCATATTCAAGATTTTCTGCAACCTGCTTTCTTTTTTCCGTCTTCAGCACTGTAAGTTCCTTGGTAAATTCCTGCATTTTCTCACTAGTAAGATATTGTTGTGCGTCGCTCATAGGGTTACATTAGTTATAAGACCTATATAATACCTTATTTATAGGTAAAAGTAAATATTATTTCTATTCAAAACCAAACCATGATTTTATTGCGTTCCAGACAGAGCTTGTTTTTGTTTCAGTAATCGCATTGAAAGAATGCGATGCAGAATAAGAATTGCTAGAATTATTTGGAGTCTTGATGGGAGTTGTCACAAAAACCGTACCAACCTTGTACTTTCTAGAAGTAGCATTTGCAGGCGTCACTCCAGGACCAGGAATTAGCTCCTGACGCGGTGTGCCACGATATATACCTGTGTATACATCATAGGTTCCGGCTGGAGCGTCAACTGGAACAGATACTGAAGCGCTGCTTCCGACAGTGCGTCGTCCGGTCCATTTTGACATATACGGCGTGGGATAAAAATCTTTGGAAAATACAACCTTACCGTCCTTTTCGAAAAAGGTGAAAATGATCCATTCGTTTCCATCATCAGGTATAAGAGGACCTCCCGACCAATTAAGGGTGTAGTTTAGTGTAGATCCCGCTGATACGGTTTCTGGTCCAGTCCACGGAAGGACGGTGATTGGTTGAGATGTAGCCACTGGATCCGTTGTTACTGGAGTTGGTGTGATTGGAGTTGGTGTGCGAGGAGGAGGAAGCAACCCTGTGAGGTTGAAAGTGGTTATATTACTTGACACACCACCATTGTTAACTTTGATTTGATATTCTCCTCTTCTAGTGATTCCTGTATGAAATGCGAATTGAATAGAGGTTGAGGTAACGGATGTGGGTGTAATGATTTCAGCATATTCTGCCTGCTGAACTGTAACGGTGCTTTGAGAAGTGAAGCCAGTACCAGTGATAGTGATTGGGCTATTTGTTATTCCTGAAGTTGGGTTGATACTGGTTATAACTGGTGCTGGTATAGACTCTGTAGCTGAAGTTAATGTGAAGTTAATGGCGTTGCTTTCGAGTTGGCGTATTCCGAGGTATTGTGGTGCTCTTGCCTTAATGGCATCAAATGGATTGATGACAACTATAGAGAATTTATCGCCAACTTTCGCACTTGATGTGAGCGACAAATGGTCAAAATTAAATGTCATTGAGCTAAAATTAGCACTTCCAGAAATGGTTTCAGGCCGTATATATGTCACCTCAGTTCCCTTCTTTATCGCAACAAATGTTACTCCTTCCTTAAACCCAACTCCACTTAGCGTAATATTTGTGTTTGCTGGACCTGAAATTGGGTTAATAGATGAAATACTTGGAAAATATGTTTCATATGTTGGACCAAAAGATGTGCTTACATTTACCGGGCATTGCGTCGTTACAGACTGACCACCGGATGCAACTGTCACCGATGCGGATTTGCTTCCTGAAGATGAATAGTATGTCGAAATTGATCTGTTATTTCCCTTTAATCCATCAACTCCTGTCCATGAATAGGTATACGAACCAGTACCACCAGTAGCCGTAGCAGTTCTTGTAACGAGCTGATGCTTGCCAACCGATGTAGAAGGATTGTATGTGCACGATGCTGATAGGTTGTTGGTATTATTGACTGTAACTTTCTTTTCGATATTTGTACTTCCAGTTGCACCGCTACACGACAATGTAAATATGGTTGTTTGGGTCGGCTTGACATAGAGTGTACCTGACGATGGCAATATCTTGTTCCATTCTGGAACAGCAGTGGTCGAATTCCCCGTACAAGAAGTTGCGTTGTATGCAGTCCATGAGATCGTTGTTCCATTACCGGTACTGATGGTTGCCGGCGTAACATTGAATGTTACTGTTGGCTTCGAGGTTGTGTCACTCAAAATCGTAACTGCAGAAGTCTTACTACCACCCACGCCATTGCAAGTAAGAGTAAGTGTCGTGTTTCCTACTGGGAAGAATGTCATCGATCCATTTAGCCCAGGATTTGACCATACCGAAGGAACTGTATTATTGGCAGTTCCAATACATTTATCTGCTCCGCCAGAACCCCACTTTACAATCGTTGATTGGCCGGATTTGACGGTTACTGGATTTGCGGCGATGACTACTACAGGAATTTTGGAAGCCAAGACGCTAAACGAAAGCTCATTCGACCATGGGCTGTTGAAAGCTCCTACCTTCATACCATACTCACCGACAGGGGTGGTAGTCGGCACAATGAATTCAAGCGGATATCCTGCCTTATTTGATATTTCAAGAATCTCAATAATCTGCCCCGTAGATATATTTCTGAGCTGAACAGCATTGTCAATCGCCGAAAATCCTGATCCATTGACTTTCACTGTAAATCCAGGGCTGGTGCTGTATACACCAGCGCCGAATGCAGTAGGGATGCTTATTGAACTCTTGAACAGAGATCGTATGCTATCAATCACATTTGCAAAAGATGATTCCCGAAAAAGAAATGATGTCTTTGGTGGGCCAATGGTAGGAGCTGGAGCGGCTGGTGGAATGCCGTCTTTGACGACTTTTCCCTCTTGAGCTGCTTTCAAACATTCAGGCCAATATTTTTGGGCGCTCCCCTGTGATATTGATTCACCTTTAATTCCTGCAATCATATACCCACAACCCACTACATTAAAACGATTATCTGGACCCGGGTCTTCACCATACAAACTATATGGTACATCGTAGTATCTATTCATAATACTTTTGCTACTTGGTCTAAAATAATCTGACGCATTTTTCAATTCTTTCGTCTTAAGGAAACTACAACCTCGAGCAGTAACGGAACCGTAAACCTTATTATCTAAACCTCTGTAATCCCAGCTTGGAACCAGACTGCATGTTGTTGCTACATTTCCAAGATCGCCAACATTAACATTAACATTGCCTGTTGTAGCAACTATATACTCATCGTTAAGTCCTCCGATAGCATGACCAATTTCATGTACAACCTTATATTCCAGGCCGCTTCCACTTGAGGTATTGATAAAAACTACTTTACCGAACTGGATAGTATATCCTCCAATATTAGCAGATCCAAGTGAACTATATAAAACAATTTGTTTGTCTTTTTCTGAAACCTGGCAACTAGACTGAATATGTGAATTTGGTAGATGATCAAAATTTATCCCAGTCATTGGTAATTCCTGTTTCCTTAGATCAATATAAAATGAAAAATCGTTCTGATAAATACTGAGTGGATACGTGGATCTGAATCCACTATCAATCACCGAACTAACAGCATCCTTAAAATCTGATACATTTGAATAATGTGAATTCTCTCGCATAAACACCACCTTGATTGGCTGCTTCCCTCCATGCGTCTTAGCATATTCGACTGGATCAGGACCTGCGATGCGCACACAGTTGGTGGCGGGTATATCTCTAGTGACACCAGCACCTTGGACTCGTATTTTCCCAGTCTTAGCAATCTGCTCGATTGCTTCATCTTCCTGTTGTACGCTGAGCCCCCATGGAGATTTCAAGCTGACACCTACTCCTGTCGTATCAATCGACGGATTTGCTGCTACAAATTCATCGACTTGATTGCAGAGACTCGATGTATTTGGTCCTCTACCCAAGTGTCCATCCCAAGGAGTTCCAGGCTCTGCGCATGGTAAAATAAATAAATTTGCATTGTAGAACAGTTGATCGGCGAGTGCGCTAATTGGATAGTGTTTGCCTGTTGAGAATGTAACTTTGTTGTCCAAATTCTTGGATTGGACAATCCCACCTGGAAGAACAAAGGATAGTGGGGTTGTTGTCGGCGTTCCAGAACAATGGTATGAATTTGGCAATTCATAGGTCACTATTGCTGGTTCCATGCCTTGCCACCCACCTAAATAATTAGCATCCCAAGTGAGCTTTGTTACACCAGCTCCAGTATTGTGTTCATTGTAATAACCCGACTCTATCATTGAGAATGGTCTTTGTACTGTGAAAGGACTATTTTCATACTGACCCTGAGGTGTACTAACAGTGTTATCCCAAAGACCGTAGGAAGAAATCATGTCACATGGCGCAGCTGATGCTCCCTGAGGAAAAAATAGAACGGACACAAAAAGTAATGAGAGAAAAACTACTTGAACAGAAATCTTGTTTGTAAATTTCATTGTTAATATTCTATCACGACCCCAATTTTGAAATATTCGCTGTGTGTATAAGTGTTAAATTCGACCTAAACTGGATTTTTCATATTATTTAAAATACTCCGGCGTGTTGATATTCATCCAATCCAGCACTTCCCTCATAGCCGCTCCGGCTCCTATGAGATTGTGGACTGAACCCTTTTCCATAAGGACAGCGAAAGCATACCTAGGAGCTTTATAGGGGAAATAACCAGTCATCCATGAGTTCACCTTGTCCTTGGAAGCTCCAAGTTCTGCAGTACCTGACTTGCTGGCAATCTCAACATAGGGCACATTGAGGGATGTTCCGGTTCCCTGCTGAACTCCAAGCCTCATTCCTTCCTTTATTACCGTAAAGTAATCAGCTGGAATATCAATTTGACGGACAATAGGACCAAGCTCGCCCTTAATGATGCTTGGGTTCCTAAGCAATCCGTCATTAACTATCGAGGCAAGCGCACGTACGATCTGTATCGGCGATGTCTGGAATCCGTACTGACCTATCGAAGTATGGTACGTATTTCCGAGATTCCACGCTTCGCCGTCAAAATGTTCTTTCTTCCATTCGGGATTTGGAACCGTACCGGCTGCCCCGGTAAAGAATGAGTCGCTAATTTTCTCGCCGAAACCGAACTGCTTCATATACTTCTCGATTCGAGCAATGCCGAGGCCTTTTTGATCCTTGTACCCTCCTCCGATTTCATAGAAATAGACATCCGAAGAAACAGCAATGGCATGTCTCATATCCACATAGCCGTGAGCCTTCCAATCTTTGAAAATGGTCTGCAAATCAGGGTAGTATTGGTTTTGGACGGCAATTGATCCGGTACTTAGTATCTCCTGCGATGCATTTATGACTTTTTCATTGAGAGCTGCAAGCGCCATATACGGCTTGATGATAGAACCGGGGGTGTAAAGTCCATCGACAGCCCTATCAAGAAAAGGCTTGTCGGGACTCGTTAGGTAGGATTTCACTTTGGCAGTATCGGTCTTCGACGACATGGTTTCGGAATCGTATTCAGGATAGCTCGTCATGGCTATGATTTCGCCGTTCGTCACATCCATCATGACGCCGGCACCCCCTGAAAATCCCACCTTGCCTGCAATATCCCTGATTGCACGATACATTTCCGACTGAATTCGAGAATCGATCGAAAGACTCAGGTTAGATCCTTCTTTCGGCGGCTGCATCGTATTTTGTGATTGGACTTTGCCACGAGCATCGACTTCCACGAGCTTTATGCCATTCGCACCCTGAAGATTCGAATTGAAGTGCTTCTCTGCGCCATCGGCGCCCTCAAAGTCTTCACGATAGTAGAATCCGGCGCTGTCCTTCGAAGGATACTGTACATACCCGACAACATGGGCCAAGCCAGGGTCCCCCTTGTATTTCCTAAGCGCTATGTCAGGATCGTCGCTTGGCGCATTCCATGCCAGTTCAACCCCGTTCCTATCATAGATAACGCCGCGCGCAGCGAATATGGGCGTATGTCTCAAGCGATTGTTTTCACTGCGATCCCGATAGATGTCTCCATCCTTGATCTGAAGCGCCCAGACTTTTGATCCGAACGTTATGAGAACGAGAACGAAAAAAGCCACAATCACCGACAGAGTGGTTCTAGATATCGGGCGTTCTAGCCTTCCTTCGAATTGCTGCGTATCGAACTGGGGAAGGTTGTGCGAATCTATGAAAATTTCATCAGGAGCTATTTCCCTGTGCGATTTTTTCCTTATTTTAATTCCTATCTTCATAAATCGTAAGTCTTTTCCTCAGGAAAAAGGATATCAGAAATAGCACGATACTCGCAATGGTAAAAATATACCTGATATTCCAAAATTCCGGCAAGGGCATTCCGTAGAGCGCATCGTACATCACTCCCCACAGGATGATTTCGTAATATGCAGGAAAATAGAAAAGCAGAACGATAGCAGCGCACCACGCCATCCACCAGTAGCCCCACATGATGAAGCAGAACATCAGGATTCCGGCTCCGAGGCGAATGAATATTTTTTTTACGGCGTTTTTTTTCATATTAAATATCGATCTCTACCCACTTCTGTTCGTATATGTTTATCGGCTGGGAAAAAAGTATGGTAGAAAAGGCGCGTGCAGGATCGGCGATGACCTTTTTCACAATGCCGAAGACTGTGGTTGTGAGATGTGGGATCGTGACAGTATCGCCTTCCTGGATTTTGACATCGCGGGGAAGCACGGCTTCGAATGATCCTCCTCCTCTTCCTGTAGCGGTAGCCTGTATGTTGTCACTGCCGATGTACACTTCGTACTTTTCTCCGTATGAAGAATAGAGCTTGACTTTCGATATCATCGAGGCTGCATCGATGATTTCCCCGATAATGACCCCTCCCATGACATATACCTTTGCGCCGTTCTTGATGCCCGCGTCCAAGCCGGCGTCGATTATGAACGTATCATAAGCTGAGAATGGCGGCTTCTTGAGAATATATGCGACAACAGAGCTTGAAGACACTCTCGCATCAAAAAGCTTTTTCAAATCGGCATTCTCTTTCTGCAGTTCAATGATTGTGGCATTCTGCAGTTCAGGAGAAATAAAGGCCGCACTATCAGTGATGCCCTTCTCGATGCTCCAGAATGGGCGCGCAATCCAAGCGAAGAAGGAGGAAAGGAGTGTCGGCACGAACATGTTCAAGACAACGAGGACAAGTATGATCGTGCTTACGATCTTTATGGGCACGCCTATCCTTTTCGGCTTGACATTACTTTTGTGCTCGTAGCTCATCTTCGTTTTGTATTAATACATCGTTATATTTTTCCAGATTCTCAAGTATGATTCCTGTCCCTCGGGCGATAGCTGTCAAAGGATCTTCGGCGATATAGACTGGGAGCTTAAGTGAAGATGTCAGAAGCCCAGCAAGACCCTTGATTAGCGCCCCGCCGCCGACAAGATGTATGCCGCGATTCATGACATCAGAAAGGATTTCTGGCGGCGTGGTCTCAAGGACTTCCTTCGCCGACTCGATGAGCATATCTACGGAAGAGGACATCGCTTCACGGATATCGGAATCAGTGATGACTACTTCGCGAGGAAGGCCGGTGATGAGATCCCGACCCCGAATGGTCGTCTCAAGAGATTCGCCTGGCACGACCGCTCCCACAGCAATCTTTATATATTCGGCGGTCTTCTCGCCGATGAGAATCTTGAATTCATTGCGGATGTACGACATGATATCGCTGTTGAGCTTGTCTCCGGCAACTTTGAGATTCTTCGAACGGACTATTCCCCCGAGGGATATGACGGCAATATCCGTCGTTCCTCCTCCGATATCAATGATCATGCTTCCGACCGGCTCATGGATAGGCAAGCGAATTCCGATCGCCCCAGCCATCGGCTCTTCGACGATGAAGACTTCGCGAGCGCCTGCATTTTTCGTAGCATCACGCACTGCACGAATCTCCACGTTTGTCACACCTGAAGGAACCCCGACAACGACACGCGGTCCTAGAATTTTCTTGGAATATTGCTCCGCTTTCTTTACAAGGTATGAAATTAGCTCTTCGGTGACTTCGAAATCCGAGATGACTCCGTCGACGAGGGGCCGAACAGCGATAATATGCGGCGGGGTTCGGCCAAGCATGTCCTTTGCAACAGTTCCCACAGCAACCACGCGACCAGTTTTTTGGTTTACTGCTACAACAGAAGGCTCGTTCACGACAATTCCGTGTCCGCGCAGATAAACAAGCGTATTGGCTGTTCCGAGATCTATACCAATATCATTCGACAAATATGCATAAATTTTTTTCTTAAATTCGTTCATGTTTCTTCATTTCAACCGTGCCGGTCATTCTATCTTTAGCTTCAACAGAATCTGATTCCAAGGTCTTTTCGCTTATGACGATGCGCGTAGGAATTCCGATAAGATCGCTGTCTGCGAATTTTTCTCCTGGACGCGCGTCACGGTCATCATAAAGGACTTCAATGCCCTTTTTGGTCAAACGCTCATAAAGCTTGTCAGCCTCTGCCTTTACTTTTCCATTCTTATCCTCAATTGAAATGAGATGAATTGCAAAAGGAGCAATAGACGCTGGCCACACAAGGCCCTTATCATCTGAAAGGACTTCTGCGACCGTTCCCATGACTCGTCCGGGGCCGATGCCATAGCTTCCCATGATGACAAGCTTCTTTTCTCCTTTTTCGTCGACGTATTTGAGTTCGAATGCATCCGAAAACTTCGTGCCTAGAGAAAAAATGTTTCCGACTTCGACTGCTTTCTTTTCAACTAGCTCATCTCGCTTCACGCCGAGATCTGCAAGCACCTCATCGTTCAAAACTTCCTTGTTAATGGCGATCTTTTTCTTCTCGTCCACAAAAATTGAATCTTCACCAGCGTCCGTCAGAGTCTGGAATTCATGCGAATACTTTGAAAAGGATCCTCCTGAAGCGAATGTCACGTAGGTCTTGTCGCCAAGCCCTATTTTTTTGAAAATATTGATATAGCCCTGCTTCGCTTTTTCATAAAAATCAGCGTGTTCCTTTTCTGTCCGCGTAAAGGAATATAGATCCTTCATGAGAAATTCGCGACCGCGCATGATTCCGCTCTTTGCGCGAGCCTCATTCCTGAACTTCGTCTGGAACTGGTAGACGAAAACCGGAAGATCCCTGAATGATCTCAAGTATTCGGTCATAAGATTCGTCAAAGGCTCTTCATGAGTGAATCCGAGACCAAGCTCGCTGTCGTTCTTCAATTTTGTCTTGAACCAATTGTCTACGACCGCATCATCCCATCGTCCAGAAGTTTCCCAAACTTTCTTGTCCTGAAGCGAGGTGAGAAAGAGCTCCTGACCGCCGAGTGCATTCATTTCATCCCTGATAACCTGGACTATTTTGTTCATCACTCGCAAACCGAGTGGAAGGTATGAGTACACTCCGGCCATCTCCTTGTGGATAAAGCCTGCTCGAATAAGAAGCTGGGCATTCCTTGATACTTCGTCCTTTGGGGCGTCTTTTCGGGTTTTGGTAAAAAGTAGCGATTGGCGCATAGATATGAGTTTAAATACAGGCCTATGATACAGGAAAACGCCTTATTTCACAAACAATTTAGCGATGTCGCGATAGGTAATCACAATCATCAGCAAAATGAGGAGGCTGAAGCCTGCTGCATTCAATGAGTTCGCAATAACCGGTCTAATAGGACGACGTATCGTTGCCTCAATAATTACAAAAAGGATTCGTCCTCCATCAAGTGCTGGAAACGGCATGAGATTGAGAACGCCGAGGTTTATGGAAATAATGGCTGTGAACATGATGAGATAAGTAAAGCCGAGCTTTGCAGCATCGCCGATAAGGCCGGCTATTCCGATCGGGCCAGTAACTGACTCAAGGCTTGAAGTTCCTTTGAAAACGCCTGCCGCTAGATCATAAAGACCGGTGAATGTGGCACCGATCATGTAGGTAGTGAGCTTTACGCTTTCAAGCACTGAGACATGGACTGGAAGTCGAAGTGTTGCCACATCATCCATGGCAATCCCGATCGCATACTTTCCTTCGATGATTCCTTTTTCAGCGACAATGTTGGCTTTTGATTCAATATCATTCCTCCTGTAAATGACTTCGATATCTTTTCCTTCGCTTTGATTTATGACGTTTTGAAAATCCTCGACTGAAGTTGTCACAAGAGCATCTCCAGCTTTGAGTCCTGCTTTTTCAGCTGGAGAGCCTTTGTTCACGAATGTAACGACGATTCGCTCATTCTTCATTTGATCGCGGTATTCCGGATAGCTGCTGACAGAAGCCGGAACGCCTGAAGAAAATGCTATCACTATGAGAAGCCACGCAAAGACGAAGTTGAAGAATATTCCGGCAAAAAGCACCGAGACTTGCTGCCATTTGGGCTTGTTGATGAAACTACGGGAACTGTCTGGGCCATTGATTGATTCATCGTCAGGATTCTCTCCGAAGATCCTGACATAACCGCCGAAAGGCACGAGATTGATAGAATATGTCACCTCTCCGACGGTTTTTGATACAAGTTTCGGGCCAAAACCGACTGCAAATGCATCAACGCGTATGCCGCAAGCTTTTGCAACAAGAAAGTGCCCAAGTTCATGGACAAAAATAAGAATAGCTAGTACGACTAAAAAAAGTATGACTGTCATCAGGCTGTTATTTCCTTTTCCTTCTTTGAATAAAGCTCATCAAGCCTCTTGTTCGTCTCATCGACGAATTTCTGGATTTCCTTCTCATGTCTGAACATTTCGTCCTCCCCGATGCCTCCTTCTTTTACCTTGGTCTTGAGATCCTTCATAGCTTCGTCGCGATGAATGCGAATCTGCTTCCGTCCTTCTTCAAGCTTTTCCTTGGCGAGCTTTACGATCTGAGTTCTTCGTTCAGCCGTCAATTCAGGAAAATTGACCCGAAGTCCCTTGTCATCGACGGATACTGACACGCCTAGATTGGCTACAGTGATGGCCTTCTCCACGTCTTTTGACTGAGAAAGGTCCCAAGGGGTTATACGAAGCGATCTGGCACCTTCGGTCATTACGCTTCCGACCTGTGAAAGAGGCACAAGAGCCCCGTATGACTCTACTTTGACGCTATCAAGCAAAGATGGGCTAGCCTGGCCTGTTCGTATGCCTGTAAACTCCTTCTTTACCCATTCCTCAGTGCCTGATAATGATTTTTTGAATTTAGTGAAATCGTATGACATAAGGGTAGTATACCATATTTGATTTTGAAAATAAAAAAACCAGGACCCGACGTCCTGGCGCAAGACAGCCGACTTCGACTTCTTGCTAGATGAAAGATCACGCTCCTTTCCCGCATGTTGGGTTTTTCTGAATTCCGCCGCCTTTCTTTTTAGCCAAGGCCCAATCGCTGGCTGTAGAGCTGTAGGGAGAACCTCGAACGCCGTTTCCTAACGTGTTGTTTTTCATAACAGTTGTCTCTGCTTTTTGTTTCGGCACCGCTTCAACATTGCCATCGACGCATGAGATGCGTAAACGCGACGCAACATATGAAAAGCGGATCTGGATTTAGAATATCAGGTATTCATCTTGCATGCAAAAAGATGCTGTGCACAATAAAATAAGGCCGAGTCCCCTCCCACACGTTGAGGTTAGAGACTCGGCCTGTCGTCGCGATTTGGGTTGTCTGATAGATGCAGTGCCGGCGCAGTTGTGAGGCCAAACAAGCAGTATCGTTTTTTTGCCTCCTTGATCCAAGATCGCACAGAATAGCTTAGCACATGAGCGCAACATATTCCAAAAGCTGCTTTACTGAAGGCGAGCGGTCGTTCATGTAATCACGTGCTTTTAATATTGCCTTCAAGGCGTTTGAATTCTTTTCGATTCCCTTTGCATGCAAGGCTGATTCCAGGTTAGCGAGAAATGTAAGAGCGTCTGATTTTGTTGCTTCCTCATCGCTTATTCTTTTTGCCAAATCATCGACGAAAGCTACTTTATCTTTCTTAGATAATTTAAGAAACTTTTCAACTTCAGGAGAGGATCCTTCATTTTCCTGCTTATCCAGAATCAGAAGGCGCGATCGCAATGTCGGAAGAAGAACATCAGCCGAAGGCATCATCAAGAAGAAATGGCTGTGCTCATGCGGTTCCTCAAAAATCTTGAGCAAGGAATTCTGAGCCTCATGAGTCATTCCCGAAGCTTCGATTATGAAAATTTTCTTATTTCCCTCCACAAAGCTCTTCGAAAGATGCATTTCCTTTATCTTTCTGCTCTCGTCTATGCCGAGCGTCTCGAATTTTTCATGAAAAAAATCTGGATTTTGCGTGTGATGGATGTGAAATGTATTCAAAAGATGTTCCTTAAGCTTCTGGGCACTATCTTTGAAGGAGTGAATGAAATAGGCGTGGTGAGAGAGGGTGTGGATGTAGGCAAAGAGACTCATAGGCTTATTGTACAACTTTTGTTTAGATAAAGAAAAAGGAGGACTCACGACTGTGTGAGCCCTCCAACCGACGACTGACAAACAAGTGGGCTATGAGAACCTGGCGTTCTCGAGGATTTTGAATTTGGAAAGTGTTGATCTGACACTCACCAGCTACCCCCTCACCCTAGGCAGAAAGCTTGCGAAACAAATGCAATCCTAATGATTGCTTCATATGATTACTTTAGTGGTATCGCTTTCAGATATTCACTTCCATAATCACATATAGACACTTTCCAACACTTAGCTCGCCAACTCTATTGAGAGGCCATCTTCTTTCTAATGTCAAAAATGAAGAAGTGCTAGTCTGCTCGAATGACTAAAGTAAGGCAATGGAGAATCGCAAACCATTTCCCCACAACTAACGCCCAACTTTGGCTGGTCCATGTGATAGGTCAACCAGTCTTGACATAAATCCAACAACGAACTTTCATTGGATAGTATATCATGCTAGAAATATTTGTCAAGCACTTCTATAATTTATGGTATATAAATACGAAAAAAGGCTCTGTTGAGCCGTTCCTTAATTATCCTTTTTTATTTTCCAGTCCTTAGCCCTACCGCTTCGAGATAATACTCTTCTTATACGTATCCAAATGCTCAAGAGCGATACCTGTCCCCTTCGCTACACAGTAGAGCGCATCGTCCGCAAGTCGAGCCTTCACGCCGGTACGACGAAAAACAAGTTCTGGAAAATTGCGGAGCATTGATGATCCTCCGGTCATCGTGATGCCTTGATCAATAATGTCCGCCGCCAATTCCGGAGGTGTCTCCTGCAAGACATCCTTAATGGCCTTGATCATATCCCTAAGTTCTTTGTTGATAGCCTTCACCACTTCATTCGTCTTCACTTCTGTTGAGCGAGGAAGTCCAGAAATGAAATCCCGGCCGCGTACCTGCATCACAAGCTCATCATCGAGAGGAATCGCCGATCCTATTTTAATTTTTATATCCTCAGCCATCTTGTCCCCGATCGCGAGATTGAATGTCTTCTTTATATAGTCTGCAATCGCCCCATCGATGCGATTCCCTGCGCACTTCACCGAAGTCGACGCGACGATACCTCCGAGAGAAATCACGGCCACATCAGTCGTTCCTCCTCCGATATCCACGATCATGTGTCCGCACGCTTCCTGAATCGGAATTCCTGCGCCTATGGCAGCAAGGATCGGTTCTTTCACAACGAAAGCATTTCGAGCTCCGGCACGAATGGCAGCTTCTACCACTGCACGTCGTTCTGTAGAAGTAATCCCGGCTGGCACAGAAACCATCACTTCAGGCTTGAAGATATTCCACTTTCCGAGAGCCTTGTCGATGAAGTAGCGAAGCATTGCTTCAGTCACGCGATAGTCAGCGATCACTCCATCGCGCACAGGACGATAGGCAATAATATTGTCCGGAGTCCTTCCGATCATTTCCTTCGCCTCGAACCCTACCGCAAGAACTTTCTTGTCCTGTTCAGACACTGCCACAACAGACGGCTCATTGAGAACGATTCCCTTTCCCGGCACAAAAACCAACGTATTCGCCGTACCGAGGTCTATTCCGAGCTTTTGGGAGAAGAAGTTCATTTTCTGGTGATATTGTATGGACAATCATACTCTATTTGTCCACATTTTCAATCTATTGATTCATATAGCGTATATGCTATAATATATCTCATATGAAAGATTCAAACAAAAAAGACCCTTTATCCCATATCGGAACTATGATTAGCCAACTGCGTGAAGATGCACGTATGACGCAACAGGAGCTTGCAGAAAAAACTGGCACCACACAAAGCGTCATCGCACGTATTGAAAAAGGTGAACAAAACTTGAGCACTGAAACTCTCTCAAAAATCAGCAAGGCACTCAATCATGAAATAATCACCATTGCTCCGAAAGGCACGGTAAATTTCCGCATTGAAGGCGGCCATAAGCTTTCTGGAACTATAAAAGTAAGAACTTCGAAGAACGGTGCAGTAGGTGTCATGTGCGCTTCCCTTTTGAATAAAGGAGTTACAGTCATAAAGAATGCTCCAAAGATCGAGGAGGTCCATCGCATTGCAGAAGTCCTTGAAAGCATTGGAGTGAAAGTCGAATGGAAAGAAAATAGAAGCGGCAGCGACCTCATCATCACTCCGCCAAAGAAAGTTGGTATCGATAAGATTGATGAAAAGATTGCAGAGCAAATGGCAAAAACTCGAGGGGGTATCATGCTCATGGGTCCTTTGATTCACGAATTTAATTCGTTTAATCTCCCGCAAGGTGGTGGTTGCCGACTTGGTTCTCGTACTGTAAAGCCTTATTTCTATTCATTTGAAAATCTCGGAGTAAAAATCGAAACGAAATCGGATCATTATGAGATTTCGCATAACGGCCTTACTGGCCGTGAAATAATTCTCTATGAAGCCGGCGATACTGTTACAGAAACCGTTCTCATGGCAGCAGCAAGAATTCCCGAAACGACGGTCATCAAATTCGCCTCAGCTAATTATCAGGTTCAAGATGTCTGCTTCTATCTTGAGCTTCTTGGAGTGAAAATAGAAGGAATAGGAACTTCCACTCTTACTGTTCATGGAAAAAAGGATATAAATACTAAAGCAGAATACACTGTTGGCGAAGATCCAATAGAAGCCATGTCGCTCATTACAGCAGCGATTGTGACCAATTCATCCATCACGATCGAACGGTCTCCAATCGACTTCCTAGAGCTCGAACTTCTAAAGCTTGAAAAGATGGGATTCAAATATGAGATCAAAAAAAGATATAAAGGCGAGAATGGAAAAGTAAATCTTGTCGACATAAAGACATTTCCTTCGAAGCTCGTTGCTCTCGAAGAAAAGATCCACGCCCAGCCATATCCAGGACTCAATATGGATAATCTTCCATTCTTCGTCATTGTAGGAGCCGTGGCGGAAGGACAAACTTTCATTCATGATTGGGTATATGAAGAAAGGGCTTCTTATTATAAAGAGCTGGAAAAGCTTGGCGCGGATACCATCCTCGCCGATCCTCATCGCTTCTATATAAAAGGTCCAACAAAATGGAGAGCTGCCGATATCATTGCCCCGCCCGCACTCCGCCCTTCCGTCATCATCATGCTTGCCATGCTTGCTGCACCCGGGACTTCTGTCCTAAAGAATGTCTACAACATCAACCGCGGATACGAGGATCTCGCAGAACGATTGAACGCAATCGGTGCAAAGATTGAGACGTTCAGGGATTTGTAAAATATAATATAAAAACACAAAAGCCCCCGAAGGGGCCTCTGTGTTGTCTGATTGGGATCAAGATGTGATCTTGCTACTCCACCAGTCGTTTTGCGACTTAAGCATTTTACAACAAAACAGGATATTAAGTAAAGAGACTTTTGGGTGTAGTATAGTGCTATGAACATCATCGAGGTTATCCCGATAAGCCGCGGAATCGGCACCGATACCCTTTCATACTTCACCTCCCTTGAGCTGCCTATCGGCGCCCTTGTCGATGTTCCTTTGCGTTCAAAAAAAATCCATGGGATCGTGATCTCTTCGCGAAAAGCCGAGGATATGAAGGGAGAAATAAAAAGCGCAGGATACGCCTTGAAGAAAATCGATAAGATCAAAAGCTCTGAATTCTTCTCGAAGCCCTTCATGGACATGGTACAGGAAGCCGCTGACTATTATGCGACGAGCGTCGGGGCTATTCTCGACGTGCTTGTTCCTGAATATATTTTAAAGAATATAGGAAAATTGAAAACGGAAAAGAAAAAAGATGGCAAAGATGTTGAATTAAAAACAATCAAAGAAAAGTATGTCGTGCAAGGCGATGACGATGAGCGCTATGGAACATGGAAGAGCCTTATCCGTCAGGAATTTGCAAAGAAGCGTTCTGTCTTCTTCCTTGTGCCGACGATAGAAGATGCTGAACGAGCATTCGAGCTTCTCGAAAAAGGCATCGAGGGATACGCCATGCTTTTGCATGGCTCGATGACGCCGAAAGTCATCATAGAGAAATGGAACAAGGCACTAAATGAAGAACATCCGATCGTCGTGATCGCAACAGGAGGATTTCTTTCCTTCCCCCGTGACGATATCGAAACTATTGTTGTCGAACGCGAGAGCAGCAAGACCTACAAGGTTCCTCGCCGGCCATTTCTTGATGTCCGCTATATCGCCGAAGTCCTCGCAGACAAAAGAGGAATCAAGATATTTTATGCCGATAATTTCCTCCGGGTAGAAACGCTCTGGCGCGAGCATGAGGGCGAACTCGTGCAGGCTTCCCCTTTCAAATTCAGATCCCTAAGCACCGCCGGAGATACGCTTGTCGACATGAAAGCCTACAAAAGCCCGAATGCCAGCTTCAAGATCCTTTCTGACGAGGCGGAGAGGCTGATCAATAGGACGAAAAATGAAAGCGAACAGATGATCATCCTCGCCACGAGGCGCGGCGTTGCTCCCACGACCGTCTGCGGCGATTGCCAGAACATCGTGACGTGCAACAAGTGCAGCTCTCCTGTCGTGCTCCACAAGAGTGCTGGCAACTCTGAAAAAAGCTACTTCCTCTGCCATCGATGCGGTGAACGCAGGTCAACAGAGGAATACTGCAAGGTCTGCGGAAGCTGGAAGCTCGGCGTAGTCGGCATCGGCATCGACCTTGTCATCGAGAAGATAAAGAGCAAATTTCCCGAGATCACGATATTCAAGATTGATTCTGATTCTGCAAAGGAGGACAAGGATATCGCGGGTGTGGTTCAGAAATTCAAAGCCAAGCCGGGAAGCATCCTCATCGGCACCGAGATGATGCTCCAATACCTCCACGAGAAAGTTGAGAATTCGGCGATCATTTCCCTCGATTCCCTCTTTGCTCTTCCCGATTTCCGCATACAGGAAAAAATACTTTACATGCTCATCCGCGTCAGGACGCTGACAACGAAGCAATTCATCGTGCAGACCCGAAAATCAGATGAAAAGGTTTTCGAATACGGACTCAAAGGAAACATGAGTGACTTCTATAGAGGCGCCATCTCCGAACGAGAAAAATTTAAATATCCCCCCTTCACTACACTCATCAAGCTGACACTCGAAGGCAAAAAAGAGAAGATAGTAAAGGAAATGGAAGAGGCACAGAACGTCCTTGATCCTTATGAGGTTGAAGTGTTTCCTGCTTTTACACACACGGTCCGAGAAAATTTCGTTTTGCATGGCCTTTTGAGATTGCCTCGTGAAAAGTGGCCCGACCGCGATATCCTGGAAAAGCTTCGGTCTCTTTCCCCCTCTATTGTCGTGAAAGTAGACCCAGAGACGCTTTTGTAGTACATTTTAACCAATGAATGCAACGCCAAACATAGTCCAAGACGGCGATCCTGTACTGCGGGAATGCGCTCAGACCGTGCCTCTCAAAGACATTTCTTCTGCCAGAATCCAGAAGGTCGTTTCTGATATGAAAAAAGCCATGGCATCGCAGAAAGACGGCGTGGCAATCGCCGCTCCGCAGATCGGTGAACCTCTCAGGATATTTGTCGTTTCCGATGCAATTATGAAAGAAGCTGACAAGGAATACAAAAGCATCGGGCGCGACCTCGTCTTCATCAATCCGGAAATAGCCAAGCTTTCTCGCGGCAAGCACGAAGTCGAAGAGGGCTGCCTTTCAGTGCGCTGGAAATACGGCAAAGTTAAAAGATCAATCAAGGCTACGGTCAGCGGATATAACGAACTCGGAGAAAAAGTCGTGCGGGGAGCAAGCGGGCTTCTTGCCCAGGTGTTCCAGCACGAGACCGATCATCTCGATGGCACTCTTTTTATTGATAAGGCGTTTGATATTCAAGACATCCCGCCAGAAGAATTAGAAAATGAAAAAAATTAAAATAGGATTTTTTGGAACACCGGACTATGCCGTTATGACGCTTGATGCGCTGCATCAAGCTGGTTTTGACATTGCCTTTGTCGTGACTATGCCTGATCGTCCTCAAGGCAGAAAAATGCTCATGACTCCCCCTCCTACAAAAGTTTGGTCAGAACAACATAAGGTACCTGTCCTTCAACCAGAAAAGCTGCGTGATCCCGCTTTCATCGGTTCGCTTAAGAAATTCGAGTGCGATATTTTCGTCGTCATCGCCTATGGAAAAATAATCCCTGATGAGATTTTAAATATTCCAAAATCAAAGTCGCTCAACATTCATGGCTCGCTTCTACCGAAATACCGGGGATCATGCCCTATCGAGACCGCCCTTTTGGAAGATCAAAAAAATACCGGCGTTACCATCATACGCATGGACAGCGAAATGGATCACGGACCGATCATTGCGATGAAGAATGTCATTGTTGAACCATGGCCACCCCACGCGGAAATTCTGGGCAATGCAATAGTGCGAGCTGGAAATGAGCTGCTTATTTCCACTCTGCCTGACTGGGTTTCCGGCAAGCTCCCTGAAATCGAACAGGATCATTCGCAAGCTACCTTCACAAAAAAAATAGAGAAAGGTGACGGCTTAATCGATCTCAACGATGACCCCTACAAGAATTACCTGAAGATCCAAGCTTATCACGGCTGGCCCTCGGCTTTTTTCTTCATCGAAAAAGAAGGCAAGAAAATCAGAGTGAAAATCACTCAGGCTTCCTTCGTAAATGGAAAACTTATACTAGAAAAAGTAATTCCTGAAGGAAAATCGGAGACGGATTATGCGAATTTAATTGTTTCCTAAGACGCTGTGGCTATCGGCCACGAGAGAATTCCCTATCGCCTCTGCCTTGTTGGTCAAATAATACAAGACCGTCCAGAAGCACATGAGCCCGATGAGAGCGATGCAGAGCCATTGATTCACTTTCTGCTTGAAAAATGTCGGCATGGATCTAGTTTGATTTGCCAGGCCAGAATCCCTTGAGAATATTTTTTACTTGTGCCCCTCCGCGACGCACAAGAGATTGCTTCTTATCCTTCGATGACTTGAGCTTCCTGATGACCTCGTCTTTCACGATATCAATAGCTGCATAAAGATCCTCCTTTTCCACACTCGCGTAGATATTAGTATCCATCGCGACGATATGGACTTCGGCCTTGAAGATATCCCCTTGCTTGTGATGGTTCGTCGTCCTGGCAAGCTCGATGTCGCATTGAGCTGTCGTGTCTCCTTGCAGGAAGCCTTCGATGGAACGCAATCTCTTCTCGACATACTCTGAAATCGCCGGCGTCAAACTGATCGTCGTTGTTTTGATGTTTATATTCATGCGTCAATTATACAGAAGTTATTCCTTTTTATCTATACTCACTATCTTGCTTGGCGAGTGGTGGCCTGAAATGATGCGGATTATCGAGTCCGGATGTTCGTTGCGCATGATTTCGAGCAATCGGGAGTTGGCGTTGTTGTTTTCCGCCTTCTCTCTGACTGAAATTTCGTAGTGGTCATCTGAAACCTTAATCACGGTTTCCTTCTTCGAATCAGGTTTTATCTTCACTTTTACATACATATTTGCTATTATAGCAGGATTCCGGTGTAGCTCAGCGGTAGAGCAGTCGCCTGTTAAGCGATTGGTCGCAGGTTCGATCCCTGCCGCCGGAGCATGGAGCTTAAAGAGTTTATAAAAAAGAGTCTTCTTGATATTAGAACTGGGATTCGAGAAGGAAACAAAGAAATAATTAAGGAACTCGGAGGTGAGGGGCCTTTTACTCTTGGAGATATGAAAAGTAAAATTGATTTTGATATTGCTGTTTCGGTAGAAGAAAATATATCAGGAAAGGTTGGAGGAGGTATAAAAATTGTAGCAGTTAATATCGGATCTAACATTGAAGGTAACTCTAAATCTTCTAATGTATCAAGGATAAAATTTTCTATTTTTACTGCTTTTAATTTTTTAAGCTAGAAACATTCAGATAAACTTAATCTAAAAGAAAAAAGGCGTCGTACCCGAGGGTCGTGCGCCAGTTTGTTTTGTGTCATCTTGAAGATTCCGAACTAAGCCACAAAGACCTCAGCGACTCCGTGATCAACGACCACGACAGCCACATCGGTCATGCTTTGCAACTTCGTTGCCGCATCTTTGTCGAAAGCACCGAGAGCTTCCTGAATGCCGCCACGCATGGCGAGGCCTCGAGCAAAAGGGACTTCTCCCTTGTCGCGGATTTCCTGCCAGTTGTGTCCTGGCATGAGGACATCGGCGAGCGGACCACCATGAGGGTCGTCCACATTGAGGAGCACGATCACCGCCTGTTGGGCAGTCATACCGCGCTCCGAGAGCCGAGTCTTGAAATGCGTGACCCGATCTGCGTTCAGCTCCAGCGTATTCTTGCAATTGACCTTGCTCACCGCAGTTATCACGCCAACAGCCACCGGATCATCGAGGACAAGTTGTCCGTTTACTTCACGGACGACCGCGCCGGTCGCTTCAGGGTCTTCGACTCCGTTCCGGTAAAGGGCGGGGCCGTCCACGCTGAGGATCGTGCCTTTCAGTTCGCCTTCGAGTTCGCTGATCGCGTTCAGGACACGTTGACGACTCTCATCGTCACCGAGGTGCAGAACGTTTGCTCGGCCGCCGCTATAATGCCAGTCGACCTGAGCGTTTGCTTTCTTTGCCACTGCCTGGACCCAGGTTTCGACAGCGTTGGAGCTGCCGTCAAGAACGCAGACACCTCTGCCTTTCTTGAAAATGTCGGGGTTGCAGGGTGGCGGAGTTGGTCCGTCAGTTGCCATAAGTGTTTCCTTTTCTTTGGTTTGGAGTGTGCAGCCACCCAAGCATTGGCTTAGGTTTCAGACCACAAAATAACATACTTAGCTAGATTAGTCAAATGGTCTGTGGTCGAACCAACGGATACAAACAATCCGTCATATTTGGGATGTAGTGCATCTGCTCTGTCGTCTGAAAATAGGTTATAATTTCGTTTACAGCGTGGGGCATCTATTTGACTTTTTATAACAAGTATGCTATTATAAAAATAGCAGTTTTTTGCTAATCGGCTTTTAGAAAGGAAGCCAAGGTGTTCCGAATCAATTCACCGAAACATTGAAGTATGGACAATAAAGACTCTCTCCAAAAAATCACCGAGTACGTCACAGAGTTCGTCCTAGGTGGACAAGACAAGTATGATCTTGGTGGCCAAGGCATTCGTCAACTGATGCTTGAGGAAATTACCAAAAGACCAGACCTATTTCTTGAGTTTGCTCGTCAACAAATGCAAAGAATGGGTACTGGTGAAAATCCACAAGGATGGGTAATGGGAGCGGTGCACGCGTTCCGCGACGCCAATATCTCTATTGACGACCCTAATGTGGCCGCAAGGCACATCATGGAAGCAATTAAGGAGCGCTTCAAAGACGAGATCCCGACCATTTCCTAGTAGACCCAATGAGCATCATCGTTGAGCCCGCACTACGTTCTAACCGTAGGCGGGTTTTTGTTTATTTTAAACAAGCTCCCCCACCCTTTCCATACTTATTTTCACCAAAGGATATATCCTATACAGTTCGGCAAAGATGTAATCTGTGGAGCCTCTATTTGACTTTATATAAAATATATGCTATCATATTTACGTAGCAGTTTTTTGACATATCTGTTGAAGTTGACCGTATCTCTGAGAGCATTAATGTGCTTTGAGAGATACGGCCAACAATTTGGCCTCAACAAAAACCAAATCAACAGTAAATAGAATATGAAAAAAATCCTTGCCCTCCTGGCAGTAATTACCGCTTCGTCCATCAATTCAACTGTCAACGCTGCTGCGCCAATGCCAAACAAATTTGTTGGTAAGGTGGTGTCGCTTGAAAACACCGTGTCCGAAGACGCCATCAAGACCGCGACCTTTACGGTCCAACATCATGACGTCGCGATCCGCGTCGTCAGTCCTAAGAAGGCTGGCGATAATTTGGTTACCGGTAGCCACGTCACTGTGTACCTGTCAGATCGCTTCGAGCTGATCTCGACGCAGTCGCATTGGGACGGCCTGTCAGCGAAAAGTCGCTATACGTACACGATCAACTACCGTCTGCGCGGCACGGCGAACACTCATTTCACCTATTCCATGGATCTGGCACACTTCACCTCGATATTCATCGGGCGAGGCCAAAGTTCTCCAGCGGTTGTCGAAGAAATCGGAGTGATCCCGAATGATGGAATTGTAGCATTTGAAGTCGTTCCCTTCGAAAAAATCGTGAATGGCAACAATGCTCGTCAATACCTTGCAGGAACTCACGAATCTCCGGTCAGTAACTACTACCATAGCACTGGTCGTCTATCTAATGGAGAAAGGTACGGTCGTCGTGGCGCGATGACCTACCTTCTGGATAAGTATGGCGATGAGGTTTCCAAAGGTTATCACGGCATCACGCCGTCAGACACCGGATACACAGCCAACATTGGAGCTGGGATATACTACCTCGACAAAACGGGGAAAGAAATTCCAGAACCAAAATAATCCGCTTCGACAGTTCCATAAACAAAACTTTGCTCTATGAACTTTATTAAAAAGAACTTCGATATACTAATGGTAATTATTGGCTGCATCATGCTGCTTGGAGGATTAGCTACAGCTTATGTGGTCAACGGCAAGTTTATTTACGCTGCGATCATCGGAATCGGCATCGCCCTCACAGGTATTAGTCGCCTGGACCGAAAAGCGTGGAAATAAGTTTCCTCGAACCGCATCCTAACAACCCGCCTCGACAGTTTCATTGAGAAACTCGATCGGCGGGTTTTTCATTTATTTGAAACTAAACTCCCCCACCCTTTCCATACTCGATTTAACTAAAGGGTATATTCTGTATAGTTCGGCAAAGATGTAATCTGGAGAGCAGATAGCATTTTTAACTTTTTATTGGGATAATACTGGGTATGAATAATAATCCAATAAAAATCGTTAGGGGTATTGCTTGGTTTTTTCTTATCACAGGTTCTTTATCTACCTTTTTCGCTCTTGGGCAGATGATGGCTAGCATTCAAGACGGACATATAAAGGGAATACTTATTAATTTAGCACTTAATCTTCCACTTATCATTTCAATCCTAATCTTAGTTTTTTTACATCCACAGCCCACAATAGAATCTGGGCAAACTAGCATACCGGTCAAAAAAGCTCCTGCAATGATTGCAAAAGTACTTCTAGTTTTATTTCTTGGGTTTATAGCCACAATGTTACTCTTTATAATTGCGATGGGAGCAAAATTCTAGAATAAACCCAGCTTCCCACCCTCCCCATACTCAATTTAACCAAAGGATATATCCTATATAGTTCGGCAAAGATGTAATCCGTGGAGCAGTAAAATGAAAAAATACCAGCTTCACTGGCACTTTTTCATTTACCATGTCAGTTCAACAAGTAAATCCAACCCTCGTATACTTGACACACTATACATAACATGTCAATATCGAAAGGTTCACATACAGTATGCTGAACTAGTTCTATACTATCCACATAGACCTGAGCCAGAAATTACTGGCAGGAGAATAATATGCACATTAAAACCAAGAGTCCGATAGGACCCATAGCAGTCATCGTTCGGGAGAAAACCAAACAACGTTTATTCAAAACCTGTTTTCGAGGCAGATCATTCAGGCGAGCAGGAAATTTCTGCCTGTGGAACAATGTCTATGAAGTGCTGAGTGATGCCATCGTATTTCACGAACTAATTGCTGATGCTTGCGAGGCCTTTGCAGAAGGATCACTTGAAAATAGCGTCTGCATCAGACATGACTCGATTATCGGCTGGTCTGGGACGGATGAACTGGCCAAGTACAAGCCAGATGATCTTGAAGAATACTTTCCGAACAGAAGAAGCCAGGCTTTGCGGGTCAAAACCAACCGTACTGATTTGACTGCCCCGCCGACGAAATTCCTCACACTAGCCTATGAACTTCGGATCGAAGATGGACAGATTGCTCTGATAGTTCATTCGATGTACCCCGGAGAAGATATCGGCAAATTAGTTGGAAACATAACCGAAACCGAAGAGTGCGTGTTCTTTGACTGGAACCATCTTGGGCAACCGGTGTGTGCTTAAGAACAAAAACAATTACACAGCGCCCCCGCAAGGAGGCGTTAATTTTTTATACACTCTTCGCCATTGCTCTAAAATCTTAGGCTAGAGCGAGCTTCTATTGACTTTATATTAAAAATATGCTACTATGTTTATAGTAGTGGTTTTCGAAAGGTTTGAAAAAGTTGGCTGTGTCTCCTAGGGCATTAGGTGCCTTGTGAGATACGGCTAACCCACAAACCAAACAAAAATCATGAACCTCGAAAATACATCCGACCGCATGTTTCTCCTCCTAATCATCATGTTATCAGTCAGCGCTCCCTTCTTCTTCTTTGTATGGAGAAATGAGCGAAAAGCAACCTGCCACCGACTGACGGATATGGCCAAAGAAATCGTACGGAACATCCTCGAACAGTCGCGCTGGGCAACGCGGCAGCGATGGATCAATGACGATGAGATTGAGTTCGTATATCTCATCTGTGGTTCATCCAACGAAAAAACAAAACATCTTGTTTGGGCACGCGTTAAGATAACGCAGCGGGTAATAAGCGCGAAGATCGAGTACGCTCACGACCTTCAACCCGAAACACGCCTATTTGCTGAGATTATTGGCGAACAGATGAGAAAAAGTAAAATTGACGCCACGCTTTCTCAAAAACCAAGCGAGCAGCCAAGCCTAGATGAAACCGGTGTCAAAAAATATGATAGTGGTAACCCCACTCGGTGAAAATCCGGAGAGAAATCTCGAATAACCGCGCACTACTTGATTGATAGGCGCGGTTAAACTTTTATATGCTTCCCATTACTCTAGAATCGTAGGCTAGAGTGAGCATCGTAATAGACAAACCCTATTTATTATGTTTATATAGTGACAAATGCACCCGCTAGCTTGTGGCTAGCACAACTGAAAGGACCTATGGACATACCAAGAAATAAGCACTTCCCATTCAATGCAGTACAATGCGATGATTGCGGTGGCCACGGCTGCACGACCTGCAATGGCAATGGATGGCTGCCAAATGGACATCCAAAAGGACGTCTCTGCGAGCGTGAGGGGTGCAGTAATCCAATTTCGCCAGGGCAAGTTGCGATTTATTGTTCAAATGGCTGCGCACTTCTGGACGTCTAAAGGAGTTTCCATGAGCAACAAACCCAAAGTTACAGTGACCGACATCTCTGAGCATTTGGATAACGCTGCTCTTCCCCGCAAACTAAGTGCCAGGCTTGGTTTGGAAAAACAGGATACTCGAATAAGTTCGGTACTGAGAGGCATGCGGAAATTTAGTACGAAAGCGTACGTACTTGAGTGGGAAGGATCCAGAAGTCCACGAGGCACAGTACTCGGCAGAATACAAATCGGCTGGACGCAAAACGGAGTTGTCAGAACAGATGACAGCGAAGATGTTGGGACTTATGAGCGTCTTATTGATCAGGGTGGTGAATCTGGCAAAGAACACAAGATGCTCATATTCATCCACAAGCCATGACCGTCGACAGAGCAGGAAAAATCTCCAGTTCGTCAGGCGGTTTTTCTTTTGTACACATGATATCATTATTCCATGAACAACTCCCTCAAACTTATCATCGCCATCGTCATATCCGAACTTGCTGGCATTATCGGTTCAATCTTTACGGTCTCTGCAATTCCAAATTGGTACGCAACGCTCGCAAAACCTGCCTTCAATCCCCCAGCGTGGATATTCGGTCCGGTATGGACGGCTCTCTATGCGCTCATGGGCATCGCTGCATTCCTAGTATGGAAAAAAGGGCTGGGCCGTAAAGATGTTCGGAGGGCACTTCTTGTTTTTGGATTGCAACTTGTCCTTAATGCATCATGGTCCATTGTCTTCTTCAACCTTGAAAGTCCAGCATGGGCGTTTATCAATGTTATCGCTCTGTGGGTTGCAATCATATGGACGATGGCTCTCTTTTATAGAATATCAAAGTCGGCTGCGTGGCTTCTCCTTCCTTACATTCTTTGGGTTAGTTTCGCGAGTCTTCTCAACTATTCTATTTGGATGCTCAACTGAATCGTGAGATAATGTCCAGGATGATTAAAGAATACTTAAAATATTTGAAAGATAATCCGCAGGGCTATTGGTTCAAAGCCAGACTCTATGGCTGGGGCTGGACGCCAGCAAAATGGCAGGGATGGTGCGTTATTCTTGTATACATCGCGCTCATCTTGGCTCTCGTGTTAAATAGAGAAGAATATATACCAGGAAATCCTGATTCTGGTAGCAATTTCCTGACATTCGCCCTGCCAATCATCGTGCTGACCACTCTTCTTATCAGCATAGCTTACAGGAAAGGAGAAAAACCTCGGTGGCAGTGGGGACCGCCTAAGAAAAAATAGCAGGTTATTCACTCATCGGCCTCGTCAACAATATTCATCTTATGCACATAATACAAAGCTAGTGGCGCTGCCCAGTTTGCAAAACGTTCGATAAAATCCCAAATCGGCATTCCTACGAGCGGACGGACGAGCGCCGTCCAAAATCCCCAAAACGCCATCCAAAGCAAGAGCGGACGAACCGGCCTTGTTAAAACCGTAATAGCCAGAAGGATATCGACAATACCAACTATGAAAATGAAAGTTGTCGCAGTCGAAGTATCCAAACCTGAAAGCTGCTCCGCCCACTTTATCCAATCAGCCTTGCCTTGAAGCGCAAAGATGCCATGTCCCAAAAATTCACCGGCAACGCCGATTCGAAGTATCCACTCCACTTTTTTATTTGTTGTCATGCTTTTGACTCAAATTAATAATAATCTAGCTTTGAAATTCCACCTCGAACGGATACATCCCCATGCCGCATGAACCTTTGAGTACGCCGACTTTACCGACGCCGATATCTATGTCCGTCGATCCGGATTGAGGAAGAGCTTTACTTATATTCAAGCTTGGAATCCGGACCGAGGATGAGCAATCGAATGTCCCTTTTGTATTGAAGCGGATAATCGTAGGAATACCAGCTTTGGCTGTGCTCTTTCTGGGTTGGTACCCTCCCTTTGCCTGTATTTCTATAATCTGCTTTCCATCGACGATACTGACATTATTTGCCCGTACGGCGCCGCTAGACGAAGTCCCTCCATTAGCAAAAATGAGTGCTCCTCCGATAATGGCCGCTGCCGCTATGATTGAAACAATAATTGCTTTCATGATTATAATTATACTAGAAATTGAATACCGGCGATATGACCCCGATTGCCGCCAAGCTGTTTACAAGGTTGAAGATTGCAAACATGATTACGATCAATCCGGCCGTCTTGAAGAACACTCCAGCTTTGGAGCTCTTTTGAATGCTGAATGAGCTGAAACCGATGAGTGCCAAGACCGGGAGTGTACCGAGAGCGAAAGCCAACATAGTGAGTCCTCCAGTAAGGAAGCTCCCCGTCGTAAGGGTGTAGAGCTGCATTGACTGCGTGAACCCACATGGCAAGAAGAACGTAGCAATACCGACAAGTAGTGGCGTTAGAGTATGATTGAATTTTGATACTCCATGAGCATGCTTTGCAATAAACTTTGGCATCGATGGCTGAAGTTTCTTGGCCCAGTGAAAGGTATCAAGAAGATTGATTCCAAGAATAAGCATGACGACACCGATGATAAGGCTCAATGCGAAGGTTGCGTAGGCATTGAGCGTAAATGCCGACCCGATTGCGCCGATTACGCCACCGAGAATAAAGAACGAGGCAATACGGCCACCATGGAACATGAGCTGCGGCCGTACTTTGTCGCCTTCCTTGGCGAATGTGGCCGACATTGAGAGAACCAGCCCGCCGACGACCGCCATGCATGTTGAGAGCGAGGCAATGATACCTATCACAAATGCTGTACCGTATGTGACGTTGCCTGCACTCACCAGATTCACAATTCCCATTTTCTGCAACACAACAAAGAGCACAGCAAAGCCGAGTGCGATCGGGACTGCAATCTTGAAATCTCCCCACTTTGCATTATGCTGTTGCTTCTCAACCGAAACAGTATAGCCGTGAGATTTAAGCGGCACAGTAAGATCATCTGCGATTTGTTCTAGTGTTTTATCACCAAAGTCTCCAGTGACCTCTACAGAGTGGTTTTTCAGGCTCGATTTGACATGGGTGATATTCGGCAGGTCGCCAATCTCGCTTTCTGTCATGAGCACACACGCGTTGCAGTGCATGCCATGTACGTGGAAAGTGTATGTTTTGAGAGTTTGAGTATTCATGATTATAATTTTTTGGTTTTAATTCGAAGCGAGTTAGACACAACGGATACTGACGACATGGCCATAGCAAAGCCTGCAAAGACGGGGTTCAGGAGCCATCCGAAAACTGGGTACAATGCCCCTGCTGCAAGCGGTATGCCAACAATATTGTAGATAAACGCCCAGAAGAGGTTCTGTTTGATTCCACGCATGGTGATTTTTGAAAGCTTAATCGCTTTCACCAGCTTAGAAATATCTCCGCCAAGAAGCGTGATGCCAGCAGACTCTATCGCTACATCTGTTCCAGTCCCCATAGCGATGCCCACGTCTGCTTGAGCAAGCGCTGGAGCGTCGTTTACACCATCTCCGGCCATCGCAACCACGCGACCTTGCGACTGGAGCTCTTTTATCTTTCGGAGCTTGTCCTGTGGCAACACATGAGCGACAACATCATCAATACCAACAAGTGACGCAATATATTTTGCAGCTTTTTCATCATCACCAGTAAGCATGACAACCTTTATTCCGAGCTTGTGCAGGTTCTTTACCGCTTCGACTGACTCCGCCTTTATTTCATCAGAAACCATCACAAAACCAAGAACCTTTTCTTTGTTAGCGAGAATCACTGGTGTCTTTCCTTGGGAAGTAAACGCATCGAGCTTCGCTGCATCAAATGGAAGTTTAAGATCACTCACGAGTTTTGCGTTACCAACAAAATATTCAGTATCTTTGATTGTTCCCCTGAGTCCTTTGCCTTGTATGCCCTCAAAGCTTGAAACATCATTAATGCTTATTTTTTTCTCCTGCGCGTAATTTACTATTGCATGAGCGATAGGATGTTCGGATTTCTTTTCAAGTGAGGCGAGAATCGACACAAGTTCTTCGTCTTTGAAATTTGAAAGATTTTGTATATCAACGAGCGTCGGCTTACCTTTAGTGATCGTACCAGTCTTGTCTACTACAACTGTATTTACCTTGTGCAGCTTTTCTAGCGTAGCCGCATCCTTGATAAGGATTCCTTCTTTTGCACCCTTGCCAACTCCGACAATAATTGCTGTAGGCGTGGCAAGACCGAGCGCACATGGACAAGCGATCACAAGAATGCCAACAAATGAGACGAGACCAAACGATAAGGCTTGAGAGAATCCTAGATACTGTGATCCAAAAATGAGCCACGCACCAAGCGTAAGGAAGGCAATCACCAGAACGATTGGCACAAAGACAGACGAGATTTTATCTGCAAGGGCTTGAATCGGAGCTTTGCTGCCTTGGGCGTCTTCAACCATTTTAATAATCTGAGCGAGGAGTGTTTCTGACCCGACTTTTGTGGCTTTAAATGTAAATGAACCGCTTGTGTTGATAGTCCCGGATACAACACTATCTCCAACTTTTTTCTGGACCGGCATCGGTTCTCCGGTAACCATGGATTCATCTATGAAAGATGACCCTTCGGTTATGACACCGTCGACTGGAATCTTGGCTCCAGGCTTAACAATAATAAGATCACCGTGCTTCACTTCATTCACTGAAATCTCAACTTCTTTTCCATCACGAATAATTAAAGCGGTTTTGGCCTGTAGATTGAGGAGTTTTTCTATGGCATCGCCTGTTTTTATTTTTGATCGTGCCTCAAGATATTTTCCGAGAGCAATGAAAGTAATAACCACGATCGTTACGTCATAGTATTGGTAATCCACGTTTATAAACGGGCGAAGCGCTTCTTCAAAAGCGGTAACCGCAAAGCTATATAAAAATGCGGCCGTAGTTCCGATACCGATCAGAGTATCCATGTTTGCCTTTCCGTATCGAAGGAATCTATAAAATCCCACAAGATAAGGCTTTCCCACAACAAACAGAATGTATGTAGCTAATATCGGTAGGAGATGGTGTATAAACTCCTTAATCGTGTAACTCATTTCAGGGACAGCTTTATACTGAGCGAGAATATCCCAAGCCATAACTAGCGCAGCAAAAATTGCCAAAGGTAACGCGGAGAGTACTTTTGTTTTCATATCAGCAACTTCCGCAAGCCTCTCTTTCTTTGATTGACCAGTACCAAGATGAGCCGCATGTTCATCCGCAGACATCCCCATTTCCTCAGCACTCGAAAGAACTTCTAGCGAATAGCCAAGTGGTTCTATTTTCTTTGAAAGTTCTTGTGCGCTTGTTTTTGATTCATCGAATGCCACTCTTGCCTTTTCAGTGCCGTAATTGACCTCAGCGGAGTGGACCCCTTCTGCCTTCTTGAAAGTCTTCTCAATAATGCCAGCGCACGAAGCGCAGTGCATTCCTTTTACTCTATATGTATTGATGTGCATGATTATTTTCTTTTTAGCTTATAAACCTTAAGAATCTCGTCGACGGCCTTTTTCTCGCTGCCATGCATCATTTGGTGGACTACGTGCGTAGATAAATGATTCTCAAGCAACAGGTTCTCGATCCCAATAAGCGCCTCCTTGATAGCCGAAGCCTGGGTAATAATATCAATGCAGTACTTTTCATCTTCGACCATTTTTTGCAAGCCCCGGATTTGTCCCTCTGCAATTTTTAATCGCCGAATGGCTTTTGTTTTTATGTCTTGTCTCATATGTAGCTATAATACCCCCATGGGGTATTAAAGTCAACACCTCAAATATAAGTTATTGTACTCAATGGCACCATAGGATTTTACAAGATTACTTTTTTGCACTATCAAACAATCCAATCAGACTTGTAACTTAACCATGAAAAAACCACTGAATGATCCCAGTGGTTTTTTCTTTTAAACTATTTTTTCTCCACGTATCACTCTGATCAAGATCATGACGACTGCCACAACGAGGAGGATATGAATGAATCCGCCGAGCGTGTAAGCACTTACAAAACCGAGGAGCCATAATGCGATGAGTATGATTGCGATTGTGGTTAGCATATTTTTAGTAGTATTCGCAAATTACCAGCCCAGAATCCTTAAATACCCATGGGAAGCAAAATCAGATCGCATCGCACTCTTTGTCAGATCTCCATAATATCCAACAGCTGGATAGACATTAATTCTTGATTGATATGCTGCGACAGCATTCTTTGTCATTGAACCATAGTATCCCAATGGAATACCAACCGGCACATTGAGATATCCCATCTCAGACAAAAGTGCCTGAAGTACAACAACACTCTGACCTGATGAACCAAGTGCCAGATCCTGACCGACGAGGATGTTAGGCGATTCTGCACGAGCTTGTGCTGCTGTGACGAATACTGCTGCTGTAGCAACAACAAACGTCATTCCAAACAAAGCAATTTTTGATATTTTCATTTTTATTAGTTATTAATTATTAATCTCACTACTATAGATGCCGTTGCTTTCGTAAAAGCATTACGACTTTTTTCGGAGCTCGATCATTTCTTTTTCTAATTTCTCAAGATTTGACTCAAGTTTCCCTGTCCTTTCAGTCAACTGAACCTCAAATTGAAGGGTGTGATCGGCAAGTTTCTTTGCGACCGACATCATCTCTGTTATATCCTCCATCGCAAGAAGAATAATCGGCGGAAACGATCCAGAACTCGAATCGTCTTTGTAAATCCGACGTGCATTCAGGATCATAACCTTTTGACCAATAACTGGAAACTCGTGTATCACCTCAAATCCCTTAAAAAAAGTATTCTTCGGCAAAATATCCTCGAGAAGCTTCCTAAGCGCTGGAATATTCCACTGCCCATTTCCAAGCTCATATACAATTTTCTTTTCTGTGTCTTTCTCCTCAACTTGAAATGTCTGATAAAAGGGACCGTTCGCAACCATCACGCGCAAATCCTTGTCGAGAATAAGGATCGGCTCGTGCACAACGTCGACAACTGTCTTTATATACGTCCAACTCTCCTGCCATGATCGCTCAAAAAAATCTGAACCAACTACGTCCTCGATATGTTTTTTGTTTGTGTCCATACAACGAATGCCGTCAGTCAAGCTATATCATTACAATAGTGCTATGCTATGTAATAAGACATGGCCTTACACGGCTTAAACTAAGACAATGACTCTCAAGGAAAAGACTCTGCGTCAGATCAAATTGACCGCAGCTTATCATGATTTCAACAGAGGCCTCAATCTGCATGCCTTTTTCAAGACGCGCGATTCAGTGATGGGAAGCGATCTCGTCCAAGATACCTTTACTAAAACCTGGAAATACATGGCCAAAGGTGGCAAAATCGATGTTATGAAAGCATTTCTTTATCATGTGCTCAACCACCTGATAATCGACGAGTACCGCAAACGAAAAGTTGTTTCTCTCGAAATTCTTGTCGAGAATGGGTTCGAACCGAGTATAGATGATTCTGAAAGGCTTTTCAATTCAATCGATGGCAAAGCGGCTGCACTACTCATTCAACGACTTCCCCTCACCTACCGAAAAATAATTCACATGCGATACATGCAAGATCTTTCTTTGGCTGAAATGTCTGCTGCTACAGGACTTACAAAAAATACAATGGCAGTTCAAGTGCACCGCGGACTTGAAAGACTCAAAATACTTTACAAAGATGATGTATGACAAAATTAAGGCACTAATAAAAACAAGAGGCGGTAGGCACATGTGTGCTCCCGCCCTGTAATTAACTTTTTCTGAGATAACTGACTCAACTACTTGAGGTCGAACTCTCCAGCCTTGGCTGCCTTAATGAAGGCATTCCACTCTTCTCGAGTGTAGAACTGAGTAGCCTTGCTGGGATCTTTTGTATCCCGAATAGCAACGCCCTCAGGCTTTACTGCAACCGACACGCACCGGGTAATGATACCGCCCGGATGCGAATAGCTGGATTTGACGAAATCCGTGTCTTTCACTGGAAACGTCAATGCGCCAGCATCTGAACTGTTGTTTGTTTTCATACAACCTTCGAACAACCAACTAGCAGATCCCCATCAAGAAAACAGTCCTCAACGTGCTGCTGAGAATAATAATAAACTCTTATTCGCACAAATCAATTATTGACAAAACCACAAATACAAGTTACTGTACTCTATGGTACCATTGGATTTTACAGGCTTCCCTTGTGGGATGCTTCGTAAAAATCTATTTGACAGAAACTTGATATGAACTCATCGATCCCCAGTCTTGATCAGCTGCTTAACGCACTGAAAGAAATCAATCCCGAATCAATCCCAGCAGACAGTTGGAAGGTCGCCGATGCTAATGATCACAAACTCGGCTTTCTCTCGCCTGCCGCACGACGCCTTTGGGCGCTACGCGAACAATATCGTTTGGAATTAGCAGACATTGTCCAAAAGCTTCACGACAACGAGGATGTGTTTGAAATTGATTGCGAGCGGCACGGCACGAATCTACCGTCAGCAATCGGTGAAAAATATGCCAAGGATCTGGAAGCGCTGATTGATGCGGCACGTAAACCAGGCCTGAAGTTCAAAATCTTGAACGGCGTTTTCTTTTCGACTCTCCGTCTTGATTTCAAAACACCCGAAGACAAGCGCGTCTTCGGCATCCGCAAGGATTTCGAGGTTGTCTGCCGTGACGACAACAGCCGTGGGGATATGAATTCACCCCTCGACGAACTCGGCAAGATTCTTGCACCACACTTTGTGGTGGTTGGCATCGAAGCCTTCCTTATCAGGAAGAGTCCAGAAGCGTCTGATGCACCGCCCACCTCTGACAAGCCAGGTGCGAAGAAATAGTTTTCAGTTTCAACGAAGCCCGCTGTGCGAACACAGCGGGTTTTTCTTTTGTATACTGCATGCTATAGTTCTGGATAATAACAAATCACATGAAAAAGATACTTCCTTTTCTTTTTATTACGATTATTTGCGTAATGGCTTTGCTCCCCACTAGCGCCCTCGCAGTGTGGTGGAACCCGCTAACTTGGAAGATATTCAGCAGCACAAAAAATGCGTCTGTTCGGATCGAGCAACTGCCAACACCAGATGGAGAGCTGCTTATCAAGAAGGCTGAACCAGCTATAAACACGACGAGTACTACTACAAAGCCAGTGGCGACAATACCAATAAAGGTTCCTGGGTCGGCGCCAGAAATTATAAAGGTTAAGCCTATCGAAAGCGTTTCTGCTGATGACAGGTCACAAATCACTTCTGTAATATACGGATTTTTGATCTCTATCAGCAAAAAAGATGGGGCGACTGCAAATTCCTACGTTTCAAATAAGTCAAAAATTTATTTTGATTCCCTTTTCAATCTTGCCAGGACTTCGTCAAAAGAAGAACTTCTGAAAAAAGATTTCAGCACCGTAGCGACGGTATTGCTTATAAGAATTGCTGCGGCTTCTTCAACACTCGAAATAACTAGTTCTGATGTGATTACACAAGCCGTAAAAATGGGAACTTCAACATGGATGAGTTCTCCGAATTTCTACGACCTTGGCTTAACCTTTGAAAGTAAGGGTCCAAATACTGTTTTTGTCGCATCAAAAAGCCTCGAGCAGGTCTCAATCGGCTTGACACTCATAAGAGAAAATAATTCCTGGAAAGTTGATTACGCGACAACCATAAACGAGCAGGGTGCTGAGATAGAACGGCAACTAGCTAAAACGATCAAGGAAAGCGGGAAGTCACGCGATGAAGTAATGCAGATGCTACTGCAGTTATTCTTCGGACGCTCCAATACTGAGCTTGATTACCTTCTATGGATTCCGCTCAACGAAAGAGGCGAGCTTAAATCAGAGAACGCTAAGCTCAAGACGCTTATGGATCCAGCAAATGGTTGGTCAATACTCTATCCGGATTATTGGACGATCGAGTATCTCGAGTCCACTACATTCTTTTTTGCTCCATATACCACTGACGGGATACGTCCAAGCGTTGCCATAACGCCAAATCATAATCCCCAGAACACAAATCTTGATAAGTACATCGATTACATATTGGAAGAATTACCTAAAATTAAAAAGGATCTGACGGGCGAAGTGGAGTCCAAGAAAATCACCTTCCTTGGCAGACCGGCATACCAGGTAAAATATAACCGACTCAGGACTTTCGACGAAGGAAGAACTTACATTAAGCAGACCACAGATTCAGTCATAGTCATGAACGAAGGTAGAGCCTATCTCATCGAATACAGGAACGGTATCGCTGATTTTCCTAAATCCAAGCCTCTCGCAGACAAGATCATAGAAACTTTCAGATTCGAGGAATTTTGTACGAAAAATTGCATCATCCAAAGCAGGAATTAAGCTCTCTTTCATAATCAATTTTATTGAAAAACCAGCAGAGGTTCGCTCTGCCGGCTGAAATGGGAGTCCGATTTTATCTCAAGCGATCTAGAGGCCTGAAGCGACGACGGTGTCTTTTCTTCTTCTCAACAAGATCATTCAACCCCCGCAATCTCGAATCCTGTTCGTCAGCTTCTTTACATGCTATGCATGTGCATCCTTTTTTCTCGCACTGGTGAGTACCAACCTCCGGTTTGCAACTTCTGCAAAGCGGGTAATTCGATAAGTCATGCATACTGCTAATATAATACAATTATTTAAAAAAATGTCAACGTAAGCATACCGCTTGTTAGTGTTATAATATCGCCATGAAATTCAAAATGCCCAAGTTTAGCGCAAAGGATTGGATTATTGTAGCTCTGACCGTTATTTTTTTTATAGGAATAAACTGGTGGGCATATTACACTGGCAATCTTTTTGCAGATCTTCGCGAAATCCGCGCTGAATATGCCATCAGCACTAGCACGCTCGAAGCGAGGATAACTGGGCTGCTGGCTGATCTTGACGAATCAAAAAAAGACAATGAGAATCTTTCCAACATACTCAGCGATGAACAAAAAAAGACCGTTGCTTTGGAAAAAGAAAGGAGGAGGAACGAAAGGAAGATCGATACGCTCACCAAGCTGACAACCATTGATCCGGAGCTCTTAAAAAAATACTCGAAGGTTTACTTCCTGAGCGAAAACTACGTTCCGCCAGAGCTTGACGATATTGGCACGAATTTCCTCGCTGATCCATCCAAAGGCGTCCAGATGCTTGACGAAGTTTCCACATATATCACTGACATGCTTGAGGATGCAAAAAAAGCAGGCGTAGATATAAAGATACTGTCAGGATATCGGTCATTCCAATACCAGCAGACTCTCAAGTCTCAGTATAAGGTTGTCTACGGCGCCGGCACGGCAAACCAATTCTCTGCAGAGCAAGGATATTCGGAGCACCAGCTTGGAACAGCCGTCGATTTCACGACACCTGCTCTGAAAAGCGCTGAGATAGCGTTCGATCAGACGGCTGCATATGCATGGCTAGTAAAAAACGCGCATAAGTACGGCTTCATTCTTTCTTACCCCAAAGGCAATGCCTATTACCAATATGAGCCGTGGCATTGGCGATTTGTCGGGGTCGATCTTGCTGATGACCTTCATGACGACGGCAAGTTTTTCTACGAACTTGACCAGCGGGATATTGATGAATACCTTATTAAGATCTTCGATTAGGCAAAGAGAGAAAACAGGCTAAAAAAATATCTTACACACAAAATCAATCACGGTCTTCGAGACGATTAGTTCTTCTTATGTCAAGCTTTTTGACGATATTCTCATGCTTCTCAAATACTTTTTCTAGATTAATTTCGTCTTCGTCTTCATCTGAATCATTCTCTGATGATTTCGAGATATATTTCTTGCGATCAGAATCGTCAGATTTCGTTCGCCTATTCTGGTCTTCGTTTTCAGACCACTTTTCTGCTGACTTCATAATCCGTACGTCTTTTTCTTGCTTTCTTGCTTCATCATTCTTATCTTTGTCAGAGTCATCCTCCGCCGCTGTCATCTGGAGTGAACTAACGTTCTGCTTTTCTGCTTCAATATTGTCCTTGGCTTGAGGCGGCTTGACCTTTGCAACTCGTACTTTGGCTACGGCTTTTTCAGCCTTTTCGGTCTGCTTTTCGATTTCTTTTTTCACATTAGTCTTCGCCTCTTCCTTAAAATCGCTTTTTGAATCAGAAAGTTTTTCGGCCTCTTGGAAACGCCTCTCCACGAGTTTTGTTTCGTATTTTGCCTGAGCAAGCGGAGCTGAACTGATGAAAGCCCTCTCGACTTTTTCAACAACCCCGGTCTTTACGGAATACAGCAAATCTCCAGGCAAGGCGTATTCGGAAGCAAAAACAGCCGGTATTCCAAGCGAGACGGCCGCGAGAATAACTGCATATCCGACTTTCATCTGGTGCGACCAGATGATTGAGTGCCATACCGAGAAAGATGCTGATGGAGCCGGTTTTATATCTGCAATAAGCCGTTCTTTCATTGATGATTTTTCATCAGCGCTGAGCCTGACGTTTTTCATTGAACTCAAAATTGTAGTTATGTCTTTCTTCATGTTGTCTTCATTAAATTCTTTAGGCGTTCTAGCGCTCGATGTATCCTCACGGAAACCGTATTTTCTCTCTCTTCGAGGATCTCGCCTATTTCCTTCGGAGACAGATCTTCGACAAATCTCCAAATAATCAGGTTCTGATCTTCTTGAGAGATTAGCGGCAAAAACTTGAGGACGTTTTTAAATTCGGCAGTCTGTTCTATGTCTTCGCCGCGAACATCAGAGGGATCGAATCCAGAGTCCATGAGACCCTCAAGAGATTCGGCCTTTTTCTTCCTATACCAGTCTATCGCAAGATTGCCTGCAATACGGTAAAGCAAGGCTTTCGGTTTCTCTATATCCCTGCCGTCTTTCATGTATGTCCAGAACTGCATAAATGCTTGTTGGGTCATGTCCTTAGCCAACTCCCTGTCGCTCACCTTGAATAAGCAATGCCTGAAAATCGCATCGGCATAAGCATCATATATCTCAAGAAACGCGTGTTTTTTGTCTTTCATTGGCATAGACGTATGGTCATGCTTAATATTACACGCCCAAGACGATCTCTGCTACTTTTTTTCCATCTTTTCGACAAACATTCCAAGAAGCTTTTCCGTGTCAGTTTCCCTTTGTCCGAATTCTGAACGAAGAAGAATGATGACGATCGAATATGTCGTACCAGAGACCTCTTGCCTAAATAGAGAAATCATGCTTTCCTTGGCCTCATCTGTCCTTCCTGTTTTTCCCCCGATGAAACTTGAATACGATGAGTATGGATTGATGTTGGCAAAATGATGCCCTTGATGCTCTGACGTCGTTGCAAGATCGAATTCATTGGTCCTTGATATATTAAGAAGATCCTTCTCCTGCTTGTATAAATATCTGGCAAGAGCAAAAAGGTCTCTGGCATTCGAAACATTGTGCGGGCTTAATCCGGAAGCATCAGCGAAAGAGGTCTTATCAAGCCCGATTTCCTTTGCAAAGGCATTCATCTCTTCCATGAAGTCCTGGTAACCGAAAGATCGCGCGTATGCTTCAGCCGCATCGTTGCTTGATTCGAGCAAAAGCGGGTATAGTAGCTCCTCCGAAATAAATTTCTCCCCGAGGATAAGATGGCCAGCATCTCCGTATGCATCAAGCATCGGCTGGGTAATCGTTATTTCCTTGTCAGGATCCATAAGATGCTGGACGACAAGAGCCGTGTAAAGCTTGCTGACTGAAGCGATAGGAAAGACCGAGGAACTGTTGAAATCAAAATATGCTTCCCCTGTCTCAAGATTGCCGACAAAGTAAGACTCAGCTGATATATATGGCTTATGCTCGTTTTGATCGACGGATGCCGATGGCATCGGTGAAATAGAAGCTATGGAGGCAATCGCTGGCTGATCCACCAGCAAAATATCCTCGTCAATCTCCGAAGTTTTTTTCTGCGTCTGCGCAACAGACCCATTGCCATGGGTCTGAATCGATTCTCTTATTTTTTCATGACGAACGGCAATCGCAAAGAGTATCATTGCGCAACAGGAAATCAGAAGGTATTTATTTTCATGCATTATCCTCTAAGTATAATACATGTCCGCTCATCTCGTCACTGAAATGATGGGGGTAATTTCGCCGACCGCGCTTACAGTCACCCTTCCTTCAGCATCTTGAATTATGCTATACGCCGTATGATAGTCAGTATTGATTTCAGTATATTGGGCGCCATGAACGCTTGGATCAAATGGGAGAGCTGAGATATAGGCCGGCACTAGGCAAGGACCAATGTTCGCAATGGCATTCGGCGCTAGAGCTGGCATATTTGATATGACCTTTATTGTTGTCGGCAATGCTACTGAACAATCGAATATGCCCTTATGTTCTGCGATATTCTGACTCACAGCATTGAGCAATGCAGTCACATTACTCATCCTTTGCGAGTCACGTGCAAGCTTGAATTGTCGTGCTGGATTTATCGCCACCAGAACGACTGCCGCGAGCACCGCTATTATTCCTATTACAACAAGGATTTCTATAAGTGTAAACCCTTTCTGACCCTTCGGATTCTTAATCGGCTTTTTAATGCTACGAACGTCTTTTTGTTTATATATCATGTTGAAATGATTAAACTGATAATGACATAAGTCTATATGGATGCGATGAAATGCTGATGAAGCTTTTCTAAAGCTTCCATAAATTTATCAATACATCAGTCGATTGAAATAATTTCAACCCCATTGTCATATAACCTTATGATTGCTGACATTTTTACGTTTCCATTCTTAAAATTCCCATGCGCATCAATCAATTTGAATCCATTCTCTTCTCTCACCGAATCAATGACGCAATGAAGGTCAGGAATCTCCTGCGGTTCGGCGACTTCATAAAAATAATCATGGGCGTTCGCGAGGATGGCCTGGTCAATGCAGTTATATGCATTGAAATGATTCATGAGCCTGTATTCTTTGCGAAGCGTCATATCGAAAAAATGTCCAATTTCGACCGATTGCATGAATGAAAAAGCCAGAGTAAGGCTCGCCGCCATAATCACGAGCGTTAGCGCGACAAAGCCTTCCTGTGTCCTGCATTTATTCTTCATGATAATTTTCGATTAGATGCTGATAATTTTCTGGCGTGACGGCTGTTCGCTTCATGCTGTCGTATGCAGGCGTGATGATCGATGAAAAAACGCCCATCATGAGAATGGATAGCAAGCTTACATATATTATTGTCTCCAGCAGAGTGAATCCTTTATTCATAAAGTTTTAATAATGAGATTCCTCTGCTATCGCCGGTTGCGAAATATAATATCGATCCGGCACAGGACATCCTTGCTGGATCTGCATCGAGTGGCATATCGAAGATGAGCTTGGAAAAAACAGGATCCCAGACTTGGAATTCATGATCGGGAAAATGGGTCAGCAGGAATACGTGTTGGGAACGCACAAGCAATCCATACACTCCGCCGGGGATGTCTTTTGATGCGTAGCTCTGCGTCGTCGAACTAAAGGTGAAAACTTCATGATTGGCGGTTACATTGAAGCCGCCAACCGTCCTGCCAAAACCCAAGATTCCTTCAAAATACTCTAGCGTCTTCCCTGTTTGAGTCTGCCAGCCAGAAGAAGAAAAGGAGTCCTCAAGTAATGGGTTGGATTTATCGCTCACATCAAGAATCATCATCTGTTGCTCATCTGCCGTTGCAAGATATGCCTTATCGCCGCGGACATAAATATCGTTGATGACCGTATTCGTCTCGAATGTTCCTACAACTGACGGATTATTGATATTCGAAACATCAATGACAGCGAGTTCTGGACCGCTCCACTTCGCCGTACCGAGATATATAAACCCCTTTGAATAAAAAACTGATACTGCAAAGGGGGCTGTGGTCGTCGGAGTTGGCAGAGGAAGCCTCAGCTGTGAGATGAGCTGAGGGGCTGTCCTGTCATGCATATCTATGATTTGCAGCTGGCTGACCGAGCTGGCCTGCGCAGCAAATGCATAAGGTCCCGCAATCTCAATGGCGTTTATTCCGGGACCGGTATTCAAGGATGACATGATCCTTAAACTTGAGGCATCATTTGCGTTTACGATGAAGAAATCCATCGCAGTAGAGGATGTCGAATCGGCAGTCAGATACGCCACACCATTTCTAGCTTCGATATCCGTGCTAGCATTGCCCGTTCCGATGTCGACTCCGTCAGAAAAATAGCTGGCCCTATCTTCATCAAATTCTAGTCGCGGGTAGCAGCTGCTTCTTCCCCAAGCCTCCTTGAAATCAGAGTGCACCAGAGAGAAGGGGTAAATAAGAAAAAATCTTGTTTCGTTTCCAAAGTATCCAGATCCTGAAAAACCATTAAAATCATTCTTGATAAGCCTATCGGCATCTTGAACCGCAGTCTTGAGTTTTTCAAGCTCTTCAAGCGACCATCCCCTCAATTCCTGGATCGAAGATTCCAGAGTAAAAGATGAGATGACAAAAAGAATCATGATCGAAAATGCCAGCATGATTTCTATGGTAAGGAATCCTTTATTTTCCAAGATGATTTGTAATTTCATAGACAGGCAGAATTATCGAAAGAGCAACCGAACCTACGATGAGCCCCATTAGCACCATAAGGGAAGGTTCGATGAGGGAAGAAAACCTTTTAAGCGCCTCGTCAGTATCCTGCTCGAACATTCTCGAGCAGTGCCCGAGCATAGATGCTAGGTTTCCAGTCTTTTCTCCAAGCACTGACATTTCGGACAAGAGGATTGGAAAAAGATTGCTGCGTCTTTTCAGCGAAACAGATAAAGAAACCCCTTGGACCGATTCGCTATGCATCTCGCTAAACGCTTTCTTATAAACAGTATTCCTTATCGATTCCTTGGAAAAAAGCAGGAAATCTGGCACGCCCTTTCCAGACGACAAAAGCATTTCTCCCATGCCACAGACCGAGCACATCAGATATGCCTTTATATAGGAATGCAGGAAGGGCAAAGAAATAATGACTGCGTGGAACCGGCCTCTCGCATATGCGTTTATATTCATAAGAATTTTGAATGCAGTTATCAGAATCAAAGCGCAAACCAATGAATATAGCCCGTAGGACATTGAGAAATGGTAAATGCCTTGTACGACACGAGTAATCAGCGGCAACTTTATGTCGAGACTGCTTAATAGCGGAATTATTTTGGGGAATATATATAGAATCAGGAAAATAGTCATGGCTATAGTGGCAAAAATGATAAAGGATGGGTAGAAGAGAGATGTTGTGAGCTTTTTCCTCATTTCATTCTTTTTTTCAAGATATGAATACGCCTGAAGCAGCGCTTCTGAAAGGTTTCCTGAAGATTCCCCATTCTGGATTAGATTGACTAGCAGGGCATCAAACCTGATTCTTGAATTCCTAATGCTCCTGCTCAATGATATTCCCTGCTGGATGCTTTCAAGAAAAATATCGTAGATCAATTTTCTAGATGCATGACTCTCCATGCCACTTATCATGGACAGCGCCTCGGCTATCGAGATTCCTGATTTCAGAAGCAAGGAAAGCCTTTGCGCGAAATGCATCTGATTAGACAAGCTTAATGATCTGATTTTCATATTTCTGTTCTTTCTATTCATGAACTATCCTTGTTATTTCTTCCTGCGTTGTGATTCCCTTTTCGACCTTTTCCATGCCGTCCTCATACATGCTCCTCATGCCCTTGCTGCGGACATATCGGCCAATTTCAGCAGGGGTGGTGCGAGACATGATGTACTTTCTCAATTCATCATCGACGATAAGGGTTTCGGCGATTACTATCCGACCTTTGAATCCAAGAGTTCCGCACGCTCCGCAACCAGCCCCCTTACACTGCTGACAAAGCTTCCTCACAAGCCGTTGGGCGATGACTAGTGAGAGCGTCGAAGCGACCAGATATGGATCGACTCCCATATCTATGAGCCGAGGAATCGCTCCGAGAGCCGAATTCGTATGAAGCGTTGACAGGAGAAGATGTCCTGTGAGCGAAATATTAGTCGCAATCTGAGCCGTCTCTGTATCACGAATTTCTCCGACCATGATAATGTCAGGGTCTTGCCGCACTATGGATCTTAAGCCGTTAGCGAAAGTGATTCCGTGCCTTGAATGAATCTGTATTTGCCTGATTCCAGGCATTGCATATTCGATAGGGTCTTCTAGTGTGATGATCGAGTTCTTTTCTGAAGATAGAGCCGAAATGAGAGTATAAAGCGTGGAGGTCTTTCCTGAGCCTGTCGGGCCGGTAACCAAGATCATTCCTTGATGATACGACAGGCAATTTACGATCTTTTCGACATCGTGATCAGAAAAACCTAGCTTGCCAAGCGTTGGCACATCGCTGTCGTTTCTTAGCAGTCGCATTACGGCATTTTCTCCATGGTGAGTTGGGATGATAGATACGCGTACATCACAATCACAGATGCCTTGGGCGAAACGGAATCTGCCGTCTTGAGGCACGAAATGTATATCCGTACGCAAGCCAGAAAGGACCTTGATGCGCGCAACCAGCTCTTCATGAGAATCGCTGGACAAGGTGTCGGCATAGACGAGCATTCCGTCAATCCTGAATCTTATGATGATTCCCTCTTGCGCCGGATCGATATGAATATCGGATGCCCCACGGTGATAGCCGTGGATTATGAGTGAGTCCACAAGCTCAACGATTGATCTGATGTCATGCAACATGCGATCGCTGTCTTTGATTTCATATGTTTTTTCTGACATGAAAAAAGAATAGCAAAGCGTGATGAAGGAGAGATTAAGGAGTTATAAATTTTTGATGAAATTAAGCAAAACCGCATAAATATGCAAAAAATATCCAAATCCGTCCTTATTTAAAGCTATTCTTGATTTATCATCTTTTATGTTGTATATTGTCGTTTGGCTGCCTGATTGAAACCCCAAATAGTCATGGCAGGAATTTGCTCTCAAACCAAAAACTGAAAAGAACCAAATCAAAACGTATGGCAAAAAGCTCAAACGGAACGTCGGAAACGCCGGCGGATGAATGTCACGTGTTCAAGCTCGGACCTGTGTATGTCGGAAAAGGCTTATCAGGAAAAATGCTGAAGGCCCGCTTTGGGCACCACGTGCATCAGATCATAATCGGAGACCTGGTGAGGTCACGATTGGAGGATGACCTCGAATTTGCAAAGGAGTTTGGCCTGATGTTGAGTAACAGGGATCTGCTACCAGATCCTGTCGTCACTCCGATGGCCCGCGCCTGTTACGAAGCAGGCAGATCTACCGGTTGCTCACTCTTTGAGTGGGACGGCTTTGGCCGGACAGGTATGCAGATCGAGAGTTTGATCAAGTGGGGATTCTTGAACCCACTGAACACCCGCTGCCTTATTCTTGAAGCAGACGATGAAACCTGTTGGCAGCGCTACTTGCATTCGTTGGAAAACAAAACACGCAAGCATCGCAACGACGTCAGTAATGCCAATTTCAAGAAAGCCATGGCCCTGTACAAATGGCACCGACCCTTCGTGCTTGAAGCCTTGGAAACAGCTGGCGTCAAGCCTGTCTTTATTGATGCAAATCAAGAGCTTGAGACAGTTGCCAATCTTGTCGTCGGACATGCGCTCGAGCTACATTATCCGCTGGGTTGGCCAAAATCCGCCCCAAGACAGAAGACTTCGGATCTCGTAACGCCGGAATCAGTCGGATTTTGGACGCATCTCAAGGGATTACGTCAAACGGCATTCTAAATTGGCCATCAGTTTCATTGAATCGCGGTCTGCCATTATGGAGACCGCTTTTTCTTTTGCACAGGCACGACTTGCCAGAATAGATTTTGTGTAGTATCGTTCTCCATTGGCTGCTCTTCAATTGTTTTCTATGGAATGGAAAACGGCAGCTTTTCTGAAAGATAGTAACAAAAAAATACTATGGCACGAGAAAGCAAACCCCCGGTCAAACTCCAGATTCATAAACTCAAACTCACTCCGGTCGTCATAACCAGCAAGCTTGTGAAGCCTGGCGCACGTCTTTCCGGAAACCGCGTTGCTCAGTCCGCATCACCACTTGTTTTGTCGGACCGTTAACGCAATCTCAAAATTTTTACGCCATTTCAAGGCCGCCCAGCGTTTCGGGCGGCCTCTTCTTTTGGCAAAATAGCCCTGTAGTTTGACTTTTCCTGCATTTTTGTGCTTTAATGGCTACTCGACTTTAAACCTTAATTTACTTATGGATATACGAAACATCGCGATTATTGCCCACGTGGACCACGGAAAGACCACGCTGACCGACGCCATCATGACCCAGTGCGGACATGGCGACGACGGAACCATGGACTCGAATGCCCTTGAACAGGAGCGCGGCATTACTATTTACGCGAAAAATACTTCTATTGAATACAAAGGTACGAAGATCAACATCGTCGACACTCCAGGTCACGCCGACTTCGGTTCAGAGGTAGAGCGAGTACTTCGATCTATTGATACAGTGCTTCTTGTTGTAGATGCACAGGAAGGACCTATGCCACAAACGCGATTCGTACTCAAGAAATCTCTCGAGCTCGGACTCAAGCCTATCGTCATCATCAACAAGATCGATAAGCCGGCCGCAAACCCCGATCACTGCCACGAAATGGTTCTTGAACTCTTCATGGAGCTTGGAGCGAATGACGCACAACTCGATTTCCCTACTATCTACGCCATCGGCCGACAGGGCGTAGCGATGAAAAAACTCGATGATGAACGGAAGGATCTCACACCCCTTCTTGACATGATTCTCGAGCATGTTCCACCAGCAAACAAGGATCACAGTGCATCAGGACCTCTTACGGTTCAGACATTCAACCTTGGTTATGATAACTTCCTAGGACGACTCGCTATCGGACGTATTTATGATGGAACAATCAAGATGGGCCAAACAGTTTTTGAAAAGAAAATTGATGGCACTGTAAATTCTGGAAAAGTTACGAAGCTTTTCACTTTTGAAGGAAAGAAGCGAGTAGAAATCCAGGAAGCAACAGCTGGTGACATTGTCACAATCGCTGGTTTTCCTGATATCTACATTGGAGAAACCCTTACCGACAATGCAGACACGCCTGCCATGCCAGCCATCAAGATCGACGAGCCTACTATTTCCCTTAACTTTTTCGTTAACAGCTCACCGTTCGCAGGAAAGGAAGGAAAATTCGTCACTGGACGACAGATTCGTGAACGGCTTGAAAAGGAATTGGAAATCAACGTCGGACTCAAGGTTGATTTTGGTTCGAATGAATTCTACCGAGTCTATGGACGAGGAGAACTTCACATCGCCGTACTTTTGGAAAATATGAGACGAGAAGGATACGAACTTCAGGTGTCACAGCCTCAGGTTATCGTCAAAGAAATCGATGGCGTGAAAAGCGAACCATTCGAAGAACTCACAATCGATACTCCAGATGAATTTACAGGAGCGATTATCGAAAAGCTCGGAAAGCGAAAGGCTTCCATGCTTGATATGAAATCAAAGGAAGGCGTAACTCGAATGGTATTTGAAATCCCTACACGAGGACTTCTTGGGTATCGAGGCGCTTTCGTCATCGATACAAAAGGTAATGGTATTCTTGCCAGCCGATTCCTAGATTTCAAGCCTTATGCTGGAGAAATCGAGAAGCATTCGACAGGTTCTATGACCTCCATGATGACTGGAAAGGCGCTCGCATTCGCACTTTGGAATCTTCAGGAGCGAGGACGAATCTTTATCGAACCTACGACAGAAGTTTATGAAGGTATGGTTGTCGGCGATACTTCAAAGGGTGATGATATGGATGTTAATCCATGCAAAGGAAAAGCTATGTCAAACATGCGGTCTTCTGGAAACGACGAACACATCATGCTCACTCCGGCTTGGAAACTTGATGTCGAGAAGGGACTCGAAACGATGCGAGGCGATGAATATCTCGAAATCACTCCAAAGAACGTGCGGTTGAGAAAGAAATTCCTCACTGACACAGACCGAGCAAAGAATCGAAGAAAAGATCTATAAAAAGAAAGAGGGCCCACCGCTCATGCAAGGGTCCTCTTTTGATTTGGTGAAATAGTGCTTTCGTAAAGGCACCGAATTGAACTGATAGCCTCGATAATCTTCCGATTACCCTCCTTGATCTCCAAGGCTATCTTGAACTTGCCCTGTCTGGCCATGCCTACCGACCTCCCGATGAGCTGACCGATTGTCTCGAAGTCGACTTTTAGGTCACTGTCGAGAAGGAATGCAGCTACATAACGTCCGGTTGAAGTGTTTTTATCTGAATCTGGTCCGCGAAACCTCGCAAGCGGGATTCCAAAGACCTGACAAACTGCAAACACCATCGCCTCTTGTCGTGTAAGTCCGTAAGCCTTTTCAAAGGGGCCGAGTGGAAGCTGTAATAGATTCTCTCTCTTCCGAACCTTACGCTCAACCGAGCGTGCAGTGAATCGAGCAAGTATTTCCTCATACTCGATTTGACTCAAGACAGCGGGTCGGATTGAGAAAGGCTCACCCAAGACGTCTTCCAAATAAGTTATCCGAGCAAGCGTATCCGCCAACTCCGCATGACTGTGAATCGGCGAGAGAGCAAAGGCAAGTCTTTCCCAAGCTTTTTCGATGATCTGCCTTGGTCTGCTTGTGTGTAAGTGCCATCTCTTTGAAACGGCAGTAAAAGATTGTTTGGTCCTACCATTCAAGCCGTAGCAACTTTCAAAGATTTCAATCATGCGTTGCCGTTCTGAAAAAGGTATAACCCTTAACATTCCCAGCATTACTGAAACAGGGTCAGCGAGCTCCCAGAGAAGATCCTTCGCATCGACTTCTGTTCCAACCGCAGAATTATCTGAACCCGCAATCTTCTCGTGAAGATTAAAATTGTCGGCTGCTGAATCATCAAGATGAACAAAAGCCGTTCTATCACGTTCAGACTTTGGAACTCGAAGTTGTCCTTGTCTAAAAACTTCACGACTTCTCATTCCGTGTCCAATTTCCCAACGTACACGTTGAGATGCAAATGTTATGAAAGTTGCTCCCCTGTCTGACCTGAAAGAATCTTTCAGGGCTGGAAGTACTCTCACCACAATAGACGCCACAATCTCAAGATCAATGCCTGGTATGCGACCACAGGCTGCAATAGCCGACCTCACAAGCTTGATTATCTGATCTGGTCTGGCGACGTCTGAAAACTGTTTTAAATCCATCTGTTGTCCGTGAATACTGAAAAGTTCGTCTGCTTGTCCATTCATGATAACCTCCCTTCTGGGTTAGTTTGTTTTCGGTTGCACTCTTTAAACAGCAAAGAGCATTCTTCATGATGGTATCACCGCGTCATGGCTGTGGTCAATTTGACATTACTCCCAATGCGTTTTGATATATTCCGATGCCTCGCTCATTGAATATGGTTGGGTTGAATTCCCCACTCGCACATAGAAATCCTCCTTTTTATCGCCATTCGTAAGATATGCTGGCTTATGTCCTTCGCGTACTGTAACAAGACAAATATCTTTTCCATCGATCACTTCAAAAGCAACACTTACGTATTTTGTAAATGAAAGCCCTATCATTGTCTTTACAAGCATGGTCATATGATTCTCAAAGCCGTCTCTGCTTTTCTTTGGCAATGTTTTGTAATCATTCTCAAGACCCGTCACTCTTCCATCATCATTCACCCCTATCATAAGTGTTCCTCCGTCAGCATTCAAAAATCCGACAATCGTCTTCACAACCATTCTCTCAAGCTCTTTGCTGATCTCTCCTTTGCGGGCATCATAACGAAGTGTTTCTTTGAACTCTACAAAAAGCCCCTCACCTTCCTCAATCAAAACCTTTGGATCCTTTGTAAGCACTCTTCCTGAAGCACTTTGGACAAGCTGTTTGATGACATGAACATATTCGTCAAAATTAGAAACATTTTTGAGCTTCGTCACCCGTGAATTGCTGTGTTCGAGAATAATGGTTGCATGGCTCATCATTCTACCAAGTGGACTCTGATATATCTCAACAGAAGCAACGTCGGCTAGACTTACAGATTTCTTTCGCCTGAAAATGAGTCCAGATTTCCTAACAATTTCCTTTTCAAGAATCTCAAAATGAGAAAAATACCAATCAAGAAAAAGTACAGTTATGTATATGAGCTGAAAAACTGAAAAAGCGAGCACTTCAAAGATGTCAAAACGAATGTAGTCATGGAGGTTGAGACTCTTGTAGAGAAGCTCATAGTTTCCAAGGAACGAGACAGCAAAAAAGAAAAGGCATGCGATAATTTCCATTGTAAAGACATTCCTCATGAAAACAATCGGACCTTCCTTTACGATGATTTTTCTCATACACCTATCTTACCACGACCTAAATCTTGTACCCATTTATCCGCGTCCTTTTTATTGAATAAGCCATTGCCGGAATACCAGCGTCAATGCCGATCCTATTTGCGAGCGAACGCATATAGGTTCCGCTTGAACATGCAACTTTCAGTTTTATGATCATGAAGCGTGTTGTCTTGAATTTTTCTCCAAATTCTCTCCATTTTGTGGATATCTCCTCCTGACGGAATTCACCAGTTACTTTTTTGATATTTTCCAAAACAGTTTCCGCAATCCTCTGTCCCGAAAGCGCCTTCGAGCCGATTTGTTCAATCGAAAAAATCTCAACGTCCTTGGTTGGCATTTCATCGGGCACCTCTTTCATCGCTAAAACTTTTGAAGAATACTTCGGATATTCCTGAGTAAACTTGCCCTTATACTTATCAAAATTTATAGCATCAAAATCCTTTTTTTCGGCTTTTTCTATCAGGCCAAGCTGATCGTAGGTATCAGTCGATACGCCAAAAAGAACTTCGACTTCATATTCCTTGTCCATCTTGAGATATTTTTCCTTCTGCTTGCAATCCTCGCCAGCAAGGATAATGAGAAGGCCTTCCGCCATCGGGTCAAGACGTCCGGCATAGGTCATAGGGGTTTCAGCGGGCTTTCCGTATTCTAGCCGGATTCTTTCGAGGCACTTAAGCGGCGTTTCGCCGATGTTTTTGTAGAATAAGTACATGTTGTTATAATAATAAAAATACTATATCATAGTAACGTCAATGGTTCTTCTTACTGCAGATTGCATTTCTATAGGATTCCTCGAGTTGCACCCCTTCACGAATCCTGCCTTCTGCAATGCGTACTTAAGTCACTCGCCTCGACACGCAGCCAAAAACCTACTGCGTGTCTTTCTTTTTTGTAAATTTCCTCGTATTTGATAGAATGGTTGCATATGAGCAAAAAATTATCGACCGAAGCCTACAAAGGCGTCCGAGACTTCTATCCAGAAGACATGTCCGTTCAGAATCAGATTTTCACTATCTGGCGAAATGTAGCTGAAAAGTTCGGATACCAAGAATACAATGCTTCAGTCCTTGAGCCCGCTGATCTTTATCGTGCAAAATCAGGAGAAGAAATCATCAATGAGCAGACATACACGTTCATGGATCGCGGAGACCGTGAAGTCACTTTGAGGCCAGAAATTACACCGACTGTCGCACGAATGGTTGCCGCCAGAAAGCGAGAGCTGGGCTACCCCCTCCGATGGTATTCGATTCCGAACCTTTTCCGCTATGAACAGCCACAGCGTGGACGCATCCGTGAATTCTGGCAGCTCAATGTCGATATATTTGGCGTAGATAGCCTCCAAGCAGAGATTGAAACTATCCAAATGGCACACGAGATTACAAAAGCCTATGGTCTCACCGATACGGATTTCGAAATTCGCATCAGCAATAGAAAGGTTTTGAATTACATCACGCAAACTCTTTTTGAGCTGAATCCTGATAAAGCGCAGAAGCTTCTGAAATTAATAGACAAGAGAAATAAGATTCCGGCCGATGTTTTTACAGCGACTGCGGAAGGCATTCTTGGCGACGTCCCTGAAGGAAAAAAGATCACACAATTCCTAACCTTGCTCAATTCACAGAACTTCGAAGAATTCACTCAGAATCTTCAGCAAAGCACAGAAGAGCATGAAGGTATTAGTGAAATAAGACAGGTTTTGCTGGCTCTCGAGAAACTCGGCATTACAAATACCCGTTTTGACCAGACCCTTGTCCGTGGTTCCGACTATTACACTGGCATTATCTTTGAAATCTTTGATAAAAATCCTGCAAATCGACGATCAGTCTTCGGTGGCGGACGTTATGACGACCTTCTGGACCTCTTCGGCGGTGAAAAAGTCCCAGCAGTTGGGTTTGGCGCCGGAGACGTGATTGCCCGCGACCTTCTTGAAACCTACGGCAAGCTTGCGAAGCTGGAATCATCTTTCCCTGCCGATATCTATATCTGCATTATAAATAAAGAAGCAGCTGAGTATGCCCAAGACGTTGCTCAAATGTTGCGTTTAAAAGGAAAACGAGTCGCTTTGGACTATTCTTTCAGGAAGATTGGCGATCAGATCAAAAATGCCAACAAAATCCATATCCCAAACATCATCTGCATTGGAGAAGAAGAGGTGAGGACAGGAAATTTGAAAATAAAAAACCTGGCAACCGGAAAAGAGACGCTTTATGAGAAAAATAACTTTTGATATCGAAACGCGGAATACTTTTCAGGATGTCGGTTCGACAGAGTCCTCAGCCTTAGATATTTCCGTAGTTTGCATACATGATTCGCTGACTGACGAATATTCAAGCTATCTGCAGGAGGATTTGCCGAAGCTCTGGCCCATCATCGAACAAGCGGATATGCTCATCACTTTCAATGGCGACCATTTCGATATTCCCCTTTTGAATAAGTACTATTCAGGCGATCTGACGAAGATAAAGAGCCTTGATCTTCTTGTCGAGGTCAGAAATTCGCTTGGTCGGCGCATCAAGCTTGACACATTGGCAGAAGCTACGCTTGGAAAAAACAAAAGCGGGCACGGGCTCGATGCGATTACTTGGTGGCAGCAAGGCGAGATTGAAAAAATAATAAAGTACTGCATTGAAGACGTAAAAATCACGAAGGAAATCTACAAGTATGCTTTAAAAAATGGAAAGTTAAAGTACAAGGACCTCGGCGCAGGAGGAATGATACGCGATATCAAACTCGATACTTCCAAATGGGAAATGAAGAATGAGAGCGCAATGACCTTCACGCTTCCCTTTTAAGCTATATTCTTTCCGACCTTTGAGCTGACAAAAAATAGAATGAGTCCGACAAGAACGAAGCCCTCGGCCACAAAAAGCGATGTTAGGGCTCCGAAATGCTGCCATAGGTATCCTCCAATAATGCCGGCAAACATGACGCCGAAACCAACGACGGCATTGAACATCCCGTAAGCCGTCCCTCTTTCTGACTCAGGCGTAGCTTTTGCGACAAAAGCCCGCTGTGTCGAATCCGTGCAAGCCGAAAAAATCCCAAAGGTGATGAAAGCGATGACAAGCGTCGGAATCGTCTGTGCAAGAACGAACATCAGATAAGAAAGCACGAGCAAGACATAACCGAAAACGAGAACTCTTGATGTGCCGATGCCATCGCTTAATTTCCCCGCCCCGTACGAAAAGAATGTGAATGAGATGCCGTAAACCATGTAAAAAAGCGGTATTGAGGCAACTGTAAGGCCGATTGATAGCGCAGAAAGTAGAAGCACAGCTGCTGGAATGCTGCCGATCGAAAGGATGAAAATCGAAACAAGGTATATTTTGAATCTTTTCGGGAGTATCCTGAGCGTCGCGAATGAAAATCTTCGAGATCCATCAAAGGCAGGAGCAATGAAGACATCCTTGACGAAGAAGATGGTAGCCACTGATAACAGTCCGATGACGAAGGCAGTCATAAATACAGTGCTGAATGCGCCAGGCCAATTTTCCAATATAAGGAAAGCCGTAAGCGGACCGAGAATTCCTCCGACTGTATCCATGGCTCTGTGATACCCGAAAGATCTTCCCACCTCTCCCGACAATGAAGACACCGATATGATTACGTCACGCGGAGCCTCGCGGATGCCTTTGCCGACACGATCAATGACGCGCAGGCCGAGAACTCCAGCTACACTTCCCATGAGGATGTAGAATGGGCGTACCACCACCGATAAGCTGTAGCCGATGAAGATGAATATCCTGCGCCTGCGAAGCTTGTCTGATAATTGACCTGAATAGATCTTTAGAATGTTTGCTGCGCCGTCGGCGATTCCTTCCACAAGGCCTAGCGATGCCGCGCCTGATTTCAATACTGAAGTAAAGAAAGCTGGAAATGACGATAGTATCATTTCATTCGAAAAATCATTGAAGAAGCTCGTGAGTCCGAGCATGAAGATATTCTTGTTCAATCCGAAAAGCTTTTTGGGCTGTTGAGCCGGTAGCATATGTAAAAAGTATAGCATGGATTGACATTCAAGCTAAACTACTATACAGTATTAGCTGAACCTCTGTTGCGGATGCAGCAGAAAAGCACAAATTAAACAACAAAACAGAGTACCTCCCCCCCCGTTATGACAACAATCAATACCCCCTACGGAGTCTTCAGTCCCGAAGATGCGCTCGCAGAGTTGTATGCTTTGCCGAGCTGGACAGCGACCCAAATCGTCGCCGTGCTTGATGAGTTGTGGGAAAAAGCCCGAGATCTCGCGCGTCGCGCGAGCTTCTACATCGTCAACATGACGAATGGGTTCCCGAAGAAAGTCGTCATGAGGGCGAAAGCCGTGATGCGACTGCTCTCAAAACCAAGGACTAAAAACCCGCTGGAGCGCCGGAGTCACATCGAGAAAACACTTCGGGAGATTGCCTCTCAAGCGGGCAAACCGGCTTTGCTCAAAATCAGTTTCGCTGGCGTGGTCAAGAAACCGGACCTCGAGAATTTCCTCAACAGCCATTGCGTCAGTCTCGGCAAAGCGGAGCGCACCCGGCTCTTCAGAGCGGCTGCGATAAACCCGAACTTCAGCGGCAAAGAAATCGCCGTGAAGATTTCATTCAAAAATCCCTACGAGGCCTGGGTCCTCGGCGACACAATCATGAAGCTTGCGGAGTCAGTCGAAGTGGTTGAATCCACGCCGCCCCCGAAAGCCCTCATTGATTATTGCATCATCTTTAATTTATAATCTGTGCAACCCCATTCACCGCTCACGGAAGCCGCTGGCTTTTGTCAGCGGTTTTCTTTTTTTAAAATTTCCTAAAGGAACAACAAATCTCTATCCAAATCCTCCATTTCAGTTCCAAGACCTTTGCTTTTGAGTGCATCGTGAGTCGAGGCCAGATAGACCATGCGCTTGCCGTGCTTTTCTTCAAGTTTGTCGATCTGCTTGTGAACTGCCTCGAACCTATGTGCTCTGTCAGTGCCTCCAAAGAGATCATTCTGTGCTGCACCTTCGGGCACCAAGCCGAGCAAGCTCACGCCAGTCGTGCGATAGAGGACGCCTTTCACATGCATGCCTTTGAAATGTTCGCGGACAAGTGCCATGAGCGGTTCTGGTGTATTGGTTGGCGAGGTTAAATTGAAAGATCGATTGATATACTGGAAATCCCTCGTCTTGAGAAAAATGGAAACTGCTTTCGGCACAAGTTGAAAATGCCGAGCCTTGGCACATGCCTCTTCCATATTCTTTGAAAATTGCGAAAGGAGAAATATCTCGTCATTCGTCGCCGGATGGAACGATCGCGTTCGCTGCATGGACGAATACTCCGTCTTCGAATGCGGATCGAGCTCCATGACGGACACGCCCCTCAATTCCTGCCAGATCGCCTCGTGAGGCTTCGAGAGATGCTCCCTCACCCACGAGACATCCTTCATGACGAAATCCTGCGCTGTCTTTATCCCCTTCTTCATCATCGCCACCGACGTCTGCGCACCAATGCCCCAAATCTTTCCGATCGGCGTCTCTGATAGATACTTCCCTATCTCATCCTGCCCGATAACCGTCAGTCCGTCCGGCTTCTGATGCTTCGATGCGACTTTCGCCAAGACCTTCGTCGGCGCCAATCCTACCGACACCGTCAGCCCGAGCTCCTCGGTGATTTCCTTCTTGATCCGTTCCGCCATCTGTCGATAGGTCATCTTGAGCGGAGGCTCGAGACCAGTGAGATCAGCGAAGCATTCATCGATGCTGTATTCCTCCACGTCATCGGCATACCTGCGCACGATGTCGAACATCCTCGATGAATAGTCAGCGTAGGACTTGTAGTCTCCGGGAAGGATGATGACCTTGGGGTAGAGTTTCTTGAGCCTGAAGACGGGCATGCCTCGACTGATACCAAGAGCCTTGGCTTCGTATGACAATGCCGTGACGATTCCCTTCTCTTGGCCAGTGACGACAGGCAGGCCCTTGAGCTTGGGATTCTTGGCAACTTCAACGCCGACGAAGAAAGCATCGCCGTCCATGTGGAGGATCATTTTAGATTGAGAGCGGTTTAGAAAGGTGGCCATGCCCTATATTATAGGTGAACGTTCGTTTACTTAGCAAGGATGTACAGTGAGTAAAAAAAACAAATTTATTAATAAAACATTTTCTATTTGAAAAAATAAAGGAAATAAGAGATAATTCGCCATATGTCATCACTTAAAAAAATAAAAATTACAAACAAATATCAACCTGAGAGTGATGCTGTTCTCTTTTGTGGTGATAGACTTGAACTATTAAAGTCATTACCTGACAATTCGGTTAAACTTGTAGTAACTTCACCACCTTATAATATTGGAAAAGAATACGAAAAACGACGAAGTCTAAAAACATATCTTGCGGATCAAGAGGAAACAATCAAAGAAGCTGTCAGGACTCTAAAAGATTCTGGTAGCTTATGTTGGCAAGTAGGTAATCATGTCGCTAAAGATGGTGAGATTTATCCTTTAGACATGCTCATTTATCCAATTGCAAAAAAATATGGTCTTAAATTAAGAAATCGAATAGTGTGGCACTTTGGGCATGGTCTACATTCATCAAAAAGACTTTCTGGAAGACATGAAACGATTATCTGGTTCACAAAGTCAGATGACTATACTTTTAATCTTGACCCAATTCGAGTCCCGCAAAAATATCCTGGAAAAAGGAACTATAAAGATGGAGCAAAAAAAGGTGAATTATCAGGAAATCCTTTAGGAAAAAATCCTTCAGATGTTTGGGATATTCCGAATGTTAAAAGTAACCATCCTGAGAAAACAAATCATCCCTGTCAGTTCCCTATTGAATTGATTGAAAGACTTGTATTATCTCTCACTGATGAAGGAGACGTGGTTGTGGATCCATATGTCGGTGTTGGAAGTGCTTTGTGTGCTGCAATACTACACGGACGAAAAGGTTTTGGTTCTGATATTGGTAAAAAATATCTTGAAATTGCAAAAGAAAGAATTATTGCTGCTGCAGATGGCAGTTTAAAAAGACGAACAATGGGAACACCTATCCACGCACCAGAAAAACTAAATAAATTGAGTCAAATGCCTGAAGAATTTCTAAAAGCCAGAAGTAATCTCTTTAGGTCCGGGCAATGAGCCGCTATATTTCCTTAATTTAATTATTTTAATTGCTTCAGCTCGATTTGTTGAATAAAGTTTTTGCATTTCTTCACGTGCATCTTTTTCTTTATCAGTAAGTCCAATACCAATGACAAATACAGGAATATCAATATTGCTTTCACCTCGATACTCAAAATCAATAAGCAATTGATCAAAATCGGAAACACCTGTAGACATATGCTTACAAAGTTCATTAACTGGAACAACTTCAATACCACACTCAATAAGTCCTAATTTATTAAAAATAACCATTTTCGAGAAAATATCATAACCCATAAAGGCATATTTCCCGAACTGTATTTCCAAACCAACCTTACTTTTGATTCCATCCATTTCTCGGAAACGGTTCTTTCCAAATGCATGACGCGGTTCTATATAACCCTTTTTGCCATTGGACTTTTCTGTCCATCCGTTTTCACAAAGCTTAATCTTCAGTGCCTTATTGAGGTCAGTCGGAGAAAACAAAAGTTGGCCAACTTTTGTCTTTTCACTACTTAATTTAGTAAGACAGGTGATCGCATCAAGATTAGATATAGCATCGACAACCTCAAAAAGTTCAGATTTGTGACGTTCTTTAATAAACTCTTCGCCGCCCTTAAAGGAGTATGTTTTAACTACTAGCATAATATGTTCATTAAAACACTAACAAGTACCAATAGTCAAGGTATTGAATTTAATACCAGAGTAACTCGTATCTTTTATATTTTAAATGGAAAAATTGTGGTGTGGTAGGTAATATTGGGTTTAGTTGACTTTAATATCTCCGGCTGCTAGTATAATAAATGTACGAAACATGACTGTTTAGTAGCAAAAGAGCGTGTCCTAGGTCTAGGGCCCGCTCTTTTGCTAATTTAATAAATTTTATATAGATATTTCTTATCTATTCTCTTTCTTAAATCCTTGTTTTTACCAGTAAAATAATCTTTAATTGCTCCACTTACAAGGTCAGACAGTTGCATCGCGTTCACGTATTCAGAATCTACATGAGTAATATGCTTAATTCGCTCAAAAGTTTTTGTATTTACTCTTTCAAATAGATATTTATTAAAATGGTCAAATTTTCCTTTATACATTCTTCGGTCTGCACGATCAATTACTACCTCAATCCCTTGATTGCTACATTTTTTTGCTGCAAATAATGCAACTTTCGATAGATTATAATCATCAAAAATATTGTGTAGTTTTTCGTGTCCAGAAATTGCAAATTTTCCCTTATACTTTGCTTTGTCTATAAGACGATAATAGATGGGTATTCTGAGCTGATTAACAAGGTCTAGAATTTCTTCATACATTGATAATGGAATAATATTTGACTTTATTTCACTCTTGAATCCATATTTATTTCTAATACCCATTATCCCATTTTCTAACAAAAACAATTTTTGTGAATTAAGACAAATTGCGGAAAGAATGTAGTATAAACTTGCTCCTGTAGGAATTTTTGACCCATCTTTATCAAAATTGAATGGTTTCCCGGGGTCACCAGATTCATCTATGAATATGTAGTATTGAGATTTAGCCATTTCTTTTATGCTTTGTCTTATCAACCAACTTATAAGTTGAGCCCACTACTGGAGTTGGTGGAAGTGGCTTACCCTTAACTCCAGTGATCTCCTTGCCTGTCTCACCACCTCTTGGACCAATCCTTTCGTACTGACCTGACTTGGGAACGATTTGTCCTGGTTTTAATATCATTTTCATAAATTATTTATTTTTCTTACTAATATTTTTACGTTTATTGCCGCGTGAAGGATTAGAGTCTAAAGCGTTTTTTACTGCAGCACGATCGGGTAGAGCCGCAACAAGTGCCTCACCTCTAACTGTAATCTGCTTTTTACCATTTCCAGCAGGAACTAAATATTGTTGACTCGTAGAATTCGCGACAGCCACCGAAGCATTGGAAAATTTTGGTTGAGCTGCCTCGGCATTTAAATGAGTAAGATCAATAGTCTTGAACTGTCCAATATTCTTATAATGTGCCAAATAATAAGCAAGACAAGCAACCCTCTCCATATCACTTTTAGGTTGCTTCTGTGACATAAAATGTTTAGCAGTCAATGAGGTATTCAAATTAGTATCATTTGGAATAGATTTAAAATTTGAAACTTCTTCATCAGGAATCAAATCATTAGATGATAGGGGCACGATTAATCTTATAATTTTAGCTGCAACATCTTGGCTTATTTCTAGCTCTGGTATATTTATCTTGCCAGTAAGAGTAATGTAGAATTTTGTATTTTCTTTCATTTTATTGCTATTTACACTAATAATCATATACAATGATATCATAAGTAAAATATAGTGTAAGTAGACAAATTAAAAGAAGTGTTGCCTATACAGTTTCAGCTTGCAAACCTCCCCTCATTCTCCCTCAACCACTTCCTCCTTTCCTTATAATCCGGCATCACACCCGCCACTGCCTCCCAGAACTTCCTCGAATGATTCTTCACCACAGTATGCGCCAGCTCATGCACCACCACATAGTCGACAACATGCATCGGGGCCATCACAAGCCTCCAGCTAAAATTGATGCTGTTCTTCGGCCCGCAGCTCCCCCACCTCGTCCGCGCGCCATTGATAGACATGGACTTGAACTGCCAGCCGGAAAGCTTGCTCCAATGCTCCATTCTTTGCGTTAGGATTTCCCGAGCCTGCTTCCGATACCAAGCAACCATCTTCTCTCGACTTTCGAATGCCATCGGATTCAACTCGCCAAGAAAAAGAAGTTCTTTCTTCGCTCCCGTTTTTACTTGCCGCTTGCGTTCCAGATGCTTAGAGATCCAATCCTTCTTGCGCTCGATGAGGTTCTCGATGTGGAATCGAGAAACAAAAATCGGCGCACGAACGACAAGCGTCGCGTCAGAAGAAATCATAAGCGCGATTGACCTGCGACGAGAGCGGATTAGTTTGTAGGGGTGGGACATAGAATGGACTGGGTCTTTTTTATCTTTTCAGTAAACCATGTTGTCTCATATGGAATAGCGCATCAACTACGATTTTCATAATGACCATTAAAACAAGTGCAAAGACTGCATTTCCGAATATCATTGAGAGAAAGCCTCCAAAAAGAATTGTGAGGTGCATGATTACAATCCTTCCATAAGGCGATAAAAATGGATCCTTTGTCCTTTCTAGATATTCCTTGTTGCCAATATAATTCGCAAAGAATGAGTATCCGTGACTTAGCACGAGAGACAAGAAAGCAATCGCGAGAGGTTTAACGAGTGAAAGTATCAGTAGGTATGAAGGAGTATTTCCAACATTATAAGAAGATAATCCATCTGGATTTGCAAAAAGCACGACTATAAAAATGAGGTGCCCCAACATAAATATACCGAAGTGAACAACAAAGAATGGCGCCAACATAATAGCCTTCCATCGATGAAATATAATTATTTTAAAAATTGTGTAAAGTCCGATAACCGCTGTCTCTGCCCAATATAGAATTAATATCGAGAAAATGTTCCACTCTAGAAAGAGAACTCCGAAAAGAGGAATAAGGTTTGAAAGAATTAAAATTACTGTCGATGGATTTTTGAATGCCTGCTTGATCATAAAGCAAATTAATATCACATATTTTATCACACTTCATCAGTGCGATAGACCTGCGATGGGAGCGGATAAGCTTATAGGGGTGGGACATGAGCGAATTATACACCGCAAAATACATTGACGCTCTTGAACCGAAGTAGTATCTTAAACATCAGTCCCCGCACAAATAAACAAACCGCAATCCTAACCAAGGAATACAGTTATGCAAAAGAAACCCGCACACCTGGAAGTCATCTTCAACGGCATGCTCGCGCAGATTGTCTTCAGTAACGGTCAGAAGTCTCGCCCCTTCATCACCAAGCACCAGGCTTTGGAGAAAGGTGAACTCCTAATCGGGGAACAGATCAGTGCCCAAGAATGGGTTGCCATCGAACAGCAGATCGAGGACTCGCCGCTTTTTACAAGAAACCAGGGACTCGAGGACTACTGCGACCACAAGCAAGATAACATCGCTTCGCTTGAACACATACTCAAGCAGTTCATTGCGCAGGAAGAGCAAGAGGGCGAAAAGTGGAAAGAATCCTAAATCGCCGCAGCCAAACCAAACCCCGTCAGCAATGCCGGGGCGGTTTTTATTTTAAAAGTTACTTCAACAGATAACATTGACATATACAAAACAAAATAGTATTGTATTGAACGATTTACAGCACAAATAACCTAGAAACCGAGAAAGAACCTATACAATCTATGCAAGCTATTAACTGTGTCTTCATCGAGGGCGGGGGTCTGGCAGAGAACGAGGCTGATGCTCTGTATTTCTTCGGACAGCACATGATCAAGAAAAAGCTCCGGCGCATCAGACTAACCTGCGAAGAATTCGATACGGAAATCGTGATCAACACTCAACACGAGTTCACCTTCTTCGTCGGCGTCAGCGGGATCAAAATGACAGCTGAAATCAATCGCGGCTCAAAAACCGTTAAAGCAGAATTCCTCGTTTATCCCACAAAGCATATTATGATGGCTGCGCCTGGAACATGGCAGCGCGGATCCGAAAATGACCTCAGAAGCCGTGCTGAAAAAACTGCCGCACTCAACTAATCCGATTTCCCTTTCACACCCAACCCCGTCGCTTCAAGCGTCGGGGTTGATCTTTTTATATTAAGTGCTTTTACTTCACCGCAGCTCTTACGATATCAGGAGAAAATCCTTGAGGGATCTGGCCTGTTCGCGCATAGGTAAAGAGTGCAAGCTTGAAGATCGATCCAAGCGTCGTAGAGATGATAGACACGACGATGATGAAGACGACGAAAAGTATCGTGACAAGGACAAGCACATAGAATGTCGGCACAAGGATGCAGATTCCAATCGCGATGACTGTAGTGAAGAATGTGATGAGCATAAAGAAGAGTCCGACTCCAAAATTGATGATGAGAGACTCTCCCCAAGTCTTGCGGATAATGGCGGCTGATTCCTTGAATGAATCCTTGACGCTCATATTTCCTATCACAAGCGACGGAAGGCTGAAATAGGTCAATATCGCCCATGCGCCGCCGAGCACTGCAGCCACGATCTTGCCGATGAGCTTCGACTTGTCAGAAATGATTCTCAGGATCATGCCGACGGTCGCGTTGATGACTGACCACGCAAATATCTTTCCGATATGCGCCTTCGCTCCGCGAATCCCGTCACTGAAGCTGAGATTCTGTCCAGAGAATCGACCATTTACAATAATGAACAATCCGGCCTGAAAGAAATTGGCAATGAAAAAGATGACAATGTAATAGATAAGCAGGCCGCCATAAACAAGGACATTACTTGAGAATGCATTGTTTTCAAAGTTGAGCCCGCTCAAATTGCCACCGAGTACGACTGCGTAATAGATGATTCCGATGATAAGCAGGGCGACTGTCGTCGTAAGAGATGAGATGACCGGAAACCACATGATTTCCCTTTCCTGCTTCAAGATATTCCAAGATTCCCTAACAATGATTTTGCTGGCTTTAAACCTCCCTATCTTGATTGGGACAACTGGTGCTTGATTGTTCTCTGGGGGCATTTGATTTGTTTAGATGATAATGCCGATATTGTAGCATATCTGACCCTTCCAAAAACAAAGCGCATAACTTTCGTTACGCGCTTCTTGAAAACCGAACCGATTCATCGTTTCTTCCATTTGCCTGCGTACTTGAGACGCATGGCTGCAATTCCTTCTGCCAAGGTAGAGAGACCCATCTTCTTGCGGCGATGGTCAACCCACCTGGGATTCCAGATCGGGCGAGGAACATCAACGCCCCCAACCTCATGAAATTGAGTGCCGTAGATCTGCAGGCCTCCTAGGTTGACGCAAATGCGATCCTCAAGGTAGGCAATTTCAACGAGATCCGCATCACCGTTGGCGCATGCTTTCATGAGCTCGAGACAATGCCTCTGAAAGGCGATGTCGTGGTCTGCATGACGTACGATGAGCGCTGCATTACGCGAAGCTCTCAATCCAACTTTCGAGGCTGCGAACCAACCGATGAACACGACGTTCAACTTAAGAACTTCGGTATTGCGATAATCAAGCCCCTCGTCCCAAACGTCAGGATTCGAGACATTACTACGCCGCATGTCCTGGTCAGCCTTGTGCATCGCGTTGATTCGCTCCGCAACTAAAGGAAAAAGTATTTTGTTCATACCATAAGTAGTTAAAAGATCACTAGCGAACAAACTACCATCAAATTATACAGATGTCAATCGCTGATAAAAAAACCGCCCGCTACACGAAGGTGTGCAGCAGGCGGGGCGTATGAAGGAAAGATCAAACGGAATGAAAGTGGGGGGAGAGGTGAAGTGAGCGGGCGATGGAAATCCACAGCGCGCTCACTCCCTCTAGTCCCAACCACAACCAAACCTACATTAAAATTGTACACCCCAACAGCGTTCTCTGTCAAGCATTTTTTATATGCTATAATTATCACAATTATTATAAGCAAATTTATATAATGGAACCAACAAAAAAATCGCCCTCAGTCCTCAACATCCCTACAGCCATCGTCATCGCCGGAGCGATCATCGCCGGAGCAGTGATTTATGCAAAAGCTCCCGCTTCAAATACGCCCAAACAGCAAGCGGCATCTTTCGAACAGAAAGTAAAAGCGGTCTCTGCAACTGACCATATCAAAGGCAATCCCAATGCAAAAGTGAAGATTGTCGAATATTCTGATCCTTCATGTCCTTTCTGTAAGGTATTCCACAATACCATGAACAGCTTGATGGCAAGCTATGGGACGGCAGGAAATGTCGCGTGGATTTACCGACACTATCCGCTTGATAAGCCTATGCCGGACGGCAGCATCTTGCATCCGAACGCTGGAAAGGAGTCGCAGGCTTTTGAATGCGCTGCTGACCAGGGCGGCAATGATAAGTTCTGGAAATATACGGACCGCCTTTATGAGGTGACGCCATCAGTCACCTCAGCTGCGCCGAACGGACTAGACCCGAGGGAGCTTCCAAAAATCGCAGAGTTTTCAGGTCTTGATGTTTCCGCGTTCAACAACTGTCTCGCAACGGGAAAATTCAAAGACAAAGTCGAGGGCGACTTTCTTGATGGCGTGAATATCGGCATTGAGGGAACCCCGTCAAGCATCATCGTACTTGAGAAAGCTTTCCCAGCGACAGTCAAGGAAAAGCTAATGCAGATCTATCAGCCATACGTGAATGCCCAAGGCGAATACCCTATCAAGATAAGCGCTGATTCCAAAATGATAATTCTTGGCGGAGCAATGCCTATCGAAGCGATGAAGGCGACGATCGACTTGATGTTCACGTATTAGAGAATTCTGCCAAGCTTGCAGTATTCGCAATCTTTTTCCTCACAGCTCCTATCCCAGAATGAGAATGTGTAAATCTCCTTCGCTTTTTCTTTGATGAGCGTGACCAATTCCTCTATCTGCGCATCAGAAATATCAAAGACATCTTTTTTTTGCTTCCCTTTGTCATCGGCTTCAATGAAATCCAGTTCGCCGGATTTCATTACATATTTTTTCTTTTCATCCAGGTTCAAAAGCAATTTGTAAAACGTTAGCTGCCGGACATAGTTCTCCTTGTTCCCTGATTTTCTCTTGCCAGTTTTGTAGTCGATGACGTTCACATCACGATCATTGATGATCTCGATTTTATCCAAATTTCCCTTCAAAAGCAGATCAAAGTCGCCTATGGGCAGATGCACTCCTCGTATGCTGTATTCTGTCAATAAATGACGGTTCCAAGAGCCTTTGTAAGCCTCAAAATAGCCTTCCAGAGCCTCTTTTCCCTTCTTCAGGCTCTCTTTTAGGTCCAATGGGGAAAGAAGGGTTTTACGAGCATTAAACTCGAATAGTTCAATGAGCTCTTTCTTGCTCATATCCTGATCTTCTCGGTATTTGTCGAAAAAGGTTTTCAGCGTCTCATGCATGGCCGTACCGTACATCTGATGCTTGCTTTGGGCTTTCGGCAGGCGCACTAGATTCACAAAGAAGTATTCCCACGGGCATTTCAGATAATTATTGAGCGCAGTAACCGAAAGACCTTGCTCAAGAAAAAGCTGCCGCAAGTATTCCTTATTCTTGATCTCATGGTGTTCATGGACGATTGATTCCTTGAAGCGAAGCGGCGTGTCTGTTCCCTGCTCTGCCTGATCGACTTTTTTAAACTCATCGGAAATTTCGCTTATGAATTGCGCCGGCAAAAGCTCCTTGCCGTCATAATTTTCTTTCGCATATGTGATGGTCACTTCTTTCCGAGCACGAGTGAGAGCGACATAGAAGAGCCTACGCTCATCATCGATGCCTGTCTCCGTATTCGCAATCGTCTTGAAAAAAGTCCTTCGCGCCTTGTTGCCCCAATGCCCATCAAAAGCTCCGACAATATAAACAAAATCAAATTCAAGTCCTTTTGATTTATGCGCCGTCATGAACCGTACTCCTTCCTTGAGAATTCCTTTCCCTGTTTTCGTGAGAATTCCATGTTCGCGAACCCGCGTGAGATGCTCGATGAAGTCCTTGAGATAATATTCCTTCCGTGCGCCTGCTAATTTTCTTAATTCGCTGAAAAATGCCTCAAGGGTCGCCATTCGTTCGAAGGAGTCAATGCTGGAAAGAGCGAATTCGAGATAGCCTGATTCTCGGATAACAATCTCGAAGACTTCGATGAATGTCTTGTTGTGCGCGGCGTGGGCCCACAATGAAAGCTTTTTCGAAATCGTTGGGAATTTTTCTGTAACGATATCAATGAGCGGCCGCTTTTCCTTTCGTGCTTGGTCGAATGCTCGATATATCTCTATCGCTTCCAGCCCGAGAAAATCTACAAAAAGCGACATTCCCAAAGTCTCTTCTACTGCCAAGTTATTTATGGTCTCAAGAATAATAAGAAGCTTGCGGATATGCTCGTCTTTCAGGATATCGTTATCACTCTCGATCCTAAATGAAATCGGTGTTTTTTCAAATGCGTGGGCAATCGGGAAAGCATCCTTGTTGTCGCGATACAGGATTGCGATTTCATCTGGTCTTGCGCCAGCTTTTATTTTTGCTTGAATGTCTTTTATGAGAAAAGCGTACTCGCCATCGATGGTCTGGCATTCAACGATGTGAACCGGTTCCTTACCCTTCTCTGCTTTTGATTTGAGAGAAATGCGCTGATGTCCTTCAGGCATCGTGTTATTCGAGATGAGCGAATGCGATGCATCAAGAATATTCTGCGTCGAGCGATAGTTATCCTCAAGATGTACAAGCGCAGCATCCGGATAGAGCTTCTGGAAATAAAGAAAGTTCTCAAGCGATGCGCCCTGGAAGCGGAAAATGGCCTGCTTCTCGTCTCCGACGATAAAAAGATTCGGATTCTTGTGAAAATTGGAAAGCAGCTCGAGAACCGCATTCTGTGCATTGTTGGCATCCTGATGCTCATCAGCCATGATGTATTGGTATGATTCCTGAAGCATGAGCAGCAGATCTTCATCTTTTTTAAGTGTCTTTATTACCTCGACGATCATGTCTTCGAAATCGTAGAATTTTTCTTTTACGAGCGCTTTTTCATAGGCATCGTAAAGCTTGAGGAGTTCTTTGTTCTTTTCGATTCGCTCCTTCTGCTTTATGAATTCGCCTTTCATTTTGCCCTTATGCGCACCCTTGGTGTGCACCATGTCTGGAGCGTCTTCGAATTCTTTTTCCTGCTTCTTAATTATCTTCGCAAAATCGTCAACTCCGATAGCTTCCCTTTTCAGATTGCGAATTTCACCAAGAGCCGGCTTTGCATAGAAAAAGGCATCACCGTAAGGCTTCAGAAGTTCGAGATCAGTCGATTCGATAATCTTTTCCATGATCGCAATCTGGTCGATATCGGTAATCGCCATAGAGCCGATGATGCGGGGAAATCGTTCTGGATACTGTTTAATGACTTCATTACAAAAACCGTGGAATGTATTTATATTCACTTTGTATCCCGCTGTGCCAATGATGCTAACAAGTTTCTTCCGTATCGCATAAGCGCCTGATTCGGTGAATGTAAGTGCAAGAATATTTTCTGGAGCTGTATCCGTCTTTTTTAAAATATTAGCAATACGCAAAGTTAGAATAGAAGTCTTTCCAGTTCCTGGTCCAGCGATGACCATGACTGGGCCTTCTATAGTGTCGACTGCTCTTTTCTGAGCGACATTGAGGCGTTTGTAGAGGGTTTCGAATTCGAGGTTCGTATCGGCTTTTTGCATGTTTGTATTATACAGCATCGCCATTTTTCGAGCATTGCCAAAAGGTAAATTTAGGCGTAGAGTAATGAGCAGTAAACATCGGTCAAACCAATGAAATAGCGCTCTTATGAGGGATCTTACTGGTTCAACCTTGCATCACTTGACGATGGTCATTCTGGATGAGAAAAGAAAAAAACGGGAAGCTGAAGAAATCCAGAAGAAAAGAAATCATCAAACAGATCAACCAAAGGAAAAAAAATCTGAAAAATAACGAACAAGCCGCGCTCCTTTCGGGATACGCGGCTGTTGTTTTTTTTATTTTATCTAGTAGTTCTTGAGCCTGTTTATATTCTCGTGCTGTCGAATCTTCTCGTGTGCCTTAGCTTCAATCTGTCGGATTCGCTCTCGAGTAACGCCAAATTCCTTACCCACTTCTTCGAGCGTGTGTGTGATGCCGTCATTGAGTCCGTGCCGCATCTCGAGGATTTTCTTTTCCTTTTCTGATAAGTCATTCAAGATCGTATTGACCTGATCTCGAAGAATTCTTCGTGAAGATTCCTGGTCTGGAGAAAGAATCTTGTCGTCGAAAAGGAAGTCTCCGAGCGTTGATTTTCCATCATCGCTATCATCTCCGACCGGGCTTTCTAGAGAAACGACATCCTGGTCGATCTTTTCGATATTGTAAATCTTCTCCACATCAAGTCCCATTTCTGTTGCAATTTCCTCTGCAAGAGGGTCTCGTCCGAGGTCCTGAGTAAGTCGTCGTACAACCTGCTTGTACTTCGCGATTGTCTCCACCATGTGCACTGGTACGCGGATGGTTCGTGACTGGTCAGCGAGCGCTCGAGTGATTGCCTGTCGGATCCACCATGTCGCATAGGTTGAGAACTTATAACCCTTCGTCCAATCGAACTTGTCGACAGCCTTGAAAAGACCGAGGTTTCCCTCTTGGATAAGATCGAGAAGTGTGAGGTCTGGTGATCGTCCTACGTATTTCTTTGCAATAGAAACCACAAGTCGAAGGTTTGCTCGAGCAAGAAGGTTTTTTGCTTCCTTATCCCCTGCTTCGATCCTTCGCGCAAGCTCCTTTTCATTGCTTGCTGAGATAAGCGCATATTGTCCGATTTCCTTCAAATACATCTGGATAGAGTCATATGACGAATCGCTGCTTCGCGCGCCATATGAATACTTTTTCGGTGCGGCATGCACTTCAGGTTCCATTTCCAAAAGACCTCCTCCTTCGAGCACATCAATGCCTGACGTAGAAAATTTCGTATAGAGATCATCAAGGAATGTAATATCCTGCTCGATATTTGGAAATTCCTTCAGAATCTCGTCATAGGTGACAAAGCCTCTCTCCTTTCCCTTGCTTATAAGCTTATTCGCCTTATTCTCGAATTCCTTGTTCTTATTCTGCTTTGCGCTGCCCTTTGCGGGCGCTTTTACCTTGACTGCTTTCCTGACGGCCTTCTTCGATTTATTGGCTACTTTTTTCGCTGGCACTTTTTTGGCTCTCTTTACGGCCTTTTTTCCCGGCTTATTTTTTTTCTTCATGATTTAAATTGTATGCTTCTTCTTTGATAATTCATTTACCCTTTTCGTAAGGACAGTCATCTTTTCCGTAAGAACGGCAATATTCTTGTCATCCTTCTGACGCTCCGCTTTCATGAGCTGATCCATCGCCTCGGAGAATTCTTGGCGCACAATATCTTCCTCAAAATTAAATACGAGTTCATTCAGATCTCTTTGGAAATCCTTAATGTTGGCATTCGAACCGAAAGTCACTTCTGCTTCTAGCAAAAGCTCGTTCTTTAACGGCTCCATGCCTTTTATTAAATTGTCGTACCTGTCGCCGGCGATTTTTTTGATCGTAGCTCTATGGCTATCAATATCAATGCCGGAAATTGGATTCTTATCCAAGTAATAAAGCGAGCTGAAAAGCTTCCGAACAATAGCATCAAGCCGGGTCGAAGCAGTTTTCATCTGTTCAACATTCCTGACTTCAGCCACGACACTTTTCAGAGAAGCCTCGGTTTTCGCGAGATCTTCCCTGATGGCATCTTCGGATAGCCCTGTCTTCTCCTTTATCAACTTAATATAATGTGCCTTTTCCATCGCACCTGTAAGAGGAGCAATAAATGGAAATACATTGTCCTGAAGTGCCTTGGGCACTTTGCGAGGATCAAGGTTCTGTAAAAGCACAGTATTAAGCTGAAATTCTACCACAGGCTTAGAATTCCGCAAGACCTGCTTCCATTGTTCAGGGTCGGCTAAGACAAGGTCGGCTGGATCTTTTCCTTCTGGCAAGTCGGCGATTTTTACGTCCATTCCAAGACTCATCGCAATACTTGCAGAACGCATTGCTGCTTTTCGTCCTGCGTTGTCGGAATCAAACGCGAGAATGATATTGTTTGAAAGTCGTTTAATGATTCCAAGGTTATTTACGATATTTTCTTTTGATACAAGCGTATCAGCGAGAGCGGTTCCAGAGACAGCAACTGTATTTTTGATTCCTGCTTGGTGCGAAAGCACGAGATCCATTTGCCCCTCAACAAGAATAGAGTAATTTTTGATGCGGATATCCTGCTTTGCCTTGTCTATTCCATAAAGCACTGTTGATTTATTAAAAAGAACCGTATCAGGACTGTTGAGATACTTTGCTGACTTTCCATCGTCAACGAGAATACGTCCAGAAAACGCGATGACCCGTCCGCTTGAATCTGAAATCGGAAACATCACTCGCCCGCGGAAACGGTCGTAGTACTCCTTTCCTTTTTCATCGGGTTTTTTAATCAAGCCGGCTTTCTCAACGTCTGTATCAGAGTATTTTTTTGATTTCAAATAAGTAAATAAGAGCCGCCAATCAGCAGGAATAAATCCGATCCTGAATTTCTTTGCGGTCGCTTCAGTGATTCCTCTACCCTTCAGATAATCCCGTGCAGCTGCAGAATGAGCCAAGCCTTCTTCAAAGAAAACTGTTGCCTCCTCCATGATCGCGAGCAATCGTTCCTTCTCGCTTTTATGAACTTCGCTCGCCTTATCGAACTCAAGCTTCACTCCAGCACGATCCGCGAGAAGTTTGAGCGACCCCATAAAATCGAGGCCTTCGAATTGCTGTACGAAAGTAAAAATATCTCCTCCTGCTCCGCAACCGAAACAGTGGTAGCTTCCTCGTTCTGGAGTCACATAGAATGACGGGGTTTTCTCATTATGAAAAGGGCACTTCCCTTTGAGATTTTTCCCAGCGCGATCAAGCTTTACATACGAACTGACAACTTCCTCTATACCGAGCCGTTCCTTGATTTTCTCGACGCTGGTAGATGACATAGTGAATACAGTATATACGATTAAAAAGCAAAAGAAAGCAGCTCATGGTTAGAGCTGCTCCTGTGTTGTTTTTGCTTTGATTCAGGCTTTTGGCCAGGCGCGGTAGTCCATGTGGTGGACTTGCGACCGGAAGTAAGTCAGATCGTTTGGTGCTCCAGCGCAGGCCGCTTTGATTCGAGCGACTGCGGCTACCTTTACCGATTCGAGTTCTGTAATCTCTGAGTCACTGAGATTGCTTTGCTGTAGCGCAACATGCGTCGATCTAAAAAGACCGAGAGCATCTTGGGCTGAAAACTGCTCCAAATTTCGCGAGATCGTCATGTTTCCTTTGCTGGGTTGTTGATTTTCGTGGGTGCGGTGTTTACGGATTTATATCATAAGACTTGGAGTGATGTCAATCCTATCTTTTAGGCAAAGAAAAAACCCAGCCTCGTGTGACGGAAGCCGGGTCGCCTGAAAGATTGAAGTGTCAGGCTAAGTTTTTTTGCTGAGGGAAACAATGACGAAGAACTTTTTAGGCTCCGTCGAAACGTAATCCCTTTTGATCGGATCCCAGTAGTTAGTGTCGCCTGCATAGAATGGTGCGAGCACACGATTATTAAGATACTTTTGATCAGCAAAGTTTCCAAACGGAATGAGCTCCATTCCAAGGACCTGTTTGAGGTATTGGATCGAGCTGGTCTCATTCACCAGCACGTAGCCCCACATTGGTTTGCCCTGGCGATCATTTTGTACCCACATCGGAAGTTCGCACCAGGCAGGGTTTCCATTTTCGGAATCAGTGAACACTGTATAGCCAGTCCAGGGACCATAATCTTGGACATGAACTCTGCCTACCTCCTCCAGTTTGACTAGCGGATGGTAAACAGCGAACATGACGCCAGCAGCGATAATTGCAGCAATCAGCAAAAGCTGAGCTACGAGTAATTTTCCTGTTTGTTTCATAACTAGTCTCCAATTTTCAAAGTGTGTGCGAGAGCCAGAGGCCCTTGGGGTTTTTATTTAAGAGATGCACACCTATCTCCTTACGTCACTGGCATGTATTATACCACGATTTATAGCTAAAAGTCAATAGATGTCCACATACAAAAAGAACCCTATTTCTAGGGCTCTTTTCGCTTTTATTAAATTATCCTATCTTCCTTGCTAGTAGCTATTCATCTCCTCCTCCGTAGGCTGAACAGTCTCGATCATCTTCTGCTTCGGGCTTCCCATGAATCCAGAACCCGCTGGGATGAGGCGACCGATGATGACATTTTCCATAAGACCAATGAGATCGTCTTCGCTGCCTCGAACGGCGCTGTTGATGAGAACTCGAGTCGTATGCTGGAAGGACGCTGCTGACAAGAAGCTCTTTCGTGAGAGTGACACTTCTGTGATACCCATCACGACTGGCTCTGCCTTTGCTCCTGAACCTCCAGCTTCCTTTGCCTTCGCATTCTCTTCCTGAAGCTGTGTATCATCTACGATAGTTCCTTCTGCGAGGCTCGTATCGCCGGAATTCGTAACTTTTCGTCGTGAGAACATCTGCTTCACGATGATCTCAATGTGCTTTCGCGCCACCGTTTCTCCCTGAAGCTCGTAAATCTTTCCGACTTCGCTGATCACGTAGTTCTTTGCTTTTTCTGCACCTGCATATTCGAACTTCTCATCGATATCTGCTGAACCGTCAGTAATGATGTCTCCCTTGTTGACCTTGTCGCCAACCTTCACAAGAGGGACTCGCTTGATGTTGTAGAGATACTCCACCTCGCTTGCCTTCTTTCCCTTGGCTCGGTCCTCGAGCTCTGGCATGATCTTGATGACTTTCTCCTTTCCAAGATCCTTTACCTCTGTAACTGTTCCAGAGACTGTCGCAACGACAGCTGGGTTCTTTGGTCGTCGCTTTTCGAAGATTTCTTCGACTCGTGGAAGACCCTGAGTGATATCTCCTCCGACTGACGCTGTACCTCCAGCGTGGAATGTTCGCATTGTAAGCTGTGTTCCAGGTTCTCCGATAGCCTGACCTGCAACTGTTCCGACTGCTTCACCGAGATCAACGAGCTTGTTTCGTCCGAGATCTACTCCGTAACATTGAGCACAAACACCTCGGATACTCTTACATGAGAGTGGTGAGCGTACTCGAACCGCACTTACGCCCGCATCCTCGATCTGAACCGCTTCCTGCTTAGTGAGGAGATGATTCTTCTTGAATAGAACTTTTCCAGACGTATCTGCGAGATCTTCAGCGAGCACTCGTCCTCGAATGTTCTTTGAAAGAGGAATGCTGATGCCTGATGCTGTCTGCTTCTTGATAGTAATTGATTCCTTGGTTCCGCAATCATCCTCATTGACCATGACATCCTGCGCGACGACGAAGAGCTTTCGGGTGAGGTAACCGGCTTTCGCTGTGTTGAGCGCTGTGTCGGTAAGACCCTTTCGAGAACCGTGAGTCGTAATGAAATATTCAATCGGAGTAAGTCCTTCCTTTGAACATGAGAGGATCGGGAATTCGATCGTCTCTCCTGATGTAGATGCAATAAGTCCCTTCATACCTGCCATCTGTGTGATCTGTGAATACGAACCTCGAGCTCCAGAGTTGACCATGTCGTAAACTGATCCCATTCGATCAAGCGATCCTGGGATAAGCTTCTCGACGTCGTTCTTTGCCTTGTGCCAGATTTCGATATTCTTTCGGAGTCTTTCTTCGTCTGTAAGGAGTCCTTCGCCGAACTGGTGCATGACTTCTTCTGAATGAGCCTTTGCTTTTGAAATGACTTCTTTCTTTCCTTCTGGAATAACAACATCGTCAATACCCCATGTTGTTCCTGAATGTGTCGCGTACTTGAATCCGAACTTCTTGATTCCGTCGAGGATTCCAGGAATCTTTTCAATTCCGTGAGAGATGATCAAATCATCGATAATAGCTGAAAGCTTCTTTCGATCGATTTCTTTGTTGATGAAAGGATAATCTGAAGGAAGCATTTCGTTGAAAAGGATTCTTCCGATTGTCGTCTCGAAGATTTTTCCATCGAACTGCTTGTACTTGGCATCTTCAGGAGGAAGTATCTTTATCTTTGCTCTGTAGGTTGCAATGTCGAAATTATGAGCGGTAAGAGCAGCTTCCGGGCTTTCAAAAATCTTGCCCTCGCCTTTGTCTCCATCAACTGTCTTTGTGATCCAGAAACATCCAAGCACGATGTCAAGAAGCTTCGCCACGACTGTAGGATCTCCATTGCCTGGCTTGAGGATGTTCTTGTCAGACGCCATGATTTCCTTTGCCTCGAGCTGCGCTTCAACTCCAAGTGGAACATGAACGGCCATCTGGTCTCCGTCGAAGTCAGCGTTGAAAGCCGTACATACGAGCGGGTGCACCTGAATAGCGTTTCCCTCAATTAGGATTGGTCGGAAGGCTTGTATACCGAGTCGGTGGAGCGTAGGTGCTCGGTTAAGAAGAACGTACTTGCCTTTGATCACTTCTTCGAGGATTTCCCAGACTTCCTTTGATCCGTCATCTATGAGTCGTCCTGCGCCTCTGATATTGAAAGCGAGTTCTCGCTTCAAGAGTCCTGAAATGACGAATGGTCGGAAAAGTTCAAGCGCCATGTGCTTTGGAAGTCCGCACTGGTCAAGCGCAAGTTCTGGTCCCACGACGATAACCGATCGTCCTGAATAGTCCACTCGCTTTCCGAGAAGATTCTGTCGGAAGAGGCCTCGCTTGCTCTTCAGGTTGTCTGAAAGAGACTTGAGGGCTCGCTTCTGAGCCTGTATGGCCGCTGCGCCTGTAGCCGCGCCGTGTCGGATAGAGTTGTCGATAAGAGCATCGACTGCTTCCTGAAGAATTCGCTTCTCGTTTCGGAGAATGACGTCTGGAGCATCGATCTCTTTCAATTTCAATAGACGGTTGTTTCGGTTGATGACGCGTCGGTAAAGATCGTTAACATCTGATGTTGCGTATCGTCCTCCATCGAGAGCAACCATCGGTCGCAATGCTGGTGGAATAACTGGAATTCGAGTAAGAAACATCCACTCTGGGCGAGTCCCTGACTTAATCATCGATTTGATTAAGGAGATTCGCTTTGAAAGCTTCTCCTTTTCAAGTGAGCTTGCCTTCTGCAATTCTCCTTCGAGTTCTGCTTGAAGCTTGTTGAGATCAGTCTTCTTGAGTATTTCAAAAATTGCTTCAGCTCCGATGTTCGCCTCGAAAAGTGCTCCGTACTTCATTGAGAACTTGTGATACATGACTTCGTCCATGACGAAACCTGGCTCGAGGCTTTCGATTTCCTTTCGTGCTGTGACGACAAGCTCTTTCAGAGCCTCTTTGGTCTTCTCGTCCTGAGCAGCCTTCACTTTCGTCCTGAATTCTGAATCAAGCTCTTTGAGGAAACTGTCCTTTTCGCCCTGATGGATCTTCGTAACGATGTATCCGGCAAAATAAACGACTTTTTCGAGGTCTGCTGTCGTCATTCCGAGCACAAGTCCGATTCGTGACGGCATCGATCGAAGGAACCAGATATGAGATACCGGCGTCGCAAGCTCGATGTGCCCCATTCGCTCTCGTCGGACGATTGATCGTGTGATTTCAACTCCGCACTTTTCACAGACGATTCCCTTGTATCGGATTCCACGATACTTTCCGCAGTAGCACTCATAGTCGCGGTCCGGACCGAAGATCTTCTCATCGAAAAGTCCGCTCTTTTCTGAACGCTGTGTTCGATAGTTGATGGTTTCTGGCTTCGTAATTTCGCCAAATGACCATTCGAGGATCTTCTCAGGGGAAGCGACACCGAGCTTTACTGCATCGAAATCCTGAGGATCATTCATTTTTTTGTATGTGTTTGTTTGCATGGTCATGTGGTTAGTTGGTAATGCTTATATTCATATTGCTCTCGTCATCAGCAATAAGCTGAGTACCATCATAAATTGATGATTTGATTCTATAATATCCTGGAGAAAGCGGCTCGCAATAATCATCCTCTCGGCAAATGTTCTTTGGAATTGTCCATGCGTATGATGTCGAAGTTATTGGCACCGTCGCAATCACTCCCTGCTTCGGTTCAAGCGTCAATACAAGGGAATACTTTGACTTTACGTCGCCAGCCATTGCAAACGAGATGGTCTGCCTGCTTCCGATCTTCCAGACTTCGCCTCCATTTGGCGCCATTATCTTTACTGAAGCAGGCTCTGAAGTGAAGAAATTGATTCTGAAGCCTTTCTCGCTCGTGTCGCAGACTGTATTCGCTACATTGCAGATTTTGATCTTGTAATCGCCAGTCGCCATGACATTAGCTTTCTTTTCTCTGTTGATGTGAAAAATATACGAATTCGCGTTCTTATCGATATCGGTTGTAGCTGATGTAACTATCTTTCCTGACGAATCCACAAGATAGAATACTGGGCTATTCACGTTCATGAGAACGAAGTCGACTGGAATAGAAGCATTGGTATTGCTTGTATCGATTGCGAAGCTTTCAGCCCCATCATTAGGAGAAAGAAGTTCTATTGATGATTTTCCAGAAACGCTTACATTTGTCGCTGGAGCTGTTTTTATTGGAACTGTTACTTGGGTCTTTATACTGACATCTGTCTTTGTTGATGCAGATGGTGTTACTGATATTGTCGTCTTTGGTGTGCTTGTTGAAACGATCTCTGCTGGAGCCTTAACAGTATCTTCTCGTGTCGCAAGGTAGCCAGTTCCTACGAGGAGGATCACAATCGCTGCGAGGACTGCTGGCATAACAAAATTTTTCTTGTTGTTGGTTTCCATGATATTTTTTTATTATTCTGTCTCCTCCTCAACTCTTCCCTTTTTAATCAATTCAACATCTAGCGCAAGGCCGCGTAGGGATTTGAGCAACACATTAAAGGAAGCCGGAAGGTTTGGCTGCTTCAAGCGCTCACCCTTAACGATAGAGTCGAATGCCTGTGATCGTCCCTGAATATCATCAGACTTGATCGTGAGGATTTCTCGAAGCGTATAGGCTGCACCGTGTCCGAGTAATGCCCAGACTTCCATCTCTCCGAATCGCTGACCTCCTCCCTGCGCCTTTCCTCCGAGAGGCTGCTGCGTAATGAGAGAGTAGGGACCGATTGATCGCATGTGAATCTTGTCCTCAACCATATGGTGAAGCTTGAGAATATACATATATCCAACTGCGACCGGCTGATCGAAGTGATCTCCTGTTCGCCCATCTCGAAGCTTCATCTTTCCGCTTGCATCAAAGCCTGCCTTTACAAGTTCTTCTTTGATTTCAACATCTGTAGCTCCTGTGAACGGAGGAACGATAGCCTGATAACCAAGCGTGTTTGCTGCGAGTCCGAGATGGAGCTCGAGAATCTGTCCGAGGTTCATACGTGAAGGCACTCCAAGTGGCGTCAAAATAACATCGACTGGCGTTCCATCTTCCATATATGGCATATCCTCTTCTGGAAGGATTCGAGAGATGACTCCCTTGTTTCCGTGTCTTCCTGCGAGCTTGTCTCCAACTGAAACATTTCGTAGCTCTGCAACTTCAATATAAATTTTCTTGATGATTCCAGATTCTAGCTTATCGCCCTTCTCTCGTGAGAAGATCTTTACTGAAATGACGCGACCTCGCTTTCCTCCTTCCATTCTCTTTGATGTGTCCTTCACATCGCGAGCCTTCTCTCCGAAAATAGATCGAAGAAGTCGCTCTTCAGGCGTGAGCTGGGTCTCACCCTTTGGAGAAATCTTTCCGACGAGGATATCTCCTGGCCGTACTTCCGCTCCTACTCGAACGATACCGTCTTCCGCAAGATTTTTGAGCTTAGCTTCTCCGACGTTTGGAATATCACAAGTCGTGACTTCAGGACCAAGCTTTGTATCTCGAACATTGACTACGAATTCCTCGATGTGGATAGAGCTGAACTTGCTGTTCTTTACCACTCGCTCTGAAAGGATGATAGCGTCCTCGTAGTTGTTTCCAGACCATGACATGAAAGCCACGAGCATATTCTGTCCAAGAGCAATTTCTCCTCCGTCTGATGTCGATGTATCGACAAGCACGTCTCCCTTCTTTACTTTCTGTCCGAGATTGACGATAGGTCGCTGATGGAAAGCTGTGAATCCGTTCGTTCGTGAGAAGTGAACGAGGTTGTACTCCTTCTTTCCATGCTTCTTTCCTTCAAAAATAACTTTCTTCGCATCTACGGCAATAATCTCTCCGTCTTCCGGAGCGAGGATGATTCGGCCTGTATCTACGACTGCCTTCTTTTCGATTCCTGTCGCAACAAGAGGGGCTTCCGGGATAAGACAAGGGGTCGCTTGTTTCTGCATGTTAGAACCCATGAGCGCTCGGTTCGCATCGTCGTGGTTCAAGAATGGGATAAGAGACGTAGCGATTGAGAACGCCTGGTTTGTTGACACGTCGATATAGTCGACCTCGTTTCCCTTTGCAAGGCCTGGTTTTCCATTGATTCGAACTTCAACTTCATCGTCAGTAATTTTCCCATTCTTATCATAAGGAATAGCAGCGTGTGCGATGTGGAAGTTTTCCTCTTCAAGCGCGTTAAGGTAAACGATCTCATCTGTGATCTTTCCGTTCTTTACCTTCGCGTACGGAGTTTCGATCATTCCGAAGTCATTGATTCGCGCATAGGTAGAAAGGCGAAGCACGAGTCCGATGTTCGGTCCTTCTGGGGTGTGGATAGGGCAAAGTCGTCCGTAGTGAGATGGGTGCACGTCTCGAACTTCGAAGCCTGCTCGCTCTCGTGTAAGACCTCCGGGACCGAGTGCTGTAAGTGTTCTCAAATGCTCAAGCTCTGAAAGCACGTTTTCCTGCTGCATGAATTGTGACAACTGGTTTGTAGTGAAGAATTCCTTGATTCGAGCTTGTAGAGGCCGTGGGAATACGAAGTTAACAGGAAGCGTAACGTCTGGCTCCACTGTAGACATTCGATCCTGAATGTTTCGCTTCATCTGCGTCATACCGACTCGGAGCTTCTGCTGGAGAAGTTCTCCTACATAGCGCACTCGTCGTGATCCAAGGTGATCGATATCGTCCTCGACTGCATCAGGAGTGTTATTAAGCTGCACGATATGAGCGATGATGGTTGAAATATCGTCGACATTGACTGTTCGTCGCTCGAGTTCCTTCTCGTCCATTGATTTTCCGAAGCGCTTGTTGAAGCGGAATCGTCCGACGCGGTTGATATCGTATCGGTCGGCATTGAAGATGCTTCCGATGTATTCCCGGGCATTGTCTGCCGTCGCGAGATCTCCGTCTCGAAGCCTCTTGTGGATCTCTATATATGAATCATCGACGGTCTTAGCATGGTCTTTTGCAAGAGTCTGCTCGATTGCCTTAATAGCAAGCTCATTGCCCTTGAAAAGAGCTGAAATATCCTCATTTGTCTTCGCACCGAGAATTCGAAGGAGGGATGTAATAGGAAACTTGCGCTTTCGATCGATACGAGCATATATCGTACCGTCAGAATCGCTTTCGATTTCCATCCATACGCCTCGAGCTGGGATGACCTTCGCCCCGAAGAAAGTCTTGCCCTTGAGCTCATTTGCCGTGAAGAAGATACCGAATGATCGCGCCAACTGAGGAGCGATGACCCGTTCGATACCATTTATGATGAAGGTTCCGTGATCCGTCATCAATGGAAAATCAGCAAGGAACATTTCCTGCTCTTTTGTCGCATCAAGCAACTTATTCTTCAATTTTACCTTGACCTTGATCTGGCCTTCATATGAGAGCTTGTTGATCTTGGCATAGTGCTCATCATACTTCGGACGTGAGAGCTCGAAGCTCGTAAATGAGAGCTCGAACTTCTTCTCTGCGTAATCCTTTATCGGCGAGAATTCCTTGAGAACCTCTTCGATGCCTTTTTCTATTAAAATATTGAACGATGCAATCTGGGACTCTACTAGATTCGGCATCTCTGTCAGCGACTCCTTGAAACGGCTAAAATACTTTTTTGTTATATGCATACAAAAAAAGACGGGATTAGGGGCTTAGTAATAAAAACTAATAAAACCTTGTAATCCTTCAATATTACGAGAGTAACTCAATCAGATGAAGTTAAAAGGAGCTTATCAGATGGGGAAAAAATGTCAAGCGAATTGCAATAATTAGAAGGATATGCGAAAATAAAGAGGTCTTTCGGTTCATCTATTGTTATAGAGGACCGTCAGGGTATTACATCCAAGAGTCACCTTCCGCAAGGAGGGTGGCTTTCGTTTAAGGGGTTTTCATTGGTTCTGGCCTGTGCTTGAGCTCCCTTCCCCAAATATCTTCATTCAGTTTAAGTACGTCAAAATATCCATCTGTTCCAGTCCTTAGCTCTTGAGATATATTATTTTTTGAAGAAAAGGCATAGACTCTTTTCTTACCATTCCTTAAATAAGTGATCAAGGCCAAAAAATCAGAATCTCCGGTAAAAAATACGGCGGTATTATATTTTTTGAAGAAATGTAGCGCATCCAATACTATTTCAACATCCATATTGCCTTTTTCTTCTATAGATTCTCCCTTGTCAGTTAAGGTGCTTATTCTCTTCAATTCCTTCTTCCTTACAACAAAACCAAGGCCTTTCTTCAGAAAAGTAAAGAACTTATGCTTTCCATCTAGGCTATAACTTCTCGTCCCTTCAGCTGGATAAGCGGAATAATAGAAAACTCTCGCATTATCTGCTTTGAATTTGTTTTGTAGATATTTTACAAGCTTTACATAGTCAAAAAACCTACCTTTAGCCTTTTGGGATTCCCATAGATTAGAAGCGTCAATGAAAATACAGATCGAATTTGAAAGTAAGGCAGTTTTAGAAATCACTTTTTCTTATTTTTTAGATTTTTTGTCAATTGTGGAATTGAGTCAAAACACTTCTCGCATACATCAAGTGTCTTAAAAAAGATATCTTTAATTTCATATAGGCTTATATTTACCCTACCGCCCTTAATCTCTTTTTTGCAGTTATCACATATTTTCTTATTCATAAGATAAAAGTTAGTTTAATAATAAGAAAATTCTATCCTCTTGATTTAAAGAAGCCAAATGAAAAATTCATAAAAATTTAAGACTTCTGGGGATAAGTGAAAAAGAAAAAAACTCACATTGCTGTGAGTCCTCGAGATTACATTCAATCTCAGAAGCTGTTTAACCATTCTTAATCTCAACATCAACGAGATTGAAGGTCATGTCCTCTTGTTCAGAAAACGAACCCGAAAGAACAAGATTCTTTCCACGAAACAAGTGATCCAAGGTCTGCTTGGAAGACTGAATTGTGATTGTCGCCTTATCATGCTTTTTGTAAATGCAGATTAATTTAATGCCACTCTTGCGAACAGTAAGGGTAAGCATTGAATTCCCTGGTTTCAATTGGGCCAGAGCTGCATTTCGTTGATCGGCCAGACCCGTGATGAAAGTTTGAAGGTCTTGGCTGATAATAGATGTTTTCATATTTTCCTCAATGTGCTTGCTCCAACCTATAGAGCGTGGTTTGTTAAGGTTGATTTTAATATTATAGCACTTAATACTACATATGTCAACATCACCTCAGCCATAGAGAATCTAAGGGCTTGTTGACGTCCCTATCCTCGTCCCCTCCCTATCAGTCTTTATCAACACTTCCTGGTAATGCAAATCATTCTCATTTAAATTTTTGTTCACTGTAATGATAACTCCAAGCCCCTCCATTGTCGCTTTTGAAAAATATTGATCAAAAGCAAAGTTACCGAGAGAATAGTAAATTTTCTTTCCTTTATAAATCTCCGTCTCGCCTACCACATGCGAATGCGCGCCAATGACTGCATCTGCCCCATCATCTATGAACTGATGCGCCCACTGGATCATCTTTTCTGTCGGCTTCTTGTCGTATTCGATTCCCCAATGCGGTGAAGCGATGAGAACATCGACGAGGGGCCGCAGACGAGCGATCTCTAGGAATATGTTATTGAAATTGATGTAATGAAACTCATGAAAGCCGACGAAACCGATTGTTATCCCATTCTTTGTGATAACGGTGCTGAGTTCAGTCGAGTTATTCGGATCGCCATAGTAGAGCATCCCAGCTCCGCCTATATAACGCCGAGTCATCTCCAAGCCTTCCCTGCCATAATTCCACGAATGATTGTTTGCGAGACCGAGAACATCAAAGCCAAGGTCAGCGAGTGCAGGCGCAAGAGCTGGATCAAAGGTGAATTGCAATTGCTTATTTTTTAAATCAGCTGTGACAGAAGGATATGGGGTAAAAGTCCCTTCGAGATTGGCAACTGCGATATCTGAACTTTGGATAAGATCCTTTACTCCAGAAAAAAAATTATCGAATCCACTTTTATTGATGATATTGCGGACATTCCTGTCGAGCATTATATCGCCGACGATCAAAACTTTGAGGGAGGTCGGTTCTTCGGGCTTCGCATCGGCTTGCTTGATCGGCACATTGAGCTTGTAAGGCTGATAGAATCCATAAAAAATAGCGGCAGAAAAAATGATGAGTGCGATCGCTGCAATTGCGAACGGATTGCTCCTATTTTCCCTTTTGTTTGTTTCTCCACTCATCGATGAGCTTGTGATTCCCCGAAAGAAGCACTTTCGGCACACGATACTTCTTGCCCTTATATTCTACTACTTCTGGGCGCGTATAGACATCCGGCGAAGCGATGCGGCTTTCTTCAAGAGATGCGTGGTCACCAAGCACACCTTTTATCTGACGAGAAATAGTATCAATCAAAATCATGGCTGGAAGCTCTCCTCCTGTAAGCACGAATGGTCCGACAGAGATTTCTTCAACCTTAAAAGCTTTTTTCACTCGAGAATCAATTCCTTCATATCGTCCGCAGATCATGACAATATCCGTATATTTTGTAGCTGCTGCTTTTGCATATTCAGTATCAAATTGCTTTCCAGACGGAACGAACCAGACGATCTTCACTTTCTTCTTTGTAGATTTCTTTCCAACAGCTTTTGCAATCGCTTTAATGACTGGCAAAGCTTCAATAACCATTCCTGGCCCACCCCCGTAAGGCTTGTCGTCCACCCGTCGATCTGCATAGCTTGTACCTTTTGAAAAATCGCGAGGATTGTAGAATTTAAATTTAATCAATCCCTTTTCCTGCGCACGCTTGAGAATAGACTCATTGAGGTATGAGTCGAGAGATTGAGGAAATAGCGAAATGATGTGGTAGGTCATAAAAAAATAAAACCGTAGTACTGTGCTGGGACACAATACCACGGAATTTTGAAACTGTCACTACGCAATCAGAGACTAACACTTTGTACATGGCAGCCCACTGACGAGAACCCGAGGCCTTGGAGAGTCTTCCTGTGCGGCCAATGCGTGCCCCTGACTCGGTGAATCACTTCGACTTCTTTGACGCCCTTCTGGCGGGCATGTTTGATCGCTTTCTCAAACAATGGCATGGAAAGTATTTCGTAACCTTGGGCAACAATCGGATGTTCTATCATCGCGACGGGTCCGTTCGGTAAGTAGTTGATGACCAACACAATCATGCCCACGATAGGCTGATTTCTTTCATGCCAGTCCCGAGCAACAAAGACATCATGATGCCTGCAGGAAAGCTTGATTTCCACATTTGACAGGCTTGGTGGCTCTGAATGAAACAAAAATCCCCGATAAAGTTCTGCAATCGACCTGGCTTCAGACACTCCACACTTCATCGCAGTCAGAAGCTGTAGACGGTATTTCGGCCTATTTTTCTTCATAGTACATTCGCTTTCTGTTAAAGTTATGACACAATTGCCTACGCAAAACTCTACGCTAAATCAGGATATTAATCAAGAAAAAGAAAAACTGCCATTTTAGGCAGCTCTTCCTATTTTTATATTTGATCTAAATCTTCAAATCCGCCATCGCTTCATCTACTGTCTTCGATGCCTTCTCTGCCGGCTTGATGCCACCTTCTGGCTCGTTGATCTTGAGATTGACTCGAGAGTTATTCTTCATTCCTACAACTCGAAGAAGTGTCCTGATTGCCTTTGCGGTATTTCCTGATCGGCCAATTACCTTTCCCATATCCGCAGCATTAACCTCTAAAGTCATGAGAACACCCATTTCATCGACTGTCCTAGCTATCTTCACGTCGTTCGGATTATCCACTAATGCCTTTACCACAAATTCCAAAAATTGCTGGTCGCTATTACTATTCATATCAGTTATATCGTTAAATCTTATAATCTACGGGTACGCTGTAATTGTACCGCGGGCTACTGGCTAATCAAAGGAGGTTTTACACAGCAGGCGTAGGAGCTGGAGTTTCTGCGGCTGGTGCAGGTACATCAGCCTTTGGAGCTGCAGCTTCTGCAGGAACATCTTTCTTGATAGGAGTCTTCTTTGGTAGAGCATTTCGCTTCTTTCCCTCGATTGCCTTTCGGGAAACAAGGAAGTTATGGACTGTATCGGAAAGCTTCGCGCCTTTTGACATATGAGCCTTGATCTTCACGAGATCGAACTGCTCTACCTTGTTGTCCTGTCGTGGATCGTATGAGCCGAGAACCTCGATATACTTTCCGCTCTTAGTGCTATTCTTTGAGTCAGTCAGCACAAGACGGAACACTGGTTCGTGCTTTCGTCCAACTCGTTGTAGTCGTATCATTAACATGTGGGCACCATACTATCAGAACTGTTAAAAAAAGGCAATATAGGGTATAGTGATTTGATGAAAAAACCCGAAACTCTTCAGGGAATCATAAGCACCAACCGCAAAGGCATGGGGTTCATGAAAAATCCACAGGATGTGGAAAACGATATCGTTGTTAGCGTCGGTTCTCTCAATACAGCACTGAACGGCGACAATGTCGAGGTCAAATTGGGTGCTATAAACCAGTACAAGCAACAGACGGCTGAAGTTGTGCGCGTCATTGAGCGAAAGCGCGATATGTTCGTCTGCGTGATTGATAGCAAAGACGGAGTCCTGACAGCATACCCGGAAGACAAGAAAGCCTATGCCTCTATCCGCCTTTCTCCTGCAGATATCACAAAGGTTTCTATCGGCGACAAGGTCTATGTGAAGATGGAGGAATGGACAAATCCCAAGGAAAATCCGAAAGGAACTATTATCCGCATCCTTGGAAAGAAGGGGGATAATAATGTTGAGATGGAATCCATCGTGCTCGAAAGAGGCTTCGATGTCGGCTTCCCTGCCGGCGTAGAAAAAGAAGCTGATGAGATCGAAAGGAATAAAATTGCTGACATTGCGAAAGAAATTCCTAAAAGAAAGGATTTTCGAGGAACGTTAACCTTCACCATCGACCCTTTTGATGCAAAGGACTTCGACGATGCGATTTCATTCAAGGATTTGGGCGCAGGCAAATATGAAATCGGCGTACATATCGCTGACGTAAGTCATTATGTAATTGAAGGATCTGCTTTGGACAAAGAAGCGCTCAAGCGAGGCTGTTCTATCTATCTCGTCGACCGAACTATCCCCATGCTTCCAGAAGTCCTCTCAAACGATGTCTGCAGTCTCAATCCGCTCGAGGACAAACTGACATTCTCCGCCTGGTTCGTCATGGATGACAAAGGCCATATCCATGAGCGAGGCTTCGGCAAGACCATCATCAATTCTGATCATCGATTCACTTACGAAGATGCACAGGAAGTCCTCAATGCGAAATCAGGAAAATATTTTAATGAGTTGAATACACTTAATACGATTGCAAAGATCCTTCAGAAGGAGAAGTTCAACAAGGGTGCGATCGAATTCGAGCAGGAAGAAATCAAATTCAAGCTTGATGAGAATGGCAAGCCTATCGGCGTTTACAAAAAAGAACGACTAGATACACACAAGCTCGTCGAGGAATACATGCTTCTCGCCAACCGCGAAGTCGCAAAGCATATTTTTGATTCGATAAAGAAAAAAAGCAAAAAAGATACGGGCTCGATTTACCGAATCCACGATCTTCCTGACAAAGACCGCATGATGGAGCTTGCTATTTTCGTAAAAGCTCTTGGATATAACCTTCCAACAAAGGAGGGCAAGGTTACAGCTCATGATATAAAAAGCCTTTTGAAGCAAATATCAGGAACAGCTCACGAAGCGCTCATCAGCACAGCGGTCATCCGCTCGATGCAAAAAGCCGTTTACTCCACAAAGAACATCGGCCATTTCGGCTTGGCTTTCGAATACTACACACACTTCACCTCACCTATTCGACGATACCCCGACCTCCTTATCCAGAGAATCCTTCAGCGACATCTTCACAATGAACCTTTCGGTGATACTGAAATCGTAAACTTCCAGAGCATTGCAGAGAAATCTACAGCAAGGGAAATCGACGCAGCTGGAGCAGAACGAGAATCAAAAAAGCTCAAGCAGGTCGAGTACATGGCTGACAAGATCGGACAGACATTCGATGGAACTATCTCTGGCGTCACCGAATACGGAATCTATGTAGAAGAAAAAGAAACAAAATCAGAAGGCATGATTAATATCCGAAACATCGGCACAGACTTCTACGAATTCGATAAAAAAACTTACTCTATCGTCGGTCAGAAAACAAAAAAGCGATTTACGCTTGGAGATCCAATCAAATTCAAGGTTGCGGGAGCGGATCTGGATAAAAAGATTCTGGATTTCGTACCAGTCTAATCTATTACTTAGTTATTTCGCCACCTTCACCGCCTCTTCGAACTGTATAGAAAGAAGTTTTGATGCTCCATCAGAACCCATAGTAACTCCATAAAGCACGCCAGCACGCGACATAGTCTCTCGGTTGTGGGTAATGAGAATAAGTTGAGAATATTCTGAAAGGTTGGCAATCATATCGCCATACTTGCGTGAGTTCGCTTCATCGAGAGCTGCATCTGTCTCATCAAGGATAATGAACGGTGGAGGATTCACCTGAGAAATTGCAAAGAGAAGCGCGATAGATGTAAGCGCTCGCTCGCCTCCTGAAAGCATCATGAGCCCTTTCACTTTTTTTCGTGGAAGATTTACATTAATTTCAATTCCCTCGTCCCCATCCTCTTCTTCAACGACTTCCTCTCCCTCACCCGAAAGAACAGCAGAAAGATCTGTATCTGACTTCTTTTTTCGTCTTTTTTCTCGAATGACATTGAGCCCTGCCGTTCCTCCTCCGAACATGAGTGAAAAATAGTTCTGGAACTGCGCATTTATCTTCAGAATTCCCTCTTTGAATTCAACATCAATGCGGGCATCGAGATCTGCTATGAGATTGTGAAGACCTTGCTTAGAAACTTCGAGATCGGAAAGTTCGCGGGCAAGGAAAGCATCTCGCTCCTCAACTTCTTTGTATTCTTTCAAAATATCAATACTATTTCCTGCTCCTGAATCTTCGATTCTAATCTTTATCTTTTCAATTGACTTCTGACGATCATACTGTGCGCTTCTTTGCTCAATCGCATCTGAAATAACAAAATCCTTGTATTCCATGATTTCTCGCCCAACAAGAACATAAGCTTCATCTGTTTCCCTTTTGAAAGCCTGCTCCTCAAAAAGAAGCTTGTCTTCCCGCGTCTTGATACCGTTCAGAACGCCTCGAACTTCATTCTGGCGCGCAATGATCCTGAACACGTCCTTTTCCGCATCGCGGTTAGAATCCTTCTCTCGTTCGATCTTTTCTCGGAGCTGGTTGTATTCAAGCGTCTTTGCTTTTTCCTGACCGTCAAATAAACCGAGAGATCTCTCGAATTCTGATTTCTTTTTTTGATGACCTGACAAATCATTTTCTATTTCGCCGATAAGAGCAGAGTCTGATTTGTTCTTGTGAGAAGAAATAAAGCCGAAGAGCAACTGCTTTATTTCCGCAATCGTTTCAAGAAGATTTATCTTGTTTGCGACTTCCTCGATATCCTTCAGGTAAACGGTTTTAAATTCATCCTTTGCTTGCTTTTCCTTTTCTTTCGCGATCGCGCGCTGGCCTGCAGAGATTTCTCCTTCGATCTTTCCAAGCTCGCGCATGATGGAGTCTTTTTCTGTTCGGATGCTGTGAAGAGCGGATTCGATGGCAATCAATTCATCGCTTTTAGCATCACGATTCTTAGAATTCTCGAGCACCCTTCGGGCTTCGGTGATTTCCCTATCAAGCTTCTGAAGTTCAGTGACAAGAGGACCTTTTTCCTGGTCAATAATCGTTCGCTCTGATTTGATATAAATTTCCTCTCGCTTGAAATATTCCTTGTAAAGCCTTCGAAGCTCTTCTCTGAGTTCCTGAACCTTCTCCACTTTCTCAACCTGCTTCTTCAAGAATTTAAGATGCGGAGCAATCTCTCGTCGAAGGGATTCGACTGATTTCATATTCTCTTCTGTCTTCTCAAGCTTCCTTTGGCTTTCAAGCTTCTTGTATTGATACAACTTGAGGCCGAGAGCGTCCTCGATCATTTCCCTTCGTTCTCTGATATTTGCATTCAAAATTCTATCTGCTTCTCCTTGTGAAATGATGTGGTGGCCAGACGCGCCAATATGAGCGCCTGCGAGAAGCTCTACGATATCCTTGAGGCGTACAGGAGATCCGTTTATGGAATATTCATTGGAATTATCGCGATGAACAACACGTTCAAGCGTGACTTCATCAAAATCCACATTGAGCATGCGTTTGCTGTTATCAAAAATGACTTTCACACTGGCTCGATTCACTCGAGCTCCATCGCCTCCACCATTAAAAATGAGATCCTCTCCGCGCTTTCCTCGCATGGACTTGATGGATTGCTCTCCAAGCACAAAACGAAAGGCTTCGGCTACGTTTGATTTACCTGAACCGTTCGGGCCTACGATGGATGAGATGGGTGAAGTGAAATTAAGCGCCGCCTTTTTGGCGAACGATTTAAATCCGGAAATCTCCAAAGACTTGAGATACATAGGTATTATTTTAGCATAAAAAGAGAAAGCCGCGATTCCCGAAGGAAGGCGCGGCTGACGTGAAATAACTAACGGATTCTACCACTAAAGGAGTTTCGTACGTTCTCCTCGAGGCAACTTCACATGATCTCTTGCTTCCTTTTTCTTGTCAAAGACCTCAAGTGGAAGACCTTCGAGAACCTTAAGATCACTTGGGGTTGAGCAGCAGCTCTTGTGTTTCCACCAGAACCGCTGTGCCGGTGAATGTGCTGGATCCTCAAAAATCGGCTTTGTTGGAGTAAGTTCAATCGAAGCTTTTCGGCTGCTGGGTGACGCGAAAACAAAATGTCGGTTCATAATTTATTTGCCATGTTCGAATGCCAACCGCCTGCAGAGCGGGCAAGCTGGATTGCTGCAAGGTGTTTTTCCTGTGCAGATTCGTGGTGTTTTAAGTGTTGTGCCACTTCCAATTTTCGAGTTGTCAGTGGCCGCAAGAGCTTGTGTTATGGAACCTAACAAGCTTGTTCCAACAGCCCGTCTATTGAAGGCGCGCCAGGTTGTGACGGGCTTCCTTTTCTTTTTGGGTTTGACCATTAGTCGGCTCCTTCCTTTTTTGATTTTTCTTTACAGGAGGCACACTGCCCCGTGCAAGTGGTTTTTTCTGGGGGTCCAGACAAGGTCTGAGTTTTTTCCTCACCAATATGGCTGTCCTGGCAACAAGTGTCAGGACCAACTGAATCCGTTTTTCGAAGAGCGGGCGTATGGATGGACGAAACATCGTCCATTATGATGCGGCTCCGGGTAGTATGTTTGGCACTCATAAGCTTTGCTTCCGTAAATGCTACTCTATTCCCTGCAATAGTCAATTTACCACCCCTTCACTTCAAGTGCTTTTTCTGCCGCCTTCTGTTCCGCTTCTTGTTTAGAGAGTCCTGTGCCGAGAGCCACCTGAACATCACCAATGAATACGCCGAGCGTGAACATCTTGTTGTGGTCGGGACCGATTTCTTTGAGAGTCTTGTACGACGGGGTGAGCCCAGTGACTTCCTGCGCCTTTTCCTGGAATCGGCTCTTTGCATCAAGCCAAAGCTTCTTCTCTACGATCTCATCGATGTCGATGATTTCCATAAGCTGGGATGAAATGAAATTGGCGGCGGCATCGTATCCCTTGTCGAGATAGACTGCGCCAATTATCGCCTCAATCGTATCCGCATGAATGATGGAGCGCGCGCGTCCGGTGTCTTTTGATTCCCCTTTTGAAAGAAGGAGGTATCGATCGACTCCGATATGTAGCGCGACCTTTGAAAGGCTATTCGTATTCACGAGAGCAGAGCGGTATGAAGTGAGATCGCCTTCGTTGCGATCCGGAAATTTGCGATAGAGATAGCTGGTCACTACAAGCTCAAGGACTGCATCGCCGAGAAATTCAAGGCGTTCATTGTGCTCGAGTCCGGCACTCTTGTTTTCGTTCAAATACGAACGATGCGTGCACGCCCTCTTCAAAAGAGAGATATCATTGAACGTGATATTTAGTTTTTCTGCGAATTTTTGGAAATCAGGCATAGGTTTACTTGGACTGGCTCAAAAGGGTAACTGCCTTGGTCACGATAGGCACTATATCATTATAAAAATTGAGTTCAAGGATGTCGGCAAGCTTGAACCATTTGCCGTCGTCGAGCCCGGGCTTCTGGGCAAGCTTTATTTCATCGAATTTCGATTCCGCTAGGAAGTAATGCACCTGCTTTCGAATCTTTCCTTTTTCCGGATCTGAAGCAATATATTCATTGTTTCCAAGGTCTTCCTTGATGGTTACATCAAGCCCCATCTCTTCTTTGACCTTCTTTACAGTTCCCTCGCGCACATCCCCTTCAGGAATCTTCCCTTTCGAGAGCGTCCAATGTCCGAAAATATCATGAACGAATGCCATGTAGATCTCGCCGTCATGACGAGCATATACGACCGCGCCTCCGAGGTTTTGAATGAGCATCTTCTCGTACGGAACATCCTCGATCCTTTTCTTTTTTTTCGGAGCGGAATCCTTTCCAGGCTCTCCAAGCTCCTTGTAGACTGAACCGAGCACGCCGTTTATGAATTTTCCGCTGTTTTCTCCACCGAAAGATTTTGCAAGTTCAATCGCTTCATTGATAGCGACCTTCGCAGGAACTTCCTTTCGATCGGCAAAAAGAAGCTCATAAAGCCCCATTCGCAATATGTTCCTGTCGATGACTGAAATCTTATCCAAAGGCCAATCAGGAGCGGCTTTTTCTATGATCTTGTCGAGATCTGGCTTCTTTGCAAGCACATGAGTCGAAAGGTCCTCTATGAAGGAAAAATCACCCATCCCAGGAGCAAACTCCTTTGATACGCGGGTGATTATTTCCTTGACTTGTTCGTCATGGCAGCCCCTGAAATCCCACTCGAAGAGTGATTGGAGTACTACTGATCTTGATAAGTGTCGGTTGGCCATGATTTTTTTGAAGAACGATTCTCGAAAACTTTTACCTCTTTTTCCCTTATGCTGTCGCTTTCTGCTTCTTCGCGGTATCCCTTTTTTGCTTTTTCGCCACTATCGCTGTCATGTCTACCATCTTTCTGCCTCTGTAAGTTCCGCATTTCTCGCACAGAGCGTGCCGGATATGCATAGATCCGCAGTTCACGCACTTGGAAAGCCGCACATCATCCAATGCGTGATGCGATCGGCGGTTCCCAGTGTGGGACCTGTTTGATCTCATTCGATTTACCATAGTTCATACATACTAGCTCAAATGGGCTTTTTTTGCAAGAAACTGTGCCTGTGAAGTGCTGTAGTGCCGTACCTTTTGAGGGCCTTGTAGTGCTTTTTTGTACCATATCCCTTGTGAATCTCAAAACCATAGTTCGGGTGCCTCTTTGCCCATTGCCTCATCTTCCTATCTCTCAGAACTTTTGCGCAAATTGATGCCAATGCAATCACCTGTTCTTTAACATCTCCTTTTATAATAGTCTTCTGGTTCTTGTATTTTTCTGGGGCCTTGAGGCCTCCATCAAGCAGGACAAGCGCTTCAACTGGCTTGATGGCTAAGTTCGCAAGCGAAGCGTTTAAAGCCTTTTTTATTGCAAAAGAAATTCCCTTCGTATCGATTACTTTTTCTGATTGAAAAACGACAGAAAAATCGATCAGGCCCTTCTTTTGTCCTTCAAGAATCTCTGCAAACCACAGTTCCCTTTTCTCTTCGGTGAGCTGTTTGGATTCCTTTACTCCTTTAAAAAAGACAGCGGCCTTTTTATTCAAAAAGACAAAGGCGCCGACTGCTACTGGACCTGCGATGGGCCCTCTCCCCACTTCATCGATACCGATGCAATATCGAGTCATCGCATCCTTTTCTTATCCAATTCCTTGAAATTATTCCTGGAAACTATTGATTTCTTCAGTTTTTTCTCAAGCTGCTTCCGTGCGCCGCCAGCTATGTCTATTTCCTGCATCCTCTCATAGCCGACTTTCGCCAACCACCTTTTGAAAGGTTCGGCTTTGGGTGAAGGAATAGATTGGATAATCCTGAATAGGCCTTCAGGGTTTGCACAGTCGGTCTCTCGCATTTTGCCGTCTTCAGCTTCCAATTTCAACTGTCTACAAATTGTAGACAGTTCGATTCCGTCCTCTAGTTTCAGCCGTGTTTTCATTGCGTTCCAATAAACCCGAGGCTTATTGCTTTCGGTCAAAGCCTCAACTACATCTACCACTGAAAACCACCATTCTTTTTCATATAAAGTCCTTCTTATGTCCTTGTTCCTAAATAACACGATTTGATTATATTCCATAGTTTTTAGATACTAAAATTAATAATAGAGTTTATTGAATGTAATTATATCAGCTCGAATCTTCTTGACCATATTTACTTTATTTAAATTCCATCATGGTATAATGGCCCCATGTCCCGCTTCATCCACCTCCATACCCACAGCCACTATTCTCTCTTGAATGCCCTGCCTAAGATCGATGACCTTCTCGATGAAGCCAAGAAGCTAAAAATGCCAGCAATCGCCCTGACAGATGCCGGAAACCTATATGGAGCAATCGAGTTCTATAAGGCTGCGAAGAAAAAGGGTATTAAGCCGATTCTTGGTGTAGATTTCTATGTTGCAGTCAGAAATCGTACAGATATGCAAGGGGGCATCGACAACCGACGAACCCGCCTTGTCCTGCTTGCAAAAAGCTATGAGGGATACAAGAGCCTCATCAAGCTCGTGACCGACTCGTATTTCGAAGGATTCTATTACAAGCCACGCATCGACAAGGAGCTTATAGAAAAATATCCGGCAGATCTTGTCTGCATTTCTCCTTCCTTTTCGAGTGAAATCTCGCAAGCGATGAAAGCAAAAAATGTCGATAAGGCGAAAGAACTCATCGAATTTTACAAAAAAGTCTATGGGGCTGAAAATTTCTTTTTGGAAATCACTCGTCATCCAGAAATCCAAGGTCATGAAGGCCTCATGCAGCAGCTCATAAAGCTTGCGAAAGAAACGAATACACAAATCGTCGCTGGGCATGATGTCTACTATCTCCATCCGGAAGACAAAAGTGCGCGTGATACATTGATGCTCGTCAATACCTCTGGAGGAGGCTCTGATGACAAAAATGCTGCTGGTGGAATCGGGGGCGATGAGGAGGAAGAGGATTTTTCTTTGATCTCTTCTGAAAAGGCAGAGGATCTTTTCAAAGATATTCCCGAAGCGCTTGATAACACCATAAAGATCGCCAGTATGTGCAATCTCGAAATCACTCTCGGCAAATGGTACTTCCCGAAATTCATCGTCGAGAGCGGACTTTCGCATGACGACGAGCTAAAGCGCCTTGCCTATGAAGGAATCCTAAAGAGAGGTCTGACAGAAACGAAAGAGGTCGTCGATCGCCTTGAATATGAATTGAAAGTAATCAAGGATAAAGGATATGCGCAGTACTTTCTCGTGGTGTCAGACCTGCTTCGCTACGCGCACGAGCATGGAATCCTCACTAACATCCGAGGTTCAGTTGCCGGATCTCTGACCACATATGTTACGGGTATCACGAACGTGGATCCTCTGGCCTACAAACTGCCCTTCGAACGATTCCTCAACCCAGAGCGTCCTTCTGCCCCTGATATCGACATGGACTTCGCCGACAACCGTCGTGACGAAGTAATCGACTATACTCGCCAGAAATACGGGCATGACAAAGTGGCGCAGATCGGTACCTTCGGTACCATGGCCGCAAAGGGTGCTGTACGAGACATCGCACGGGCCATGGGTTTCCCTTATGAAGTTGCCGACCGAATTTCAAAATTGATTCCTATCGGCGCGCAAGGATTCCCGATGACCATTGATCGCGCTCTCGCTGAAGTCGCTGAGCTCAAGGATGCCTATGACAAGGAACCTGACACGAGGAGGATCATCGATATGGCAAAGAAAATCGAAGGCTGTGCCCGCCACATCTCCGTGCATGCCGCCGGCGTGGTCATTTCTCCTGATGCGCTTACCGAGCATGTGCCGCTCCAGTACGATACCAAAGGAAAAGAGGACAAAGACGGCAATCCGGTTAAAAAAATCATCACGCAGTACGATATGCATGCCGTCGGAGAAGATGGCGTGGGACTGCTCAAATTCGACTTCCTCGGAATCAAGAACCTTTCCATTCTTGCGGACGCCGTCGAGCGCGTAAAAAAGATAAAAAATATTGATATTGATATTGAAAACGTCCCCCTTGAAGACAAGAAGACTTTCGAGATGCTCGCCCGAGGGGAGACAATCGGAATCTTCCAGCTCAACGGATCCGGAATGACGAAATTCCTCGTCGAGCTCAAGCCGACAACCATTCACGACATCAACGCCATGGTGGCGCTCTATCGCCCTGGTCCGCTTGAATCAATTCCTGAGTACATTGAGCGAAAGCACGACGCTTCGAAGATAAGTTATCTTGATCCACGCATGAAGGACATTCTCGATATGTCATACGGAGTTATCACCTATCAGGACGACGTCATGATGATCGCCATCAAGATCGCTGGGTATTCATGGCTCGAAGCCGACAAGCTCCGAAAAGCCATGGGGAAAAAAATTCCGAAAGAAATGGAGGAGCAGAAGGAAAAGCTTTTATCAGGATTCGTGAAAAATGGCGTCGGAAAGAAGATTGCAAATCAATTGTGGAAATTGATCGAGCCTTTTGCCGCGTACGGATTCAACAAGGCTCATGCCGCGAGCTACGGGCGTGTTGCCTATCAAACCGCATACATGAAGGCCAATTTTCCCGCTATATATATGTCTGCTGTTTTGACAGCCGATTCCGGCGATGTAGAGAAAATCGCTGAAACGATCCAGGAGTGCAAGCGAATGAATATCCCTATTCTTCCTCCAGACATCAATGAAAGCTTCAGCCAATTCACCGTCGTTCCTACAACCGAGGCTGGCAAGCAGGATACGATCCGCTTCGGGCTTGTGACTATCAAGAACTTCGGGCAAGGCATCGCCACAGCAATCATCGACGAGAGAAAGAAGGGCGGACCATACAAGTCTCTTATCGATTTCCTTGATCGTGTGAAGGACCGTAATTTGAACAAGAAATCCCTTGAGGCTCTGATAAAATCAGGAGCGCTTGATCGTTTCGGCCTCGACCGAGGCATCATGCTTGGAAATATCGAGACCATCATCGCTCATAATAAAGAAAAAGGAAATCAAGGAGAGAATCAGGATTCCCTTTTCGGACTGATGACTGACACGTCTTCTTTGCCTACTTTAAAGCTCGAACCGGTGCCGAACGCAGAAATGGGCGAAAAACTCGCTTGGGAAAAGGAGCTGCTTGGCTTATACATTTCTGGGCATCCGCTTGAGCGTTATCGAGAGACGATCGTGAAGCGAGAAATGGATATCAAAAAAGCTACAGAAACCCTGAAAGATGGAGCCGAGGTTACTCTCGCAGTCATCATCGAAGAAATCCGTCCAATCACCACAAAGAAAGGCGATGCGATGGCCTTCATCAAAGTCGCAGACTTTTCTGGCTCACTCGATACAGTCGTCTTCCCCCGCACGCTTATAGAATTCAAGCATGCATTCACTCCAGATAAATGTCTGGCAATCAAGGGAAAAATGTCAGAAAGGAACGGTCAGAAAAGCATGATTATCGAAAGGGTTAAGGTTTTGAATTAAAAAGCCTTACTCGAGGGCTTTTTGTGTTCCAATGGCATGCCTTTTACCGCTTATGACTGTTTTCCCTATTTTTTCTTCTAATTTTTTACGGGCTACTCCAGCCACACTTCCTCCCTCTCTCACAACCACTTTATTTTCTTCAAAATCCTTAGGCTCTACTTTTTCAGATATTGCAGTCGTAGATGCTTCTGCAAGCATGTTTAAGACAAGTTCAAGATTGGTCATGTTATCCCGAAGGTTCTCTTTTTTCAGTCCCTTATGATTTTTATATTCCTTCGTGGTCAATCCAGCCCAGGCAAAAGATATTTCATCAGTAAGTAGTGCATATTCGCCGCCATTTTTAACCCCTCTTTTAGTCCATTCGTCAGTTAGCTCCTTCCTGATTTCAATTGCTTTCAGCCTTTGATTTATCCAGCTTAAGCTATATCCTTTCTTTAGGTAGGTCTGTAAAGCGCGGTTAATGGCTAATTCAGGATCATTTGTTTCTTCCACTTTTTCATAACCCGCTTTAGCTAGCCAAAGCTTGAAAGGTTCTGCATTAGGAGAAGGAATCGATTGAATAAGACGAAATATTGTTTCAGTGTCAGCGACATCGGTCAAATAAAATTTACCATCGGAAGCCTTCATTTTCAGTTGTACGATTTTCTCGTACAACTGGCTTCCCTCTTTATTTAATTGAATTTTCAGGTCTGACCAATATCTACGAGGGATGCTGCTATTAGTCAATAGCCTGAACTATATCTACTACAGAAAAATACCACAGTTCCTTATCCTCATCCCAATGCTTCCTTATCCCTTTGCCTTCAAAAATTGCAACTTTAGTGTTTATATTCATGATTAATTCAGATTAGATTTTTAATATAGCTAAATAATATCATGATGAAAAAATCAGTCACTCTTGAAAAAATATTTTTATGTGTCTTATCTGAAAAAGAACCAGCCCCGAATCGTCTTGCGACAACGCGGGGCGGATGGTGAAAAAATAAATTAATAGGGCAGAAAATATCGGCCAAGTTTTTCACGCAATGGCCCCTCAACATCCCCGACAATTTTGTGCATTGATGTCTTGAAAGTAACCTTGTATCCCTCAAGTTCAATTGGATCCCCTCTCTGGAGCTGATTCACTTCAAAGCGAATCTTCTCTATTGACCGAACAAAGGCGATTTCGGAAATAGTCGTGATACTTCTCGGAAAAAACCTTTGCTTGTCAACTATCTGTTTCCGAACAACTTCGACATCTTTCGGGTTAACCGCCCAAACATCGTCGCTGAAATTCATCTTGCAATTTATGACCGCAGCGCCAATTGAATCAATTTTCATCCTTTGGGGCTGACCTATGACTCCGGTTCGGTCAAATGAGAGGGTCGGGATGAGTAATTGCTGCTGGATTTTGAGACTAAGCCAAAGCTCGAATGTCGGACTGATGTTGCCGCCAAGGACAGTGATTTTAGTATTTGGTATAACTACCATGTTTCCTTCCAGTATTTTGAACATGTCGGGCGACTTAGACGGTCCGGCTATTGTTCTTATAGCAATGTTCAATACTATCGCAATTACATCATAAAATTTATTTTTTATCAACCCACTCCCCGTTTTGGTCATTAAATGCTAAAGTTATACGCATGATTGAACATAAGAGACATACCCTTGCCCATTTGCTCGCATCAGCGGTCAACGAGCTTTATCCAGAAACCAAGAACACTATCGGCCCAGCTATCGATGACGGATTCTATTATGACTTCGAATTCCCTGCTGGCGTGAAGCTATCCGACAAGGACCTCCCTGCCCTCGAAAAGAAAATGAAGGGCAATCTTAAGTCATGGACAAAATTTACCCATAAGGAAGTAAGCGAGGCCGAAGCTAAGGAAGCTTTCAAGGGAAACCAATACAAAATCGAGCTCGTAGAAGAAATCGTAAAGAAAGGAGAAAAAATAACTCTCTATACTTGTGGTAATTTCACAGACCTCTGCCGAGGCGGACATTCAGAAAATCCTGCGAAGGAAATTTCGAATGATTCATTCAAACTTTCCCGGGTCGCGGGAGCATATTGGAGAGGGAGTGAGGAGAATACGATGCTTACTCGCATCTACGGTTTGGCTTTCGAGAATAAGCTTGCGCTTGATGATTACGAGACGATGCGAATCGAAGCGGAAAAAAGGGATCATAAAAAGCTCGGCAAGGAGCTCAAGCTCTTCACTATTTCCCCATTAATTGGTTCCGGCCTTCCCCTCATGCAGCCAAAAGGGATGATAATCCGCGACGAGGTTCAGAACTATCTCTGGGATCTTCATCGAAAGAAAGGATATTCAAAAGTCTGGACACCTCATATTGCAAAGGAAGCTCTCTACAAGACTTCTGGACATGCAGAGAAGTTCGGCGATGAGCTTTTCCGAGTGACTGGCGGCGAGGAAAAATTCATCCTCAAGCCAATGAACTGCCCTCATCACATGCAGATTTTTGCTGACAACCAGTTCTCATATCGAGATATGCCTGTTCGATACTTCGAGCCAGCTACAGTGTATCGAGATGAAAAGTCAGGACAACTCGGTGGCCTTACTCGCGTTCGATCCATCACGCAAGATGATGGACATCTTTTCTGCCGCGTCTCGCAGATCAACGATGAAGTCGGAACGATTGTGAACATCATCAAGACCTTTTATTCTACGATCGGCCTCATGGAAGATTACTGGGTGCGGCTTTCAGTGCGAGGGGATGACAAGAGCAAGTACCTTGGATCGGATGAAGTTTGGGCACAGGCAGAAGGAGCTCTCGAGGCTTCTGCAAAAGAAAACAAACTGCCTTACAAAATAGGAAAAGGAGAGGCAGCTTTCTACGGACCGAAGCTCGACTTCATGTTCAAAGATTCCATCGGCCGAGAGTGGCAGCTCGCTACGATTCAGTGCGACTTCAATCTTCCTGAACGATTTGATCTATCATTTACTAATGAAAATAATACGAAGGAACGGCCAGTCGTCATTCATCGCGCTATCTCTGGTTCTCTTGAACGATTCCTCGGAATCCTCATCGAGCATTTTGCAGGCAAGTTCCCCGTTTGGCTTTCTCCTGTCCAAGCGCGCATCATCCCTATTGCCGAAAATCATCATGAGAAGGCCCTTGAAATCTATGAAAAAATGAGAGATGCGGACATCCGAGTAGAAATAGACCTCTCAAAGGATGGCTTTGGCAAAAAGATCCGCCAGGCGAAAGTCGAGCATATCCCATATTTCATCATCATTGGCGACAAGGATATTGCAGCAGGCAAAGTCACTCTCGAAAGCCGAGACGCTGGACAGATAGGACAGCTTGATGCAAGCGATATCATCGGGAAGATTGTAAAGGAAATAAAAGAAAAGAAGTAGTCGGCAATGTAATTTAGCCAATGAAAAAGCCCCTCTCGGGGCTTTTTCTTAGACTTTATATTTGGAGCAACACCCGCTCACCATTCTTATTAGACCTTATTTCTGTTGAAGATGAGATAGATGACTGCGCCAACAAGAACGAGAATCACGAGAACCATCACCCATCCCCATGGAATATTCTTCACAGAGAATAGGGCGGCTGCTGAATAATCGTTTTCGGAATCGTCATTGCTATTATCAGTCTTTACGGTCGTGCCTCCGTTGCTTGATGCGCCCTGTACATAGACAGTGCTTCCGCAGGCTTGTGATGCCGTTCTTCCGTTAGAATCAGTTACTGTTACGGTCGCGCTCTTGGTACCCGCTGATCCGTAGGTCGTCATGACTGAAAGGTTGTTGCCTGAAAGCCCGTTCGTACCGATCCATGAGTATGAGTAGTTGCCAGAACCTCCAACAGCCTCTACGGCCCATGTGACCGGAGTTCCTATTCGGACCGAAGTCTTGTCAGGGTAACATGCAATCTGGAATCCAGATGTGCTCGTATTGTATCCGTAAGTATTCTGAATGCCTACAGTTACATAGTTAGAGCATGACCGAGTAACGGTTCGTCCGCCTGATCGTACCTCAACCGAGGCACGCTTCGTGCCGCTGTTGTCGTAGACGATTGATTCCGTTCTCGCTGAACCATTGAGGCCTTCATCGCCATCCCAATCATATCGGTAGTTTCCATTTCCTCCCGAGACATATGCTCTCCAAGTTACTCTAGTTCCTGCTGGCGCGAATGTCGCATCGGCTGAACATGAGACTGAAAGATATGAATCGTAGTCATTGTCGTAATCATAATCGTCATTGTAATTATCGTCATCATAATCATATATATCGACGCTGTTATTACAATTTCGGGAAATGGTTCTGCTTCCTGAAGTGACAGTCACTGAAGCATTCTTTGTGCCGTCAGAGTTGTATCTCTTCGAGACGCTAGTGCCATTGCCAGAGAGGCCGTTGGTACCGGACCATGTGACATGATAGTTGCCATTTCCTCCGTAAGGAGAAGCTCTCCAGATTATCGTGTCGCCGACTGATGCTGACGTAGGCGTAGAGTAGCAAGAAACGCCAAGAGGACTGTTGTTGTAATTATCATTGTCATATACATATACAGGAGTCCCTCCGTTAGTATTCGTATTTATGTTGCTATTTACATTACTATTCGTAATGTTATTGCTGTTCGTATAATTGTTAGTCGTCTGATCTGAGCCGGAATTGAATCCAGGAATCGGCAACTGTGCATCACCAGAAACCACGCAGAACGGGTCAAGGAATCCAAGCGCCTTTATACAAGCATTAGCACGATCTGGGATCGCGATAAGTCCAGCAAAAGCTATGAAAGTTAAAATTATGGTCTTTTTCATGGTTTTTGGTTATTGATTAATGTGCCAGTAGTATATATCATTTATAAGAAAAAGTCAAGGGTTTAAGCCCTTTGTCGCTTTAAAATGCCTAAAAACATGGCTCAAATGTCAATCGTCGCCTTCTTGGCGTTTGACTGGATGAACATCTTGCGACTTGGAACGTCGGTTCCCATAAGCATGTCGAAGACTTTGTCTGCCTCCTGCGCATCATCGATAGTCACCTGTTTGAGAATCCTTCTTTCAGGGTCCATGGTTGTTTCCCAAAGCTCATCTGCGTTCATCTCTCCGAGACCCTTGTATCGCTGTATCGAAATCTTCTGGTTTTTCTTCTTATCATCGGCTTTCCCCTCGTCCCCATCAGCTTCTGCCGCCTCGAGAAGTTCCGCTCGCGATTCTGCATTATCATTCACTATGACATCATTCATCTCGTCAATCTCGGTTCCAAGGGCCTTTATTTTTTCCTCGTCGGAATAGAAATACATGAGCTCCTTTCCTCTTTTCACCTTATACAGTGGCGGCTGGGCGATATAGACATAGCCTCCTTCGACAAGCGGTTTGAAATACCTGTAGAGCAGGGTAAGGATGAGCGTACGAATGTGCGCGCCGTCCACGTCGGCATCTGTTGCAAGAATAATTTTATGATACCGCAGTTTAGAAATATCAAACGTATCGCCGATAGCTGTTCCGAAAGCAAGAACAAGATTCTTGATCTGTTCTGATCCGAGCATTCGGTCGAGACGCGCTCGCTCAATGTTCAAAATCTTTCCTCGGAGCGGTAGAATGGCCTGCGTGCGCCGATCACGGCCAGTCTTCGCCGTTCCTCCGGCAGAATCTCCCTCCACGATGAATAGTTCCGACTCCGAAGCGTCATTCGACTGACAGTCGGCAAGCTTTCCAGGAAGGGTCATGCCCTCAAGCGCGCCTTTTCGAAGAACGCTGTCCTTCGCGGCTTTCGCGGCTTTCCGAGCCTTCATGGCAAGTATGACTTTTGAGATCATCGCCTTGGCATCGTCGGGATTTTCTTCTAGAAAAGCGGCAAAGGCTTCGCCAAAGACCGTCGCTACAGCGCCCTGAGCCTCGACCGATCCAAGCTTCGCTTTCGTCTGCCCTTCGAACTGGATTTCTCGTAGCTTGACTGAAATGACAGCAGTCAGACCTTCGAGAGCATCGTCTCCAGTAAAGCTGTCTTCCCCGTCTTTCGTGAGATTGTTCTTCTTGGCATAACTGTTGAGGCTTCGCGTAAGCGCAGTCTTGAATCCAGTGACATGCGTTCCGCCTTCTGGGTTATAAATGTTGTTTGCGAATGGAAGAATCCGAGCAGAAATATCGTCCGCATATTGCAAAGCAATTTCGACTGATTCGACTCCCTCGACTTTCTTTTCCACATAAAAAATATTCTTGTGAACCGGCTTGAGGATCTGGTTATTGAATTTGACGAGCGACGTGAGGCCGTTTTCGAAGAAGAATGTCTGTGAAGGAACTTGGAGCTTTAGGTTGCTTAAATACGTCGTCGTATCCTCGATCTCGAGATTGGTCGCCTCGCGTGCATCGATAACCGTTATTCGAAGGGCTTTTACAAGGTAAGCTTGCTGACGAAGCGAGTTCACAATCCTATTGAAATCGAACTTAACCTCTTTGAAAATAATTATATCCGGCTCAAAAGCCACAATGGTTCCATGCGCTTTTGATTTCGCAACCTTCTTTACTGCCGCCTTTTTCTTTCCCTGAGAATATTCCTGAGTATAAACATCGCCGTCCTTGTGCACCCAGACCTGCGTATAGACTGAAAGTGCGTTGACGACTGACGCTCCAACTCCATGAAGACCTCCAGAAACCTTGTAACCGGACTCGTCACCGCCGAATTTTCCTCCGGCATGGAGCACGGTCATGATGGTTTCGAGAGCTGAAACTTTCGTCGCCTTATGTGTATCGACTGGAATGCCTCGGCCGTTATCTACGACCCGCACGCGGTTGTTCGGAAGAAGGGCGACCTCGATATGATCGGCAAAGCCTCCCATGGCCTCATCGCGAGAGTTATCGAAAATTTCCGTAATGAGATGGTGAAGACCATCGGGACCTGTGGTTCCGATGTACATGCCAGGACGCTTTCGCACCGGCTCCAATCCTTCTAGGACCTGAATCGAATCCGCTCCGTAATTGTCTTTCTTTGCTGCCATTTTATTGTTGATTTATAGATGAATTATAGCAAATTTTCATGCGAAATTCTACTATTGACATCACTATTTTTGTGATGTAATGTTGAAATTAGGAGACCAAAATCATGACCCAACAAACCAGTGATAACATACTACTGCTCTTAATAACAAAACTCGTCAAATCAACACTTGAAAGCCCCGACAGCCCACTTTCAAACAACATCGCCAAAAGCCTTTCGAAAAAAGTCGGCATCAACGCCGCTGAACTTGTACGCTTTCACCGAGCTGTGTTGAAAAACAGCACAACAAAAGCTTTCAGCCCAGCAAAAGTCAGCCTCATTGCGAGCATAGCTCTCAAAGAAGAAATCCGTCTTAGTAAAAGACTGCCGAGTGCGGGCACACGAGGGCATCTAAGCGAGGTGGCAAATGAACTCAACATCCAATTCAACGATCTGCTTGAAGTTTCTCGTGGACTTTACATCGAGGTCGTAAACGAAGTGCTTAAGGCGCAATCATAAACTCAAAAAATCTAAGCCGGGAATCCAGAAATGGGTTCTCGGCGGTTTTTTTATTTTCTAATCTTCCCTAATATACAAACCCACCGCTTCCTGAATATTATGTTCAGCTTCTTTGAGATCGGCGCCTTGGCTTGCAACGCCTAATTCAGGACACAGGACGCTGTATCCTTTGTCTTCTTTAGTATAAAGGGCACTAAAGATATATTTCATATAATCACTATACCACATGTTTTTTTGATGTTACTAGTAATAAATTCAGCATAGCAAAGCAGTATGAAGTTTTAATGAATTTCTTTACTTTAGAGCCATTCTTAACTAGAATAGTGCAATGACATCAAAAGACATAAATACGAGCTCTGACGGCCTTTCTAGGCACGATTACGTCATCTCAAAGGAGGATGAGAAGGCTCGGCTAGCTAAATTAAGAGAAAGAACTGATATCGAAGCAAAGCGTATCCAGAAATATCTTGATATGGCTGACCTTTCTCGAACTGAGGGAAGCCCTTTGAATGAAATAATGAAAAGGGTCACCACCCTCCCCGTTCTCAAGGAATTTGATCACATCGATATTCCAGAAGTCATCCCAACAAACATTCTTTTCGACCTTTTCAACTTCGCAGCCGACCATCCCGCACGAAGCAAGTCTGATACATACTATATAGACGAAAAGAACGTACTCCGAACGCATGACACCGTCATGTGGTACTACTATCTGAATCTTCCTGAAATAAAAAAGAAAATCAGCGAGAAAAAGCCTCTCGGCGTCATGTGCTACGGAAAGGTATATAGAAAGGATGAGATCGATCGCCATCACATGAACATCTTCCATCAGATGGGAGGACTTTATCTCGTGCCAAATGATCAGAAGGTGCTCGCACTTGATGATCTTAAAGCTGTGCTTTCAGAAATCGTACAAGCGGCATTCGGAAAGGACACGAAATTCCGATTCAACGTCGATACATTCCCCTACACAGACCCATCTCTTGAAGTTGAAGTGGAAATCAATGGCAAGTGGATCGAAATTCTCGGAGGAGGCATGCCTCGCCCAACAGTTCTCAAGGAATTCGGCATCGAAGGCTACAACGGTTGGGCTTTCGGCTTCGGCTTAGAGCGACTAGCTATCATCAGCATGGAGCTTCCCGATATCCGACTTCTCTGGTCAGAAGACGAGAGAGTAAAGAAGCAACTCAAGCTCGGCAACAAATTCATCGAGGTCAGTAAGTATCCCCCGATCGTACGAGACATCTCATTCGTAGTAAAGAACACTTTCGTCCCAAACGATTATTTCGATCTTGTCCGAGAAACAGGTGGCGAACTCATAGAAGAAGTCGAGCTTTTGGATAAATATGAAAATGAAGCTAAATTCGGCAAGGACAATATCAGTTACGCATATCGCATTACCTACCGATCACTTGATCGAACGCTTACTGCTGAGGAAATAGACGCCTTGCACAAGAAAATAGAGGCTATTACGAAGGAAACTTTCGGAGCGACTATTAGGTAGAGACTTTTTTCTTTAGTCTCCACGCCCTACCCTTCCCCTTATTCAGATTCCTGAAATGGGGCGTAAGAGAATGGCAATTCGGGCAGAGCAGTCGCAAATTATCCTCTGAATTATTTTCAGCATTGCCATCTATGTGGTCAATTTCCAGAGGAACAACTCCAGTAACAGAATGCTTCTTGTTCCATCCGCATGATGAACATTTTTCCTCATACTTTTCAAGAAGATAACGTCGAAGATGCCCGGAAAGGGATTTTGTTCTTATTCCAATTTCCCCATTTTCAATTCCTGCTTTCCATCGCGCAATAAAAACCTTGTATTGATAAGTATGTTGACATCTATTTGAACAGAACTTTATCTTATATCTTTCGTTTAAAGAAATGTCACAATTTGAGCAATTTTTGGTATTTGGCGCAGTTTAAAATTTAATAATAATTCCCTCCAATCTAACTTGGAGCCGCCTCCCAGATTCGAACTGGGCGCATCCACTTTACAAAAGTGGCGCTCTACCGAATGAGCTAAGGCGGCAATCACAAAATCCTAACATATTTATTTCTTTATCTCTACTTCTTCATCTTCCTCTGAAATCTGCTTAAGGTAAAAGGAAGCCCCTCCGTTCGTGTTCACTTGCCCTTTGCCTCGTACCATATCGATCACGCGCTTCGACGGACCGTGGGCGTGGGCTTTCTTGTAAGCCCATATATAAGCTGCGCGCGCCCGCGAAAGAACATGATACGCAATCAGCTGAACAAGTGCAAGTGCCGTCTTGCGATTGAAATAAGAAATGAATGTCCTTATTCTGTCGAAATAGCCGTGAACGATATGATTCGTCATATCGGCAATTCTAGAAATCCACGATTTCTTCCCTGATCGCATTTCGAGTGCCTTGAACCCCATCATTCCAAGTATGCCTGCAAAGGAAATGTAGAATGAGAGGGCGAATGTATCGAAATATACTGGCATAAATTTTGGTTGGACTATTTCTCAAGCACAGCGAACCGAGTGAAGCGGGCGACGGCAATCTTCTCGCCGAATTTCTGCACGGCTGCGGCTATAAGGGCCTCAATAGTAACTTCAGGATTCTTGATGAATGGCTGATTCAAAAGAACCATTTCTCCGAAATAAGTCGCAAGCTTTCCTTCAAGGATCTTTTCCTGCATCTCCTTCGGCTTGCCTTCGACTTCTTTCATGAAGACTTCTTTTGCCACATTTTTTGCATCTTCAGTGATCTCATCCTTATTCAAGAACTTAGGATTTGATGCTGTGATATGCATCGCGATATCCTTTGCAAGAACTTTGAACTCCTCGTTTCCGGAAACGAAGTCAGTCTCACAAACAAGCTCGATAATAGTAGCCACGCGTCCAGTAGAGTGAACGTATGCTTGTACGATTCCAGCACCGAAGGTTCGGTCGCTTTTCTTTGCAGCAAGCTCGCCGCTTTTCTTCCTAAGAATGACAAGAGCCTTAGCAGTATCTCCACCCGCCTCCTCAAGAGCCTTCTTGCACTGCATGACCGAAATTCCTGTCGAATCTCGCAATTCCTTTATTTGTTCTGTGGTGATCATATTTAGTTTTATATTAAAAACTTACGCCTTCTTTACCTCTGCTTTTGCATCTGAATATGCCTTCGTAATTTCCTGTACGAAAAACTGGACACTTGCCTGTGATGAGTCGTTTCCAACGATAGGATAATCTATTCCCTTGATGTTGCAATCAGAGCCTAGAAGTGCGATGACTGGAATTCCCATGTCCTGAGCCTCCTTGACAGCATTCTTTTCGTTCTTAGGATCAACAATGAAAAGGGCCTTCGGAAGATCCTTCATTGAAACGATTCCGGAAAAGAATCTCTCGAGATTCGCGATCTCTCGATCAATGAGAAGTCTTTCTTTTTTCGTGTATTTTGCAAGCTCGCCCTTCTCCTTCTCCATAGTAAGCTTCTCCATCTTCTCGACTCGCTTTCGGATCTGAACGAAGTTGGTAAGGGTTCCTCCGATCCATCGTCCGTCTACGTAAGGCATATTGAGAGAAAGAGCTCCTGTCTTCACTGCGCTTCGCGCTTCGCTCTTTCCACCGACAAAAAGGACTGCTTTTCCTTCCTTTGCAAGAGATGCAATGAAAGTCTGTGCCTTTGCCAGCAATTCGCTTGTCTTTTCTAAATCAAAAATTTCTACCTTATTTTTGACTCCGAATATATAAGGAGCGATAGTCGGATGTCGGCGAGTCCTTGAAAAGGCGAAATGTGCTCCTGCCTTGAACATCTTGTCTACCACTGGGTTGTTTGCTTTGATATCTGCCATAAATAATGTAGGGAGAGTGTAACAAATAAGCCTTATTTTTGCAACTCTAGGATACTTCATTCTCCTTATTCCCCTTCTGCCTCGTCATTACCTGCTATTCCTGTCTTTTTGTATTCCTGGATGGCATCAACTATAGGATCTATATTTCCAGCTAGAATTTTCTCCATATTATGCCATGTGCGTTTGATTCTGTGGTCAGTGATACGGTCCTGAAGCACATTGTAAGTGCGGATTTTCTCAGAACGGTCGCCGGTACCCACCTGGCCTTTTCTGTCAGCAGTAAACTTCTTGGCAAGTTTTTCCTCCTCAAGTGCAGCGAGGCGGGCAGTTAACAACATCATTGCAGCTTCACGATTTGCACCCTGACTGCGTTCGGCCGTAGCACGAACAGCTAGACCAGTCGGCTTATGGATAAGCCGTACGGCACTTTCAACTTTATTAACATTTTGTCCGCCTTTTCCTCCTGCACGGGAAAATTCCATTTCAAGATCAGCTGGGTTTATTTCAAATTTAATTTTTCTTCGGATCGGCATAATCGATACTGATGCAGTAGAAGTATGCACACGGCCCATTTTTTCGGTTTCTGGCACCCTTTGTATGCGATGTACGCCGGTTTCATATCGAAGTGACTCATATGCATCCTTACTCTTTATTTCCATTGTTACCCCTTCTTCAATCACTTTTATATTCCAGCCTTTCATTTCGGCATAGCGACGATACATTGCCAGAAGTTCACCGGCAAAAATATCTGCTTCTGCACCGCCAGCGCCCGGACGAACTTCCAGAATCAGCTCTGAAGGAAATTCTTCAGCTTCTTTCTCTGATTCAATGATCGTTTTTATCTGATCCTCGGTGTTCTTCTTCTGTTCCCGTATGAGATCAAGATCAGCTTGGCCTATTTCCTTCATAGAAGGATCCTTCTCCATCAACGACGAAAGCTCCTCTTCGTCTTTAAGAAGCTTTTCATACATTTCAGCAAGAAATGCTGTCTTGTGGTTCTTCTTATATTCTTCTAGGTTCATCTACGCCTTCTTAGCAGGCTTTGCGGAAGAATTAGAAAGTGCTTTTGACTGTCGAGTCTTGAACTTTTCAACACGTCCAGCTGAGTCGAGAGTCTTCTCCTGATTTGTATAAAAAGGATGAGATGAGCTTGAGATTTCAACATGATAAGCAGGATATTCCTTGCCATCTGTGAACTTTGCCTTTTCTGTCGTCTTGATAGTTGAAGAAATGAGAAACTGCATTCCGTTTGAGTTATCAACGAAGACTACAGGTCGGTATTCCTTTGGGTGGATGTCTTTTTTCATAAGTAGCTGAAACTATAGCAAAAAGGCTGTTTTTTTGCAATTGATTAACTTTTAAATGCCCTGAAGAGGGTCAATCATAGTCCTTTGAATCATATCGGCTTTCGTCATGACGCTCGCGCCATAAGTATTTGCATAGCTTGAAGCGGCACAGGAGCTTCCTGAATAATACTTGCATGCCGCGTTCTTTTCGCTAGTGAAGCTTCCCGCTACAGCGCCATTATCTATAAGAAGAAGTGACGCCGCTATGAAAGCATGCTCTGGATTCCAAGGGTTCGGGGTAATCGATCCCCCTAGAGATCTCCTGATGCCGGATTCATATAGGACCCATGTCGAAGGAATGAACTGCGCAGGGCCCATGGCGCCTCCCCAGCCGATAGCTTGCGGACAGGAGACAAGGGTCTTTGTGTAATCAAGTCCAAGTGCTTTCGTAATGGAAAGGAACGGTTCTACATCACGCGTCGGCTTCATTACATTCGGGAATATATTTCCAGACTTGACGCTTGCTCCAGAACCAGTCTTTGGATCAGTGAGGTAGCATGAGCCTACCTGCTTTCCGAACGTAGCATCAGCACCAAGGCTCGACTCCTGGGCAAAAACCCCAAGAATGAACGCTGGACGGATGCCTGTCGCTTTTGATGCCTCATTCGCATACCTCAAAGCCACCTCGAAAGGAATAGCTGTCGCATCTCTCAAAGAGAAAAGCGCCGCTCTAATCTGCGCCGCCTTCGCCCGCTTCGCTGCCAGTTCTTGTCCGTAAGTTATTTCACTAGTCTTGCTGATTGCAAGAAGCCTCTGTTTTTCCTTCTCGTTCGCCTCGATGCTTTTCTGCTCGGCCTGGATGACCGCTCGAGCGTCTATTTCTTGATTCTTCCTGGTATTCAAGGCGCTCTTTTCGCTTTCTGTCTGCGCCTTATCGTCCCTTATGTCTTCAAAGGTCGTCTTGAGCGAGACTTGGACAGATTCGAAATTATCTATATCAAGGAATGCATCAGATAGAGTGCTCTGCGAGAGAAGGAATTCGGCGAAGGTATATGAATCAACCTCGTTCGTCTTGCGCATGATTTGAGCAAGCGTTTCTTTTCCACGGGCAATATGTCCTTCAAGATCCTCAATCTTGTCCTGTTTCTTTCCTATATCCTTTCCAAGGCTTTCAATGAGGAGATTTTTCGCCTTGATATTGAGCTGGGCTGCTTTTATCTTCGTCGTAAGGATAAGGATGTCCCTCTGAATGGAGGCGCTTTGATTTTGCTGCTGAATGAGGACTTTTTCCGTTTCCGCCTGCTCTTTTTCGACCTGTGCAAGCTCCGCACGAAGGCGTGCCTCGCGTTCATCGGTCGTTTCTGCGTGCACGTACGAAAAAATCGGCATCGCGATAATAAGTGCAACAAAAAAAGCCTTTGAAACGAATTTCATAGGCCTTAATTGTATCATGTATCCTATTTCTTTTCTTCTGCTGGAGCCTCTGCTTCTGCTGGGTTCGCCTCCTTTCCCTTCTTCTCCACTTCGATGGCTGACATGTCGATCGGCTTTACTTCTTCCACCTCTTCTTTTGCCTCTGCGATTGACGCGAGAATCTCTTCTGCTCCTGAGACGAGAGTTACCCCGGCTGGAAGCTTTATGTCCTTTGCCATAACGGTGCTTGAAAATTCGACCAGAGATGATATGTCAACCTTGAGCTCATGTGGAAGATCCTTCGGAGCTGCTTCGACTTCGAGTTCTCTGGCAACCTTGATGAGAATTGCTCCTCTGTCCTTTACTGCTGGAGAAACGCCCTCGAATATAAGGGGTACGCTAACCTTAACCTTCTTACCCTTCTCAATTACATAAAAATCAGCATGGCGTGGAGCGCCTGTTACTGGGTGGACATCGAGGTCATGGATGAGAGCTTCGTGTTCAGTTGCTCCATCCTTGAGGATAATGACTGAAGATTCTCCGGCTTTCTTGTATGTCTTGATAAAATCGACGGTTGAAACGACTGCGGAAGTAGACTTCTGCTTCGGACCATAGAAAACTACAGGCATTTTGCCTGATGCTCGCAATGCTTCTATCTTTATCTTCGAATCCCGCGGTTCTACAGTTAAAGTAATCATAGACAGCTATTATATACAGAATGGGAAAAATGTCAAAATCAAGACTAGATAAGGACTGTATACTTGATTATGAAGTATGTTGCTATGATATTGCTCACGAGAGTCAAAGCAAGAATCACATAGACTGATGTTGGAAGCTTGATCTTCGTCATATTTTTCGACATGTTTTATTTTGTGAATTATTGTGCGTTTGCTAATGAATGCGTTGGCAGGCCTTGGGCGTAGATTCTTTCTATTTCAGATGCCTGAAGGGATTGAGTGTAAACAGCTGCTTCATCCAATAATCCTGTGAAAAATCCACCACCATAAGTACCTACGGTTATTTGATTTACTGCCCTAGCACTTACTGTACATGTTGGTGAAACAGCACTAGTACCCACGACTTTGCCGTCAACATATACAGTAACAATCGCAGAACCATTAGTGTAAGTATAAGCTATATTTTGCCAAACATCGCCCCTCAATGAATAAGTGACATTTCCGAAAGGCCCATCACAAACACCTGGTTGAATATATGTACTACTTATGTAGAGACTGAATAAGCGACTGGAGGCATTATTAGTCATGAATAACCAACCAGGTAAAACTGTGGCTGGCGGCTTAACCCATACGGAAACCGTCATTCCTGATGATTGTGTCGGAAAACTGATTGATGGTGCGATTGCCTTGTTGAAATATTGAGTGCTGCCGTTTAACGAAACTGAGCTTCCTTTTTTAACAGCCTTATCACTAGACTCTCTGGGCAAAGGAGGAGAAACAGGAAAAGCTGTCAAATTTAATCCATTTCCAGAAGTATCAAGAGCATCTCCGGAAGGCTCGTCAAAGTTCCAGACTCCAAAAGCATCTGCCCCTAATGCTCTTGCATTATACCCGCTGAACTTCTGCCCTGCGGCAATCCTGCCCTTATCTCTCGCGGTACTGACCGATGCCAGCACGATGCTTGAAAGCAGTCCGATGATTGAAATGACCACAAGAAGCTCGATAAGCGTAAAACCTTTTTGTTTTGATGTTTTCATATTTTTAAAGTACGAACTTATATATAAGGTACGTCGCGATCACGAAATTGATTACGATTACTATAAGAAAGATGCCGCTCGCCTGGGATTCATCCTTTATGATCCCTTTCTTTACGAGCCATCTTGCCATGCCACTAGAACTACGCTGCTGTTGGCCTGCGTACACCTGTCTTCTGAACTGCTGATCTGCGTCGAACTCGATGTTTGACATGATAATTAATTATACACCATATTTGGAGGTATTCCGCCCTCAAGGGTGTTGATAATGTTCGCGGCTGAAAGGACGGCCATTTCGTGGCGTGCTTCTTCGGTTCCGGAGGCTATATGGGGGGTCATGACGACATTTGGAAGTTTTGCAAGGCCACGGGCCATCTCCGGTTCGAATTCGAAGACATCAAGTCCTGCACCTCGAATAGTTCCATTCTTCAAAGCTTCTACAAGAGCGTTTTCGTCGACGACAGGACCGCGAGATGTATTTACGAGATAGGCGGAATCTTTCATCATTCTCAATCGATCTGCATTTATTAGATGATGCGTCGAATCAAGAAGCGGCACATGGATGGAAACAACATCCGATACTTTCAAGACCTCTTCGACGGCAGGATAAAAGACTGCGCCGAACTCCTTCTCGAGCTGTTCGTTCTTTTTTATGTCATAGTAAGCGATATTCATGCCAAAGCCGTTCTTGCCACGATGGGCGACATCCGCACCAATCCGCCCAGAACCGATGATTCCTAGAGTCTTTCCAGCAAGCTTCATTCCATGAAGAAGCATGGGGTCCCAGCCATTGAATTTCCCTTTTCTCATATACGCATCGCCTTCGACGACGCGGCAGGTCAGAGCGAGAATCAAAGCCCACGCATGCTCTGCGACACGATCTGCACCGCCTCCAGGAGTATTCGTCAGATAGATTTTTCTTTTTTTTGCTTCTTCTACGTCAAAATTATTGAAGCCGATGGCGAAGTTCGCATAGATTTTCACTGTAGGAGCGGCGTCCATGACTTCAGCATCAATAGTATCCGTAAGAAGCGTCAGTACGGCATCATACTGCTTCTTTGAAAGCGCCTTTATCAATTCCTTCTTGGATAAAGGACGATCCTTCTGATTCACATCGACTTCGTAGCCCTTGTCGATCAGCATTTTTATTCCCGATTCTGGAATCTGTCGCGTTACATAAATATTCATAGCGCTTTCATATTATAAATTATTGAATAATTTCAATTTCTCCTCGACGACTTTCTGCATGGCAATCCGTGCCCCCTTCATATATTTATACGGGGCGATTTCATCTGGATTTTCCTGGAGGGATTTCATCAGGCCATTCCTGAAAGCGACGCGTAGCTCTGTATTGATATGAATGATTGAAATGCCGGCCTTGATGGCCTTCTGTATGTCTTCAACTGAATTTCCTGATGCGCCGTGAAGTACAAGTGGAAGATTTGTAGCGTTTCTGATTTCATTTATACGATCGATTTGTAATGCTGGCTCGCCGCCTTTGACTATTCCATGAACATTTCCAACTGCTGGTGCGAGCATATCGACGCCCGTTGCACCGACGAAAGATTTAGCTTCTTCGACTGATGTAAGGCGGCCAACGCCTTCCGGAACAGTGTCAAGAAGCTTCGAAGATTTTCCTATAAAACCGATTTCAGCCTCTATCAGGATTTCAGGATTGACGGATCGGGCATATTCGACACATTTTTTTGTCGTCGCGACATTGTCCTCGAAAGAAAGTTCAGTGCCATCAAAAATTATGGCGTCATAACCTGCATCAACCGCTTCCTTTACCCTGTCAAAAGAATAGGTGTGGTCCGCATTGAGAAAAACCGGCTGACCCGTACTTTCTCTATAGCTTTTGACCATCGCTGCAATCTGCCGCACGCCGATGAAATCCCTTTCGCCTTCTGATGCTCCGATAATGACAGGGACATTGAGCTCCTTTGCCGCAAGCACCACTGCCCAGAAGCCTTCGCTGTTTGAAATATTAAAATGACCTACCGCTATCCCCTTTTTCTGCGCCTCAACCGTATATTCCTTCAATGTTTTCATGCTATAATTCTACCATATATGTTCGATAAGACTATTGATTTTCTTGCTATTGGGGATATCACCACCGACGCGTTCATCCGCATCAAGGAAGCGAGCGTTCATTGCCGTGTCGATACCGAAGCTTGCGAGCTTTGCATGAAATTCGGAGATAAAGTGCCTTTTGAATATGTAAAAATCATAAAAGCTGTCGGAAATTCTGCAAATGCTGCCGTTGCTATCTCCCGGCTTGGAATACGATCCGCTCTCGTGGCTCAAATCGGCGATGATCAAAATGGAAGAGACTGCCTCGAAGGACTGCTCAAGGAAAAAGTTGATTCGCGATATGTAAAAACGCACAAAGGCCAGCCGACAAACTATCATTTCGTGCTCTGGTATGAAGTCGATAGGACAATCCTCATTAACCATGTCGAATATGACTACAAGCTTCCTGTTATTAAAAAAGCTCCGAAATGGATCTATTTGAGTTCCCTTGCTTCAAACACAAAGGACTATCATGAAGAAATTTCTGACTACCTGATAAAGAATCCGGAGGTAAAGCTTGCCTTTCAGCCAGGAACTTTCCAGATCAAACTAGGAATAAAGGAATTGAAGGATATTTATAAGAGGACTGAGGTCTTTATCTGCAATGTCGAGGAAGCCCAAAGGCTCCTACATAATGAAACGAGGGATATCAAGATCTTGCTTGCAGAACTTCATGCAAACGGTCCAAAAATCGTCCTAATCACAGACGGACCGAAGGGTTCATATATGCTTGACGGCGAGCACTTCTATTTCATGCCGATTTATCCCGACCCCAAGCCTCCTGTCGAGAGAACTGGCTGCGGGGATTCATTTTCCGCCACATTCGTAGCCGCACTGATGCTTGGCAAATCACCGCTTGAGGCTCTTGTATGGGCTCCGGTAAATCCCATGTCTGTCATCCAATACGTAGGCGCGCAGGAAGGCCTGCTCAATCGCGAACAGATAGAATGGTGGCTCCAACAGGCGCCGGAAGAATATAAGCCGAGGGAAATTTAGAGTCGAGCAAAAAAAGGTGGGGGTTGAGTATCTCTTTTTCACTACCTTACGCTAAATGCAAATGACTTGCATTTGAAACAAGAAAAAGGCATATTCCTACGTACCCTAATTGCAACTAAGTTGCATTTAGAATAAAGCGATTACATTTCCTTTTTACTGTATCCGGCAAGGAAACTTTCCTTAAACTCAAAAAACTTATCATCAAAAATTGACTGCCTGATTTCTTTTACCAAATTGACTATGAAATAAAGATTATGAATCGACGCGAGCGTCGCTCCAAGCATTTCCTTTGCTCTAAAAAGATGCGACAAGTAGGCGGGTGTGTAGTTTGTACATGTATAGCATCTGCAATCTCCATCTATTTTTCCAAAATCTTCTACGAACTTCGCATTCAAAATATTGATTCTTCCGTTTCTGGTGTAAAGGCTTCCATTGCGGGCAATGCGCGTCGGAGTAACGCAATCAAACGTATCGACCCCATTTTCGATTCCACCAAAGAGATCAACCGGCTCGCCAATTCCGAGAAGATGCCTCGGTTTCTCTTTCGGCAATTCGTCATTAACCCAGCCGACAGCTGTATAGATATCTTCCTTTTCAAATGATCCGCCGATGCCGAAACCATCGAAATCCATTGCGCCGATGGTTTTTGCGCTCTCCTTTCGCAGATCCTCATGCCGGCCGCCCTGTACAATTCCAAAAAGCGCTTGATTCTTTTCATTTGTCTTTCTGTGATGCTCGAGCGAACGCTTTGCCCATCTATGCGTCCTATCCATTGCTTCTTTCTGATATTCGTAGCTCGCAAGCGGGGATGTGCATTCATCGAATGCGAACATGATGTCTGCCCCGATATTATGCTGGATATCCATTGATCTTTCGGGAGTAAAAAAATGCGCGCTTCCATCGATGACAGACTTGAATTCGACTCCGTCTTCGGTGACTTTCGCTAATTTTTCCTGAGGTATTCCTCCTATCGCAATATCCTCTTCATTATTCCTATTTCCGATCTTAGATGCGTTATTGTTGTAAGCGGCTCCGAGCGAAAAAGCCTGAAAGCCTCCTGAGTCAGTGAACGTCGGACCCTGCCAATTCATGAATTTGGGAAAACCCCCGCCTTTCTTAAGAATTTCCTCGCCAGGCTGGAGATACAAGTGATAAGTGTTCGCAAGGACGGCTTGAGCACCAAGAGACGAAACTTGTTCCGGAGTCAACGCCTTCACAGTCGCCTTCGTTCCGACCACGATGAAAGCCGGCGTCTGGATGTCGCCATGCGCCGTCTCTATCTTTCCCGCTCGTCCACGTCCATTTCCCAATTCCTTCTCGATTGAAAACTTCATGAGGGGCATCATATCACAATTGTGTTATAATGACCCGCATGAAAAAAGAACATATTTCCGCGAAGGATATAAATGAGAATATCGACAAGCATGTTTCAGATATTGCAAGAGAATTCAAAATGGGTTTCGAATTTTTGAAGAAATACCCGAAAACAGTCACGATTTTCGGATCATCAAGGCTTACTGAGGCAAGCTCTCATTATCATGACGTACGAAAACTCGCAGAAAAAATCGTAAATGAAACCGGCTACGGCATCATAACTGGCGGAGGTCCTGGCATAATGCAATCTGCAAACGAGGGCGCTCACAGGGCGAGCGGGCAATCTCTCGGACTCAATATCGTCCTTCCCCATGAACAGCACATAAACCCGCACGTGACTGATTCTATCGAATTCAACTACTTCTTCGCGCGAAAAGCGCTCATGAACTTCTCTTCCGAATGCTACATATTCTTCCCTGGAGGCTTCGGAACATTCGACGAGCTTTTCAGCATCCTTACGCTCCTTCAGACAAAGAAAATCCCCCAAATTCCCGTTATTCTCTTCGGAAAGGATTTCTGGATTCCCGCAGTCGACTTCATAAGAAAGCAGATGCTTGATGTCCATCATACCATCGAGGAGAGCGACATGAACCTTTTCAGAGTCACCGATTCGATGGATACCGTCGTGAAAGTGATAAAAGATTCCCCTGTTTCCGAGTGGTGGAAGATGATGGATTAAGGAAAAGAAAGCAAACAAAAAACACCATTATGGTGTTTTTTGTTTGAGCGATCGGCACTACGCGACGGTAGCGTATTACCAATTTCCGCGGCCCTCAGATCGTGGAGCTCGCGGTGCACGAGGTTCCATAGGTCGAGCTTCGTTGACGGTAAGATTTCTTCCATCAAGAGGCTTGCCGTTGAACATGTTGATTGCATTGTCTGCATCAGCATCTGTCGTCATCTGGACGAATCCGAAGCCTTTTGATCGGCCTGTCATCTTGTCCATGATGATGCTTGCTGACTCAACTGCTCCAGCCTGAGCGAAATGCGCCTTGAGAGCGTCCTCGCTTGTGCCGTATGAAATACCTCCTACATATAACTTCTTTGCCATTTTCTTTGCTTGTAACCCGTCTTTAATTGATTAAACGTAAGCGACTAGGAAAACTTACTCACAGAATGGTACAGGAGGAGTTATGAATTGTCAACTGGTTCAGGCGCTGGCTCAGGTGTTGGTTCTTCTGCTGGCTCGTCTGGTGTGACATTCTCCTCTGGCTGGACGACTTCTTCCTGCTGAATAGCTTCTTCTGGTTCTGGTTGTTCATCACCGCTTGATACTGTTTCTGTCGTCGAAGTCTCAGAAGATTCCTCTACCTGGTCTGTAGTAGTTGCCTGGTCATCCGAAGAAGAATCATCTTGGACTATTTCGGGAGTCGTCGTTGCATTATCATTTACTGGCTCATCATCATTCGAAGATCTAGTATCATCGGCATTTGTATCTTCTTCATCAGCATCATCCGCAATGCTGTCAGAGCACGACCCCTCAGCCTTATCCCAATCTCCATTAACGATGCTTACACAATACGTCTTTCCATTCGCTTGATCCTTCATCTCAAGTCCCCTAGAAACCGCCGCGACTTTCGTCTCAATCCGGTCAAAGAGCGCTACTTGTGCTGTGATTTTTGAAACAACCCATTCGCTCGTAGTTTCAATCATCTCTTTTACTGCTTGTGCGATACGGGCAATGAACGATTTGTCTTCCGTGAGGATCGACGCTGTCGTAGAAGTGGTCGAGGATGCTACCGAGGACACCTGCCCGTCGAATACATTCATGGCAAGCTCCTCTATCTGGAGTTGCTGTTCCTTCACCGCCTTAACAAGCAGCGAAGTCATGGCACGATCGTCGATACCGCTCAAATCCCCTTGTGCATTGTAAGTCACGAGATGTTCATCGATCTCTTGAGTATCTTCGGCTATAAACCCGTATCGTAGACGCTGATCTCCATCGTTGTATACGAATGATGTCGGTATGAGGTCGTTAACGACTGACAGGGCGTCTAGAGACAATTTTTTGATATCATGCTTGGTCTCACGGAGAGATGGAAGACAGGCATCCGATCCTGAGTTGTATACTAGCTCGTTGTTCGAGGAGAGACAGATAGACCCTGCTCCAGTTGAGCCGGTGAGGCCGCTGAAGGAGGCGGTGCCAGTAGCTACCAACGCTCCGCCTAGGTGTGATGAACCTGCAACTGAGAATTTGGCGTATGGGGAGGATGTACCGATGCCTACATTGCCTGATACGATCAAGCCATTAGTGACGTCATTCGCGTCAGCAAGATTGCCGTATGAGCCGATACCGAGAGCGCCGGATGTATATGCCGTCATCTGCGGCGACGCATTATTGGTAAAGAAACCTAGATTGTGCGTCGTGATCGTTCCGATCTGGAAAGGTGAATTATTACCTGTATCAAGATAGAAGGCTCCTCTGAGCGTATTCTCAGTATTCCCTATCGCCACTACATTCTTGCCGTTCGGCCCAGCAACATAGAGCGAATGTGGACCGAATGCATCAGTGAAATCAGCATCGTCTCCGATAACCGCTTGAGTAGCGACTGTGATGGCCGTTGTCGAAGCGTATGGGAAAGTTGATGCTGTCGTACTAGTCGAAGTGAAGTGTGACGCAACTACCTGCCCGACTACCGACAGCTTCGCATATGGTGATGTCGTGCCGATGCCGACGTTGACTCCATAAGCCCCCGTTCCGCCCAACACCAAACTGTTTGACGCGGTGACTTGAGCATAAGTACCAAACGCAGATGCATTTGTAAGATTGTTTTGGGTTGCAGTGGTGCCGTCAGTATAACCAGCGGAAAATCCAATAAAGGTATTCAGGTTGCCGGTAGTATTTGACCTACCTGAGCTCCTACCGATAGCAGTATTTTCATAACCAGTAGTATTTGCATTCAAAGACAGGTTGCCGACACCCACATTTTCATAACCTGAGTTGTTTGCCAATACCAACCTACCGAATGCAGTGTTATCTGACGCGTTTCCTGCCAGGGAGCCGTATCCAAATACAGTATTGTATGAACCTGTTGTTATACTTTGCGCAGATAGAGTGCCTAGCGCAGTGTTCTGCTCTCCGCTCGTTACAGCATTCAAAGCATGGTAGCCGACTGCAGTATTATTCTGACCAGTTGCCGCAAGTCTTCCTCCGTTTCCAAAGAAATAGTTGTTCAGTGTCGTGGATGCTGTAATGAGTGGCTGGCTGTTATATCTCAGATAATTCTCCTTGTCTATATTTATATCGCCAGCAACGCTCAGTTTCGATACTGGCGATGTGGTGCCGATGCCGACGTTGCCTGTAGTATTTTTGACTATGAAGAAATCTCCGTTGGTATCATCGTTACTTGATATCATGAATGGATCAGTTGCTCCAGCGCTCGCCGATACCTCCAGTTTGGCATCTGGTCCAGTATCTCCAATACCAACATTTGCATTTGATGACGCTTGTAAGGAGAGAATAGATGCATCAATCCTAATTGGATTCAAATATCCATATGTTACCAGGTTAGCAACAGCAGCAGAGGGTGTTGCGCTGTAATCCCATCTGAATTGGACCTGTGCAGTAGAGCTTTGCCCAACTCTCAGGGTTCCATTTTGTCCACTTTGACTTGATATCGATATTCCATTAAAACCTGATTGATAACCAAGTGAAGTAGCCCCGACTTCAAGAAGGTTTGCTGGAGTATATGTACCGCCGACAGTCAGTGCCTGGCTTATTGTCGACGATGCGGTAGAAGTGGCAGTGAAATTTGCCGCAACAACCTCTCCAACCACCGACAACTTGGCATATGGAGAAGTTGTGCCGATGCCGATATTGCCAGTGCTTGCAATAAAGAGTGATGATGTCGCGGAAAGAGCTCCTCCGTTTGCGTCATAATAAGGTACTTGGCCCGTTGTTCCTGAGCCGATCGTCATGCAGTTGCCGTTTATCGCAAAGCAACCTTCCCGAAGATTGAGACCAAAACCAAAAGTCGATGTGGCCGTAGTCGAGATATTGACCGTATTCGCGCCTGTGTTGCCAAGAGAAAGCTTCGTACCAGGAGATGTCGTGCCGAAACCGATATTGTTATTCGAATGATCTATGTTGAAAGCATAGGAAGATTCAGTAATGTTGTATATTGAGAACCTATCAGAAGCCGATCCCTCGTTTCCGACAATCCACTTTTCAACTTCCGCGTTGTTGAACGACATATACGCGTCAGTGCTGTTGAGCGTAAGGCTCCTCGTAGGATTCTGTGTTCCGATGCCGACGGTAAGTCCTGCGAAGCTCGCGATTTGGCTACCAACGTCGACATTGAAAACATTCGGTCCGCTGCCGACGCTGAATGCTCCAGTAAATGACTGCGCTCCTGTAAACGTATTCGCCGTGTACGTCTTCGGAATCGTTGTCGAGGCATGGATGAAAGAGTTTACGTCTGAGTTTCCATAAGTGCTGCTGGTAAGGCATGTTCCTCCAATCGCATAACATCCTGCGGAGATATTGAACCCTCCAGCCGAGGTTGTTGTTCCTGTTCCATTGATAGCGAGGTTTCCGCCGAATGTTGAGGTTGCTGTCGTGGTGCCTGTGAAATATGAGCCGACGATTTCGCCGACGACTGAGAGCTTGGCGTATGGGGTGGTAGTGCCGATGCCGACATTACCGCCCATGAAATTGGCAACAACAGGATTTGTTTGTGTGGTTGAAGCGATGAAAGCAGAAATGGTACCTCGGGAGAATATACCTGATATTCCAACATTAAGACCACCGCCTGCATATATATCACCGCCAGCATTGATATTTTCTGTCGCATTCAAGACATTTGTCTCAATGTTTCCTGCATAGAGAGATGGCGTTTCAGTTCCGTTGATGTCGATAATGGAAACACCAGAGGATCCATCGGAAACATACGCGTACTTGCCGGAGACGAATATTCCATTTGAAGATCCGCTAGTATCATATGTCCCTACAAGCCATGGGACAGTGGAGCTTGAAATATCAACGACTTGTATGCCCCCGACTGATCCGTCCGCCACATACGCGTACTTGCCGGAAACATAGACGCCGCCAGCGCTGCCGTCTGTATTATATGCGCTAGTGAGAGATGGTGATGCGGAATTTGAAATATTTATAATCTCTAGACCTGACGCCCCGTCCGCCACATACGCGTACTTGCCGGAAACATAGATATCATTAGCAGATCCGCTCGTATTGTATGTACCAACAAAAGATGGCGAGGCTGGGTTTGAAATGTCAATGATGAAGAGGCCGAAAATCGAATCCCCGACATACGCGTACTTGCCGGAAACATAGACGCTAAGAGTGGTACCGCCAGTGCTGTATGTCCCAACGAGTGATGGCGAGGCTGGGTTTGATATATCGATGATCTGGAAACCACCAACTGATCCGTCAGCAACATACGCGTACTTGCCAGAGACATAGATATCAGTAGCAGATCCGCTAGTATTGTATGTACCAACAAGTAATGGTAGAGCTGGATTTGAAATGTCAATTATCATAATGCCAGACGACCCAGCGGCTATATATGCGTATTTTCCTGAAACATAGATGCCAGTGGCGCTGCCACCAGTACTATATGTACCAACAAGTAATGGTAGAGCTGGATTTGAAATATCTACAATCTGTAGACCTGACGAACCGTCGGCCGAGTATGAGTATTTGCCAAAAATATATACATCACTGGTGAAACCGCCTGTGACAATCGATCCTTCCAGCGTCGGATTTCCAAAAGCTGTATGTGTAATGTTCCCCCCAGAAATTGCCAATTTTGATGACGGTGTACTCGTGCCGATTCCAACATCTCCATTTGTTGCAATGAAAAGCGATGATGTTGCAGTAAGTTCTGATCCGTCTGCGGCATAGTACGGTATCTGACCTGTAGTACCAGAGCTAATGGCTGAAGATGAGAGGAGCCCGAGAGAGCTCGTAGCCGTCAGCGTATATCCTCCGAGAGCATTACCGAGAAGAAGCTGACCGTATGTAGGAGCGGTGGAGAGACCAGTGCCTCCGTAGAAGGTTGAGAGGGTTGAAGTTGCGGAAACCGCTCCGTTGATGGCTTGAAGCGGACCGGTGAGAGATCCGAGGGTGAGTGCGCTCGTGGTAAGTCCTCCTGTGAAAGTCTGGAGTCCTGTGAAGGTGTTGGCTGTGTAGGTCTTTGGGATGGTGGTGGAAGCGTGGATGTAGGAGTTGACGCTTGAGTCTCCATAAGTGCTGTTTGTCAGACAGGTGCCATTGACGGCAAAACAACCAGCAGAGAGATTGAACCCTCCAGCCGAGGTTGTTGTTCCTGTTCCGTTGATAGCGAGGTTTCCGCCGAATGTTGAGGTTGCTGTCGTGGTGCCTGTGAAGTATGAGCCAACGATTTCGCCAACGACTGAGAGCTTGGCGTATGGGGTGGTAGTGCCGATGCCAACATTGCCTGATACTGTCGCAAAGTTTGCACCACTCTTGTATTCATTTACTTGAATAATCGCTCCTGGGGTAACAGAAGTTTTATCAGTAGCACCATAAAGTTCATTACCGTATAAGTATATCTGGTCAGTATCGCTTATTGACCAAGCTAGTCCTTGATGAGACGGGTCCGTTGCTGTGTAATGTTTTACATAAGCATACAATCGTCCACCAAGCTGAGTCTTGAATGCGGATCCGGATCCATTGTGAATTACTTCATCAGCATAAAGGTACTGGAGTCCTCCTGTTGTCTGCAAAACGCTATCAAGGCCGCAAGACATGTATTCTGTGTATGTCGTCAGGACTCCTCCTTGAGTAATCGTGCAGTAATTGGATGGAGTAATTATCTGTTTGACGCGCGCCACCATGGTTCCTGTGGCATTCCATATTGGTGAGGCATCATTATCCCACTGTTTAGCATATGCATAATCGCCTTCAAATTCTACTAACGAGTTTCCATTAGAGGTTATGACTATGCCTGTCGAACCAACATTTGTATTGCTTGCGTCAATAATGAATCGTCCATTTCCCTTAACTTTAAATGACATTGGGGTGAGACTTCCCGTAGACGAATCACCTCCATCCGAGAAAAGAAAATACTGTGTTGAAACATTGGGTGTTGCTGTTATGGTAGAACTGGCGTAAAAATACCAATTTACTTTATCCTTTCCAAAAACACTGTTTATAACTGCATACGCGCCGGGAGCGACAAAAATAGTATCTCCAGATATAGCTGACGAATAAGCAGTATTAAGGGCAATACCCCTGCCTGTGTCTGTTGAGGTTGTCGCGTAGGTGAAGCTGACAGATCCGTTAGAGTGTACAACAGCTATTTCTCCTTCTCGAAGAACAGGGAAAGTCGAAGCTGTTGTGGATGTTGCGGTGAAATAATTTGCGCGAACGTTATTTGCGATCGAAGCATCACCTTCGACAGATAGTTTATAAAACGGAGTAGTGGAGCCAATCCCAACATTCCCAGTAGTATAGTAGATATCAGAGGCATTGGTCGTCCACTGGGATGAGGTGAGGCCAAGCGAGCTCGTAGCCGTCAGCGTATACCCTCCTAGAGCATTACCGAGAAGAAGCTGACCGTATGTAGGAGCGGTGGAAAGACCAGTTCCTCCATAGAATGTCGATAGTGTAGAGGTGGCTGAGACGACTCCATTCAATGCTTGAAGGGGTCCTGTGAGAGAACCGAGGGTGAGTGCGCTCGTGGTAAGTCCTCCTGTGAAAGTCTGGAGTCCTGTGAATGTATTGGCTGTATACAGCTTCGGAATAGTAGTAGATGCGTGGATGTAGGAGTTGACGCGAGCATCGGTATAATACAGATTTGATCCTTCAGCAACA
>ERZ1292625.60-Hain-H41-01um-R1-60-length-185901-cov-16_pt1 | contig 185901 bp, 302 predicted proteins | sample MGYA00564400_ERZ1292625 | MGnify/ENA primary metagenome ERZ1292625 (study PRJEB36523, sample SAMEA6512639) | groundwater metagenome | collected 2019-01-08 | study: AquaDiva: Metagenomics assemblies of 32 groundwater samples | reverse complement strand
GCTATTCTCCCGCGCGGTAACTTGGCTATTCCCCCGCGCGGTAACTTGGCTATTCCCCCACGCGGTAACTTGGCTATTCCCCCGCGCGGTAACTTGGCTATTCCCCCGCGCGGTAACTTGGCTATTCTCCCACGCGGTAACTTGGCTATTCTCCCGATTGATATTTACTTCTATATTTCCGTAAATCTGAATTTCTGTCCAAACCTCAAAAGACTTTGGTAGTGCATTAAATTCAGACTGTAGGGTAATTTTTACAATATTCATGTTCTTAGACTAGAGATAAAATTATGACTTGTCAATCAATTTCAACCAAAACGCCTACCATCTTCCGTAAAAGTATATTCATTTGCCAAAATAGACTCATCTACTTGTTCATCGGCGTTTTGATACTCGTATTCCTTTTCTAGCTGACGGTAAATCCAACGCATCAAATCCTTAGAAGCCTCAATTAGTGCGCCTTGTGCCTCTACCGCCGCTTGTGTGTCAATTTCATTGCCATCATTATCCGTGATATTAACAGTAAAATCAGTGCAATGCTCATGCTGATAATGCCCGCGATGCTTGACAGAAAAAGAGGCATTTGGAAACATCCCCGCAACAATCTCAAATTCCGCCGCGATTCGATGCAATTCCGCATCTTGCGGCGCATATTCCTTAACCGCACCCGGCTTTAGATTGAAAGCATAAAAACTACCCTCAAAACAAGCCCCGTCACCTTGACTCCAAAATCCGCGCCAATAGATGTTTTTGATTTCAATTCCCAAAAGCTTGCCAATTTCTTTGGTGTCCTCAATTACTGATTCACTCCAATAGTTATCGCTATCATTTGCTTGGCGATACCAATTTCGCGCTTTCTCTTTGGCTGACTCGGAAAGATCGTTTAGGGTGAAGACTTCGGTAGTGTGAGAGTGCGCCAAAGACTTTGCCGCCGCGCAGATTATATGTAGTTTTTGAGCGGGAGTTTTGGCTTTAGAACGCACTGAATAACCCCAAAAAGTTCTTTCGTGCATTATTTCCTTGTCGCCAATATACCAATCGCAACCATCCGTAGTGCGATTAACGTGAATAGGATTACGAGCTTCAATAGAGCTTAAAAACATCTCAAATGTCATACTACAATTAGACAGTAATTAAGTTGGATTGTCAACCAATTTTCTCAAAAAAAACGATACTTCGTGGTTTTTCTAGCTAGGATTGTCCACGATTCAACCTTGCCCGGCTTTTAGCCAAACAGTGTCAAAGTAGATTTTTTCTTTTATATCAAAATCCCAAACAGTTAAACGCCCGAAAATTATCAATCTACAAAAGCGGCGTCTAATTTTGTCTGTTTTAGGCGACTAGAGTTATTGGCTCTTTGTCTCTATTTCCGGTCTTAGTTACCTCAATCCCGGTAAATTACTGAAAATTAAAACCGAAAACTACATCGCTTACAAGGACAAGAAATCATGTGAATGCAGATTTCTCCATTTTTCTTGCGCCCGTTACCTTGACATTCGGGACAAGATCGGTGAAGGCATTTTTGTTCAAATTCTTTTTCTTTGGAATTCCAGCGTGGATTATTTTGCTGGCAATCTGTTTGGTCTGTTATGTCTTGCATATTCAAAGTTTGGCTTAAAGCGGATAGAATGTCAACCCCGAATTCGCTTCTCAAAAGCTTTAATGGACGGCATCAAATCAAAAACAAGCCCGGCCAAGATATTATTTATCTCTTCTTCTCCCGCCGAATGTCCCTTTTCGTAGGCATAGTAACTTAAAGCAGACCAAAATTCTTGCGGGCACTCGTTTTCAATAAAAATCCATTCGGCTTTTGTCTTTTGGACTTCTTCAATTACCAAATCATCCGCCCAAGAAAACCAATTCAAAACACTTTCCCTGTCGTTAAAATATTGAGTTGGAATCTTATACTTCTTACTGGTTGGAAGATATTTAATCATAAGTTAAGACTAGGGATTAAAGTCTAATATGTCAACTAATTTCTTCGTTATCTTCGTCGCCGGTTTTAACCGAAAATTGTCCAAACTTAAAATCTCCCCCGTTAGCCGTTAGGGTTGTATTGTATTTAACCTCAATAATCGCGCCCAAATCGTTCTTCTCATTAAATTCGGGCCAAGATTGCGCCAATTCGAGGGGAATAACAGAAAGTAGCCCTGCATCCACCGATAATTCGGCAATATGGCGTCCACTTTGTTTCAAACTAAATCCCCCGTCTCCGTGCGCCGTTCCAATTACAACAAACCGTTGTCCCTTATAAAACATTTCCAATCCTTCGCGTTGGTCAACGGGCGTTAGCGAAGAACAATTTCCCTTTTGTTTCTTAAATCCAACGTATTCAAAACACGCGCACAAATCAGACCAATCTTCATCGGGCACGCAATAACAAGGGTCAATCACCAGATACTTACCGGCTTTAAGCTCAAATTTCATGTTGGTAGTTTGTAGTAATTATTCAACAATGTCAATACCCTTCTTTCGTCGGCCAAAAATAAGGCAAATTGTCGGGTTCTTTCCAGTTAAATTGACCATAATGTTCTCTATTCTTTCTAAGTAAATTTGAGCGATGACTAGCATAAAATCTTTCGTCGCCTAACCATTTTGGGTGAATAATTGGTTCTTTTAGTTTATCTAGGCTTAAAACCTTTAGAATCTTGCCGCGACAAGTATCGTTAAAACCGCGAATAATCCATTCTTCGCAAACAATTAAGCCATACTGAACTAAAGACAACTCAAACCCGCGCCACATTTTAACCGCAGGATGATTATACCAAGGGGTTTTTCTATCCACAAAATCAGATTCTTCGCAAGAGCAATGAATGCCACAACCCCTACAGACTTTAATTGTCGGGCCTTTTGTTAAGGTTTGTAGGATTTGTAAACATTCGATTCTTTGTTTCCCTAGCCGCCGATTATCAAGAACTTTGGCTGATTCGTAAAAATCGGAGCTTGGAAGAAAAGTTTGCAATTTAACTTAGAAATATCGCCAAAATGACGGTGCGCTAAACGCAGAACATATAAACGTCTACCTTATTAACAGGATGCAATTTAACCACAACATAGAGAAAGTCTTGCCATGCAACCGGCAATTCTTTGAGATTATCCGGGAGAAAAAGTTCGCTCATTTGGTCGGACGTAACCTCCAAACCATCCTTCAAGCGGGCGTATTCGTCCACGGCGCGGCTTCTAAGTTCCTTGGGGACAGTCTCTATGCAAGTCAAAAGTTCTTGTGGCACTTCAACGGCGCAAGTTGTGGTAGTGTAGGTGTGAATCTTAAGTTGCATATTAAATTGAGGTTAAGGTTTTTCTCTTAATTTGTCAAGCACTTGAATTTGCTTTTATCCACTCTTTGAAAGAGACGCCGACTCTATATTCAAAAAGTCTTTTAACGGGTTTATTCTCGAAAGATTGATATTCCCAAACCAATTCGACAAATTCAAGCCAAACAAGTTCGCGTTTTATTGCTCCGTGAATTTGAAGAATTTTAGGATACCAACAGAAAACAATTTCAGAACGAGTGTCGCCATAACAAACGTCAGGGGTAAGAGTAAGTCGCATATTGAGATATTTTTGTTAATTACCGCCCAATTCTTGACCAACTTCCCAAGATTGTAAAGGTAAATTCCAACCTTCATTTTTAGGAATGGCAAAGCAATTTAGTCCGTCTTTTACCTTAAGACAATACTCGTTGGATTTACTCCAAAAATCTTTTTCTATCCAATTATAGAGAGGTTTCATTAACGATGAATCACAAACATTTAGCCAAAAAGCAAATCAAATTTTGCGGCCCGTCGGTGACATTACCGTCTAGTTTGAAGGTTTGATGTAAGCTGCCGCCGTCATCCACAATGTTGAAGACGATATTGTCTATAGTCTCGCAAAATTTTTCGCCCTTATATTCGGGCTGGCAATGAAGTCTTAAAATCTTACCATTGAATTGAACTGAACCAATTTGCGGGCCGTAGGTTTCTTTGGTTTGTTCTAGTGTCATAGGGTTTTAATCTTTTTCCAACAATAAGGCTTTTTCGCGTCCGAATTAACATAAGCGACGCTACCGTCCTTGATAATCAGCGTGCAATCGCCATCGTGCCACCAAAGAATGTCAATTCTATCTCTATCCAAACCAAGGTAGGAGTAGCAACTAATGTTTTCTTGTTCTTCGGGGTTTTCGGGCAGATAGTCTTGGAATTCTTTAATTAGCTCCTCTTTAAGATGCGGCATATCGTGAAAACCGTTTCGCAACAGTTTTTCGTCTGGCGTGTATCGGCTTGTGGCGACATAAGAAAAACAAAATTCGCGCAAACATTCCGCCGCCAGATTTACGGGTAGTTTCTCGGTGTCAATTAACATATTTGGATATTAGAATGATTGGAGTTAATATGTCAATGGTTTTCTGCTAAAACTGATATAAATACACAAACTAATCGCTAGAATCAGTTTCTCCGTCCACCGCGCAAAAATGAAACAAATTATGGTCATTATCTTCGGGCTTTTCTTCCCATCGGCGCGTTACTCTAACATCTTGACCGTAAAATCCCGACATTCGCACTAGATTCGTTGCTTCTGCGTCGGTAAGAGGCTGGTTAAGTCGCCAAACCACGTAGCCAGAACCGTAGTAACAGTTTCCAAGTTGGGAGCCGCCTTTGAATTCGACGCCAAGTCTGTGATTGATTGTCATGGTTGGAGTTTGGGGTAAATAGATTAGAATGTCAAGGCTTTTTGATTATTGCCAATGGCTTTGGAAATGGTGATTGATTTACCCGCTGAAACTCCCGCCGAATATGCGCCGCCGTTGGTATTACTGGTATAACTTGAACTTCCCCGACCAACGCGAGGAAAAAACTTACTAACCGCATCTTCTAGTTTCTTTTTGTTGTCTTGACAAATTAGGGCGTATTTGTTTTCTGCCGTAACTTTGGCTTCCGTGCCTAGAACCTTGGAGACAGATTCAAACTTTTCGTTCTCTTTTTGTTTGCGGGATTGATAGAGTTTATTGTCAAGCCCCGAATGTAAGCCAAGTAAAAAAGAACCCCGCGCCGACGTAGTAATATCAGGATGGTTTTGCCTATAGTTATGCCAAAGCCGCATCATGGTTTCATTTAGAAAGCCATATACAAACCGCGCCGTCTCTACGTCCGATTTCTTGCCGATAAAATGAACCTTGACGCCATAAAAGCGCGCACAAGAGTCAGTTAGAATTTTGACATTAAAATGGCTTTGAAGAATCCAACTGGTAAATTTATGAGTGACTTTCTTTCGGTTTTCGCCCGTTGTTAATTCGTCAGTAATGTATTGTTCCTCAATTTGGTTGTCACCCCAAGCGTCAATGCACGCCAAGTCGAGCATATTTTCCAAGGCCAAATTTCGCGCCCGTTGCAAAGCCAACTCCGCTTCCGCCTGATTATCGGAGCTTGCCAAACGCATGAGCTTTTTGACTTTTTCCACAACCGCCGAGCTAACTTGATTGTCAGAGGTAGTAATCATGTTGAAAGACTAGGTGTTTTGTCTTAATTAGTCAACGCAAATTGTCACTAAATTCTCTTTTGATTCTCTTAACCAAATTTTTAGAAACCATAAAAGAAAATCGCTTTCCGTTATATTCAAGGGTAATAGACCCGCTTTTTTCGCCGCAAAATTCAACCATATCCAAACGCGGGCGTAAATCGCCATGACTCCAAGAACTAGAGAATTGGAAAACTTTTTGCTGTATATTTCTCATATTAAAGGATTCTGTTGGGGTTGTAATCAGTAAAACCTAACTGTTTTGCTATTGAATAGTTATCGAATTCGCGTAAATCGTCAACCCTAATTCGACCAATGCAATTCCTTGGATTAAAAGCCCAAATTGATTTTAGGACGCCGAAACCACGAAACTTAACTAATTCGTCGTTTGCATGACAAGCAATTTTAGCATAATTTCTAGCGTCACGATAAGCGGTTTTCCAAAACCTTTTGGCCAAAGGTATTCCATCCCAATCATTTCCGGCTTGATTGATAATAGAAGGAAAAATCCCCACACGACGAAACCAGTGTTCTATTTGCATAGGGTGACTATGAGCGTTTTTGGCTAATTAGTCAAGGAATTTTTATTTAATTCTTGATTCAACAAATAAGCACAATCTTTACAAAGGGGAATATGGGGAGTAAGCCAATAACGAGTTGGAGTCCGGCATTCAACACAACTTTCCGACGGCCAATTTCTGAATTCCTCTGGTTCCAAATGAACAACGATAGATTTTAAGTTTAGTTTTTCAATTTTAGTATTCATTCATCAAGCGTAAAAGTAATTGGTCAATTAGTCAAGATGAATTTTATCTTGCAAAAACCGGGAAAAATTTCGCCCAATTGAATCTGCGCGTTCAAAAAACGACAATCCAAAACAGAAAATTCTCCCCCAAACATAACAATACAAACACCAAACCACGGAATGATAAATCCGCCAGATAAGGTTAATTAGTTTTGAGACAAACAAACGCATACTGTAAGAATATAGGCATTAAACTAATTAGTCAAGCAATTACGTCAAATATCCGCCCGTATGCACCAAAATTAAATGATTGATTTTTAACTTTTTATCGTAAGTATGCCCAAAACAATCAATTGGAAAAACAGTTTGTTCGCCGGGGTCATAAATTTTGGATTGAAAAATACAGAAAGCGTGCAACCTCTCGGATGGTCTGCCGCGCCGTTTATGCCCGCAAACAAAATCGCCAGAACAATAAATTATGTTGGTTTTACTGAGGTTGTTTAGCCAACGAATTTGAGACTCAAAATCGGCATAAACATCCAAAATAGCAATCTCTTTAGTTGGTAGATTCTTTCTTAGAAAGTCGAAAACCGCGCAAGTGGCAGTCCCTGACTTGGTTGTTTTGACCAAATTGCGAATTGTCGGCTCATCTTTATTTATACCAACAAAATGCAACAATTGTCTAGCCGCCGCCGCGCCACAACTGTAGTTAGTTTCTTGGTGAAAGTGTCTAAAATTGCTATCATCTTTGATAACCATAACCAAAGACTAGGGAAGAACGATTAAATAGTCAAGAATTATTCCTGACAAAACCCTAATTTATCCGCAACTTCTTTCATGGCGTCATTATGGCCTTTAATTTCACCCTGTCTAATACCTTGCTCCAATCCGCGCTCGTAAAGAAAATTGCATTAACTTATTGACCAATAATTCAGAAAAACCAAACTTGTCGCCATGCCTGAGCGTATAAAAGTTTTCTTTATCTTGCATCTCTAAGAGTCTCAAAACTCCCAATTTCCAAAATAAAATATCTTGAGGAGTTTCGGCTTTGGGCAAAAGCTTGGCGCAATAATTTACAGCGTTTTCCTCTGTCTTTTGGAGCCATTCAAGAACTTCGGACATATATTATCTTTGACTAAACACCAATCAAACAAAAGCGTCAACATCTAAACTTTGAATCAAACTTTTCTTCAACTAGCTCATTATTAAACCAAGTTTCTAATATTACTCCCCTAGAATTAAATATGTCAAGCGCAAATTCTTTGTCTTGTGTGACCATCATAACGTATGGTTCGTTCCCGCCTTTTAAGCCTAAAACAACGTAAATCATTTTTTGTTTCTATTTTAGCGCAAACAATATTAAAATTCTCCTTTGAGAATCTTACCATGTTCAATCCATTCACCGGGACTAAATCCGTCCATATAAATACCCCCTATCCCATTACCAATCAAGTGTTTAGACTGAACTATAATTTTAGACCGAACGAAAGCGTCCCCAATAATCAAAACATGATTTCTATTTAGATTGGCATTTTGGGTTAATTTTTTAATTAAAGATTCGTCAACTTGAAACTGGAATACCCCAGCGGCTTTGTTTACTGTTCCGGTTCCTTGAAGAATCAAGTTAAGTGGAACGTGAGTGTGTTCGCCAATTGCTAGGTTAATATAATCTTCTTGGAACAAATTCATAAAAAAATCTATTATAAAGATGTCAACCCTTATTTGATTTCCGGCGCGAATAACTTCCTTTACCCTTTTTGGGTTTGTGAACTCGCGTGTTGGTGTTGAAATTGACTTTGACTCTAGGTTTCATGTTGGGGATAAATTAATCCCACCCACTACAACCACAATAATAAGAATCAAACTCAAATTCTTTCAAAGCCTCAAAGTTTTGGCAAATATGTTTGTTTTTATGTCTTTTTTCTGGAGTGTGCGCGACATCGTAAAAACGACAATTCTTACAGGTTCGTGCGCCTCGCATTGAACCAAGCCCGCGAAACTCAAAAAAGGTCAAGTCTAAAGAAGAGTCTTCTAGTTTCCCGCAAGCGCAACGCGCCTTTCTACCCGCTAAATTAGGCGTTTCTATCGGATGAATTCCGCCCGGCATATCAAAATGAGTAGGACAAGACGGCTCACTCTTTGCGTTAGTGGACTGAGAGCGGCAGCCGCAAGACATCATAATTGACATAAAACGATATTAAGTTATTCCGCCGTGAAAGTCAACCCTTTTTCCAAACCTTCGGCTAAAATATATTCCCAAATTTTATCGGCAATTTGTTTTGGTGCATAAATCTTGACTAAATTACCCCAAATTCGCACTTGGTAGCCTTGGATTTTGAGTGTTTTCACGATGCTCAAGTTAATTCTCATTATTCCAGTTTTGAGCGGCGATTTTTAGTGTTTTGCCCGAAATAGTTTTAGATTTAGAACAACGGATAAAACATTGAATGTAAGCACTATCTTTCGGAGGCTCACAATAAACCGCGTCGTTTTGACAGTGTTTGCATTTTTTGAGTTTTAATCGCATAAGTATAATCAATTCTGACAAGGAAACCAAACACCGTCTTGCAAATAGGCCAAAGTAACCATCAAGGAATCCCGCCGCCCGTTGTAAAATTTGCCAAACAAATAAGTCTCTCCTTTTGGGTTGGTATGGCGAAGGGCTTTGGCAAACTTTTCTTCAAACTCATGTTTTCGCCCGTCGCTTTCAATGGTTTTTGTTAATCTATAAGAGCCAATCTTTCGTCCAAAATCGCGCTCAGTATGTTTGATTTTAGCTTCTAAGGAAAAAGCAAACCTCTTATTATCCCAATTGATTTCTTGGTAATTTATGTTATGCATAGCTTGGGAAGTTACTCGCCCCTTTGCCAAACAACGGATTCTCCGTTAATTAGTTCTTCCATGAAACTTCTAACCGCGTAATTCATATAACCCCAAACTTCTCCATCGCTATTTTGAATCATCGGCGCGTCAGTTAGACAACCAAAGTCTTCCGGCCAAGCGCGATAAAAACCTTCGCCAGACAGTTCTTCAATAAAAGCGTTTTCTAATTCCGATTCATAGTCAGACGAATCCTTTTGTTCCGCCCAATAAGCTCTTTCGGCAAAATTCAAAGACATTTCCAGATTGCCATTAGGGAGACGATTAATTTTCATATTGGTAGTTTGGCTATAACCCAATAATTAGTCAAGGCAATCTTTCCCACCAATTCAAAAACCAATTAAACGGCTCGCCATCGTAATCGCTCATATCAAAACCAAGGTAATCTAAAAATCCCACCGTAATTAACAAAAGAAAAATCACAGTCCAACAAACCGCATAAATCGGCGACATTAGAATTTTAGTTAAATGTAGGAGATTATGTTTGATTGCGCTCATTTTAATTGTCGGTTTTCTGATATAGCTCCCTATGAAAACTATCTAATTCAAAATACGGACAATGGTAATCAATTGTTGGCGTATAAAAACGAATAGGCGTGGATTTGATAGGTTTGATTTGTGGCGCGGCTTTCTTTGGCGCGGCGCAACCGACGAATCCAATACAGAAGATTAAAACGGCAACTCTCATAATTTTTCAAACTAGATTTCCACGCCAACCAATGAATACAGCCAAATATCCACACTTTCGCCCTCACTATCTTGCATGGTTAGACAATTATCTTTAATGACCGCTTTATCCAAAGATTCCCAAGGAAAAACAAACTCAAAAATTATTCCTTCATCGTCAGAGTAATAGAATTCCAATCCAAAATCCGAACTCTCGTCTCCTATATCCCAAGAATGAATGTGATAATCATTAACTGCCAAAATTTCGGCGCGTTCTAAGGCTTTGATAATTCGTTCTTTCATAGTTTAAGATTAGTGAGACAACTTAGCTTAGTCAACCTCTTTAATCTTACCATTAACCAGCATATAGAATGTATTTACCTTAATTTTCTTTCCATTAACCTTGAATGATTTAATGGACTTAATTTTATAGTTAATGTCTCTTTCGGCTAAAACAATCCAAGAATTTAGTCCGCCTCTAGCTTTACCTTGATAGCCGCAGACAAAGGCAACGCTATCTTCTTTTTCTACGGTGGCCGCGCTATAATTACCAGTATTAGTCGCCGCGCTATAATTACCAGTATTAGTCGCCGCGCTTTTTTCACCAGTATTAGTCGCCGCGCTTTGATAACCAGTATTAGTCGCCGCGCTTTGATAACCAGTATTAGTCGCCGCGCTTTGAGTTTTTTTATCTTGATTATTGTTTGTCCAATTTACTTTATCTAGGATAAACTTAACACCAATACCAAGAAAAGAATTAAGAGAAACTTCCGCTCCAACCGTAAGTTTGGAACTACAGCTTTTATCGTTTTCTTTTATGACTTTTTCTTCGCCAATAACATTTGCGAAACGAGAGCCAGAGGGCGGATAATAACCAAATACATCAAAAGGATTTTCACAAAAATGAAAACCATTTTTACACACGTTTATATCGCCATTATGGACGTAAGACTTGCCCGGCTCATATTGAAAACCGCGACATTGGAAGTTTTTGTCGAAACCTTTGAAACCATTGACTTGTTGTTCTTTCATAGTCTGAGTGTGGGGATTATTGGCAAATTTGTCAACTACTACGTTTGGCAATTAAAGAGTCTAATTCGTTAGCCAATCGTCTAAGTAAGTCGGGAGTTAGAGTTGCGCCGCAAAGATTAAATTGAGCCGAATTGCCGTAGCTTTGAAGGTTAATTGTTTGGTTTAGAAAAATTCCACTTTTCAATCCATGCTTGGCGTCGCCGTTGTCATAAATTTTTGTTTCAATACTTAAACTTTCCCCGCCGTTGTCGTTTGGATTAAAAGTGAATGAGTGAGTTGCTAGTAGTGTGTTCATAGTTGGAGGTTAAAGATTATATGTAAGTTTGTCAAACAAATTAAATGCCGCCGCGCTTGGGCTAACACACTCAGCTTTCCTAAAGGCAAGTGACCTTCGCTCAGTTTTTAGTTGATTTTTGGTTTATGTTAGTTTTATTTTTGGGCAACGCCCAGACAGAGAAGCAAACGCGGCGGCAAATTAGTAAGTTAAAATCTTGTCTCTCCAAGATGTCAAGCCTAATTTGAGTTCCATTTTGGCTTTCAAATGGTCGAATATTTGATTCTAGTTTATTTTTTTGGAGCACCAGTTTTGTTGCCAGAGGATAAACACAACAAAACGCTAGAACCAAACAACTCTTTTCTACCACAAGGGTCGAGTCTTGTAATAAAATTAAAAAAGAACAAATTCCGGTCTAATTCCCGAATGCCAAGTTTGGCTTATTGTTTAGGGCAAACTAGCCTAATTGTTGCTTTCGCTAATTTCTTCAAGCCGGAACCGTAACGGGCGCAATAATGGAATCGGCAACCTTTGGCTTGCGCGTATCCTTGACGGGCGCATTGCTGACAAACTCCGCGCCTTCGGGGAGCGTTTGGCCGGTATAATCTACCGAAACACGATAGATAAGAGCCTGACTTGAAAAGCCCGGCTTTCCGCGTCCCCTACGAACAATCTCACCATTTGCGTTTCGCGTAAAAATAACATCCTTAGTAAAGACGGACTTTGGACGCCCGACGCGCTTGATAGACATTACCGAGGGTGAATTACCGACTGCCGTATCGCTACCGACAATCGCCGTGTTGACTACATTAACTGTGTTATTTGTGTTCATTTTTTTGTTTTTTATTTTTCTAATTGGGCGTTTGGCCCTTTCGATGTTTTAACATTAGATTGTTGGCGGCAAAACGTCAAGCGTTTTGTAAGAAAAAAATTAACCGCTTGCAAACACTTACAATTCAATCATTTGCCAACAAAAACAAAGCCCAACTCACGCCAATTCCACAGATTACTAAGTCTAAAACATCCCAGCCCGCCGTGATTGTGATTGTTCTAGGATATTTCATAGTGGAAAGATTAAGACAGCACGCAAACGCCGCAAAACACAAAAACAGAAAAGCTAGAAAAATAAAGGCTTTCATTTTATTTGTTAGTTACTTCTTTTTCGCGCTCACGAAAACATTCCCAAAATTTACTTAAATCTCCTCTTTTTTGATTATCTCTTAAAGAATAGTAAGTCGAGTCTTCCTTTTTAATCCACAAATTTACATCGCCGAAATCAGAAATGGCATCTTGAAAGATTTTTAGTTTGTCTTCGGTGAATTTGGTAACTGCGTCGCCGCCGTTAGTCCAATGGTCGGGCCAGTCAATTTTTTCGCACCCAAATCTTTGAGAGTAATAGTAATTATTCATTTTCAAATTCCCAAATTAGTTGTCCAACTCTAATTTTTCCTCTTTTGTATTGGCGGGTTAGATTGTTTTCTTTTAGATATTTATGACAGGCGGTTTTTGTGCCTTCAAACAAATTATTGTCGCAATTGTCAAAATGAACTGTCCAAAGTTTGCCTTTTAGGATTTTTTCTTGGCGTGTCATTTTAAGAAGAATGAATCAAATACAAAAAATACCCACCGTCTGAGTAACATCCTTCATGAATATGGTAATCAATTCCTTGCCAATTACTTCTATCTTCGGGTTGGTTTTCAAGGCAAAGTTGGCAAAAAAGATTCTCGGCGCGAGTGTTTCCTTTTTTGTCGTCGGGGAAAGCAACTAATTGTTTAACTTCGCCGTCAATTGCTTCCAAGACATTGACTGTTTTTAGGGTTTTTGAAGTTTTCATAGTCGAAGTTTGCGCCGATTTTACTGATTACTCAAGGCTTTTTGCGCCAAATCTTGACAAGCCGCCCTGTCTCTATTGTAAGTTCCATCGGGTCGTATAGGTGCGGCAATTAGCTCTAAAACCGCGCGTAATCTACAAATTTCCAACTCTTTGTCTGCTAATAGATTAGAAAGGAATTCCTCTAAAAATCTCTCGCATTTTACCTCCGAAATACAATGTAAGTCGTTGCAGGAAGTATTATGATGAATACCTCTTTGGAGTTCTTTGATTTTAGAGTTTAGGTTCATAGTCTCTTTCTAACCCATTCCGGCAATTCTGGCAAGGGAATAATGTCGGGATAATAACCGTTTTTAGTATGGCCGATTTCGTAATATGGCTTATGAGGGTTGTTCATGCAAATTTTAGTTGCTTTTTCTCCGGCGCAGGCGGAGCCATAATTTCTACAAAACCCAGCACTAGAAGTCCCGGTTAATTCAGCGAATTCTTTCCAAGAATGACAAGCTAAATAAACAGTCTTTTGAGTATTGCCGTTTGATGCCCTATGTTCATCTGGTAAATTATGAACAAAAAGTGTGCAATTATACATTTTTAGTTTGGGCATAAAATCCTTTCCAGTTCATACGAAAACAACGAAAAACAATACTCCCAAACTGATTTAGTGTCGCCGTCCTCTTGACTTGTGTGGAAATTATATTTCCCCGAAAATCTATTTAGTCTGTTTTTATCTACCTCTGAACAAACTTTGGCGGCTTCTATGTCATCAAAACGACAGTAAATACTAGCTAATGGATTTCTTTGCTTTTTTAGATTGCCTTGTTTGGTAAAATCAGAATCATGAATAGTAATCAAAAGCGGCCCGCATTTAGTGTTAAGACGCCACTTGTAAGAGCAACCAGTTTCGGGACTCGCCGCTTTAGAAAGCATATAAGCCGTGAATTTGGATATGTCGCAATCTTTTGTCATAACCCAAGATTGAAGATTCTCGCTTAATTTGTCAACGCCAAATTAACAACAAATGCCGCGCCGCTCAAACAAATAACCACGAAAAGCATTGCCATGACAAGCATTAAACAATTAAACTTTAAATACCGACACTCTCGCAAAGCAAAAATAATAGCTTTATCAAACCAAAAGAAAGTCAAGATACCCAAAACTGTAGCTATTGCTAGTTGAATTAAGTCAATCATTTTGTAAGAATGTGGTTTGTGGTTTAATTTGTCAATGCCGAAACATAAGAATAAACAAAATACTCCCCCAACCTTGCCTCTAAGGTCAAGTTACTGAATTCAATAGGATTTAGCCACTCTTTTTCCACCCTAAAATCTCTCTTACCATCCGACCAACTGTTTGTTTCGTTGTCTATTAAAAACAAATTGTCGGAGTTAATTCCAAGGTATTCCGCCAAAATGAGTTGAGGTTCGGTTTTCACTTTAGTTTATACAAACCGCATTGATTTCAAAGTTTTCCTTAAAATCATCGCAATAACTACTTAGAAAGTCTCCATCTCCATAGTTTCCAAGCGTAGGGGTGAAATTGACTTCTCCGAATGAATTCCCTTCATCATCCGCCGCGTAAACCACTTTGGCGTTAGGATGCTTTTCAGCAATCTTTTGTAATTTGGCGATGTAGGCTTTGAGTTTCATAATTACTTTCGTTGGTATTTGCTAATACAACCACTTCAAAACTTGCTCATAAACATACTCCCCGTTTTCATTCAATTGGTCAATCTCTTTTTCGTCCAATTCGCGCCCGTCTTTCCAGAAAGCGCGGCTAATATAGGCGTCCACAAAATCAGGATAATCTGACATTCTAATATTCTCGACTTCGGCGTTGGTTATTTGGGTTGTATCTAGCATAATCAAGCCGTAAGTTCCGCCGCCAACTTTTGAGCTTCGGCTTTGGCGGCTTCCAATTCTTTGCTTAGAATCTCGCGCATTTCTTTAACCAAAAGATGTCCATTAGTTTTCATGGCAGCCGATAAGAGATAGTCAAAGTTTTTATCCATTTCGTGATAATTAGTTGCGCCATCGTATTCTTGATGGTAAATAGTAAGATGGCCGCTCGCACTAATAATTTCACCGTATTGGTTGCCTTCTCCCCTTGTTCCTCCAAAATACTCTTTTCCTAATTTGCCCGCCCATTGCTCAAATCGTTGTGCTTTATATTTAGTTTCGTTATATTTGTCTATTGCGTTCATAGGTTGATTAAATACTGATTTTTACAATCTGTCAACAAATTCCGTCGCCAAACTCATCTAGCTCAATTCCGTCAAGACGTTGGTGTTTTGGGCGGCAATTTATATCTTTCCACTTGCGATACGCCCGGCGATTAACCAAATGATAGGTTGTCCGTGTCAATCTTACAAACCAAATTTTCCACCAACACAGTAAATGATTTGTTTCATCACTCATATTATTCCGCCTTTCGCTTACCCGCCCAAATTAAGTAATCATTTTCTGTTACTTCCACTATATCCTGAATATCTTGGCAATCAAATTTATCCATTAGTCCAACCTCAATAGCCCGGATTGTCGCCGCTGCTTTATTTGGGGCTTGAATGATGAATTGTTTGGTAGGGAGGAAGATGCGGTAGTAGTTCATGTTGCTTTTGCTACCAACTAAATTTGCTTATTTTTAGCCATATTAGCAACTTGCTGACAAATACTTAATCCAGTAAAAGGTCTATTTGCATAAAAACAATCCATAAACAAACGATGCTGACTATCTGCAATTTCTGCCGCTTCTATCATTCCCGCTTTGTAGGCGTCTAGTTGGATTAACTGAATTTGTTTTAATAGCGCGCTCGTGCCAAAAGCGGTTCTTGTCTGGGGTTCTACGTCGTCAATGTAAGTAAAACCAAATTCATCTTTTGCCCATTCTTCGGCGGTTTTCATATTTGAGAGGTTAATTGTTTTGGGTGGTTTTGTCAACTAGATATTTTGGGGTTTTCTATATCATTCAAAATTTTGCAAATCAAAGGTCTAATCCCCGCGTCTCTATCATGCAAAACTTCGCCTTTAATCAATTTGGGCGTGTCCGGCTCATAGTATTCGTAAACATATTGGGTTTCTTCGCCTTTCATGCCCATATTTCGACCGTAAATATGACCAATTAGGTTGCCGTTAATTTTGATTTCAATGGTAAACATTATCGTGTTGTTAATAAAGATATTCTTCCCAATTACCGCCCTCGTTTGTGTAGAATAGTTTCTTGGGTTTTGTATATTTGAGTAGATTATCGCAAGAGAGACAGGGGCGTGAATTTTTAATTTGCCCATTCTTATCTAACCTAACATTACAAATAGTCAGCTTATCAAACGAAACATTCGTGGTTCTCTTTAGTTTTAAAAACAAATTCAATTCGGCGCATATACATTTGTTGCGATGGATTTCACCCGTGTTAAACCTAAGAATGTTAATTAGATTAAGGGGGTGCGTCTTGGGTTTATTCTGCCCCATCGCCAAAACCCGCCCCTTATACCAAGCCATGCTAAAGACTTGGACGCGCATTGCCGGTTCAGGGTCAAATGCAGCGCGGGCAAATTCAATACTGCGACTAAATTCAATCATTGCCGAAGTCTAAAGATAACCACCCTAAATGTCAATCTTGTTCTTTAACTTCCGTTACCTCTGTTTTAGCTCGCGCCTTACAAAATACTGCCCGCGCCGAATGCCATTCTAGCTTACGTTGCGCGTCTTTAGCCTCGCGTAGATGGTAACGAACGTGCCAAGCATAGGTTTTGTTTGTTTTTTCTTTATTCCATTCTAGGCGACGTTTTTCGTCTGCGGCCTGTTTTAAAACCTCTTGGGCGCAAACTTTTTCGGACTCTTCTTTTGTGGCAAAAACTTTATCCGACTCGAAAGAACCTCTACGGTAAGTTTGATATTCAATTTCGTTTCCGAGAGAAGTTTGTCGGATATTAACGCCAGTAATAGTCACCAATTCGGGTTTGGCTTCCCATTCGTATTCTTCAACCATTCCTTGCGCGCCTTCGTAGCCCTTACTACAAGCCTCGCACGGGGTTTCAACTTGGCTTTCGTCGCCCAATATCACCCTTACTTTAAGTTTTCCAAAACAAATAGGACAAGTCTTTTTAACTAAATTAGTCCCACAAGTCGCCAGCCAAACATTGTCGCCGATTTTGAAGTCAGTAGTCATGGTTTGAGAGAGCGTGTTTCTTACAAAAATGTCAACTAAGTTCTCGCCGCATCTATCATTTCTTCCAGTCCTTCAAAATAATCAGTTAAAACTTGAACCTCTTCCAAAGTCAACTTAACTGGCCGCGCTTTGGAAACTTGTCCTAATTTAGCGCAAACATTACGAACGCGCAAGAACTTTTTGAATTCTTCGCCGGATAAAAGTTTGGGGTTGATTTTCATACTTGACTGGTTAATAAATTTACCCTTTTGCGTCCATTCCCGTGCGAGATAAATCCGACACAAAATTTTCTATCCACCTTTTGACACAACCGACAAGTCTTACAAGTTACATTATCCCTAGTTTGGGCTGGACAGGTTATGATTTTGCGTCCTTTTGGAGTATAATTAACCTCCGGGGCGTTTTCGGGCAAAATACAGACAACCGGCCCGATTTTTAAGTCAATTAGTTTGTCGGCATGGTTAATGTTATTTGCAGATAGATTGATAGTAAAACCCCGCTTATTTGCCGCTTTGATATGCTTGCGGTTTTGTTTGGCGACATAAGACTTTCCTTCAACCGGCTTATGAGTATAAGTAAAGCCTTTTTTACCTGTATTTGCCTTGGTTAATTGACGAAGTTGTTTGCCGCTGATACGATTATTAAATCCCCCAATGTCCCCGGCCTGATTGTGACGCCAAAGTTGCGCGGCGGGCAAATTGGTAATTTGTTTAATAAATTCTCTAAAATTATCTCCTCGCTTGCCATTTGAAACTTTCAGCCAATGATAACTTAGATTGCCAAATGAGGCATAACAGCCATTATTTTTTAGCGGACAAAAATTCGGACACGTATAATTTGATGAAGTAGAAACTGGAATATCACCCGTTTTAACATTCTCGGATTTTAAGGTCAAATGATAAAACATATTCCCAAGTTAATAACCACCCTTTAATAATGTCAGTAACCTAATAATCCGTCAATCAAAAACGACACCGAGCGCAATTAAAGCCCCTTAATATCTGACATTTTTGACTTGGAAAAGCGACGAAAAGCCCCCTTGTGAACATCAATTCCTTCAAAAGAATCGTCGTTTTCTTTTGTGACTTTCAAAGTGCGGAATTCACCGTAATAAGTAAAACAAACAACCCTTTCTTTTTTAGCGAACCTACCTGTTTCGTCGCGGTAAACCTCAACCTTGGGTTTATTTTGCAGCAAATGCCAACTCTTGCCGCCGACTTCCGTTACGCGAATTTCCGGCTTAATATCTCCGTGATTACTGCAATAAATGTCATACTCATAACATTGGCTGCAATCTACCTCTTTATTTGTTGGTAGAACGCCCAAACTTAACATTGTCGCGTAGTTTGTGTGGTTGTAAAATTCAGACGACAAATAAACAAGCAACCTCGCCGCCAAGTAATTAGGGTCATCAAATCGCGTTCCGAAAGACTTTTCGTAATTTTTGGCAATTCCTTCAACGAAAGAAACTAATGCTTTACCCAAGCCATCGGGGTATCCGTCGCTGTGAGAATAGGCGCGTGCTTCTAGGCTTTTGTCGTTGGAATAGACGTTAATAATGGCTCTTGTTGACATATTTTTTGATTTAATTGTTAGTCTTTCGTTTGAAACTTACCAAAGTCATAACCCGAACCGTCTTTATATTGGGGAACCTTTAACAGTTTGGCAAGACGTTTTTTGTTTTCCTCGTAATCTTCGATATTACGGCAGCAACTACAGCCTTCGCTACGCATATAGTCAGCAAGTGCGCGGCGGATTTCTTGGATTAACTTGATTTGAGGGTTTTTCATTTGTCGAAAATTAGCCCATAAAGAAAAGAATCTTTTCTATTAAAGGAGTGCATTGCATCAAGACAAGCAAAAATAAACGGAAGAACTGTCAATATCATACCCAACAAAACAAGGATTTTAAGCAAATTTTTCATGTTTTTGACTTAATCTGCTTCCGCCAACTCAATTATTCCCTCATTCTTAAATCGCCGCACTCCCGCGCCAAAGACATAAGAAACAAATCCGCCCTCAACATATTCAATTGGCACGCATTTGTAGTCTTTCTCTACCCCCTTGCTATTGCGATACTTAATTTTTAGATGGCGGGGTGAACACAAAAAGATGAATTTTGAATTGATAGGTTGGCTCATATTTGTTGTTTGTTATTGTTTAACCGGCACACATTTATCTTGCATTGAAACATTGAAATCGTCAACCAAATTCCTGTCTGGCGCGAATCTTTTAATGGTTTTGGTTTTCTTATCTAAAACCCCGACTACCATTTCGGCGGGAAAACATAATTCGGTATCGTCTTCCTCAAAACCCCAATAATGGACGCCATCGGAACAGGGATAATCCACCTTGACAATATGGTTGCCAGTTAAGATGACGAAATCGCCTTTTTGGATTTTCATGCTGAGATTAGCTCTGGATTCTCAAAAATGTTGCCAATTACTTCCAAACAAGTAACATTATGACAAGTAATAAAATCCCCCAACAAAACAGTTCGTTCCTTTTCTGTAAAAACAAAACATCCGTCTATGAATTTAATTTCGCCCAAAACGCCACCAACCGAATAATCGTCGTGATTAGCTAATCGGCGGCAAATGTCGCCTTCGTGGATTTCATTGTTGTTTTTATCTTTTAGGCTGGTGAACTGTTGAAAAACATATCTACCGCCGTTGTCATTGAACATTCCGTTCAATGAAATTAGTGAATCCCCAAACCAGTCCGGGCGAAATTGTTTGAACTGGTTATCCCAAACTCTGAATTTAATTTCTCGGTTCATATTTAATTTTTCGTTAATTCTGCCGCTTTCAAATGAATCTCTTTTATAGCGTTAAGCCATCCTTGCATTTCTAGGTAAGTTTCGGTTGTTTTATCAGGATAGTAGCTTAAATCGTTTTCTAAATCAACCATTTCTTTATACGCCGCATTTCTAATTGCCACGCCTAATTTATATCTTTGCATCGAAGATAATTTACTAAAATCAAGTATCATATTGTAATTTATTCCAAAATCAGAAACCAATCTCTCGGTATATTCTTAGCCTTCGCGCCGTCACCAAACACAATATCTACGGTTTCCGGGGAAAAGTCAAGCTCGCAATAGGCCAACTCGTTTTTGGAGTATTTGTCTTGTTCTCGTTGTAAGGCTCCACCCGCGACAAATTCAACCGCTAAAACAACCTCTCTATTAAAGCGAATAAAATAATATCGCTTGGGTAAAAATGAAAAAAACATACTCTATTGCCGGTTGCTGGAATTATTTGACAATTAAATTAGAAAACTTCTTAGCCTCTTTTTTAGTCAGTCGCGCCCAACCATCTACGTAACTGCATTGCTTATTAGAGCAAAACTCCCCTAATTCGCAAAAACTCAATTTAGAAAGACAAAGCGGACACAAACCATCCTCTCGTGATTTAATCCAAAAGAGGGGAAGTTTAGCGCGACGATTTAATTTGAGAACCATGACCTTAATTTGCGCCAAACCTTACATAAAGTCAAGACAATTCCCCCACCAACCAACAAAAGACAATCAAGCAACCAACAAGTAAGAGAGATAAATTTGTTAAAAAGCCAGTATTTAGGGAGTTTTGGGATATTCATTTTACAAGCCTTCCCCATTCTAGCATTAAAGGAAAAAAGATGACTCGCCGTGCGACTAAATCATCACTTGAGGTTACTAAATAACCAGTATAAAGGAAGTTCTTATAATTAGCCTTGTCAACTATCCAGAAACCCTCTCTACTAAAACGCACGCGAATTAACCATCCAAAAATTTCAAATTGTTTCATAGTAATTATGTCTTGCCGTTTTCTAAATCCAATACTCTTTGTCCCGCCATTGTCAAGAGTCTTTGGCCGCTAACCTTAATTAGTCCCTCTGACAAAAGGAATAACTCGTAATCTTGCTGGACGGTTTTACTATCAACACCCAATTTCGCCGCCAATCCTCTTAGTGGCTGCGGGCCATTTTGAGATAGATACCTTAGAATTTCCAATTCGTTATTGATTAAACCCAAGGTCCGAATGTTAAAAATATCCTTAAATACAGTCCAATCCACCGCCGAGAATACAAAGTTACCCTTTTGCTCGCAGTATTTAATTAGGTTTTTAGCCAACTTAACTGTTTCTCTAGGAGACTTGCGCGCAACTGAAATAATTTGTTCTTCAATTTTGCCGACAAATTGAATATTTGGGGTGTTCTTATGCAAAATCGCCACCAACTCATTTGGCTGATAAAACTCCAATTCCACCCGCGCCATTCTTGATAGGAATGCTTTGGGTAGTTTTTCGGGATTAGTAGTCGTAGCTATGAAGTGGAATTTCCTAAAATCAAACACAAACTCTGAATCCTCATATTGGACACGATTTATGCCGGTTGTGTCTGTAGTTAGCGCGCTCAATAACCAAGTCAGAATTTCCAAGTTTGTTATATGCACTTCCTCGATTATTAACGTAATCTCTTGGTCATTGGCTACATGGGGAATAATTACCGACGAAACAAAAGAAGAAAGTTTTTGAAGATTAGCCCCATTTATTTCAATGGCGCGTTTGGGACTACCATCTTTGTTTAATAGACTTTTAGCCAATAGTCTTGAAATCGCCGTCTTGCCCGAACCTCTTTGACTGGTGATTAAAATTGGTTCCAATAATTGTCGTTGGCGTTGGGAATGAATCTGGAAATTTATGGTTTTCTTGGCTTTTTCTTGGCCGATATAGCCCGCGCCAATATAGTCGGGAATTATGGGAAGTTCAAAATTAGACATGAGAAGATAATAGCAACCACGCGCCCAAAAGTCAATTCTTTACAAAGAAACAAACCAACAAACAAAAGCTAAAATCGCAGGGAATCCAAGAAAAATAATCAGCCTTTTAATCCATCCCTTAATTTGGGCGTCAACCACATGATTAAAAACAGGAAAAATCAACACAATACAAGCAAAACACACAAAATATTTTAAGAACAACATTTTTAGACTAGGGTTAATTGCCTCTCATTCTGTTCCGCCGAATATTCTTTACAAAGAAACAACGCTGAATCTAAGTTAATCCGCGCTGCGTTTAGTCGGGAAGCTAGATTTATGTCGTTGGTGGACTCTAACAACCTAACAACCTCGCGGTTAATTTTGACGAGACGGTGGTATTTTTCGCCTATTCTGGATTTTGGGTTGATTTTAGGCTTGCGGGGCATTTTCTTTCTTTTCGTAACAACTGCCATGAGAAATAATGTTATTTATCATCCAATCATAGCCGCAAAAACCTTTGGATTTTCGTTTAATTTTTACTGATTCTTTACTATCCACTTCTCTAACGCTAATAGATGCGCCCCATCCGTCATCCCACCTATGATAATACGAATCTTCAGAAAGAATCTTTTGAGCTTTCTCTTGTGATATTTTGGCCTTAGAGAAATTTACAATTTTAGCATATAAATCTCCCTCGCCGCTCCATCGTCCATTCCAAGAGCCGCGATTTGGCATTGACAGTTCAAAACAAATTTTCATATTTAAGGAAAGTTAATCACTGAATTACATTAAAAGGCACGCTATTTTCTTTTTCTTCTGTATTTTTTGTGTTTTTAGTCTCTGCTTTTGGCGCGAGTTCTGAGTTTTGGATTAGTCCCAATTTCCTCAAAAAGATGCGCGAGACTGGAATAACGACGGTTTTATTGGCAAAGACTTCATTTAGGCTTTGCAGACTTACTTGTGAGAAGGAGGTTGCGCCGCGTGTTTTGGCCATATATTGTTGTTTTTTACTGTTTTCGCTTACCGTAAGGCAAGAATAGCGTTTAGAGAGGAAAGAGTCAAGATTTTTGTTTCGCCGACGTAATCTCCTTAACTTGTAGCTTAAACAACCCGTCTTGCCAGTCTTTCGCGGTATTATAGACGGACGATGCAAAGAGAGGGGAGTTTTTCTCTTTTTCTGTTAAGTGATACTCTCCTATTGCTTTTGCTACAACTTTGCCTTTTGGAGTAACTAAAGAGAACTTAATTTTATACACTTTTCTATTCTTGTCTTTGGCGCGGAGGAAAATAAGAATATCGTCGGGAATTCCGTCTCTAACGTAAGTATCCAAACCTTCGTAAAAATAATACGCATCCGAATAGTCTTCGTTTTCGATCAAACGTCTAAATTCACGCAAGCATAGTCTTTCCATTTCGTTTGAATCTTCAATAAATTCGTCAAGTTGTTTGAGGATTGATTTTTTAGAGTCAATATCTTGCATATTGAAAGACTAAAAGAAATATCAGAGAATGTCAACTACTTTTCTTGGAAGTAACTTGGCTGCAAATCATAAAACTGCCAATCTTGCTCTTGGGATTCACTGCCCTTACCCTTGGCGTCGCCATCCTTGCCTTTGCCGGACAACCCCTTACCTTTGTTGCCGCTCTTGTCTCCAAAGTCTTTAACCAAGCTTCCGCGCACCAATTGTCCTCTTTGAGTGCGACGAATAACACTTCTTTCGCCGCCTTCCAAAAGTTTCTCATGTAATTTTCGGCTATAAGGCAAAATAAACAATCGCGGCTCGCTTTCTTTGACATTATAGGCAAACACCTTCAAAGCCAATTCATTATATTGGATTGCCGGTTGCTCAATTAGAAAGTAAATACCGCCCTCAACTTTCGCCAGTATATTCGGTTCTTTTATTACCACCGACCTAATAGCCAACACTTTAGGCAAATCTCGCGGCGGCGCACCCCAACCCAAAAATGACGGCACCGCCTGATAAAACACTACTGTAAAAACACAAAAACCCAAGATTAGCCCCACCTTAAAATACCATTTGACCTTGGATTCAACCAAAAGCCAAAAAGCCAAGGAAAAAAGACAAAGAAGTAGGATGGGGAGGGCAACTGTCATTTGCAAAACACAGGAAAATCTCGCGTTTCTTCAATAAGTTTAATATCAATTCCTCCATATAACCAAAGTAGATAAATATAATACTCGTTTTTGTCAGGAGAATCTAATGTTTCGTCAGTTTTTCTACGATTGAATTCCAATTTAGGAAATAAATAGAAAAACCCTCGCTTCCGACGTTCTTTATAATTCATTACTCCAATTTGTAGTATTCGGCGCATATTATTGGTTATTTTGTCTTAAACTATTTTGTGCCACTAACTCTTGTATCGTGTTTATATTATCAACATTACCTTCTTTGTCAAGGGTAAAGCGAAAAAACGTAATTTCATCCCCCGCCGCAATCATGTTGTTGGTTTTGGATACGATTATAGTAAAAGGCTTCATTTTAACCAATTTTACCACAACGGGAGTATTAGTTGCGTCGCTTTTGTTATAGACGTGGACATTTGCACGATATTCTCCTACGGTCAATCCTCTTAGGGAAATTATTTCTTGATTTACTTCTAAGGTAGTCCCTTGTTGATTCCTCGCTCGACCCAAATTATCATGCGATAAATTCATTAAAGAACCCTCGCCACCTTCTCTACGGTTAAAACCTACTACGTGATTGTAGTCATCTTTACTCCACAAATCCATATCGTCATTAGAAGACGCGGGCCACTCCATGATTATTTGATAAACCGCCTGATATTGTGGTCCCGCCGCCGCTTCCTCTGTCTTATGCTTAACAATTAAAACAATCGCCAAACAACAAATAAGCAGGGAGAAAAGAACGTCCAAGAATGGCTTAATAGATTGATTTTCTTTGTGTATCACGTTGTTTGATTTGAGTTTTTTGTCTTATGATTTTCAAGATACCATTTTGCATGAGGGTTGGGATTTTCTTTGTCAGAATTTGACAACTCTTGCGCGATTTTGTCAAGCGCATGATGCTCTCCTTTAAGTCGCACGAGCATTAACACTTGCACGAATGCGTCTCGTTTTCCAATTTCATACCACAGCTTATGTTCCATGATGTCGGTGAACGTCAGTCTTTCAAACTATATTCCGCCACAAACATTTGTAGTCTGAGAATAAAGTTGGCTACCATTCCTACCAACGTGGGAATAAAGGCGGTAGAAAGACCGTTTTTAATTGCAGAAATCAGAGAGTTAGTATCCCCTCCCATACCCAAGAACATCAAAACCAAGCCAATAATAGTAGAAAGCAGCCCTAAGTCAAAACAGGCTTCGGCGGCATATCTCACAACTCCAATCTTTTTTAGAATTTCATCTTTGAAGCCGGGCGAACCATTATATTTGTCAATTTGCTCGCTAATTTTGCCCATATAAAGCGTCGCCGCCGCGCCAATTACCAAGATTGCCACCCCCAAATAAGACGAATCATATTTTAGCAACCCACCAAACCCGCCAGCCTTACCGACGAAATAGCAGCCAACTAAGGTTGCTGAGACAATGATAAACCAACGGGTGAAAAGTTTCACTTTAATTAGTATTTAAGTTAGACGGACGATTTGTAGGCGGCGGAGTCATGAGGATTTGGATAATTGGCCTTAAAGAATCCCCCTGATAGTCTCTACTATAATGCCACGGGGCTTTGATTCCGGTTTCATAAGCGACTTTTTCAATCATCATAGCGTAGGGCGCATTCGTAAATCGGTCAAGCTTAAAAACATAAAAGTTTGAAACGCTAATCGAACAATAAAAGTCAAAATTCATATCTACGGGCCTCTCTATCTTGGCGCGGACGATTTCTTCTATGTCTAAGTTTTTACGATGGGACGACTCGTGGGCGCATACGAGTCCAAAATCCCTCACTCTATTTAAGTCGTGAATAGATTGTGGTTTCATTTCTGATGCAATTCCAATATAGGCTCGCCCTGAATTCCTAAATTCCCAAAACACAGTCATCCCCAATAAAGAACCATTCGTTCCCATGCTTTTTAACATATCGTCCGACCAATATAAATGATGATATTCAGTATTGTAAGTTAAACCAGTGATATTTTGAATAAACGCTACTGACAATTTAGCCAACTTAATATCCTCTTGGGAAAATGGGCGCGAGAAAGTCCAGTCAATGTCATCAAATTCACCTTTTGCACCAACTCCGTTGGTTGAAATGATTCTAATTTGGGATAGTTTTTTGCCCGTAACATCGGGTAATTGAATATTATTGGTCGCGCCCGCTGAATTATTGACTATGATTATCTCTTTTTTGTTATCGCACCCAAATAACAACAAAGCAACAATCAAAAGAAATAATACTCTAGTCACGATTTATGTTTAGATAATTCACGCCAATAATCAAGTTTAATTATCTAACCAAAGCCTCCATCTTGGAGAGCCGCCACTATCAAGACGCTCTACAATTACGCCAATGCTTTCCAATTCTCTTACGGCATAATACATATCAGTATTGCTCATTAGATAACTCATTTTAACGTCATATATGGTGCCACCTATTCCACGGACAATTCCTTTTCTTAGTGCGTTAAGTAATTTTTCTGAATCGGGAGACATAAACAACTTAGTATTTTGGCAGCGGCAATCCAAGGGCGCGGGCAATAGCCAATTTGACGCCATTGTTTTTGACGAAATTATCCCCAATCATACATTCAGAAAAGCCCGATACTTCCTCGCCATCTGGCTTTTTAATTTCGACAAATGTAACGCCGCCCGTTGCAAGGGGTTGTGCGTCAAACTGAAAGTGTTGCTCCATAAGTTGAGCGTGCTTGCGGGTAAAAAGTTGGTAACTTCCATTATGCTGATATAGGCGCAACCGATTGATTCGCACTTTTGCGCCAGATTTACGTAGTTCTTCTACGGTTGGGATTTGGTTTTCTTTTGGGGTTGCGGGTGTTTCTGTAGTGGGATTTTGCATATTGTTTGTGTTTTAATGTTTTGACTATTTAATCATTTTAACTACTTCTTGGACGGCGGCGTATTCGGGATTGAAAATTTTAGGAAGATTCCCGGCTGTGGTTATTAATAATCCAATAAATACAATAATGGAAACTATTGTTGTGGGAATAAAATCTCCCGAATCTCTTGTTTTTGGGTTTTTATACAAACGAACGGTGATAAAAAACAAAACAACAAAAGCCAAAAGGGGCACGCCAATATAAGTAAAACCCTCAATTTGCTGCTGTCTTACAAATACCGGCCAAAAATGCTCCGTTGCCATTCCCGTTTTTGAGGCTAAAACTTCTACGTAGCCATCAAGTTTGATGCCGAATTTTTCAATGAGTTGAACTGTATTGGTGTCCATGTTTTTTTGTTTTTTGTTGTTATACCGAAATTATCTTACTAATCCAAAGAAGTCAACCAAAAATCAAGGCAACGGCAGCAAATTAACTTGCGGGCAGTAGTTGAAGTTAATTTCCACCATTAGATTGTCAGGTTGTTCAATTTTTTTGTTTTTACGGAAAATATCAGTCATCTTTTGCCGCAATTGACAAACAAACATGGCGTTATCGTCCATGAATCGCCGCGCAACCATCCACGCTTCTTCGTCTAAAAGTTCTCTTTCCGAAAGAGTGTCGGCAAAGGTATCTTCCATGCGCTGCATTCGCGGAGACTTAAATTGTAGATTTGCTTGAATTACGTCATCCTTGCCGCGCCATTTCTCTAGTTGGAATTGCCAACCTAGTTGTTTGTATTTCCAAAGCACGTTTTTATCGGGAAAAAAATCGGCAATTTGAAGTTCGCGATTGTTTGGCGCGACGTGGCGCGGCGCAATTTCCGTAATCAAATCTAGCATAAAATCAGAATATCCAATTTAGCCCGAAAGGTCAAGACATTTTGCCACCGCCAAACTCTTTCAGTAGTTCTTCCTTCAAAACTTTACCAAAAAACAAAGTAAAAGACACCCCCGGCAATAGTTTATGTTTGTTAATGGCGGATTCCAATTTAGCTTTATTGTCGTCCTCTTGAGCTTTGTCTAAAATTTGGTCCAGCAAGTTAATTATCCTAGACTGATTTTTGGTCAAACCGGGAGTCCTTTCCGGGGGTGAATGTTGGAAGGAGTCTTCTTGGTGGGAAATGTCGCCTAACATATCGTTATTTAATTGTGGACCTATCTTTACGGCATTTTTCGCAAAGAGTCAATATCCAACCGTCGGAATTTTGGGTAACTTTGTCTTTTTTGTCGGAAGTCCCACAAGACTCGCAAGTTTTTTGAGATAATCTTTCGTATTTGTCAATGATGTTTTCTAAGTCTCCGGCGTAACCTATTTCGTTGGGCAAATTACCTAAATATACCCTTAAAGCGGACCATTTTTCTTTTGCTTGTAGGATGACAATTTGCTTGCATTTAGAGTCGTTAACATATTGTTGTAATTCGGCGCATAAATCAAAAACAAGTTGATACCACCCGTCACGGCATTCAATTCCCCAAGCCGAAATTGGCGCGGTTTTATTTTCCAAATCGAACAACTTGGGAAATTGGGCAAAAATCTTAGTTTGAAGTTCTTTATTCATTCTTTGCCGCCTTAACTTCAGAAATTAACCAGTCAAACAAATTTTGCATTCCCTTTTCATGCTCTAGTCGCGCCTGTTCTTCTGGGATTAACCAAATGCGGTCTATTTTAGTGAAACCCAAGATTCGTGTCCCGATGGTCAAGCTGGTTTTGTTGGTATTTACAAAAGTCCATTTGTAAAAGAACCAGTTGCCCAAACAATGCCAAGGCAAATTAAAATCCCAAGAACCTTCGCGGAGGGGCCAATTGAATGTGGTTAAATTAGACTTTTGCATAAAAATTGTTGCGAAATTTCTCAAATTTCTTGCGATATTCCATTAAATCAGGCGCATCACCTTCTGCTAAAATGTTGCCCTTAAAGTCAACAATACGGTCTTCTTTTTCAAATTGTCCAGTGAAACGCCAAGAATTAGTGTTTTCTACAACAAACGGCCAATTATTGCATCGCATATTAGACTTGAGAATACTTAATTTTTCATCAGAGTCGGATATATCGTCATAACGGATAATTTTTCCAGTTAAATAATATAAACCAGAAAGACTTTTACTATTACCATCCGTGAAACGAAAGCCATAGGGTTTGGAATTATACCTTTCAGTAATCTTTTTGGCTTGAACGGCGGCGACTTTCAAATCTTTGGATTTAACCTTAACCGAAGAAGTTTCCGAAACAAAAGTGCCGGGCGAATAGAATTCGACATGAATTTCCTTAGCACGTTCTTCTTTTAGTTGTTTTTCTAGTTGTTTGGTTTTGCTCATATTTTTATTGTTGTTAATCCCAATTTAATTATGTTCCCGTTAGTCTTTTATTGAAAATCCTCTCTAAAACCACCTCTGCGTCCCAAGGATAAACGGCGGGGCCAGCATGAATAACTGGACAAGTTTGGATGCCAAAGTATTCGTAAAATTTGGAGATATTACCTTTACTTAAATTGCGCTCAATATCCTTAACCAAAACGTAACTTACTGGATTCTCAAAAATGGGAATTCCTAAGTTGGCGAGGTTGGGGTATTTTGTTGTTTGCATTAAGTTTTATGAATTAAGACCAGCCACAGAGATTTGCTGTTCCAAATCTTTAATTTGTCTTCGTAAATCAATAACTTCGCTCTGTAACTGTCGTTCACTCATATCTTCTACAGATTCCCATTCAGCTTGTTCTTCTAGGCTATGCATCCAAGACGCACAAGCCCCACGTCCACATATTTTGCACATATTTTGGTTAGGGGTTATTGTTCTACACAAACAAAATCTTGAACCTTGGGGCGCAAATTGTCAAGTTGTTTTTGACTAAAGAGTTTTAGGATTTCCGCCGCCTCCTCTTGGGTGTAAAAATCCGAGTCTTTGAAGTTGCTGGAAAACAAGTTGGCGGTTTTGTTCACCGAATATCCCTTTAAGCTAGACGGACGGATTTTACGGTTTTTTACGGTTAAATAATATAGACCGTTACTGACGATTTTGCAGATATTTCTTTGCATATTTTTAGTCTTCTAATTGTAAATAACCAAGTTTGACCAACTGTAAAACAATTTCTTCGGTATGCTCAACACAAATACCGTTTTCGCTTTTGGCGTTGGTTTTATTGGTAATTTTATCTAAAAAATCAAAATTAATTGTCCAACCGACTCTTTTTTGGTCTGGTGTGGCCTTGGGGATTTTCATGTTTTTTTGTTTGTTTAACTAGAACACTTATGACAATAGAATCTTTTCCCCAATTCGTCAAGTGAAACTTGTTGGAAATCGAACCAGTCGCCGCATAATTCGCAAAGTTGCAAATAGTCGGCAAAACCTTCCAATTCTCGCGAGTCTGACATAATAGAAGGTTCGCGGTTGGTTAGCCAATCTAGGTATTTTTCGTCTTCCGTCATACTGGCGCAGGAACCAAAATGCCTTTTTTGATGCCCTTTTCATCTAAAAACCAAATCCTTAATGTTGTGTCATCTACAACAACCCACCCAAGCAATTTGGTATATTCTGGTAAAAAAGGTTGACAGTATTCTAAAAGAAATTTGTCTAGGGGTTGGAGCATATTTTTGGGTTAATATCCACAATTGCGCGGCTTATAACATCTAACAAATACTGTAACAACATCTCCTGATTTTTGTAAAATTTCAGTTTTTTCGCATTTAGGAAGATTTAATTTCAAAGAATCAATATATTGCCAAAGTTTGGTATAATTTTTGGCTTTCATGTATTTAAGTGCTTTGGTTGACTGTTTTGCGGTTAAATAGTAGTCCTTGAATTTATAGAATAAATCAATTTCTGGAAAAGGTTCACTAGACGCTTTTAGCGGGCCATTAAAATTACATCCACTACCCCAAAAACCATTGTTTCGTTTAACAGAAAGATACTCCTCAAGAGTTTTATCAATTTCGTAAGCTATTTGGCCGTCTTTTAATTCGGGGTTATTAAATCCGTAATAACTGTTTGGATGTTGGATTTCCTTGAAGGCAATGGCTCGGACTGTTTTTTCAATCGTTTCGCGGTCTTCCCAACTTAGGTTTTTGTCGGGATATGCTTCGTCCATAGCAATACTAACCTGTCCGCTGCGAAGTCTATAATACGTTCTTAATGCAGTAAGAATTACCTGCAAATGTTTGTCGGTAAAATTTACCATCGTCCAACTTGGACTTTTGGCGAAACCCTTGGCGTCTTTAGACAAAGCGGCGCGTTCTTTTTTAGAGCTTTTCTCCAAAAGAGAATTTATCTCTTTTAGTGCGGGTGAAAAATCTGGTGCTTGCATATTAAATCTCCCCTAAATACTCAACCTTAAACGCGGCGTTTTCCCACTCGGATTTATAGTTTTGTTTGGATTTGACTAGAAACTTAATGTCTTCAACCTTCAATCCGGCATTCATCTTGGTTTCCAAATGGGCGCGAATTAGGTTTTTTACGTCTTGTTCGGTTAGTTCGATTTTGCAGATCATAATTTTGTTTGTTTTTTTTTGTTTTTGGCGAAAGCAACTTAGCAATTTAACAACTCTACATCCGACGCACTCAAAGTCTGTCTAGGTTTATCAGGAAAGTCAAGGTAGTAATAGAAGTCTCCTTTGTCTGTCCAATGGATTCCGATTAGAAAACATTCTTCATGCTTTAGGAATTGGATGTCGCCAATTTTAAGGTTCTTTTTAAGGCAAACTTTCACTTTTTCAAAAACTCAGCCAATTTATTAGCCATTTGTTCGGGGGTTTGCGATGCGTCGTTATATGTTCTATCAAACACTAAATCTTTCTTATATGTCTGTTTGGTAAATTTGTCTAAAATTTGATAATTAGCAAACCAACTTCCAGACTGGCAATCCAGTCCAATGCTTGAAATTATTAGGTCGTGATATTCGGTTAAGGGGATATTCATTTTTGGTGTTAATTCAGTCCCGCTAATTTACAATAATCAGCGTATAAATCGGCATTTTGTTCTTTTACGATACCGAACAAAACATCATAATTCCATTTTGTATCCCTGAAAGTTCGCCCGTCGCCATCCCAATTGTTGATACAGGAATGAATATCGGAGCTAATTTCGTCATCATTTATGCCTTTATTAACTTCCGCCGATTTAGAATCAAAGAAATTAAGCCCGCATTCCGCCAAGTCGTGACCGTCGCTCCAATCGTTTCTATTGGCTAGCAAAAAATGAGCTAAACACAGGTATTTGTTTTGTTCTATCAATTTACTAAGAACCTCCTGTTTATCAAGAGCGTCCGGTTCAATGTTTAGCTTATATTTACCATTTAGTTCGGCCAACGAGATAATTTCCTTGTTTTTGTTCTTTTCAGCTTCTTGGAGTTGTTTTTGCTTGTCTAAATGTTGTTGTTTGGATAGTTCGTATTGTTTAATGTGCTTAATTGCCTGCTCTAAACTTGCTTTTAGCGAAGACCATTGATTGTAACGGGGGAAAATCCCGCCTAATTCATTCGGCCAATTTGTTGCGACATCAATGTATTTAGTATATCTGGCGCGAGATTTATCGTCTTTTACTCTTTTGGTTTCGGGTAATCCAAGTCGCTTAAATAGGGCTAAAATCTTTTCATATTTGTTTTGATTTCTGGAGATTATTTCTTTGTTTTGCAAGGAAATCCTTTCGCCTTCTTCTAGAAGTTTTTGGCATTTTTCGATTGTCCAGCCTCTTTTGATAAAATCGGGTTTGTTTCTGTCTCTATCATAAATAGAAGGATAACTTTCTAAATGTTCCGGCTTAAAATCTGCCCAATAAGTTGTATCGGGATTATCGGCGGGGTAATCTAAAAGAGCTTCAGCAGGAGAGAAGTTATTAAAAAACTCATTTTCTGCTTTTAGTTTGGTAATTTGTTCTTCGTAATTTTGACATAAATTAGCAATATGATTGGTGGCTTCAATTGCTAGTTTGGGAAGTTCTTTTGTTTTGCTTGGTATCTCTTGCATAATTTTGATGTAATTACAATTATGAACTTAATTATCGTGGCGGCTCTATGTGAACCTCCCACTGATGGCCTAATGTTCCGCTTCCTCACTCAATATGTCAAGCATGATTTCCACTCTGACGTTCTATTAGAAAGCCCTAAAGACATGATAGATTTGTATTACCATTACTTAAAGCCCAAAGGCGGCTTTGATTATATAGCAGACATTTTGCCAGCCTTTACCAAGGAAAAAGGAATTAGATTGGACACGGAACCAAATTTCCCGCAAACCATTGTAGTTCAAGCGGTTAGATTTGAAAATATACACAATATATTAGGGCAACTTAAACTATTAAATCAAATCAACTAAAAACGTCAACCTGAATCGTTTCGTTATTCATATCTCGCAAGCCGTAAGTTCCCGGTGAAATTTTACGCTTTTCTAACCACCAATATACAAATAAGGGAATTCTGTTTCTGAATTGAACTCGATTCAAATTAAAGTAAATCACTTGCTCGGCGGGGAAATAGATGCTAAACAAGACTTGCACTTTTGCCAGTTGTTATTTCCAACCAACCACCAAACAATCAATTTTGCCACTAACCCCCATATAAGAGTTGGTAGCCAAACTATAATGCTGGCGGCGAACCCAAATAATGTCGTTTTTTGACAAACTCTCCAAAGTAACCTCTACTGAAGTTGCGCCGTTGGTTTTATGGTCTTGGATTTCTTGCTTGATTTTGGGTGGATTGTCGCGCCACTCAAAGTAACGATTGGTTTCAATGGCGGCAAAAAATACCCCAAAGAAAATAATAATAGGAAGTGCAAACTCCAAGATGACGGGCAAGTTTAGTTTTTTCATTTTATAAATTACTCCATTTCCAACCTTTTTTCTCAAGTAGTTTAGATGCTTCTTTGTGTGTGATTCTATCTATTTCTTTTGCGTTTCTAATATCTAACTTTTTACAATCTAATTTAGAAACTTTTATATCTTCCATTAACAATAATTCCCAAGCAAATGAATCTTTTACGCCATAAACAGAAGGGAAAACAATCTTTCCTTTCTTCCAACATCTAACGAATTTTTTCTCAGACATATAGTTTTTCTTTAATAGATTCTTGTAATTTGCGCCGCAAATAATAAACCCGACTCATAATTGTCCCTAAGTTGACGCCCATTTTGGTTGCGGTTTGTTGATATGTCAAGTTTTGGTTAAAAATATAATCAAAAACCTTGTTATGCAAAGGAGGTAATTCAGAGATACTTTTGGCAATTGTCTCCCCCAATTCTCTATTCAAAATTGGTAAATCAGGGGTATTTTTGTCGTAAGATGCCTCGCCCAAACGCTCATAATTGAAATCTTCATTATCCTGATTCCAGCCGCGAAAGTCTTCCAAGGCCAAGTTTCTACTAGCAAACCTTTGGCGATTGCGGACAAAATCTAATGCCGTGCGATGGATATTAGTAACAAACCAAGAAAAAACATTCGCGCCCTCAAATTGGGAGATTCGCGCCCAAGCCTTGATATAAGACTTTTGTAATACGTCTTTTAAGTCGTGTTCGTCTAAGACGATATATCTAGCAAGCACGCCCTTAAAATGGGGTTCGTTTTCGGTAATTAAAGCATCAAATGCGGCCATATCGCCATTTTGGGCCAAAGACATTAGTTGGTCGTTACGCTCTTTTGTTTGATCAAGTGTGGTTGGTGTCATTTTGGGGTTACGGCGCGAATTCTTGCGTTTAATTCGTTTACTTCTTCCTCGGTGGGGTTAAAAAGATATAAAATTTTATCAAATCTCTTACCACAAATTTTGTTACAGAGAATATCTTGTCTAACAAACAAACTTACATAAGTCCCGTTATCAAAAATAATGTGATTTTGACCTCTCTTAAACACCCTATCCCAAGAGAACTCTGAACTTAAACGGTCAATATCCGAATGATTTTCGACAAAAACGCCAATCTCTTGATTTGGGGAATAGAGGGCAACACTATGAATTCGGGCGGCGTTTGGTTTCATTTTTCAAAATTTTCAATTACCAGACTCAATTCTTCGATTATCTCTTTACGAATATCTTCTTCAATAGAATCCCACCAATGGTCAAATCCCCCTCTGTTGTTTAATGTAGAAATTATTTCTTTGGCTAATTTGGTAGGGGTTTTCATTTTTTGTTTTTGTTAAAATTCCGAATTGCAGCTTCCCACAATTCAATCGCGCAGTCAAGTCTTTTCGTGGCGAAACAATAACTTGGCGGGCAATTTTTCGTGCAAACCGGACGATAAAGCGTGGCTTTTTGAATAAAACAAAAATACTTGTCCATCTTGGCTTTTGCGCCGCAACGACAGTTAGAGAGTTTAACCTTCATGCTTTACGTCTAAACGCCCCGATAATAATCGAAACCGGCAACCAAACCGGCGCGGTCAAAACCGTCCACTTAATCAAGAAAAAAGCCAAATATCCCGCCGCTGGAATACATAACCACCAATATAGCCAACCTTGCGAAAAAACCTCAATATCGTATTGCCAAAGGCGGAAAAGGACTTCTAGGATTTGGTTCAAAATACTCATATTAAAACACAATCTTATAATCACAACTCTTATATGCGTTTGTAATTTTATCTATACCAGCGTAAGAACAGGAAGATTTAAGAGATTGTTCAATTAGATTCATTTGTTTTTCTAGGGATTTGCCGTTGGTTTTAATTTGAAATTCGTAGCCCTCATCATGGTTGTCATGTTTTTTGGCTCGCGCTGTTGAATTTCCATAGCAAAGAATGTTTCCGTGGTCGTCCGCGAGTTCTGTCACCCTTTGAAACAAAGATGCCGATAACACATAATTACCGCCAAAAACCAAACTTTTAAAAGCATCACCAATAGATGCTTCGTCATTATGAATCGTAAGTCCACCATCTGTCAAGAATTTAATCCGTGAAGTCATTTCTTTACATTTTACCAAATCAGAGATAATTCGCGTCCCAAACCCCGTCCGAAAAACCGTAGCACAATTGGAACTCACGCCAATGGCCATTTTACCGCAATCCACGCCAATTTTTTCTAATTCTAAAGCCGCCCAAGGAGTATCAAAATTACCAGCAACTAAATACACATACGGAAGTAATCTACGGACTCTTTCCACAAATTCTAGTGCATATTGAGTATAAACAAACGCCACGTCAATAGTTAGACAATCTAGTTTGAGTTTTTCTTGTTTAATTACCTCCAATAAACGTAAATCTTCTTCTTTGATACCAATACTTATACTTTTGAAGTGCCAATTTTCGTTGTTTATTTTTCTTACAAAGTTGAGGATGTTTTCATTACCCCCTAGACGATGATAGATATAACCCCATTTTCTTTTGTTGAAGATTTCAAGAAATTCTGGATTTGGTTCTTGTAAATAGGGCATATTGGAAACCAGCACCGGAGTTGCCAGTCTAACCCCACCGATTTTGCAACTAATATCACACTCGGAACGAGATTTAACAACACCCTTTCCGTGAGAAAGAATGATATTTTCATAACCAAGAGATAATTTAGAAAAATCGAACATATTATTTCCTCATCAATTGATAAAACCTCTGTAAAAACATCGCTTCTGCCTTTTGCGGCAACCAACCTTGAATTTTTAAATCCAAAACCAAACTAGAATCAAAGTCCGCGCCGTTCATAATTTGAGACATTTCGGTATGTAAAAGTTTGTCGTCATATTCCTTAACTATAGGAGGAAAAGGAAATTGAAGGTTAAATTTTTGGGAAATCGCCCGTTCGAGATTGTATTCGATTTCTTTATAGTTGGCTATTAAATGTTTAATGGGCTTTGCGAAATCAGAAATCAGCGACTCGGCTCCGTCGTGTAAAAGTCCTTCAATCCCAGCATATTGAGAAACGTAATAACTATGCTCCGCCACTGAGTAAAAGAAATTACAATGCCCCGTATATCTACAGACATTCGACAAAGCATGAGCAATATCCTCAATACAAATACTATCGGGGTCGGGATTCAACGGATAGAACTTTTTACCTGTATAGGTTCTAATCCAACTATTGTCGGTGTTGGGCGACATTTAATTCTTTCCTTCTAAACTTCTAAATAGCCTCTATCATCATGAACGGCTTGAAATTCTTTGTAAAGTTAAACCAACAAACTGTATAAATAGTCCAATTACCATCCATTCAACGCCGAAATACTCAAACGCAAATCCGAATGGGAAAATCGCAAGAAATGAACCAATCCAAAAAATTGTATTGTATGTAATTTTCACTTTTTAGTCTTTTCTTCTTCCAAATTACCAATTACTCCATCAATTTGATAAAGGTCATTAAAAAGGTAGTCCCACAACCAACCTTCTTTGTCTTGGGTTTTCAATTTTTGACACATTTCGTCATAGATTTCAAATTGGGCGTGTTCTAAAAAGGCAATTTTTTCTTTAGCCTCGATTACTTGGGATTTGAGTTTGGTGGGGATTTTCATGTTGTTTATTTAGCCGACTTGACAATCTTAACTAACTTAGTCCTAACCATCGTGCCTGATTCCTTAAAAGAGCCTTCAGGTAAGTCAATTACTTGAGCGTTATTCTCCTCTAGGAAGGCGCGGAAGTCAACGCTTTTCTTGTTAGTTCTAAAGAAAGGCGAGGCAGAACAAACCGAAACCAAAATGCCGCCCGGTTTTAGGAAATTGAAAGCATGAAGAATAAAGTCAACCTCACACTGCGAACGCCCTTTCATGTTGAAAGGCGGATTTTGAGTAACTTTATCATATTGTCCCTCGGTTTTGTATCCCAAGAAATCGCCGCAAATTAAACGCCCTCTAATTTTGTCTCCAAATTTTTCCCTTAAAAACTTGCAATTATTATCGTCTATTTCAAACGCGCTAAAATTAGAAGATACCTTAATCATTTCCTCCAAAATCGCGCCTTGTCCCGCCGATGTCTCCAATACTAAATCATTTTCTTTCAACTCGGCCAATTCTACCATTCTTTTAGCCAAACTATTTGGCGTTGGGAAGTAATTTAGCTCTTTCTTTTGGTCTGTGTATTCGCCAGTATTGATGACTTCGGCCAGCTTTTCTTCAATGTCTTCGTTAAACTGGTGATTTTTGCCTTTTTTCTGCCATTTGCCGCCAAGTGCTTCGATTACTTTATTTACGGCAACATAAGTTTGTCTGTCTAGTTGGCCGGGCGGGAGATATAAAAAATTACCTTCTACTCTAGAGTTAGCTAGGATGTCAATGATTGATTGAGCTACTTTCATATTAGAGAATCTAACTTTTAGTATTTTGTTGCAACCAAAACTGCATTTTTGTCTTGTAATCCAGACTCGTATTTGGCTTTTAATTCAGCTAGTCGCCGTCTCTCTTTTTCTTGGCGGCGCAGTTCTAAGGTTTGGGCGCGTTTCTTTTGTTTTTCTTCTTTTTTCTTACGTTGCTCTAACTCAAGGCGCGCTTTTTGTTTTAGTTCGTCGGCCAAAGTAGTAAGGAGAGATTTCGGGTCAATATATTCAAATAATTGATATTCATTGTATTCTTCTCCATTATTATAAACTTTCCTATTAGACTCTTTGTTTTGGGTTATTAAAGTGATAATTTCCTTATATTCCTCGTCTGAAACCTCCGACCAAGCCGAATCCCCCGTAGTTGCTTTGTCTAGATATTCGGAGATTTCTTCGTTATAGTTGCTATAATTGGTTTTGACGATTAGGATTTTTTTCATATTATTTTACGTTACTTATTGTTTTTGATCTTTATAATCTTCCACGGGTCATTACAAATTTCGGCGCGATTTGAGATGATGTCATTAATTTCTTCTGTTAGTTTTTCAATTTTTCGCCAATTTTTATCGCATTTTAGTTTTTCGGCTTTGGTTAAAAGATTGACTCTGCGAGCTAGAATGTTTGGAGGGTAAGTTGCGCCTAAAATCAATTCTATAAGTTCAGAAAAAAGATTTGCGGGTGGAAGTTCTTCGCAACAAGAAATGCTACTATGTTCTGGGTAATTGTGGTTCATGTTTTATTTTAAGTTTAATAACTGCCGTGCTTCGTCTTTGTAACAAAAAACATTTTTAATAACTAACCCATTCATATCCTTCTGCAAATAAGAATAAACCAAACATGGTAACTCGTCTGGTTCTTTGTTACTCCAAGTGTAGGGCATATTGTTGGCTCTGTCAACCATGTATTTTTGGTGACGGAGCCAATCTTGTTTGTTTTTTATCAAAGTCATCATACCAACTCGTAAGAAATAATATCCGAAACAATGTCCTGCCAAGTTTTTTCGTTGTTTTTGCCGTCCGCTAAGTCATTTCCTTTCCACGTCTTTCTTTTCGTTCCGGCAATGCAACCTAAATATCCCGGCTCGCAAGTAATTTCATATTTATAACTTTTGGTCAAAAGATAAAATCCGCCACGTTCATTAAAATGAATCGTTTTGTCATCAAAGAACTTGCCCCGCTCAAAAGTTTTGGCGATATAAGGATATTGGCGTTTAAGGTCGGCGAAGGTTTTCATTTTTGTTACTTCAACAGTTCAGGATTCTCGAAAATATTGCCAACTATTTCCCATTCAATAGAGTAATCCCATCTGATAGGAATATTTGTGTATTTATTCTTAAATCTAAAAGAACCCTTTTCAAAGTCAACGAAATAAAACTCCCGGCCCTGTCCAGAGGGCGTTCTATGGAATTCAATAATGTCGCCTTCATAAATTTCTTTGTCGTTTTTGTCCAAAAGCCCAGTAAATTGTTGCCAAATGTTTCTAAAATCTTCGTATCCTTTGTCGTCGGCGAAAGCGAAGAAAGCCTCAAAACTGTTAAAATCGTCAGAATATCGAAGCGAGTCGCCATCCCAAAATCTGAACTTAAATTCTCTCATAAACTTGATTGTCATTGACTGTTAGATTACTCCGCCCACTCTTTTTTGTAAAGCACAAAAGCGGAAGTGATGGGAAAAGATAGTAGGGTGTAGAAGTCTGCTTTAATTATTTCAAAATTATGCAAAAGCACGCCATTGTTTGAAATTATCCACGACTCATTTTTCTTGGTAATTAAAGATGAAAACAAAACAACGTGTTGGTCGCTTAATTTGTGTTTAAAATCTGATTGGTTAGTTAGGTTCGCTTTATTAACCTCATATACCGAAATACCATGCTTGCGTAAAGTTTTAACCATGAAGGAATTGGTAAAATTGCCTTTTTTAACCTTCGTTGCCACGCTAAAGGGATTTTCGCCCGTTAGTGCTGAAATACAAGTTGCGCCGCAACCCGCTTTCGAGTAATCCACCGTATTATAAAAATACAAAGGCAACCTTTTGACCTTTAGTTTGTCAAAATTGGTATTACCGGGGCCGTATTTACCGTTTTTCATGATCTTTAGAATACAGTTTTGTCTTTAATGTAATGCTTTACCGCAATGAGACAACATTTATATAGTTGTTCTTCTTCTGGAGTTTCAAGTTTAATAGATGGTTCGGTTTTTCCATCGTTAAGGTCTTGAACTAAATGACTGACAATCTTAGCGGCGCGGTCGTTTATCATACTTTTGGTGTGAAATTAAACTAAATCGGGGAAATATTCTTTAAGTAGTCGTTTTTCTTTTAGGATTTTGGCGTCTTCTTTTTGTTTGTTAACTAATAAGCTTACAAAGAGTAATTCTGCATCACTGAGCGCATTCGGACATCCGTCAACTCTATAATAATAGTCCCATTCACTTGTTCTTAGCTTGTATTTGAGGGAGAGATTAGAATATAGGCTGTCTCCGTCTTGATTCCAAGTGGAAAATGGATATTTTTCCAAATCAGAAATAATTCTAGCGCAAATTGGTCCGGGTTTAAATTCTGACTTTAGTGGTTCAGCGGTTTTAACTGTCTCTGGAGTTTTGTTAAAACGTAAGAAGTCTAGGATTTTCATTGTTTTTTGTTGTTTTTTTTGTTAAAGAGGACGCCAATTATGTTGAAGTTATCTCAAACTGGCGTTTTGTTGCTTTCGCTTGGTTTTTTGCTCTTTGAGCCTAGCGATTGCGGGACGGAAACGCCAGAATAGACGTTTTTGGAGCGTCTTCCGGGCTATTTACGTCACTAGCGGGAGTTTTCGCCGCTTCATTTGTCTTTGCCGCCTTGGTGCCTTTAACACTCTTTGACGACTTCTTTTTTGGTGTTGCCATAGCGTTATAAGATTAGATTGTCCAACCCACTTTGTCAAGGCTACTTTTTGGAGTTTGGCTAGAAACTTTTTTAGCTCTTTATTGTATTCGGCAGAAGTAATGCTAATATAGTTTTCAGTATTAAACCTCAATTGCTCGGAAGTGAATTCAAACTTACCATAAGAACAAACTTGAAAAGAATCCACAATCAGTTCTCCACAATCACTTAAACTTTTAATCTTTAAAAACAACCACCAACCGGGGTCGCCGTTTCCGTAAGAATTGCGATATTTATAACAGTTGCCTACCAATTTTTCGTTTTCGGCGCGTCTCAGTTCTGTTTCTATGACTTGAATTTCATCACGGATTCTATAAAATTCAGATTGTAATAGTTGTTTATCAGACTGTAGTTGTTCTTTAGTTTTCATGTTTTTTGCTTTTCAAAAATTAAGCTCCCTCTGAACCAGCATTCGCTAATCCGTTTAGATAGGCAACAATTTTGTTAATTGATGAAAAATCCTTCATGTCAAATTGGTATTTAGGGACATTAAACAACAAAGTAAAACTATCTCGGTATCTAAAAACCGACCAAATGCCCGATTCACTATGAACGACGCCGCCGTCCTCTAGGTCATTTAATTTAAAAATATCCAAATCAGAAGGTTTGGGCGAAAAATCGTCGGCGGCGTCAAACATTTTGTGTTGGGGTGAAGTTGGATTCCGCAAGTTTCTTTTTGTAAAATTCTGGCAATCCACTAGTTACGGCGCGATTAAGTTTCGGCCAAAAATACTTGAATAGTTTTTCTTTTATCTCTTGTTCTTCCTCTTTTAGAATATCAGATTGGATTTCTTTGATTAGCGCACCAATGTCTTTGGGGGTATTGGTTAATTGACCTAATTCATTAAGATGTTGGATTGCTTTATTAAAACGCGCCTCGGTTTTGTATTCGGCGATTAACTGTTGAAGAATATCCGTTTGCGTTGGGTTTTCGGTGCGCCATTCTTTTTGGTGGACTTCTTTGAAAGCCTCTGAAACATATTTAGCTCGCAATAATTTCTTGTCGGAAGCATACTGAGTAAAAGACTTACAAACAACCCCCTCAATCTTTGCGCCGCCCAAGATACTTTCTTTATCCAACAAAGCGAATAATTCATCCACAGAATTGATTTTACCTTGAAATAATCTAGGGACTACTTCTAATCCTAGTCTTTGACATTCCGCCGCTTTTTCCTCGTAAGTTAAGAAATCTTGTATATTGCGCTCTATGTCAAAGATAATTATATTTTGCGCTGGTGTTCTATTGTATTTTAGAGTGTTATGCTTGGGGGAATTAAAAACCTCACCGTAATAAACCCAACCATCGTGCAAATCTAATTGTTTTGTATTTTCCACCGCCTTAGAAAACATTTTTTCCGGCGCGTCAATTACTAATTGTTGCCCCTTAGAACGAAAATAGAATTCGCCGCCAATCTTACAAAAGGCCGAAAAACTTCCGTCTAATTTCTCCTCAATTAGCACTTCATCATCAAAAATATCCCTTACTGCCTTATGTCCAACAGCGTAAATAGAAGGATAAGATGGAACGTGAAAACTCATTTTAATTCGCTACGTATAAAGTTTCGGGTAATTCGCCAGTTTTCAAACAAAATTTATGTTGTTTTCTATTAGCTACCCTTAAAGCGTCTCGTTTGTTTTTACCAAAAACGCGCCCAAAAGTATAGGTTCCATACATGGACGTGCCAAAAATAAGGTAGAGTTTTTTACCTTTGTTATGGGGTTGCATTTTAACTTTCAAAATGTCTAAAAATATCCACGGCTTCAAGTCTCGCGGCGTCCCAATCTTCTTGCTGCCTCTTTAACATTTGACGCCAATTTGTATCTATTCTTGTGTCTTGCGCTAAATTATAAGCAAAATTAGAAAGCGTCGCGCCAACTGAAATTAGGCGCATGAGTTTCTTTTGTTTTTGTTTGTTTAATGTGACTGGTTTGGTTTTCATTTTAGTTTTTCTTGTCCAATTACCTTAATTATTTCCTGTCTATATTTTTCGGCGGTGTCTTGTTTGATGTATTGAGTTAGGTCGTTAAAAACGGTTTTAATGTCAAAATCCGACATATTATAAAAGTTACTAAATTGAAACTCGTTCCATTCCCCATGATACTGAACTAAAACTTTATCCTTGTAGAAAGGCGGGTTTGATTCGGCAAAAAATCCTAATTTTCTAAGAACTACGAATTGAGGTTCTAAGTGTTCGGGGGAAATCTTAACCTTCATGTATTAAAACCTTAGTGTTCTTGCCTTTTTTGTTTTTGATTTCTCTAACTGTTTTAACTTTATCCCCCAACGCCTTGATTGTCAAATACAATTTGGGGTAACTTACATTCAATTGCGCGGCCAAATCTTTGATGGTGAATTCTTTATTTACCGGAACTTTGATTTCAACCTCTTTGTGTTCTCTGTATTCTAAAACTTCGCGCCATTTGCGTTTTGCGGACTCTAAAGTGGGCAAGCTAAATCCATTACGTCCAAAAGCATTGGCGGTAGGATAGTTCCAGCGTTTAGCAATGATAGCCTCGCCCAATTTATATTCTTCGGAGCGGGTAAAATGAACAAGTTCGTAGTCGAAAACCTTGTTGCCATTTCTAGGATTAGCCACAGAATAGACTTGCCAATTGGCATCTAATTTTTCTACAAAAGTATAAACATAGCCGCCTGAATTGAATTGCGGGCGAACTTTGATATAGCCTTCGGAATCTAGTTCTTGGTGTTTTTCTGTCATTTTGAAAGAATGGCAATTTTGTCTAATTTCATCTCTAACTTTATTTTTTCAGATTTTTGTTCTTGAACTTCGCGTTTCAATAGTTCAATTTCGGCTTTTAGTTCTTCTATTTCGGACTCATCTTCTCTAACAACTTCTAAAACGTCAAGAAGAAAAGCTAGCAACTTCTCCCTTTCGTCTTCGCTCGCCAATATCCAAGTAGTTGAAAATTTAAGATCGTTTTTCATTAGAAGGTTGGCATATTCTTGGTTTTCCATGTTGGTTTTAGCGTTAATCTAATTCTTCTACCCAATAATACTTTTTATTCAAAGAAAGTTTTGGGCGTTTTCCTTTATAAATAACAAAATACTTAATGCAATATCTATCCCACATATCGTCTTTTGTTAGTAAATTTAACTTAATAGTCTCTTTTGAAGTTAATTTGCAAGCTTTGTATCCTAATTGTTCAAAAACACCGAGATTAGGAGAGTCAAAGGCGTCGCAAGAACAAATGATAGGCGTTTCTGTTTTCATGATTGGTTGGCAATAGTGTGTAAATTCAACACCGCTTTTCATAGTGTATGCACCCATGAAACAAACGGGTTTATTTTGTTTGTTTAGTTTTTGCCAAGTGAACCCAATAGTTTTGTAAGTAAAACCCCATTTATTGATTACTTTGAAACATTTTTCCAGATGATAGTCGGTCGTCCAAATAAATAGGATACAGTTTTCGTCTGAAATGTTATTTATTGGCAAATTGGCTATTTCATCGGACCCCATAACCGGATAGGGCGGGCGGCGCATTCCTTTTACCGTCGTGCAATCTGGTTTGGCTGATGAGTCGTTGTAATAACTCCAAGGTGGGTCTGCATAAATTATTTGATACTTTTTCACGCTGTAAATCCCCATTTTTTCAATTCTGCCGCTAATTCATCTGAAACTTTCCATTCGCGGGATATGTTGGTTAATAACTCTTGGATTTTGGCGTCAGACTGTTTTAGATTGTTATTATAATCCGCCGAAGAAAAACTTTGTTCTTGCAACCTGTCTTTTTTGTTTAATTCTTCCTCTAATTTGTCGCCCCAAAACAATAATTCTTTTGAACAGATGTCAATTTTATCTACTAATTCAGTAAAATACTCCTCTGGTGTTTGTTTTGGTTTTTCTGGCATATTATATTCTGTCGCAAACATAGTCTTCACAATATGCTTGGGGCTTTAAGTATTGTAAAGAACTATTATCATGCCGCGCCGCCCTGAATGCTTTAGCTCGCGGCCATTCTCCCTTTCGTCGTCCGTAGGCTTCCCAATAGCTGCGAACAGCAATATATTGAGCTTTGGATTGAGTCGGCGCAAATACAATACATCTCATGTCGTTCAGGTCAACCTCCCAAGCTAGATTTTTAACTTCTTTTGAATTATTGTTCATCGGGAAATTTAATGTGTTTGTCTTTTGTATTGGTTATAGCCATTAAATCCACTAAAACCACCGCATCTACTTCGGGATGGTCTGCGAATCCAACTCCACCCAAAGCAAGGTAATCATTTTGTCCGGTTTCTGGATTTAGATAATAAACCAAAACTTCGGTTTTACTAAAGTCCTGTTGTTGGACAAATTTACCTAGACTATTATACAATTCTAAAACAGTCACAGTTAAAAACGATTTTTAATACTTAGTTTGATTTCCAGACAATTAACAGAATCTACCTCCCACTCGTGAAAACCCTCCTCGTATTCCTCTTTTGTAGATTTTCGCCCTTGGCAAACGTAAGCCGCCGCATCTCGCCCCTCCCAATTCCAAATATGCCAAACGGCAGATTCAATGGTTTTGTGCGGGCCGCTCCAATTATCTTCCGCACCTTGATAATGATTGGAAAACCATTTGTGTTTGGGTTGTAATTTGAGAATAGGACTCATGCTAATAACAAAACCATCCGTTACATTTTGTGCATTTTACTCCGCCACCCGGAGCGCAAACTATATCATGCTTACATTCGGAATTAGCATTGAATAATTCTGTTGTATATACCGCCTCTTTATTTTTGCCAGTCCAATCAATTGAATCCCAATTCTCAGAAAACCTCTTGTAATTAACTGGACGCGGGGCGTCGCCTTTGCCATTTTTATTCATAAATTATGTCCACAGACTTTTCCTAATCTCCACTGTCATTTGTAGGTATTTAGTATGTTCTTTATCCAATTGGTCTTCTAACTCAAACAACTGAGTATTTTTACTCATTCTTTCGGGGGATTGGTTGTTGATTATATCTAGGATGTCGTCTAGGTCGCCGGACTTACTAAAACCATACAGTTCATCTTCCAGCTTGGCAATCTCTAATTGTTTGCGCGGGCGGATTTCGGTGAAGAAATTGTGGATTTCTTTGATTTTAGCGTTTGGTTTGAATTCGCCTTCCCAATTAACATAACCGTCAAGATATTCGTTTTGATAAAAGTCTAAAAATAGAACCTCTAAAGCCCTTTCCACCTTAAAATCCAAATCTTGATATTGCCCTACGTTACCCAAATCCAAGATATGAGTCCGACGCCAGAAACGATTGATTAGATAGTATTTTACATCCTTGACTCGCCGCCAAAGGTATTTGATTTCATCCCATACAAATTCGCGCCAAAAGTATTGAAACCAAAACTTAGATTTGATATATTTGCACCAAACCTTCCATTGTCCCGAACGTAAAGACGGCGGGGTTTTGTAAAAAACACTCCAATAGGAACGTCGGTTGAAAGGAATAAGTAAATAATCTTCAATGGCGCGAGATTCTTTGAATTTTTGTTCGGGGGTCATAATTATTCTTTCCACTTCCCAACTGTCCGCAAGAAAGCTTCGGCACGTTGAGCAGCGGTGGCGTTACACATACGCCAGTCATCGCGATACATGGAGTCTGGATTACAAACCTCGTAAAGTGCGTCCAAGTAAGCGTCTTGCTGGTCTTCCGTTAACACCTTCTCCGCCTCGTGTATAGCGTTCAGGTCGGTAATATAATCTGGTATTTGCTTAAAATACAAAGCCTGCCAAACATTTGAATAACTTTCGTTGTAACTATTAGGATAGAATATCTCTTCTCCGTCAGGCTTAACAACATGAGGTTTATTGAAACCTACTTCAAATTTAATTTTCCACCCACACGCTTCTGCAATTGCTATTCGTTGCGCCTCTGGTTTCATGGTTTTGAATTTCCTAATTTGTATGCTAATCTGAAATAATCTTCTTTAGTGAGTGGCGGACGTTTCCCAACGGCGCATTGAATTAGCTCGTTTTCCACTTCGGCGCGTCTATTCAGAGATTGTGCGTAATTCCAAAGAAAATTTAACTTCCAATATAAACGGCGTAAGGCTTTCATCTTTAAATCTTAATATGCGTCCCAATTATCGGTAAAAACGTCATAAAATACAATAAAAACCACAAACCACATAAACAAATCTGTCCACATGGGCTTAATTATAGTAAGAACAACAGCTAAAGACAAAAGAACGCCTAGTCCGACGCCTTGTAGTTTATGTTTGGTTTTAGTTTTCATTCGTATCCCTCAACAATACATCAATCTCTTTGAAGGCGTCAAGTAAAAGTTTTTCATCAAAAATTATGTTACGGGCAATGTAAATTTTGTGGCAAGCCGCCGCGAATTTATCTAGTTGTTCAATGCGGGCGTTTAGTCTGGTATTAGTGTGGAAATATTCGCGAGATTGGTTTCTTAGTTCGTAAATGCGCTGGGGAATATCCACTTCGGAATAATCGGTTTCACCCAAAACCGAAAGAATGGCAGAGCGTTCTTCTTGCCATTTTCGCTCATTTGATTCTGGTAAAACATATTCCGTATCAGAATAGCTCATTTGTCCGGGTTGGTTATACAGTGCAATTTTGGCTATTTTTTCACAAACACAAATAGTCCAACCGCAATCTTTACAATAGCCACTCATATTTATTTTAATTCCAACCCAAGATAACCTTCAAACAAACATAACCCACTACAATAAATACGAACATCCCCACTCCCATAAACCAAGGCAGACACCAAACAACAAAACCCTCAAGTTTTTGCTCCCAATTTTTCACTTGTTATAGATTGTAACTGACGCCACCAAAATTAAAACAAAAGAAATAACAAACAACCCAATAAACCAAGGTAAAAGTTGCCACGCCAATCTTTCGGATTTGGAAATTTTATTTAGTTTCATTTTTATCAGTCTGGGCCGCATTCTTCTAAAAGTCCATCTTGATATTTTTCTTCTTTTTCCACTTCAATCTCTTGTTGTTTTGCGGCTAAAACTAATATATTCCTCAAATGCAAATTTGTCAAAGGAATTACGCCATTCTTTTGAATAGATGTATTTAGTATTGAAATTAGGGTTTTAGCGTTTAGGGTCATGCTAATTTAGTGATATATTTGTCCAAGATTGCCGTATATTTCTTATTTTCTTTATTGGTGGGCTTATGGTGTTTCGCGCCCATTAAAATCTGCGCTGCATAGAATGGTTCGGTGTCATAAATTTTATTAAACTTCTCGCCGGTTTGTTTTTGTCCCAAGCTTACATAATAATTGACTTTATTGCTAGCCTCGGTTGGCGAAAGCGCGTAAAATTCAACCAAACAGTCCTCTACGATTTGCCAGTATTGGGTTTGCATAGTTGGTAAAAATTAAAGCATCCGCCGATATGACAACGTAAAACACAAAACTCTAACCCACCAGATTGTCGTCGCCTCTCTTTTGGCTAGTTCGCTCATAGTTTTAGAACGATTTACATAATCAAACCAAGTCCCACCAAAAATAGAAAAAGGATGAAAACTTAATTCCAAACAAAAGGCGGAGAGAGGATAGGGGATTTTCATATTATTCTTTAATTTCTTTCAAATCACTAAGTTTTTGATAGATTTTTAAGTTTTGAATGGCTACCGTGTCACTAAATACGCAATCTTTCTTTTTATTTCCTCTAACCACAATAATGTCGCCCTCTTGGAACTTGCGGCCATTTAGGTTGTAGGTTTCGTCAATTTTGTCGTTGAATAACATTACTGTGAGACTACCCGTTTCATCAGAAGTTGTCAACTTCAAACATTTGGTCTTTTTGGCGTTGCGGGCGACAAATTCTTTAATTTCGGTAACTTCGGCGGCAAATCTTACCTCGCGTTCCTGTAGGTCTTCGTTCTCGTTTATCTCGCGGATATTATAGATGTCGCCGCCAATCTCCTCTACTTTTGCTTGGAATATACCCTTTAGACTTTGCGAATAACTAAACCCAAGCAGGGACTTTTCAAACCAATAATTAGCTAGTTCTTCGTTCTTACTGTTTTGGAGGTAAATTTGTTTGTAGGGTTCGTAGTGTTTTTTGATTGTTCCCATTCTTGAGTCTTTAATAATGGGTTTGCTTTTTTCATCCTTAATGGTGGTATTTAATTCTTTTATCAAATTGAGCAAATCAAACTTTCGGGATTCCCCTAGCTCCAAACAGTATTGTTTTTCTTTGATGGTTAATAAATTCCAAGTTTGGGCTTCAAGAACGGTTTTCGAGCGAGTTTGGGTTAGCATATCGTCCAAACAGCCCGATTGAATTAGGCAGGAGAGATGGCCGATGGAAAGGCCGCATTTTTTGGCGTTGTTAAATAAGTCAAATTTGTTGTTGTGAATGTGCTTAAAGCCAGTTAGTCTTTCGGCGATTTTTTCACTAATGCCTTTTACGGAGGAAAGACCGAAGCGGATATTATCTGATTCAATACTAAAATTAAGCTCAGACTTAATAAGATGCGGCGGCAATAATTTAAGATTGAAATAAGGCAACTCGGCAATAATTTCTCCAATTTTTTCGGTGAAATCAGCTTTATTCCTAATCTCAGAAAGACATGAAAGATAAAACTCTAATGGATGCTTATATTTGAGATAAACAGTCAATGCGGTAAGATAGCTGGTCATCAAAGAATGTGAAAAATTAAATTGATAATTTGCAGATTCTTCCGCCAATTTAATCAAAACATCTCCAGCCTCTTTTGGGATATTATTTTCCTTTAATTTATTTTCAATTTTAACAACCCAACCTTTAATTTCATCTAATTTCTTCTTGGCGAATACTCTGCGGAATTGTTCGGCAGATTCGTCGTCAAAACCGATAGCCTTTACCATCATTAAAGTCTGTTCTTGATATAAAGGTTGATATCTTGTCCAATTCAGTGCCTTTTCAAAAATAGGATGGGGGCATTGGGCGTTATTTTCTACGTATGGCTTTTCATAAGCCAAAGCCGAAGGTCGCGCAATTGCATTTACGTGGCTGAGTTCCATTACATTTTTAGGCTTCAAATTCATACAAACGCGATACGCGCAATCTGCTGAAATTTGATATAACCCATAGGATAATAAATCATTATTTTGGAACTGATTATAAATAATCGGGTCATCCTCTAATCTAATATCATTTACCACTTCTTTAATTTGAGAGAATACTTTTTTAAGAATTGAGTTCGTCTCAAGTCCCAAGAGGTCAAGCTTGAGGGATTGTGCATAGTCCATCGTATAGCTGGAAATTGGCTCTTTTTCTGAGTCTAAAGAAATTGGGGTATGATTTTCTAATTCATCATAGGAAATCAAATAACCGCTCGCGTGAGAACTTTGGTGTCTAATGAGATTTTGTAATTTACAGGCAATTAAATAGGTTTCATTATGTTTGTCCGACCACTCTTTGAATTCCTCGTTTTCTTTATAGGCGTCTTTAATGTCTTGAACTACCCCGAAACGGCGTTCAATTAAGTCGGAAACCATTTTAGCTTCGTCTTCTGACGCGCCCTCATAACATTTATAAACATCCTTAATTAGAGCTTTGCCCGTTAAAGTAGAAACATTGGAAACCTTGCATACTCTATTTGGGTAAGTTTGTTTCAGCCAATTAATAATTTCATCTCTAGCATTTCCCAAGTTAATATCTACATCTGGAGCCAATTCATTAGAAATCCAAATGTTGCCATCAATTTCCTTGGATTTGGCGCGGGCTTTGGATACGAACCGAGTAAAGAATAAATTGTATTTAATTGGGTCACAACCACTTATATCTAATAGCCATGAAACTAACGACGAACCGACGCTTCCTCGTCCGAAATCTAGAAATACACCCAACTCTTTTGCTTTATTTATGACCTTCCATACTAAAAGAATATAATCTGTGAAATGCAACTCTTTGAATACATTAAGCTCATATTCATAGCGTTCTTTGTATTTTTGGTATTCTTCTTTATTTATTTGTCCGTTTAGGATTTTGGCATCCAATCCAATAAAAGACAATTTCTCTAACATTTCATAATTAGAGCAATTTTCGGACAATCCAACTGCTAATTTGTCGTTATTAGTGATTGGTGGCGGGGGGAGTCTTGTCCACCCCAATCTAGGAAGGTTATATTTTTCTATTCTATCGGTAAATCCCATGTTTTGGTTTGGTTATTTTTCCAACTCAACCATATCACCAGAAGGCTCTTTTGGCAAAAGATTGGGGTTTCCGTATATATTGCCAATCACCATATCAAAATTAGTGTCGTCAATCGGCCAATCTTGGTTTTCATAAGGGTCACTTAAAACAAACCCACATTTATCTTCGTTCCATTCTACAACATAAATACCATGAAAAGTGCGGCCATCTTCCCAGCCTTGGTATTCAGACCATGATAAAATATCGCCTTCATAAATTTCTTTTCCGTCTTTATCTGATAAACCAGTAAATTGCATCCATTCAACATCCTGTAATTCTCCATTTTCATACCAATTTCCGCGCCAGTCTAAGTTAGCTTCTAAATACAACTTATCATCATTTCTTTGTCTTCTCTTTGGTATGAATCCAACTAAACTACCCTCTTTGTCAATAACAAGATTACCAGAGGAAAGAGTTAAAGGCGCATAAAGCATTTTCTTCAATGTTTTATGCCAAGCACGGAATTTAATGGGGCGATTCATAGTTCAATACAAATGCTAACATCCGAAACCACATTAATAGAATGCTCGCCAACTAAATTGATTTGATTCGACAAAATTCTAATATCCTTAATTTCCAAACCAGTTTCTCTGGAAAATTTAGAACACTCAAATAAAATCTTTGATTCTAGCGCGAGTTTTTGTTTTTTGACTTCGGTTATTGTCATAAATTATTCTACAAAATCTTCCAATCTAACATACCCACATTTGTCAAGAACCTCAAATGCGACCTTAATATATTCTTCGCGACTTAATTTCTCCCCGACTCCAAACTCATACGTGCTTTCCATGCATTCGTGAAATCCGGGCGGAATGTATTGTTGGAATTTTTCATACCCCAATCCAGAATTATAATAAAAATCTAGAAATTCACCCTTTTTACCCAAAACGCCAAGCATTATATATGGCATTCCCTCTTTATAGCCGTCATCAGTTAATTGCGCCGCTAATTTTAGTTTGTTTTTCTTGGCTAAATTCTTAATTTTAGCATATTCGGCGGCGGAGTTAGTTTCCTCGAAGTTTAACAATTCTGGATTTCCCTCCAAAACTTCCACTACCAACCCAACACATTCTTCCGGTGAGAAAACCGATTTATCCTCGCACGCCTCGGCAATTTCGTTGACTTTTTTAAGATAAAGTTTAAGGAGTTTTTTGCGATTGATTTTCATATTTTTGCTTTGGCTCCACCCAAAGATAAGGCTGGAACGAAGATTTGTCCAATTCTCTATTTTGTATAAGTGCTTTTATCTCCTCGATTGACATTTTCCTTAGAATCCAAAGGCTGGGAAGTAAATAATACTTTATGTCAACATCCTCGTTTGCAAAATGATGTTTTACGTTGAAAATATCCCTAACCTCAAAACGCCGTTCGGTTACTTGTTTGTAGTCAAGGCAAATCATTTTTTGCTGTTTTCTAGCCCACAAACAAGCGTTTCCGCGCAATCACAATCAAATTGAGATTCTATGACCAATTGAATTGCTGTGTCTATTGCTTGATTATATTGTTTATTTTGAACCTTCTCGTTTAATGCGTCTACCATAAATTTGACCCAATTTTTATCAGGAGAACAACCATCCGGGCCAAAACTTGCGGTAAATAGATTATAAGGATGAACTTCGTTGCACATTTTTAACAACTCAAAAGAGCCGTCGGCAGGAGCATCTAATTCAAGACGATTAAGCTCAGATTGCGAATTAAACCAGTGTCTCTTAAACAAAGTAAATTCATTTGGTTTGCCGCCGCGATTGAATTCTACGTAATATAGAGGTTCAAAAGAGTTTTGCTTGAAATTAGGATAGTATTCGCTCATTTTCTATAATTCCTTATTATTACATCCAACCCGATGACAAGTTAGTTTGTGAGTTATTTGATTTACCCAAACTTGGGTATTAGACTCGCAAAGAGGACAATTCGGCGCAACTTCAGATTCAATATAAAAACTAGGCTCAAATTCCGTGACTACCTTAAATACTTTAACAACACCGTCGCCGCGTTCTACTTTGATGATTTGAGATTCAGGATTGTCGCCGGAACGATTAAAAAACTCGTCTGCCGCTTCTTTCGCCGCCCATTCTAAAGAACCAGTTAAAACAACCAATTCGTCGCCTTCATCGGTTGAACAAAAACATTCGTCGGTTTTCAAATCAGCGGGTTTGCCTTGTGTTTTGGCTTTATGTTTCATATTAAATTCCAAAATGAAGGTTAAATTCAGTTAATTTCTTATTAAATTCGCTTTCCCATAATTTTGAAATGGGGTGTCTTTTGTAGAACTCCAACCTGTCAACGAAGGTTTTTTCACCAGATTTATTCTGTAATTGTCTTTTAATTCTTAAAATTGCCAATACAGTTAATCTATCTAATTCTTTTCGAGATAAAACGTCCGAAATTGGATACGTCCAACCCCAACCCTTGGAATCCCACTCGAAAGTTTCCATGACCAAAGAGTTAAGTGTTATTTCTTTTTGTTTTTGAGCGTCAATTAAGGGTTTAATCCCCTCTAGTTGTTCTTCTGACAACCCTTTTGCGCCGGATGTTTGATATTGTAAAAATGCTTCTTTGTATAATTCTGGATTATAGTTGGTAATTTTGCGGGATTCATTATCAAAAATAGGCTCAGTAATAAAAAGCTTAAAATGCCTCCAAAGTCTATTTTGGCGAATTTGTTTTTTAGAAAACATCTCGGTCTGATTAAACCAACTTATTGCTAGACAAAATAACCCTAACTGGCTCTTTGGTTTTGACATTCAACCCAAGCCCGGCGTCAACCTGTTTGACAAACTTGCGTTTTAGCGCGGCAAAAGCGTCCGTAATACTGGTAATGGGGTTCTTCTTACCACGCTTGGATTCATTTTGTGCCCGGCAAGCCTCTGAAAGTTTGGCTAAAATCGCGCCATTGTCCTGCCCATCTTTATAGGCGACAACGTAGCCAGTAGAAACTTTGTCTTTTAGCTCGCCGGTTTCATCCATTAGAACGATGGCAAACTGATTGCGCGCCTTGGGCAATTTGGATTCTTCCTTCTCTTCTTTCTTTTCTTCGGCCAACTTTTCTAACTCTTTAGCCACGGCGTCAACCATGTCGGTGTTTTTGACTTGTTTGGCGAGGATTTCAATGATTTCGTCTAGGGAATATTTCATGGTTTTGTTTGTTGTTTGTTATTTAATCGTTGTATGTTTCTTTTGTTGCTTTAATTAATTCTACTGGTTTTTTACCAATCCAGAATACGGCTTCATAAAACCCGTCGCAGCCGCACTCTTCGTATTGGACTTTAACGCCTAATTCCTTGAGATATTCTTCCATTATCCCAAATTCATGATAATCATCAACTTTGAGGCTCCAGTTTTGAGGGACTTCGATTTTTATTTTTGGAGCTTTGTATTTGCTAAGGTTGAATTTTGTTTTCATATTGTTTAATTATAACTATGTTCAACTACGTTCAACTATGTTTGGTTACTTTACTGAAAAATTGTGGGGATGTCAAGCGTAAGCGGCGGCGCGTTTGTTAATTAACTCTTGACAGTATTTATCTCCTTCTCTGGCTAGTCCTGCTATGGTTTGGCAACGGGGACAAAATCTTGATCCAATACCCATATTAAAATTTCCACTCCATTTTGGGTCGCTTATTTTAATACGGTATTTAATTTGTAAATTACAACCAACACAAATTTTAGTTTCGATTCTATACATAGTTAGTAGATTTCTATTTTTTTTGTCAATTCAATAAAAACTCTCATGGTCGCCGAAATGTCTACCGATGCCGCGTGCGCGCCAATTAGTTCTTCCCCAAATAACTCTTTATACATAACCCCCAAGGATGTTTTTACGCCCTTTTTTCTAATCTCTCCTAGACTAATTTGCCAAGCCAAAAAATCATCGGTTTCAGGGTTGAACTTTTTACCTAATTTATAGGCCATAGAGAGGCATTTCGTATCATAACAGCGTTTTAGGTAGGAATAATCAGGTTTATACCCCAACATCTTACGCATCGAATTATGAATCATACAATCAAAACCCATGCCATTTTGAAAGACAACATAGTAATCGGGATTGTAGATGTAAGAATCAAACAAGTCAATGGCTTTTTTGGGGTCTATGCCCTTGTCGCGAATGGTTTGGTAATTAAAACCTGTAATTTTGGCGGCTTCGGGTGAAACTTTTAATCCGGGCCAATCTAGGTATAAAACGTGTTTTTCTACTTCTTTGGTGCCATGATAGATAATGAAGCCTAATTCCCAAGCGCGGCACGTTAAATTTAAGCTTTCCGACTCGCAATCGTAAACTATGAACTTCTTATTTTCTAGATTAAATCTTAAAAGATTTGCTCCTACAGACATATTATGATTTTATTTTCAGCAGTTTTAATTGACTCTAATTTCTATTAAAAGAATAATTTTCCAAATTAAACCTTAGTGATTATTTTCCCAAAAAACTCCGATTTTAGTTTGGCTAAAGCAGGTTTATTTTTGGGACTTCTTGGTTCACGGACTTGACTTCGTTCCTTGTCTTGCGACAATTCACATACCAACGCCTCCCCAAGTTTTTGTTTTGTTGCTCTCGCGAGCGCGTCCGAAGGTAATCCCTCTCCAGACGTATCCTTGCTGGCTTTCGCCAACTTAGAAAGTAGTTTGTTAGTGGAGCGGGCTTTTTCGTAAGCTTTCCGATGAGCGTTATTGATTAACGGCTCTTCGGCTAGTAAATTTAGCCCCTGTTTCAAGATATTGGTAGCGGCGTTTATGTCCCTATCTAACGTAACCCCACACTTGGGACACTGCCACTTTCTATCTTTTAGCCGGAGATTCTGATTGACAAAGCCGCAACTACAAAGTTTGGACGACGGGAAAAATCTTCCGACCTTCACTAGCGTTTTCCGTTGCCAGCCAGCCTTGTATTCTAGCTGTCTCAAAAACTCACTCCACGATACCTCGCCTATAGACCGGGCGAGCCGTCGGTTTTTCTGCATTCCTACAACATTCGGGTCTTCCACCGCAATGACTTGGTTTTCATCAACGATGCGGCGAGACAGTTTGTGGGAGAAATCTTGTTTGCGGTTGGTGATGCGCTCGTATTGGCGAGCCAATTTAATCCGGGCTTTATTACGGTTACTGGAACCTTTAACTTTACGGGATAGTCGCCGGTGTAGAAATTTGAGCTTTTTACGCTGCTTCCAAGCGATTTTCGGGTTGGTAATTTTCTCACCAGTCGAAAGTGTTGCAAAATCAGTCAAACCAACGTCAATGCCCACGTTGTTTTGGCTCGGTTTCCCAACTACAACATCCTCTTCCACACACAAACTGGCAAAATATTTGCCGGATGGAGTTTTAGACACGGTAACGAACAAAACTTCGGCATTTGGGCCAAATTGCCGATGACAAACGATTTTGACCGCCTTTTTCAGCTTCGGTAGCCATAATCTATTGCCAGCAATATCCAACTTAAAGTGTTGCGGAACTTTGAACGATTGATTGTTCCCGCGAGTTTTGAATTTGGGAAACGCCGTAACTTTACGAAAGAACGACAAATAAGCCCCGTCCAACTGTTTAAGCTCGGCTTGCAATGATTGGGCGTTGACTTCCGCCAACCATGCGGTTTCTTCTTTCTGTTTTAGCTGAGTCAAACTACGGGCATTGTCATGGTAGTTCAGTGAACGCTTCCCGTCCTTGACGTTCTGATTGGCTAAGTAGAACTCTTTCCGTTCGTTTAGAAAGTAATTCCAGACAAAACGGTTGCAGCCGAACATTTTAGCGAAAAACGTGCGTTGTTCAGCATTGGGATAAATGCGGAATCTGTAGCCTTTGTAGACTCTATGAGCATCACCTGTTTTTGTTGATTTTTTCGGTTTTACCATCGTATTATCAGTTCACGCAATCTTTTACTATTTAAACTTATTTTTCAATATACTTTCGGATTACTAAACTCCAACACGTCTTCCCATTCCAGCGAAAGCATCACTCCGGTTTTCTTACCTAAATAACCAACCAAAACCTTGCGCCAAGTCCAAAGTCCGCCTAAAATACTATCTGGCGCGGATTGTCTGTCGGGAACTGCGTTGTAAATAGCCTCATAATCATCCTCCGGGATTAGGGGAAATTCTCCATTTTCGGGCAACTTAACTATTTTGTCGTTTAATGTCATAAATTACAGTTTGCGAATCTTATCCAAAACCTCCAACCTATGAATTATTCCTTCTATTTGCCCCGAATCTCCGTAGTTGCCGACTCCTAATTGGTGTTGTTTAAGTAACTTTAGTATCTCTTTTTTGCAAGCACACCAAGCGCGTTCGGAGTGATGAACCCAATCTTTGATGTTTTCATCACTATATTCTGAAATGAACCATTTTTTAAAAGATTTACTCATAATTCTTCGATTTTATCCACTACATCATAGCTAATTTCGCCATATCTAACATCTTCTCCTAAAGTCTTTAAAATCTCTTGTCGTGCGGCCTCAAAACCACTCCACCAGCTTTTCTCAAAATCCGGTTCAGATTCGCCGCAAGATTCAAGGAATTTATTGTATAATTTAACGCTGGTTTTCATACTTTTGAAACTCTACCCCGACCTTCTCACAATAACTTTCCCAGCAAAATTCATCGGAACAAAAGTAATCTTTATTTGGCCTATCGAACGAGCTTCTCAACGAGATTGCCTTTCTAACCGAGAAAGCCTTAAAATCTTCTCTAGCATAATAACAGACAGGATGAACTTCAGCAAGCTCAAAATTGGTAGATTGGGCATATTTGCGGACATTTTCTTCTAAAATTTCATCAAAAGGTAACTCCATTTTGGCGTAAGTCAAGATTGGCCGAGTATCACTAAAATCAGGCACGCAGCCGCCGTTTTGCAGTAAGTTTTTATGAATAAATGAATCATAAAATGGCAAAATCAACATCAAGTTATCTGTCCATTTTTCCTTCAAAATCCGCCAATCTAAACGTCCGGTATAATAAAAAGTCTCTTTGGTATGTGCAGCGGAATAGAGTTTAATCAAATCCTTATAACCGTCTGAATTACGCATTAGCACGGAGATTTTGGACTGAGTTTTAAGAGAATCGTCTGTTAAATCCTTGGCGTCGGCGCAAATTTGGAAGTTGATTCCATAGTTTAATTTGGTTATGTCGGCCAAGTTTTTGTATGCTTCAATAAACAGCGTGAAACAATCATCCAAAATAGTAACTTCGGGGAGTTTATATTTTTTAGCCAACGCAACGATAGAAACAGTAGAATCGCCACTAATATCGTCTTCTTTATCCAAGGTTAATAAGGACTTACCTAAAGAAGCGTGTGTTTGGAAAATTGGCTGTATATTATTTTGCATTTAGCTCTTTTAGAGAAACTTCCTTCAAAATCGCGCCGCAATCTAAACATTTAACTCGTTTGAGATTCTTAAAATAAAGGTAAAACTTCAGTTTATCTTTGTGGTGACAAATTTTCACTTCTTTTTCTTTCTATTTGCCTTATAGTTTTTCTCTAAATCCACATTAAAGGCTTTATTCAAATTAAATATCACTTCGGCTATTGCCCCGAAAGTTTCGCCGGAATTTAATGAATCGAAAATATCACATCTTACGTCGCCAGATGAATCAGGTTGCGCGGTTATCAATAAATAATCCAAACCTTGTTCTTTTAAGGCGTCGCATAGGTCGCGGGCGAAATCTAATGTCATATTTATTAAATACCGTCGCCAAACTTACCAATTTTTGATTGCGTTATTTTGTTTTTAATAAAATCTTTAATGTAAGCCGGAAAATATTTGATTTCCCATGCTCTTTCACAGTCTTTATCGCAAAACAACCCACGATTAAAGTCTTTATTTGGCTCTCCGACTCCAATCCCGCAAAAAGGACAGACCGGATAAGTTTCCACTCCACGCATCTTTTGTTTCCAGTCTTTAGTTTCTTTATATGAATAAGTTCGCCTCATGGATGAATTCTCTTCCAACCATAAAGACTTGTCAAAGACTTTCTTTTTTGCTCTTTGAATTTCTTCGATTATCATGATATTAAAAGTGGTTCCAGTAAACTTCCTCTACCATATCCAAAAACTCCTGTTCTGTCAATCTACATTTTGCAAAATTGCATCGTTTGCAACAAGGAACGCTGTTTTTGAGGGTATAACCAATGTTGTTGTTTAGGCGGTCTATGCCATTGTAAGTATAGAAACTATTCCTATCTTTACGTTTGAATACGGCTTTGGGCGAACGGTTGCAATAATAGCAGTTTTTTTGCGTAATACGAAAGAACTGAGGCTTGGTTAGATTAAAGTCAATGTCGCGACGAATGGAATCACGTTTGTATTTGTTATAAAGTTGGTTTTTGGCATTGTTTCCATGTTCGGTTTTAGGCATAAATTAAGATAAAACCACAGAATTTATTCTTTCTTGAGCAATATCGCAATACTCTTGAGAAATTTCAAAACCAATGTAGTTTCTATTATTTAATTTAGCCATCTTCGCAACCGTGCCACTTCCCATGAACGGGTCTAAAATCAAATCGCCGGGATTGCTCCAAGAAATTATGTGGTCAGCGGCAAGTTGTTCAGGAAATATCGCAGGATGCTTAAAGGCGATTTTGTCTTTGGTAGAATGTATGTTTCCGGTTGCATAATACCAAACATTGCCTCGAATCGAAAATGGATTTGTTGTTATATGATGTTTTGATTTTTGTAGATTTCCATTCTTAAATCTTTTTGATGTTTTTCGTGATTTTCCTAAACTAACATTTAACTTATCAATGATAGGATTAAAGGTCTTGGGGCGGTTCTTAAAAGCAATAAACATATATTCAAAAGAATTTGGATACTGAAGACTTGACTTATTCCAAACTCGCGGAGTTTTTTGATAAATCATTGTTTCAATTTTAAAACCCAAAGATTGAAAAAATAAAATTTGCTTTAGCGAGTTTAATGATTCATTATTTTCTCGCGTCGAGTCTGATATTACCCAAACAACCACACCGCCATCTTTGGTTACGCGATAAAGTTCTTTGGCTAAATTTTCGAAGTCCCAAGTAAAACCGTTGTAAACGCGAAGGGAATCATAAGGTGGACTTGTAATAGTTAAGTCTATAACTTTATCATCTAATTGTTTAATTAGATTGATATTGTTTCCAGCGTATATTTTGTTTATTTCCAACATAATTAAAACTCAAATCCTTCACTCTCTATATTAACCGTCTTTTTATTAAAAGCGGGGCAGCCTCCAAAATGTTGCTGTTTTATAGTTTGGTTGGGTTTAACTGGTAATAGTTCGGCTTCGGTATAGGCGGATTTAACTAATTTTTCGCCTTCATATAAAGAAAAGTAATCATAGGGAAATTTCATAGCGCATGACCAAAGCTTATTTAAGCCATCTTTTTTTAGTTCTCCCTTGAAACTGGCTCGCCCGCACATTATTTTGCCGCAAAACCCATCTTCTGGTTTGGGATAATCTTGATGCGCGGCCAAATTTGAAGTTGAGTGTTCTTCCCCGAATTCATCAATATAGCCTTGAATATAGGTCAAATAGTCTTCAATTCCGGCCAAGGTTTCATCCGTTACATTTTGAACTACTTGAATTGGGTCTTCGGGGAATTGCAGTAAAACAAACTCAACTCTACTTTTTTCTATTTTAATCTGGGGATAAAGTTTTTTCGCCGCAAGCAAATAAATGTAAGCCTGAATGTTTTTATCTAACTCTTTGTTTGTGAATTTATTCTTTTGACTCTTGTAGTCTCTAATTATGCAGTATTTATCCCCCTTTTCATCAGTATAAATGGCGTGAGCGTCAATATAGCCACGGGTATTATATTTGCCTGTTAATTCAAAATAGGTTTCTGGTTTTTTAACCTCGCCGCCGTCCATCCAAAAGTCGTAAGCCAAAGCCACTAAAATGAAAGAAATTAGCTTATCTAAGTTATCCAGACTACATTTTTGTGAAGTAAGTTTTCGTTTTAATAACTTAATTAGAGGCGCGGGCAATTTATCAGACTTGAGAATTTTACTTACATATTTGAAATACTTGGGTTTGTTGTTTAATAGCTCTAAAATATCGTGAGTTATGCCACCTAGAATTGCTCCATCATTGGTTTCGTCCGGCAGCTTTAATCGGTATTTTCCCTCATATAAAAAGCTGCAATTTTCAACCGTTTTTAGCTTACTTGCTGATAGCCAATTTATAGGTTTTGTTTGATTTTTAGACATTAAAACGGTTGGTTGTCTATGTTATCTGGTAATTCAGCGCAGGATTTTTCGTAGTCTAGCCATGCTTCATCCAAATCTTTCAAAGAACGAAATAAAGCGTCTCCAAATTCCCCCGTCCCAGAAAAATTAACCGAAACAAATTTCAGTCTTTTATCCTTGCGTCGCCAAGGCCACAACCAAATAACAGTGTCGCCTTTGTAAAAGAATTCAATGCCAAGGCTATCAACTGACACGAACAACCATTTTACAGGGGTATTAGCTAGTCGCCAATCTAACATTAGACGACGGTAGAGTTTAACTCGTAAGATGTGGTAATTTTTACTTATTAAATTCATGACCAAAACTTAACAATTTCTTCTTTGCTCATGTTTCCAAAGTCCTTATTTGCGGCAGGAGGCAACTTAATCTCAATTTGGTGTTTGTCAAAGTATCTCCAAAGTTTAGACTGAATTTTAATCGCGGCCTCATTCCCTACTAAATGGGCATCGTTATTGGTGGAAATGTAAATTTTAGTTGGGCGGACTTTCAAAAGATAGTTAATTATGGCAAAAGAGCAGTTTATGCCAAAAAGAACCAATACGTTTTTTATCCCGGCGTCATATAAGGCGAGACAATCTCCGATAGACTCAACTAGAATGACTTTTTTAGTGGTTTGAATTTCTTTACTAGCAAGTAATCCAGAATAAACGAAGTCAATCTTGGGTGATAAAATTTTCCATTTGTTTTGCTTGCTATTAGTAACATCCCGCCCAGCAAACCCAATAATTTCAGAACCGCTATTAAAGATTGGGAAAACAATCCTATCTTTTAGTTGGCCCTTGGTAGCCAAACCGCATTGAAAGGCTTTTAGGGTATCTAGGCTTATTCCTTTGTTCAGATAAAAGTCATAGATTGGCAATAGCTCCTGTAAAATCTCTTTGGAGTAAGTTTTGGGCATCTTTACCTTTGGTTCCTCCGCTTTGGGCTTTAGGTCGTCTAGATTGTAGTTTTTAGAGGCGAACCATTCTTTTAGTTTGGTGTCGTTACTGATTTTGAGAGTCAAACCGACCAATCTTTCAAGCGGGCCGCGCTCATTGGTTACAAAGTCAACGAAAACATTATCCTTTGGATAGACACAAAGCGAAGTCGGGTCGGTGCCATCTCTATAAACGGCACAAGATTGGTAATAGTTGCCATTTTTCCTAAATTGGTAGCCTAGTTGCTCTAGAACGCCAATCATATCGGTGGGGGGTTGTCCGCTAGGCTGCATTTTTACTTCAAAAGTTACGGGTTTTCAAAAATGTTGCCTATCACTTCTAACTCTGAATACTTGCTAATAAATTCAGAGAAAAGTTTTCCTATTTTATTGGTAAACGCCATCTTTTGTTCGTTCCAAGTTACTATCTCTATAAACTCAAGGCAATCTTGGGGGCAATTTATTGTGATTCTGATAATATCTCCCTCATAAATTTCACGGCCATTCTTATCTTTTAAGCCAGTGAATCGCTGAATAACAAAACTATCCTGATTAACAACCTTAATTGGATATTGCCCCGAAAGGTGGATTAGCTCACCATTGCAATGTAGCGCGTAAGCTAAATACCCATAAGCATCCGGCGATACAAAATATTTATGTTCTTTATTCCAAACTCTGAATTTTATTGTTCTATTGTTCATTTTAGCTGGTTTAATGCCAATTCAATCCGATAACACAAACTATATTTCAACTCTGGTATATCCTCACCTTCCGTCGGGACTTTCAAAGAGTCAAGAAAATAGGTTGAGTTGTCGTAATCATACTTTAGACCATTGTATTTGGCAAGTAGGTTTAGATATTTTTCCTCAAAATTCTCATATTGGGGCGGCTCAATCTTTAATTCAGATAATTCTTTAAGAACGGCGGCGTAGTCGAAATCGCTTTCAAAATTGTTTTCTTGATTGAATTTTTCGGTTTTACATTGTTCTTGAATTTGGACTTTAAGTCCTTCAATTAAAAACTGTTCCGCCGCTTCTAAGGTAGAAAACGAGCCGTTAATATCGTCGCCAATATAACCAGAGTGCCAAACATTATAAGTTAAATCGCCGCAACTATATTTTTGTTCAATACTATGGTTTACATCGTAGCTTTTGTGATGCCCGGCACAACATTTGCACCAAAGTTGGTTAAGTTTGCTGATTAGTGTTTGGTTGGTGGTCATGTTTTCAAGTAAATAAGTTTACCTTCTATTCCTGATTTTTCCAATACTTCGGTGTTATTTTTACCATAAGCAATTAAAACAGAAGGCGCGGTTGAACTTCCGGTGCCGCTAAAATCGCTTTTTATGAATTTAATTCTACGTTTAATAAAAAGAATAGAATCAGCCTTGTCCCAAACATAATCAAAGAAAGCGCGAGTTTCTGTCCTTGCATATATTAAAGCGATGCCGTTGTTATGCTCGGACAATTTTTTAAGAAAGTCTCCCCAACATGAATACGGGGGATTTAACCAAACTCGACCATCCCAAGGTAAAACCAATCCGTCTTCGCCGTTTTCTAAACTATAAAATTTATCAGCCAATTTCCAAGGAAGATTATTTGGAGAACAGGGGTCTGTGTCGAAATGCCCCAATTTATAAACCAACTCTGGTGGCGAACACCAAACGTCAGTGGTTTTTTCGTTGTTTTGATAGAATTTGCTCATTTTTTGTTAGAACGGAACAGAATCATCTTGGCCGCGCCACCAATCTTCTAGTTGCCATTTCCTTCGTAGGATAAACTGCTTCAAAGGATACGTCAAGCGATGTTTTGTTTGGAGGAACCAAAGGTGGAATTCTTCTCCTTTTAAGGGTTCAATGTTCCCATCTTTGCAGCGCAAACACTCATAAAAACCGTGGTCTAAGGCAATATTTAGATATTTGTGACCGAAGAAGTAACAGAGGGGTTTGGATAGTTTAGTTTTCATAAGATTTTCAACTTTAGGGTTCCCAAGACGAAAAAGAATGTGTAAGTAATTTAGACTCGTAGAATATGCAAATCAAAGAATCAGATAAGTTAACCAAATTTGCCGTCCTGTCAAGCGTTAGTTTTTAAGGGTTTCAGCCCGACATAACTACGAGTCAACTTGGCGGGGCGGCTTTTAATTAAAAATTATGAACATGAATAAAGTCACGCTAATGGAAAAAGAAACGATTATTGAATTAAATAATCTAGGATTAAGTAAAAAAGAAATATCTCTGAGAATGAATAAAACCGTCTTTGAAATTAGAAGAATATTCAGCAAACTAAAAATTAAAGCACATAAAAAGCCTAGTTTTTGGACAAAAGAACTTGTTGAAAAATTAACATCGCTAAGAAAAGAAGGCCATACAGGCAAAGAAATAGCCGCGACACTTGGTTTAACTGAAGATAAAGTTTTTCACAAGTTATATTCTATTAAGTCTAATAAGGAGAACGCGGGCAGAGACAATAAAGACTGGACAAGAGAAGAAGAATCTCTAGTTGTATTAAGACTTTCTGAAGGGAAAACTATTGGTGAAATTGCCGAAGAATGTCAAAGAACACCAATTGCTATTCTATGGAAATGTGGAAAACTAAAAGTTCGGAAACTTTACCCACAAATCAATATTGGAATAAATGAATACAGAAACAGAAAAGTCAAACCAGATGGTTATCTTCGCACAAAGATACATTCAGCCAAACGTAATTCTATTGATAAGGGGTTAGCTTTTGACTTAGACTTCGATTTCATAAAAGAATTACTAGCAAAGCAACAAGGAAAATGCTTCTTTTCTGGAATAGAATTGCAATTCAAACCTCATGATATTTATAGTATGTCCATTGATAGAGTTGACTCTCTAAAAAGTTATACAAGAGATAATGTAGTGTTAACTTGTTGGGTAGTCAATATGATGAAACGAGACTTAACTAATGAAGTTTTTATAGAATTATGCAAAAAAATTACAGACAATCAAAGTAACGCAGCGTCATCTGAACCACTATCTTGTAACTGATATTGTTCTTTCATTTCTCTAACCATTTGATTTAAGTCGCCCCTATCCTCAAAATGGAATGAATTGGCTTCGATGTTAATAAAGTTCTTTTTATATTTGCCTTTAGAAATCATTACGGGTTTTAGTGCATCTTGATAATCTTCGCCAAGCCAGCGGTGTTTTAGGAAGATAAGTTTTTTATTGCCATATTTATTGTCTTCTTCGGCTAATTCTTCTAAAATCTTATCTCGACCTATAAATGCGTAACTGGCCTGTTGTATGACCCGATCCGAAATTGAAAAGGTTGATTCGTCGTCTAAAACTTGGTCGGCGCGTTTATTAGTAGTAATGCCAGAGCGATTTAATTGTAAGGAACTCCAAAATGGGCAGGGAACTTCGTTGGTAATAAAACTTTTAATATCTTGAATAAAGTGACCCATTTGTTTCCATTCGGGAGTATTAAAATCAGTAGTATCAAAGGGTTTCAAATAGTCGTAGTTACAGATAAAACGATTACCCCGGCCAACTTTATTATAATAGAAACGTCTAATTAAAGAGATAATCTCAATTGGCTTCTTGTTGGAAATGTCCTCATAATAGTATTTAAGTTTTTCGACTCGCGGCCATTGTTGGCGAATTAGATTAGTCCATTCTTGATTCTTGCGCCAACTACCATCTTCAATTGTATTTAATGGAACTTTTCCGCCACAAAGCATCGCCGCCGCTCTTAATTGAGTTTCAAATGAATTCATTTCTCCAAAGTCAAGGCTTAAAACTGGAATATTATATTTTTCCGATACCCAAGTTAGATAAAAACACGCGAGCGAACTTTTGCCGATTCCGCTTCTCATTGCCGCCACAACGATGTTACTATCGCGGAGCAAGGGGCCGTAGATTCTATTTACGGTTGGAAATGGGCCAAGTAGAAATTTAGATTTATCCGGTGGATTATCTCCTATATCTTCAATTACTTTTTTAAGATTATCTCCATAAATGTTATAAAATTCAGTTTTTTGTGTTCTATATAATGAAGATATTTTTTCATTTTGAAGTTTATCTACTTCGTTAATTACTTCTACTAAAGATTTATCCCCACTTCTAAGGACACATTGTTTTACTTTTTCGGCAGTTTCTACTAATTCGCGCTTGGCTCTAAGAGAAACTAACTCCTTAAACGACTCAATACAAGTCTCCAAAGGCAAATTACCAAAACTAATTGATTCAATATAATCAAAAACCGACGGTATTTCGTCGTCAAATCTTATATTCAAAGAAGTAACCGTATGGGCAATTATTACTTTGTCCAAAAGTTCGTTTTTAAGTAGTTTCTGCTTTATTACCTGATATAAAACTTGATGCAACTTAACCTTAAAGTCCGTCGCCTCAACAAAAGAATCAATTTCGGCAAAAACTTTACCACCATGACGGATTAGCCCGCCTATGCATTGTTGTTCTATTGGGAGAGAAATTAGAGAGTTTTCGGACATTTTGGTTAAAATTAAAGAAAATTAAATTGATTGACCAATTCTATTACAAGCAACGCGAAAATATTGTTCGTTGTTTTCAAAACCAATAAATCGTCTATTTAGATTTTTAGCGGCCAAAAGCGAAGTTCCCGAACCAACACAGTTGTCTAAAATTATATCATTCTCGTTGGAATAACTTTTAATAAGCCACTCCAATAGCTCCACTGGTTTTTGAGTCGGATGAACTTGGTCTTGTCGCCGCCATTTTTGAGCAAAATCTAGTATTGTAGAGGGGTGGCGAGTTCCAAGGTTTTCGGTTGTTACTTGTTTTAGACCGTATTTGTGATTATTGGTTTTAATGTTGACGCCGGTTCTTTTGTATGGTTTGCCCTCCAACATTTGCGGGTTATATTTAATTTTACCATCACCAAAAACCAAAATATGCTCATGTTTGGACATTGGTTTGTATTTAGCGTTTAGTGGAGAACCACACTTAGATTTCTTCCAAATTAAATCATATTTGAACCATTTTTCGTTAGATAACCCTAATTTATAAGAAAACAATCCAGTCCCAAACAATAAAATACCGCAACCGTCTTTGATTATTCTTAGATATTCGCCCCATAGTTTGTCAAAGGGGATAATTACATCCCATTTGTTGGCGGTTGTTCCAAATGGCAAGTCACAAACAATCAAATCAATGGACTTATCATCTATCAACTTCATTCCAGACAAGCAATCTTGGAAATATAGTTTGTTTAATTCCAACATAAGGATATGTTACCACCAGAAAACCAAAAAGACAAGTTGAACTACGCGCCAACCTAAGAGTTTAATACATTATGCACCGTTATCTGTTTATTTACCTCTTTAATAGCATCCGCCCAAGTTAAAACATGATGCTGGATTGCATATAAATGGGGGTTGGAGTCCGCTTGGCAATAAATCTGAGGAATCCCATCGGGAGAAAAATTAAACAAAATAAAACCTCCCGCCGAATGTTCGTTTATTTGCGCCAAAAGTTGGTCGGGGAATCTATATTGGGGAGTGGAGTCTTTTTTCTTGCGGGGCATATTAGTTGCTTTCGCCAGACTGAATTTCGGATTTCTTTTCTTCTTGTTTTTGCGGTGCGTTGGATGACTGGATGGGTCGACAATCCATTACGTTTGACGCCATCAATACTTCAATACCCACAAGCTTACCTTGGTGCCAATCAAAGTTCAAGTCTAATCCGTCAACGACAATATTTTGTGTTTTAGATACGCCCGGAAAGGTTTTGTGGTTAAATGGCGGCAAATATAGGTATGCCGAATCCGCCGTTTCGTCATACTCTAGGATAGCATTAAAGCGTTTGAGTTGGCACGATAATTTGGCGGGGTTGTTGTTGATTTTGTTAACGCTTGGCGTTTGGGGGTGTTTTTCGTTCATAATTATGTTATTTATTCATTAAAATCTAGGGCTTGGCTACCATTGTCAGCGGCTTCGTTCATCACCTTATCTAAAAATTTGTTTAGTGGGGTATCTCCGTTTTCCTCCTCGCGATTTATTTCGTTGGCAACATCTCGCGCCCATTCTTTATAATATTTTTCATTAACCTTACAGTCGTCTAGCGGTCCTCCGTTTTCGCTCGCCGAACACCATGCTAGAGTTTCAATACCAATTTCAATAATCAGTTTGTCATCTGTAACACGAACTGAAAGAGGAGCTTCTTTGCTATTCATATCTATTCCTTAACTTCAATCTCTAAAATCCTAAGCATATCATCTAATTCACGATTGCCATTGATAAAATCAGAGGCGTGACCGCAAAACAATTTCTCTTGCTCGCCGGTTATATCCGCCGCCGCTTTTTCTAGTTCTTCTAAAATTTCCCATTGTTTTTTAGCCACGGTGCGGAGGCCAATTAGGGTGTAATATTGGGATTTGGTTATGGTTTTCATGGATTATTTGTTAAAAGCAAGAGTTCTGGATTCTCAAATATATTACCTTTAATTTCCCAAGGGGAACCGGCTGATTCTAAATTAGCGGGCATTCCATCGTTGGGTTTAATTGCCTCTAATTCTGTATCAACCCATTTTGCTACAAAGCCGCCGCGCTCAAAAATAATTACTTTGTTTATCGAATTGCGTTTGGGGAAACCAATAATGTCGCCCTCATAAATATCACGGCCCGTATTATCTTTTAACCCCGTAGATTGCATTAAGACCCCATTCTCATCATCCACTACATAGTAATGATATTTTGCCTTGGGCGCGGGAATAACAATAATCGTGGCCGCGTATCCATCGTCGGCATAATGGATTTGGGAAACTAATGACATTTGATTTTGGCCTTTATCCCAAACACGGAATTTTATTGAGCGATTCATATTTGTTTAATTAGCGAAAACAACTAAAGTTCCACCCCAAACTTTTCTCTAAAAAATTCTCTGGAAAGAAGGGGGAGGTCGGATTCGTAAATTTCGATAAAAGTAAAGCCATTCTTTTCGGCCCATTCTTGTTTTTTTGTTTGTCTGATTATGCTGTTTTTATAATTAACTCGATTTTTATGAAAAAATGGATTGAAATTATCATGGTGAGATTCCGGTGAATATTCTAAAACAATTTTTTTGTTTACATTGACAATATCACACCTGAGTAAAGAAGACGGAACTCTCATTTCGGCCAAAACTATTTGATTTCCCCAAATAGGGCGCAAAAAATTTTGTAATTGTTGTTGTCCTTTAGACGGGGCTTTATCCCAATTGATTCTATATTTAATAATATTTATAGTTACTTGTTTTGTTCCTAAAAGACCAGTTACGCGCATACACAGTATGATTACACAGAATGTTTAAGTTGTCAACACAACTATTAAGAAAAGATTTCGTATTTTAGTGTAATAATTATTATGAATGTTAAATCGCTATCAAAAGAACAGATTGAGTTTATCCGAAAACTTCATATTGAAGAACTGAAATCTATCTACAAAATCTCTCAAATTTTAGATTGTTCCCCAACAACAATAAAAAAAATACTAATTAAAAATAAAATTCAAATAATTGATCGTTCTATTACTGGAGAAAAATGTTTTAAGCCAACGATAGAACAGGAAGCGTTTATAGTAGAAAATTATAATCAATTTCAAAACAAACAGCTTTTATCTAAAAAGTTTTCCGTAAGTCCGAAATCAATAGAAAAAATTCTAAAGAAAAACCATGTAGAAATAAGAAAAACAGGAAAATATATGGGGAAATATCTATCCGAACATGATGTAAAGAATATTTTATTTGAATATAAAAATGGGACATCTCAAATAATAATAATGAAAAAATATAAGATAAGTGCCAAAAAATTAGTTAAAATTCTAAAAAAGAATGTTGTTCCCATAAGAGAAAGGCAAAAACATAAATTAAATAAAGATTATTTCTTAAAAATAGATTCAAAATACAAGGCTTACTTTTTGGGACTTATAATGGCAGATGGTTGTGTTTATAAAAGTAGACCAACCGATACAGAAGTCGGAAAATTTGCAATTTCTTTACAAGAAAGAGATTATTATCTTTTGTCTAAACTGAAAGAAGAAATAGAAATAGATAAAGAATTAAAGTTCACAGAACGAGACGAAACAAGACAAAACACTTACACTCTTAGTTTCGCAGATGGTGTTTTTTGTAAAAATTTATACACATTGGGATGCACTGACAGAAAAAGTTTTACATTGCTTTTTCCTAAAATAGAAAAGCAATTTTTGTCTTCTTTTATTCTTGGATATTTTGATGGCGATGGCTCTATTTCCATTTGTAAAAAATTAAATAAAGGAAATATGAACTTTATTTCATCATTATTTTTCACAAAAGAGTTGCAAAATAAAATAAATGAAATTTGCAAAACGGGAGGGAATATCTCCGATAGAGAGTGTAAAAATAACAAACAAATATCAACACTCTCTTATTGTGGGAATCTTCAAATATTAAGAATTTTCAACTTTCTCTATCGGGAAAACGACTTTTTCTTAAAAAGAAAGTATAATAAATTTCTGGAGCTAATAAAAATTTCTCCCAAAAAATATTTGACTTTTTTAATTTCCTTAGACCCGTTCTGGAAGAAACTTGAAAAAGAAATTAAACCATAAGCATAGTCTTAAACTTCTCTGAAAGATATTTTGTTACCTCCGGTTTAGACTCTAAATACTCATAAACCCTCTTTTCACCCCTAAATTTCTCTGGAACATCAGCGTCTATCTTTTTTAATTCTTCGAGCAAGGAAGGTTCAAAATTAAGAGAACCCTTGTCTCCTTCTCTGGAAAGTAATGACCAAGCTAAAAGTTGATTATACAAAGCACGTTCAACCCAAACGCTATTCCCGCCAGTTCTACCGTATTTTACGGCGTATTCAAATTTAACATCATATTTTTCATTATCGGTCTTGCGAAGGAAACCAGATACACGATGCCCAATTTTATCGTTTTTCTTTGGGTCATATTTTAAGCTCTGGTCTTCTAAAATATAATCACTTTCATATCTACCAGAAAACTCTATAACAGTCGAAGCTTGGAATTGCACCCCCGAACCGCCACTTGAGCCACCCTGACGGCTCGGTTCCTTTGAATACGGGTCTATTTTTGGCGCGGCACTTTGTTGCGAAGTTGCAAGAAAAATATGTTGCCCCGCATTAAAACTAAGAGCTAATTTAGACCATAGCATTTTAGTCATATATTGCGGCCCGGCAGGACGGCGACTCTCTCCAAATTCCTTGTTATAATCTGCCTCAATTTGCATATAATCGAGGCAGTCGCAGAATATTAAAAATACTTCTCTATCTTCTGGTTTGTGCATTTCATTTGTTTTCACAAGCGTCCAAATAAAATTAGCAATTCTCTCATAAAGATTCATGGGGAGAACCAACGCAGTTTTGTTAACCCACTCGTCGGGATGGTCGACAAATTTAACACCGGAACGACCTTTTAGTTTTTCCGTTAATCTGGCTTCCGTTGGAATAATTAACGCTCTACATTTTGGTCTAGTTTCTAGGAAATTTTTAGTGATTAAAAGCCCTTCCGACGATTTTCCGCTGGATGGATTTCCTAATAATCTAATAAGCGACCCACTACTTACCCCCCCACCGAGTAAGTAATCAAGTTCAAATACTCCGGTAGAAACCTTATATGGTTCGGATGATAAGGTATAAATTTCATCCTTATTAGCCTTAAAAAATGACTGTGCCGCTAGTTTAACTGAATCTACTGTTTCTTCCGCTTTTTTCTCTTTAGCCATAATTTTATCTTGTAATATAATCTCTATTGTTTAATTTGTCAAACTCAAACTTTCGCCGCCAACCAATATAGTAAGCCTCTAATTTTGTTTCTAATTCGCCAAACCTTACCTTTAACCCAATCTACTAACCCATAATACCACTTGGAATTTCTTTCTTTGCGTTCTTCGACAAATTGTTTTAGCCACAAGTCAGACTCAGTGTTATCTCGTAACTCATTTTTAACCAAAACAATCTTGTCTAATTTTCCATAACTAAAGAAAGCATCAAATTCCAACCAACGACTAAAATGCTCGCGATTAGGCTCTGGGATAGAATCATAAAAATTTAATACCCCATGATGTAAAATGTCCGAATGGCCAATAAATTCGTGTTCTATGATGGGCATTTTGAATTCGCCGCCTTTACACCAAGAGGGGATGTAGGTTTTACAGGTGTCAGTATGCCTATATTCCTTACGCTGCAAACAACCATCTTCGCTGATGATATATTCAGACATCGCGCAATCTAGGTCTTTGGTTTGCCATTGGTGGCTTTGTAAGCTTTGTAAGTTAATGGCGGCGGGCAACCCTTCAATTTCTGGGAAGGTAGCAAAGACCTGTAGTGAATCAAATAATCCGATAGATTTACTTCTCCTTTCTTTTTAGTTAATAATTTTTTCGGGGTCAACCAGTTGTTCCTTGGTTTGAACTCTAATTCTTAATGCGTTTATATGTTCTTGATATTCTTGTTTTTTATCTGGCGCGAAAAGTTCATCGGGAATGACGTTTAAAAAAGTTCCAATACGACCATCGTTTTCCTTAAAAACAAACATATAGTGAGCCGCGCCAACATAATAAAGATATTTATCGTTTTTGTTGCCTTTCTGAAGTCTAAAAAACCCACATTTTTCTTTGAGTGTTTGAGAAGAAAACTGAATTGCCCATTCTGTTCCTAAATCCTCATTAACCGTCATATAAACTTCGTCCAAAATTTCTCTTTTATAGGATATGGCGGACATATTATTATTTGTTGGTTTTAGAGCGTAAATTATCAATCTTACCTTGCGCCGGATGCCGGTAGTCTAATAACCAATTATGACAACTTGTAAGTTTTCCGCAATCGGTAATTTGAACACGACTTCCAATTCCTTCGGGCCAATTGGTAAAGGTTTCTTCATATTCTTCCAACAACGCCGCCATTTTATCTTGCCAGTCGTCGGGCATTTCATGAAGTAAAACGCGAGGAACTGTCAGCCAGCCCGCGCGCGACAATCCAAACCAAAGCCAAAGGCGGTCATAACCTTTGGTTGATTTTACAGTTTTAGCTTTCATTTCTAAAGTCATTGATTTGTTACTCTATTTTTATCCAATTCAACTAAAATATCTTTTGTCAATTTACTTAATTGTTCGTCAAAGTCGTGATAGGGATATTCATCACAAAATACTGAATCTCTAATCAATCTCTTAATCAGTTCAATATCTGACTTTTTGCGACGTTCAAATTCAGAGATGCTCATACTACTTTTGTTACTGAATCTAATAAATCTTCAAGCGAAACGAATTTATGAATTCTGCCGCCAACTGTCTTGTGGCCATCCCATCTTTCGGCACGTAAACAGAATCGCCCATCTTCAAGATGAAAACATGGAACACCTTGATGATAAATAACTTGCATCCAGTCAGCATCCTTCGCGGCGTTTAATAATTCGGTTTTCTTGTTTTGTTTGCTGCTCATATTATTTTTTATCCTCAATCAAATCCAAGATTTCTTCGGCTATTGTTTTAAGTTCTCCTTTGATGTTGTTGTAAGCATCGGCGTTTTGTTTCATGGTTAAGATTGGGAGCGTCGTCATCGTCCTCAAGTAATTCTCCGCGTTTAAGGAGAAAATCAGCGATTTTATGAGTCTTTTGTAATTTAGTCATGCTTCGATACCTTAATGAAATCCATCACCGATTTCGGTTTTGAGATAATTTTCGAGTCTTCGCCAACTTTTACATTGGAAGAACTAACTCTATTATTGGTCATCGCGGCGCGATTGTCAAGTCTCTCTTGTAAGGTTAGTAAGTTTTTCGTCTTTCTTAGCTCGGTGATGCCATTTGGCGTCATAAACCAAGCCAAAGAGTTAAGTTTGAAGGTTAAATCCAAAGCCTCAAATAGAGAATAAGGCCATTTTTTAAGCAGCCTCTTAGCAATGCTAATTTGTTGGCCAAAATTCACCTCAATGTCGGGTTTTAGAAATTTACCTATTAAAACTTTAGACTGAGATAACACAAGCCTTTTACCTTCCGGCGTTTCAGACCTCTTTAATGGCAAATCTCTTACTTCTAAGGTAATATCGTCCGGTTCAACCTCTGGATTATACTGAAACTCAATCGGTTGCAAGGTTTTCGGCAGCGACATAGTGGGGAGATTGGGTAAAGTTCTTCTTGGGGTAATTTTCGTCATTGTTGGCGCGACGACAATAAGCTAGTGCTTCGTCGTAAGTAATGTTTTGCTGGCAAACTACGCCTTTTTCAATGTTGGCGACTCCATAACTTAAAAAATTAGATTTATTACCTAAAATATGAGTTGGTAGGATGGAAACTACTTCGTATTTATACTGGTTCATTTTGCAAAAGTTAAAAGTTTAATTCCTAACAGCATGATATTAAACAAAGAAAACCAAAACACCAAATCAAACAATTTACATAAACCCGTGGAATTATCCACCCAATCTTGTAAGGTAAAATCCTTCTCATACCAAGGGTGAATTTTTGGCAAAAGAGGTCTATTTAATTTCATTAACAACCAAGTTGGTAATTGAAAGTATTTCATGTTTGGAGATTGTATTCTTGTATTAACTTTGAACTTGACAACCCTTTAATATAAGGAAAAAACCTAATATCCACCCCTAAAGTTTGGGCTGCCGCGCGTTCTTCTTGGTTTAATGTTTCTAAAGTGTAATCGTTTCCTTTTATCCAAAAATTGGGTTTAACTTTTTGTAAAAAATTAACTACATTTAATTCATTAAAAATAATAACACCGTCAACCCACCTAATAGATTCTAACATTTTGGCGCGTTGCGTTTCGTTATGAATTGGTCTAGATTCTCCTTTTAACTGTTTGACTGATCTATCACTATTTATTCCGACTAACAAATAACTGCCATAAGTCTTAGCAAACTTTAACAACTCAAAATGAGAATACGTCAAAACATCAAAAACCCCCGTGGCAACAACTGTCTTTCTAGGCCACAAAAAATTAGATTCGTGAGGTATAAAATAATCTTCTAAATACATTGTAATTTGTAAGTCTGAGGAATAGATTGCCCCACTCGTTTGAAATAGTCAAGGTTCCATTCTATCTTTCGCTCTTGTTCGTTAACGCGCAAAGAACAACCATTACCATTCGGGGGATTCCAGCGTTTTTCTTGGTATTTTATTTTACTTACGCTTCTTTCGTAATCATTCCAAGTGTAATGCAAGGGCTCCAAAACAGTATCGGGGATGGTTTTACTTGGTAATTGTTGGTAGTTAACTATATCTCTGGTAATCAAACCTTTGTAACTAACGTCATTATCATAAATAAACTGATTTAGCTGATAGGCGTTATTGTAATTAACCCTAAACACTCTGGGCGGGCAGAATTCTTTTACGTAGGTATTGTCGTCAAAAATTAGGTTCTTGTAGTAAAAACGATACCAACAAACAAAGGGGTCTTTTTGAATATAGTTAAATAATCTGTCTATTTCTTCGGATAGGAAACGCTCATCTCCATCGGCGACAATAACATAGTCAACACCAGCTTTTAATAGAAACTGTAGTCCTTTATCTCTAATTTCGGCTTCGGTTTGATAAACCCTTTTGACATTATTAAAATCAATTTTTTCTCCTTCTTCATACCAATTTTGTAAATAAGTAAAGTCTATTTGTTTTTCGGCTTCACAAACACCTAAATCCATTCCAGTAACAACATCCGTGTCGGGCATTCCTAACTCGAAATTTTCTTTGAACATTCCTGATACCGCCGCGATTTTTACGCTATGCCGCGATCTTGCCTCAACCCAAGGTTCTAAGGACATTTCTACCATTTCTGGTATGCTATAGGAACAATAAAGAATGCCGAATGTAGGACTCATTTTATTGATAATAAATATCCAAATAACAAACCAAATGACATCTTTGAATGTTAAGTTTGTCTCTGTCTATATCGTTCTGGCTCCAACTTTTATCAAAATTATAACTTCCCAATTCTCCAATTTTTTCTTGTTCGTATCTTACTATGTGTCTGTAGATATTGACATTATTTAATTTTGACCATTCAACTAATTTGTCTAAAATTTGACCCGATTCGCTGGTGAAATAATACGTTTGACCATATCCAGCGGGATGATTATCTTTTCTTTCTATTTCTATGGTTGTTTTGTTCATTTTTCTTTACCTAAAACCTCTGAAATTCTATCGTAAATATCACTTCCTTGCTCGCCGCATTCGTAATCATTATCTAGCATCCAAGATTGGATGTCTTCTAGAAGTTCTTTTAACTCTGAAGTTATTTTGTTCATTTTGCCTTGGTAAAGTTATCGTAAATTATGTTTTTTACTAAGTCTTTAGTAATACTCTTAAGTATTTTGCGGACTAATTTTGTTTCTTTTCTAGAAAGATTTGATTCATTAAATTGAGGGAATCTAACTTTTTTCAAAGATTCATCAACAGTTTCAGAGATTACATCGCGCAACCAATTTTGGGATTCGGCTTTCACGATTTATTATAAACTCCCAATATATTACGCACAATGGCTAGTTTGTCAAATTGTTAATATAGGCTTCGTATTCCTCTTTGCTACAATATTCCCACTTATAACCACCCGCTTGCAGCGCGGGATGCTGACCCTTTGATAGATATTTACTACAACACTTCATTATTGAAGAATTATCTATTTTTAACTCTCTTTTTACTGAAATCGCTGATGGCCATATTTTTATTATTTCACCACTTATTCTATTGATTTGCTTAACAGGCTTCATTTGGTGGGAATAGTCTATATTTTTAGACTTATTTATTTGTCTTAATTTTTCCTTAGTTTTCTCAGTTTGTCTTTTTCCGGTTCGAAATATTCTTATTTTTTCTTTGGCTTCTTGAGAGTGTTTTTTGCCAAGCCACCAACTCCCCTTTTGTTCGATAGTTTTATATCTTATATCGGATATAAGCTTTCTTGTTTCTTCGGAGTGTTTTTGCCCAAAAAATGGATTCTCGGCACCCATTCTTTTTATCCCATAGAAGGGATTGTTTTCTCCTTTCCATCTTTGCTGTTTTTTTCTTGTTTCCGACATTTTTTGCCTTGTTTCCACTTCACAAGTATGATTTATAACGTCCAAAACTATATTAAAAAGATTTATATCTGGAACGGAACGATAAAAGTCTATCCATTTTTGCTCTTCAATAAGAAGACTATCTTTTTTGTTATCATCCACATTTTCTAAAATAAAAAGTTTGAAACAATTTTCTCCATATTTATTGTAGTAATTTTGAATTTTAATATTAGAATGATTATCTGATTTTATCGCGGGAATGTGATTGTCGAATATTCTATTTTTTAAATTCACCGTGCTTCCAATATAGATTGAATTAAACTTTGTTTCTTCCGAGGTATAAATCCCAGAAATAGCATATACACCCGGAGAATTCGGTGCCTGTTTTCTTTCTATGATTTCGATTGGATTGATTCGATTCGTTAATAGCATAAAACCGTCTTTCGTGGTGAATTGAAACTGATGCTAATCAGAGGCTCCCTTCCAAGGGGAACACAAAAAACGGTTAAAAGTCCAATTTGCATAACAATTTCAATTCAAATAATAGTTACACAGATTTTATTCAAATGAGATTAAGAATATTTGTCGCAACCGAACGAGGAGAAAACTTCACTGCGTATTCCGACTTGTAATCTTCAATGTATTTCAAATAAAAGTCATAATTATCTAAAATTTCATTTATTTTGAGATTTATAGACAAAGCGTTTGGGTTTGCAATTAGTTTAGCAGGACAAAATTCGAAGTTAGTTTCATTGTCGGATAAGGTTACAACGGGCGTTCCAGAACATAAACTTTCGGGAATTTGAAGCGCAATTCCCTCCACTTTACCAAAGGCAAAAACTATCTTAGTTCTATTATAAAGACAATTGAGTTCTCCATCGCTGACCACGCCCATGTGATTTCCAAATCCGGGGGGTTCGCCACCGCATGATACAAAAATTCTGTTCTGATTTTCTTTCAGGTTTAAAACCTTGTAAGCAAGAATCGCTCTTTTATTGGCGTCCCGAAGTCTGCCGACCATTAAAAAATCTATATCCTTTTCTACTTTTTCTATCTTAAAAACTGGCTTAATCGGCTGATAAATAACCTCACTATCAAACCCTAGATGTTGTTTAACCTGACTTTGAGTATATTTACTGATTGTAGTAACAGCGTCGGCTTGTTTTAGTTGTTCTTTGACTCTGGCGTCCCATTCGTTTATTTCTTTGCAATGCCAAGGACGGTCTAATATATTGAGGATTAACTTACCACCGAATTGTTGTTTGTGTTTGATAGCTTTATCGAAACCTCCGGGGTCATTGGCGTAAATTAGCTCCACTTTATCATTAAAGTCATCAGAAACTAAATCATAACCCAATTCCCTAAATGCGGCGTCAACCCTATCTAGTTGACACGAATACCAGTTTTTTGCTCCTAGTGTTTTTATTTTCACAAGCCGAAACTCTTAATTCTTTCTACAATCAAATCCAAATTCAAATTATTGGCGTTATCCGCGTCTAAATATTGGGCGTTTGGATTGACGGGTTGAATGTTTTTAATGTAATTTTCTCCGTTTCTAATATAGTATTTATTGCTATATAAGCCAAGTTGGGGAAATTTGTAAGCGGACGCCGCCCAACCCATAAAGGTGTCAGTATGAATTAGTAATTTACATCCCAACATTGCGCGAACGGCATCAAATATACTAGAATTAGGACGATAAACATTTTTTAGACAAGGCTCGTTTTGTCCGCCTAGTTGTAAAACAGAATAACCTAATTTGTTGATAGCGTCAACCAATTTTTGGGCGATTTCTGTTGTTAATTTTTTGTCGTTGTTAGGATTATACCAACCCGCAAAAGGAGCAAAAGCAATGGTTTTTTCGTAAGTTTGGATATCAAACCAAACCTCTAAATTACAAGATAAATCCTCTGGGACAGGTAATCCATTCATTAAACACGTCTCGGCGGCTTGGTGGCGTTTTGTGAACCAATTATTGTCGTTTTGATAATGAGGGGGCATTGCATTGAAGACAATATCAAAATCGTTTATTATCTCTTTATCGTTTGGTGTAGGCCAATCATCATACCCTTCCCAAACGTGAATGCCGTCAATATATTTGTGATTAAAGAACAAAGGTGCGAGTGCGGCGTATTTTTTAGCTATACCTAATGACAAAAAAACATCGTCTCTTGTTTCTTTTAGAGAACGGGCAGCGACAGTATTTAATACTAAATCACCAAATTGCCCGGCATTGAAGCCGCTAATTTTAGTGGATTTTTTCACTTAATAGTTTTTCTAGTTTGGCTCTTGTTTTTTTGTTCAAGATAAGATTCTCTTTGTTTTCTGCATACCATTTGTAGATATTTAATTCGTTGCCAACTTTGCATTTTGCGGCGGACAACCAATCCGCAATCATTTCTTTAATAAATACATCTGGTATTTCGAGGGGGATTAAGTCCGCGAAATTATCAATTAGTATCCAATACTGCCAATGGTGTTTAGCTAATTTTTGATGCCCGTTACAAGCGTAGTTGAACTTAGAGGTAAAGTCAAATTGTTTGTTGGGATTGAAGTAATAGTTGGCGTATCCTTTCCATTTTGGAGGCCAAAATTTATCCAAATCATGAACAATTAAACGCCAAATAGGAACACCGAGTTTAAGCCCAAAAACAAAAACCCAATACTTATGTCGCGCCAGATACCAAAAATTTACCCAATGATGCATTCATTATATGTTATGAAAAAGCAGAGTTTTTTCAATTATCTCTTCCAATTTGTAATTTTCTTTAACTTTAAGCTCGGATTTTATCTTGGCTAAATTTGGAATATATAAATCACTAGATATGCTATTGAATCCAGAATTAACAATTTGAACATCGTTGCTAATTTTTTCGGCTAATTCAGCTAAAAGAATTGATGAATCGGAGCCAACATTGTAAATTTGGAATCCATTGTCTGAAAGTAAAATCTTAATAAGCCATACCGCCAAATCAACCGAATAAAGATAAGAGCGACGGACAGAGTTGCCAACTACTTTTAATGGTAAGTTTTTAATCTTGTTTTTAATAAAAGAACTAAATGCAAAATTAGCCTCCAAATCAAGATGCGGCTCCGCGAAAGTAAATAATCGGGCAATCTTACAGTTATCGCCGCAAATATCAAAATAAATCTTTTCGGCCAATCTTTTTGTCGCAACAAGTGGATTATTAGTTATTTCACTTTTACCATAAGAACTTTCTTTGTTTTCTCCAATTTGAAATTGATTACCATAAATTGCACCAGAGCTTAAATACAGAACTTTTGACTTATTTAGTAAAGAAAACTTGGCTATATTTTGCGCGGATTTTATATTAGGGATATAATCGTTAGTTATTGGCCGATAACAACAATCTACGATATAATCAAATTCGTTTTTTATTGTGATAACCTCACAAACATCTTGTTCGTAGATTCTTACTTTATTGTTAAAGTAGTATAAATCTAGGAGATTTTCGTGGTTTCTAGCCACTAAATGAAGTTCTAGGCTGAGATTTAGTTCTTTGTCCGCAAAAGTAAGCAAATCAACCAAACATTTACCTACAAATCCAGTTGCGCCAAAGATACAGAGTTTTTTATTTTGAAGTTTGGTAAAATCTAAGTCTAAAGCAACCAACTTATCTTTTTCGTCTTGGAGAAAAGATTTCAAGGTTGAAAAGATTTGATAATAGACTCTAAATAATCAAAATTATCTTGATTAAAATTTGGATTACAGCCTATAAAAAATACATTTTCAAGAATTTTATTTGCAGCATCATATTCGAGCCAATTTCCGTATTTCTGGAATGCTTTTTGGCAAAGCGAGTTGCCACAAAAATAGTTTCTTGTTTGGATTCCGTTGTTTTCTAGATACTGAACCAACTTAACTTTCATTCCGTCGGGGCATACTAATGGAACCCCAAACCAAGATGGCGACGCTTTATCCAAAATTATAGGATGATAAATTTCCGGTATATATTTCCTGAATAAATTTTCAATTATTTGTTTGTGCTTATTTCTTAATTTATGAATGATTTCTAGTTTTTTAAGTTGTTCTCTGCCCATTGCAGCTTGAATATCAAGCATTTGAGTGTTATATCCAGAGTAATTATAGACATATTTATCATCAACAATTAAGTCGGGTCTGGTATCTAGCCAATTAGAAAATCTTTTTCCGCACGAGCCAGTTAGCGTTAAATTTTGAGTCCCGCGACATTTACATTGGGAACCCCATCGCGACAGACTTCTGATTATACTTGATAATTCTTCATTATCCGTTGTTACTGAGCCTCCATGCATTGTGGTGGCATGATGGGCGGCGTAAAAACTGCAAGAAGTGGCAATAGATAATTCGTTCAGATGTTGATTGTTCCATTTTGTTAAAAGAGAGTCGCATCCATCTGTTATTAACAATAAATTATGCTTTTCACATATTTCTTTCAATTTATCATAATCAGGAGGGTTGGCCAATACTGGACTTACTAAAATAGCCTTCGTTCGATTTGTAATCTTTTGCTCTATTAGTTCTAGGTTGAAATTTAGAGTTTTATTTTCAATGTCAATAAAAACAGGTTTTAGATTATTAAGAATTATAGCTGAAAAAGTCGTGCTAAATCCAACAACCGAAACTAAAATTTCGTCATTATCTTCAAATTTGTAAAGTTCTTTTATAGCCGCCAGCATCAATAAATTTGCGCTTGAACCAGAGTTTACAGCAACGCAATGTTTATTATTATTTATAGCGGCAAATTCGTCCTCGAAAAGTTTGACCTCTTGCCCCGCGCCAGCCCACTTTCCCATTAAAAAAGTATTTATGACAGAAACTAATTCATTATCATCAACAAATGGGGTATTATAAAATAACTTGTTTTTTTGAAAAGAATAATTCCACTTGGGTAAATATCCATATTTATCGCCCATTTCTTTTACAAAACGCGCAATATCCTCTTTTGGGTTATTGTTTAAGTTATTTAACATTTCTAATTACCAACAGCCCCCTATCACAAAACTCATTTTCCTTGCTATTTTTATTAAACACAAAATGGGGAAGTCCTAGTCTTTTGGTTTCCTCTACCAAAAAGAACAAATTTGGATACGAAAAATGAGTTACATCGTGAAAAATTAAAATTCCGTCAGGCTTGGTAAGAAAAAGCATCTTATCAAACCAAGTGTGAGCGTTAATATGGTCGGCGTCCGAAAGAACAAAGTCATACTGGTTTTCGGGGCAATTATTAACAAAATGTTCTTCGGTATCAATAATAATTTGACTTCCCTCTGTTAAAATAGGCCGCAACTCTTGAATCGCTTCCCCAACCGGGGGCCAAAGGTCAACAGAGTCAACGTGGGTGGATTTACCCATTTTGTTGTATTTAATGGCCGAAACAATAGCCTTGGAGGTATAGCCCGTGCCGATTCCTAACTCTAGGATGTTTTCCGGCTTATGCGACAGTAATAAAGAATAAACCAGCAACCCGTGGTTAATGTCCATTGCGGTGTCGTGCCTCTCAAAATTGGAGTTTTCGAGGGAGGTAAAAAAATCTTGGATTTGATTGTAGTGGCGGCTCATTATTTATTCCTTCAAAGAATTTTCTGTCAACGGCGCAATCATTTCTGACTTTAGTTCTTCTCTACTTAAAAATGGCGACATATCTTCCAAAGAGCAACTTACTTTAGTTCCATCTTTTAATTGGCGATAAGCCAACTTTGGAGTTAGGGGCTGATTTTTGTCCATAAAAACTCTGCAAATTGTCGGTCTTTGCCACTCTAAAACCTGTTTGACAGTATTATCTACATCTTTAGAATTGTCAACTTCAAAATATCCAAACTCATATAATTCGGCAAGTTTTTCAATATCGGGAATTGTTACTCCGGTTTCTTCGTTTGAGGCTACAAATCTACCATCAAAAACATTGCTTTGAGTATGTCTAATGGTTAAATAACCAGAATTGTCAAAGTAGAAAATTTTAATTGGCAAATTGTAGTGTTTAATGGTCTGTAGCTCTTGTAAATTCATTTGTAAAGAGCCGTCGCCCGTAAATAGAATAACTTGCCTTTTACTCCAAATCGCCGCGCCGATTGCGCCGGGCAAATCAAATCCCATTTCGGCGAAACCATTAGAAGTATAAATCGTTTGTCCATTTTTAACCTTAAAAGCCTGATGGACGCAAGTAAAAGCCGTGCCGCTTGCGCCGGGGATAATTATGTCGCCTTCTTTTAATAACTCTGAAACTCTATCCACTAAATAGAATGAATTAACCATTCCTTTCGTGTTTTTGTATTCAGGAAGACAAACGGGATACTTTTGTTGCCAGTTTTTGCATTTTGCGAGCCAATCGGGTCTGGATTCGATTGTTTTTGATTTGTATAATTTATCAAACAAATAAGCAATTGCTTTCTGCGCGTCACAATTTATCTCCAAATCAAACGATTTATCAAACTTGCGAATCTCATTTCTATCTATGTCAATTATGACTTTTTTGGCATTACGGGCGAAATCTTTTTGGTCGTAGCCAATTTGAGGAATAGATAATCTACTACCAATAGAAATAACTAAATCTGAATTTTGAACTACTAGATTCGCGCCGCGTTGCCCATAAACGCCAAAACGACCAATATATAGTTCGTGATTTTCGGGCAATAGACTAATAGCTTTCCAAGTTACTAAAACGGGTAATTTAAGATAAGAAAGTAAATTTTCAAATAGACACTCCGAAAAAGACGCTTGAATCCCATATCCAGCAATAATAACCGGACGCTCTGATTTTTTGATTAGCTCTAATAATTGGTCTAATTTGGGTATTGACTCTGAAATATCGCCGCAATCAAATTCATCCTCTTGAAATGGACTAAACGAAACTAATTCTTCCTCATTTACCTCCGCCGATTGAATATCCATTGGAACATCTAACAAAACCGGGCCTTGGCGTCCTTCTCTCGCTAAGAACGCGGCTTTTTGTAAATGATACTTTATTTTATTCTTATCCGTAACCGTAACCGCGTATTTGGTAATTGGTTTGACTATAGAAACAATATCAACCTCTTGGACACCATTTTGACGCAATTTAAGTTCAGAATAAAAATCGCTACGATGATTATCTCGCTTATAACCAATAGTATCTTTAACATTAACTTGCCCCGTTAATACCAGCATTGGGATTGAATCTGTCCACGCCGAACCAACTCCGGTTATGGCATTAGTTCCTCCGGGTCCAGTGGTGACAATGGCGACACCAATGTTTTTTGAAATCCTAGAATAACTATAAGCGCATAGTGCGGAGGCTTGTTCATGATGATTACAGACTATCCTTAGCTTGGGGTTCTTGCTAATTGAATCCAACAGGCCAAGATTCCCAATGCCAGAAACTACAAATACATCTGAAACTCTTAGGTTGTCAGATATGAATTTGGAAATGTATTCGGAGACTTTCACCTAGTAAATGATATTGTCTTGGACTCTTGGTGAAGTAAATAACGTCAAACGCTCTTGCAACGAAAGACCCGGCCCATGATATAAGTAGTCACCCTTTTGAAAGTGCCCCTTGCTCGTTTCAGGCCACTTATACAAATCATAGAAATAACTGTTAATTGAGTTTTGCGGCAGTATCTTAATTTTATCCTTCCATTCTGGTTTATCTTGATTATGCATCATGCAACGCTGTTCTTTCCAACAGTCAGAAGAATACTCTGATTCTTTACTTAGAACCATTTCTAGCCATTTCTTACTCCAATCGGTGTTTTTGATTATAAAAGAGTCTGCATTTATTTGTGCGTCATTGTTGTCTTTGGTAATAAAGAAATCATGTTCTTCGTCAATGAATTCATCCCATTTTTTGTTGAAATTCATTACCATTGTGTCAACGCCCTGCCAAAAGATGTATTCGACAGATTGAATGTTAAGTAGGTCGCGCAGAATTTTAATACGCTGAAATCCGGGGTCTAGTGCAATATAATCCCCGCAATAAGGCATAAAGACGTAACCATGTTGGTCGCAGTATTTTTGCTTGTTGGGGTTTGTGATATTGGCCAACTCTTGATAATTGGGGAAATAATGGGTGACTAGGAGTTTCATTTTTATAAATTAGTATATTGAACTGGTTGTTTTCCAAAAAATTTAACTTCTTGTTTAGGGAAAATCATTCTAGCCTCGCGCCAATCGGCATTCCGGCACTTCCAAATATGAGTATGCCAACCATCAGTGAATTTTGCATAGTCTAAAATAGGAAGGGCCATTTGACTTAGAAAAATTTCAAAATTATTATGGGGGAAAATCAACGTAGGATAGGGCGTATTATGCCAGACACTTACGTCAGGAACGCTTAAATAGATTTCGCCGTTTGTTTTGGTTAGCTCTTTTATTTCAACTAGACAGCGATACGGATTTTCTAAATGTTCCAAAACTTCAAAACAAAACGAGGTATCAAATCTATCGGCGGGTTTATTGTCAATTACTTGATTTAAGTCTTGTTTTACTACGGTCGCGGGGCTTAAAAGACGGTTTGTATCAATTTCTGCACCATCAAAAATGGTTTTGTTATTATTTTCTTTAAGTCTTTGGAATAGAAATCCATAACCACCACCGAAGTCAGCCAAATGTTTATTCTCTAATTCTAAAAGATTAAACCTCTTAACAGTAAAATCCAATCGTGGCGAATGGTCTTGGTTATACTTTTCCTCTCGGTTGTCGTATTTTTCGTAAAAATTTTGGATAATGTCGTCAATCATAGCTAATCCAGTCTTAAATTATGCTCTATTACTTCTTCTTTTTCAAGTATTTGTTTGTCGGTAATGACGTTTTCTTGTTTTTGGCTTCTATCCTGCCATTTTTGATTCCACCAGTTTTTATTGATTGATTCGCGGTAATCTAACGAAGCAAAGCCCAAATGTAAAGTATAGATGTAATCGTTTAATTTGTGGCAATTCTCAGGTTTGAGAAAATCTGGATTAACAATTTGGGCTGTGGGAACCAATTTGTTTGATTGGCTTAATAGTTCGCCGCTATCCGAACGAGACGTGTCAAAAAGTCCATTGCCTAATTCTGCAAAATTAACCACGCCTCTTTTTAGACCGCTTTTGTGGATGCGCCATTTTTGACCAATATTGTGATTTTTTCTAATATATGTTGATGAACCATACAAATCAATAGACGGAACATACAGTGCTTGAACTTTATCGTTATTTAAGAGCCAGTTTGAGTATTTAACCCATTTTTCTTTTTGACTCAATGGAATAATTTCATCCATGTCCATCTGGATTTTTATTGGATTTTTAGTATTTTGGAGTGCAAAGTCTTTCAAATCACCATCGAAACGATTTGAAGAAAACTTAATTTGATAACTAACATTGGTATATACATTACTTAGGTTGTTTTTGGTAATATATTCGCGTAAAACATCTAAGGTTCCGTCTTGAATACCTTCTTCATTAGTTCCAATTACTACTTCGCCATCTTGACCGACGAACTCTGAAAAGTTTTTAAGATGATGCAAAAATGGGAACCTATTCTTATTTATTAGGTAAAGGGTGCTATACAGGCTAAACATAATTACTTCAAGTTATACTTCTGAACGTGTTTTTGGTAATCATCATTTGGAACACCAAGATGCACCGATTCTGCGTAATCTACATTCCAAACAATATGTTTATAGGGAACATTATGAAAACTACATAAAATAATTCTCCAAAGTAACTCACATTGAACTCGCTCGCAAACTTGGGGGTTATGTTCTAATATCCGGCAGAGTTTTTGGTAATCTTCAAAACGAATTAACAAAGGTTGAAAATTAGTATCTTTTGACCAAAAATATCGTTCGTCAGGATTTAGATGTTGAATAACCGGGCCAATATCATCATTTCGGCGGCGCAATCTAACAGTTAAAGTATTAGGATTACTCTTTAGATAATTCACCGCCTCGCGCCAAAGTTCTTCCAAGTTAACCTTATGGGAAATAGCTAAACTATCATCCTCTAAAAGCAAAAAATAAGGTCTAACGCGGGGCGTTTGTTCGCTAGAAATAAATCTAGCCATCTTACACATATCCGACAAATAATTCGCGCCCATTGACAAGCCGCGCTTCCAGTTGTTGGTTGTTTTTACTACTTGGAAACCTCTATCTTGTAGGTCTTTTTCGATTTCGTTGCCAATTTGTTCTTCGCCTTCCGAGACTTTAATATGGGATACTAAATTGAATTTTTTAAGGTCAATTTGAGAACCCCAATGGTTGAGCGTTAGTTTATAATCATCTAATCTTTTATGATGTCCCTTTGTGCTTGTGAAAAAACATAAAGTTATTGGTAAATCGCTCATTTATAAATAATTATTGCACTCCCATCATATTTACCAGAAAAACCATTACGGTTACAATAGTCTAAAATTGCCTGTTTGGCTTCCTTATTAGCTTCTGTAAAAACCAATTTACCACCAACCTTAATCTTTTTGAACCAATCCGAAATATCGTTGGTTGCGTGTTTATAGTTTTCCGAGGCGCGAATCAGACAAAATAGCACTGAATTATCCTCGAATTCGCCAGAAGCTTGCCAAGACGTAAATTGGGCGCGATTTGTGAGATATTTTCTCGCGGGGCTGTTTTCAATATAAAAGTCAAAGGCGTCCAGTAGTTTATGTTTGCCACCAATTCTGTTGAACCAAGCATTAATATCTTCACCCCAAGGGGTATTTCCAACTAATTCTTCGCCATCAACCGGGTGGGGGATTATGTTAAATAAGTCAAAAACATAAAACTTGGGTGTTTTACTCTCTGTCTCTAAAAGCTCCATTAAATAACAGGCCGTCGCGCCCATAAAACCATTATTGATTTCAATGATTATATCATCATTTTGGCAAACTTCCGCAACTTCATGGTATAAATGAAAGGGAAAATTGGCGCAAAAATTGGGGACGAATTGATAGTAGTGCATATTAACTTTTCAAAACCTCGTTCCAGCGTTTAGAATCCGCAAGTCCCTTAAAGTATTCGTCATATCTTTGTTTGTCAATCTCTTTAACACTTAAAACACATTGTATGTCATTTATGTCTTTCCTAGACTCTAAAATTGCATATTCATCACTTTTAGCAGAAACATAAACTTCAATTTCATAATTATTGTTATTTACGCCACAAAGATACAATACTCTAAAGTATTTCATAACTAATTAATAGGCTGCCCTATGTTCTTATAAGCAAAATCATGTAAAACTCCCGCAAAAAACGCCAAATCATTCGCGGCGTCTTCTGGTTTGCGGCCCTTACCAACCTGCTTTTCAACATATTTAGCGAGATTGGCGAACACTTTTTGTTTATGCTTAAAAATGCGATTCAATTTGTCAATCATTTCGTCAAGATTTTCGTATTTTCCTAGATAGGTATTAATATAAACAATGATGACCATTTGTTTAACTAGGCGTTCGTATTGGGGAAGATTGGTCATACCTTTAGCAAGTTGGCATTTTCGAAAATGTTACCAGTTACTTCTGATTTAATTGAATTTAACCCATATTGCCCGCAACCTTCGAATTCAAATTCTGAACCAAGTAATCTAATTTTACCATTATTAGTTGAGGCGAGATTTTCTCGTTTGTCAAGTGTGTCGACAATTTGCTTTACCACAAAACCATTTATCAAAACGGCATATTCTCCGCTCGATACTCCATAGGTTCCATTGAAATGAATTACTTCATAAAGTAAATAAAAGGACTCTTTTTCACTGCTATATTTCGCTCCAATATCTTCTCCTTTGGAATTTAATTGTCTGCCAATATATACTTTGCATTTATAGTCTACTCTAAGTATGTCACCTTCATAAATTTCTTTGCCATTTTTATCGGTTAGTCCGGTAAATTGCTGGATTACAAAATCTTTTTCATAAGGAACTAATTCGTCTTTATAGTCGTAATAGATTCCGAATTTTTCTAAAAAGCAATTATCTTTTTTACTCCAAAGTCTGAATTTAAGTTTTCTTTGCACAATTAAATCTTTCTATAAACAAAATCCGAGTTAGCAACTCGAACTCTTTTATAGTCATTATTTTTGGCCCATTCTTCTATTTCAAAAAGATAAGGGTTGATATAGGTGGCCAAATCGTTGTATATTTCAACGGTGATTTGTTGGGGGCGGCTAATTAGATGTTTTAAGACAAAGAATTCATTTCCCTCGACATCCACGGACAAAATATCAATTTCTCCATTATCAAATTCTGAAATACGTCTAACCTGCACGCTAAACTTGTTGAGTGTATCGTGCTTTTTGGTTGTAGTCTCAATCCCAACCAAAGATGAAGAAGTGGCGTTGTCGTAAAATTCCGCCTCTCCGTTTTCGTCGCCAATTGCAACATTGTGAATTTTTACATTTGGCCGCGAACCCACTGCTTTTACAAAATCAGCATAATAAACAGGATGCGGCTCGAAAGCTAGGATTTCATAATTGGGGTTATCGGCAAGCAAAAAGGAATTTGCCATTGAAAGTGGTCCCACCCCTACCTCACAAAATACTATTTTACCATCTTTAGTCATTTTTTGGCTCCCGGAAAGCAATACAAGCGTTCCCGTTGGTTAAATCAGAAATTCTAGAAGATAACGCAATCAAATAATTATGCCAAGTTTGAGTGTCTTTAGGCAAATTGACGTGCAAAGAATGTTGCCCTTTGTCGTCAGTAAAAAACAAGAAAAAATACTCATTATATTTCAAACCAAACTGGACCAAATCTTCGGCTTTTTCATACCTAAGAGCTTGAACATCAGACATTTTTTCTGTGTCAATTATTGCTCCGTCTTTTGCTGATTTTAATTTCATTTGTTATATCCCAACTTAACTTCCGTCACTTCCAAATTCGGGAAAAAGTGATTCTGCAACGCAACTTTGGCAAGGTATCTCTTGTGGTTCCAAAAGTCAACTTCTGAGGCTTTGATTTCGTCTTTTTTGGCTAAATCTACCAAATCGAAAACTTTTTCATTAGCCTTAACTAAAGAACGATAAAATTCAGATTCCCAAATGTCCCAAAAGTAGTCTTCACTTATTTCTTTTCTCAAGTTACGACAAAGGGATTCCCAATTTTTGTTGTTTTGAGTGGTTGGAAATCTAAACTTCTTAACCTCATAAATAGAAAGAATATCAAACCAATAACCGGGGTCTAATAAATCAAACATTGCAAAATTGACGGGCATATCACGAATAACGCTCTAAATTAAACAAAAATAAATCTTTACGCCCAAACAACAAATCCACCTGAATTAACAGATTAAAACTGTTATAGTGGAAATCTATGATGTCATAAAGTCTAAACCCAATGTTGTCCATGTAGTTGATAATGTCAAGCGTAAAGGGGGCATTTTTGTTATACTCTTGAATTTGGGTTTCTAGCTGAATAAAAGCGGCGTTTTTAATACAATTCGCGCCGCCTTCTAAGATGATTTTTTCCGCGCCTTGGGTATCAATTTTAACCAAATGATAATCTCCATTGGGAAGCAAGTCGTCTAGTCGCGTCATTTGCACTTCCTCTTGACTGAATGGAAAAACCGATTGCTCCTTAAATACAGAATTACCCTCCGTGCAACCAGTTTGGCATTTGTGGAACGTGACTTTTTTATTTTCGTTGCCTAGAACAGCTTGATGGACGTTTGTGAAACCATTGGCGCGCATTTTATCTAAGCATTCTTTATTTGCTTCGATTAGCGTGTATTCGGCATCGGGGTATAATTCTTTCATCATTAGCGACCAGTCCCCAAAGTTGCTTCCCACGTCCAGAATCTTAGTAGGCTCAAAACCCAACATTTTAAGAGCATTATAACGGGCGAATTGGTTTTTAGAATGGATTTCCATGATTGTCTATATTATTTATCAAATACAAAATATTCAACTCTTTTTTCTTCCCCGCGCCAAGCGTAGTCTAGGTATAAATGACGTTTATGGTTATAATGCCAAGTTGAAGGGGGGATGAAAACTTTAGCTCGTCCGCCAACACCCAACATGACGTGATAATTTCCGGTGTCCACTCCCATATATTCACCAATTAAAGAATAAGAAGCAATTAAATGTCGAATACCTATATCAAAAACTGGAATTGCGCCTTTTACTGGACAATAATTATTGGATAAAGCATACTGCAAAACAGTTCTTCCGTTTTTGATTTGTTCATTAACTAAATGCTCCGCTAAATCATCCGGCATTTCTCTGTATTTAGCTAGCTCATGGTCATTTGGACGGCCAACGGTATTATTAAAGGCTATTGGATTTTTGAATCTTTTAATAAACGCCCATACGCGCGTTTTTTCTTCTTCCGTAGCTTTTAGTTCAGGAATAGCGTTACAATCTTGAACGCCAAAGGCATTTAGAATACGTTGCGAGTAACATAGTTCCTCGTTTGTTTCGGGGCAGCAATCTTGAGGTTTGTCCGAAAACTCTACTTCCGCGATTCCGTCATAAACCTTGGATAGAACATTCTCGGTAATGGGATTACGTAAAAAGACTATTTTACCTTTTCGTTTTTTGAACAAAGCGGTAATACTAACGCAGTCTCCAAGAGAACCAGAGCAATTGGGGATGATTAACATTTTATTTGCGCCAGAACCAACTCTTTTTAGCGACGGCTTCCCAATCTACATTGTTTTTCTTAATTTCCCTAATAATACAACAAACAACAGTAAATGGAAGCGTAAAAAATGACAAAAATCCAGCCAATACACCAACCAAGGCTACAATTAAATCTTGCGCGTGATTCAGAATCTTAGATGGATTTAGTGAATAATTATACCACAAAGTTTGAATATAGAATTTTAGGTATTTCACATTTTTAATGAATTATTGTTGACGTGAAAAACTCCACAATTTCTTTCTCCCTAATAAAAAGCGTTTCCTCGTCAATAAAACCGTCTTTTGGCTTGCCGCTTTTTTCTATCGCAAGATTGTATTTATTATGGAAAAACTCCCTATTTGAAGTAAGAACATCAACAACAAAATCACTCATGATTTTAGTGAACAATTAAGAATAGAATGCCCGTCAGCACAAGACGCAACGCAAATTGTCTCCCAATCCTTCCAAAAGGGACGAGAGGTATCTGGCGATTCAACCCAAATTGGATATTGAGGAGAAATTGGCGCGGGAGTTGTTGGATAGGGAACGTATTCGATTTGTTTTTCGGTCTTAAATAGCTCTTCTAAAACACCTTTCAATTCGCGAGCTTGTTCTAATGTCAAATCAATAACTTGTCCCGCGACGGTTAGTTGGAGTTTGGTGATTTTGGTTTCCTTACTGGATTTAGACTTCATAATTTTGTAATTCAAACTACTACCATATCCTTAAAATCGTGGTTGTCAAGCAATGATTCATCCTTCAAAACCCAATATCTGTAAGCGTCATTCCACACTTTCTCTTTATTAAGGTAAAACTTAAACTTTTCGGGGTATCGCCCGTCATTCTCGCGTAAATACCTCTTAAATGCCCCTACGGTTAATTCAACGCCAAGTTCATTTTTAAGATATTTTCTAAACTCAAGTCTTAGTTTTTCGCGTTTGGGGAAAAGTTCTTGGGGATTCCCGTTTTTCTCTAACCCCAATAAAGCGTGATTACTGCCCGCCGGATAAAGCATATATTTCACATAATGACCGACCCATTGAAACTTGTCGCGATATTGTGCGCGGACGTTCCAAAAGTCGGTTAATGGTAGTTCAAGATTGGCGGTGCTTCCGTCTAAATTTATAGAATTCCAGTGCGGAGAATTCCTAAACTCAAGTTGTTCATTATACCTAAAAATAAAACCCTTCCCATAATTAGCAACCATTGCTATGTTTCGCTCCTGCATTTGCGATTGGATTTGCGGGTATTTATTGGTTAGAAATTCGGCGGAAATTCTTTCTGCGGAATCTAGTAATATAAAATAATCCCCATCTTGCATCGGGCCTTGATATAAAAAATGATTCTGAGAATAACCATGTCGCTGACACCATTTGGCATAAATTATTTCCCCATCGCCTTTATTCGCTTCTAAATAGTCTGCGCCGTCGTCCTTGGGGTAATGGAAGGTAAAAACCAACCCGCGAACCAGATGTTTGATTGGTTCTACCATTTCTTCCAATAGTTGTTTATTACCGGAAGAAGTTATGCCGCAAAGGTAGGGTTTAGACTGCATTTTTTAGTAATTCGGGGTTTGCGAAAATATTGCCAATTATAGTAGAAAACAAATTATTATTTTCCAAAAGAGCCAATCCTATTCTAAATGCGCCGCCTGAAAAATTTACTGTTGTATTATAACAAAAACAATTATCCTTGAATTCCACAATATCCCCTTCATAAATATCTTTATCGTTTTTGTCTTTTAGTCCTGTAAATTGCTGAAGGATGCAATTATTTAATATTAACCAGTCGGTTATATCATTTTGATCGTCATTATCAATCCGAACTTGCGGATATGATTTATTACAACTCATAAATAATTGTAATACTGGATACATTTTCTTATTATCTTTATCCCAAACTCTGAATTTAATTTCTCTCGACATAACTAATCCTTCCAAAAAGTAAAAGAATGAGGCTTCCAAGCTTCGGGAATGCGACCTTCTTTATCTTTACCCCAAACGGGCCAACGTCCCTCTAACATATCGCTCCATTCGTCATTGTTTAGCGGTGGATAAACCAAACACTTTTCTTTAATTGGTTTTATAACAAACATTCTTTTTTCGTCCGTAGAATGTATTAAAACCCCCTCTCCATACTTGCCCGCCTGTCTAACACTATATCTGCCACAATCAGCGAAAAAGGTTGGTTTAATATGGGCAATTTTATAATTATTCTCTTGAAATTTCTCTTGTAAATGTTGTTCATTCCATTTTCCATTGTCTAAACCGGGGCCGAAATTGGGGAATGGTCCTAAATTATTGAAAAATTCAACATCAATAAAATGCGCCCTATCTGTCCAAACCCCGCGATTACTTTGGTCGCCATTTAAGTCAATACAATGATAACCACTATTTAGTAATTGAATGAATTTATCGTTTGTGTCTTGGGTTATCGGTAAAACAAGTAATTGGTCAACTTGAACAAAATAGGCGTATTTAGTTTTACAATATCGGAATAAATCGGTTTGACCGAATCCGCCGCCGTCTCCGTGTTTTTTTATGATTAAAGTGTCAATTAACCCTTCTTTATAGAAATCGTAAGCATAATCAGATTCGCCGCCATTAGTTAAATAAACCACTTCTTTATCAAAGGAGACTAAATTTTTAATACTTTCAAGAAGATTTCTTCCTTCTTCCTTACGGTTAAAATCAAGAATTAATATACTAACTTTTGGCATATCCTATTATACGCGGGCGATAGAAAAAGTAAAGTCTTCTGTCTATTTAATTTTTTGCCTTGGGTGCGCTATCCGACAGACAGAAGTTTTTCGGTTGGAATTAACCAACTTACTCTTTTGGTTTTGCAGATTTTGCATCCCAAAGTTATCTGAAATTACACCTTTTCTAACTCCAAGATTTGATTTTTTCTCTTTATGTTTAAATCTAGTGTTTTATTGTATTCTACGTAATTGTCTGAATTAAAGTTTTCTAATCTTTGAACTGATTTGTTGAAATACTCTTGATTGTTTTCAAAGGAAAGAAATTTTCTTCCACTTAATTTACAAGCCAAAGCAACGGAACCAGAACCAGAGAACGGGTCTAAGACTAAATCTCCTTCATTAGAAGATAAGCGAATAAGTCTTTCTAGCATCATAATTGGTTTTTGCGCCGGATGCCATTGTTTTTCGACTTTACCGTTAAATTGAGGAGAAGAATAACACCAAACATTACCTAGTCCAGTCCATCTTACTCTTTTGCCCGACGAGTCCAAAAACCATCCGCGCGGACGCCCATCCTTAACATAGGGAGCAATTACTTCGCGCAAGACTTTAAGGTTATTCCAAATAAATTTATCCGATTTGGTAGAATGAATTAAATCTTCTCTCTGAGATTTAAGATGCTTTGACGAACCGCGTCCCTTTTGTCGTGCCCAGACGGTCATATTTTCTAAATGGACATTACCGTATTCCTCTAATATGTTAATAAAACCCTTATTACAACCTTTATGGGTAAAAAGATTTTCGTAGCCCATAAAGCTCCACATGGTTCCGGTTGGCGTTAATACTCTGAAGCATTCCTTTACCCACTTGGTAGTAAAATCAATAAACTCGCCGGAATCCCATTTGTTCTTTGAGTCGTAACCTATTTTGTAAGGCGGGTCAACTAGAACTAAGGGAATTGAATTATCTGGAATTTGTTTTAGTAATTCAAACGAATCTCCAAAATAAACAGTATTTTCTTTTAGCATCGAATAATGCTAATCTTGATTTGGAGAAAAGTCAAGAACTAAAGAGTCCAGTCAATTCCGCTTAAAACTTCAACCCATTGTTCTGAATGATTGGCGACATCACGATTTTCGCCGCGATAACAGTTGTCAATATGGGAGATATATTTTTTAAAACTTGGCCCGCGTTTTTTGTTGACTATATTGTTTTTATAAAAAGCCGCCAAGGTAAGAAAGTAACCTGCTTTTTTAATGTTGGGTTTGTCGTTTTTACCTAAAAATTTGGAGGTTTTATACATTTTTGGCAAATTCTTGGAGACTTCCCCTGCCACGAAAGATTTTTCTTTAATATCATAATTTAGATGGTGACTGTTTTTGTAAATTAGTAGTTTCACCTGTAAATCATAAGATAAATCAGCCAATTCAGTTTTACCAATGTTATATTTGGAAATTTGCTCCAAAAGTAAGTCCAAGTCTTGAGGTTCTTCCACCAATATCTTAACTTTTTCAGGGGACAGATTTATTTTTTGGCTAATAAACTTAACGTCTTTGTGTTTAAGCGTTTGGCTCATCTTGTATTGTAATTACACTACCTAAAAAAGTTAAGAAAAACTTCCAACAAAAGTGTAAATAATTAAGAAGTAATCAAATGCAAATAGATTGGGACTACATCCTAAAAGTAACGATAGGGGTTCTGACGGTAATTGGATTGTTATGGAAGGGCGGAAAAGTTATCTTTGCTAAGATAACTAAAGAATACGCCGCGATTAAAGAGGTTCACAACAAGGTTGGCCAAATTCATAAGGAAATGTATCCAAATGGCGGTTCTTCTGTTAAAGATATTATCAACGCCATCAAAAAACAACAGTTGGAACAAGGAACGGCAATTTTAGAAATAAACAAAGGACTAAAAGAAAACACTTATGTAACTAGAGAGTTGGCCGCGAAATATCAGTGGAGCTTGGATAATGAGGATTCTCCAATTTTTGAATCAGACGCGGAAGGAAACTGTCTTTGGGTTAACAGTAAATATTGCGAACTAACCAAGCACTCCCACGCCTTCTTTCTACAAAACGGTTGGAAAAATGTCATTCACCCCGACGAACGAGAGAAAATAAGTCAAGATTGGTTTTCGGCAGTAAAAGACAAACGAACTTTTGAGTGCGAGTATCGCTTTGTGGACAAAGATAACAAGGAAATCCCCGTCAAATGTTCTGCATCTTACATTAAGATTTCGGATGAAGATGGAAGGTATTTGGGGAAAATTACTGTTAAATAATTAACGAATTGGGCATACCCCTCCAACACATTCAATTCCATCAATAACTTCCTCGCTAGAAATCACTAAATTTTTAAGCGGTTTTACTTTTGACTTTAGTTCTTTATATTTTTCTTCAGTAATTTCCTCGTAAGGAGCTTGCATAAAACCATGCTCACTATGAAGTAAGAAACTAACTGCTTTAATACAATCTTTGTAATTATCGCTTAACCATTTTTTTATTTCTGGAATTTCTTCTTTTTTATAATAAACCGTCACAGAAACGGCATTATCCGCCCATATTGTTTGGAGTTTTTTTACTAATTCTAACTGGTTTATCGCTGTCATCTCACTCGCGACCGTTCCCGGACCAGAATAGCAAGGAAAGCTAACTACTACAGTATCGTGATTGTCGGTTTTATCAAAATTTTTAGCGAACTCAATGTGATATCCTAACTCCCGACAAATTGGAACGAGTTTGTCTAAAGCCGACATCCTAACGCGCCTTATATAGTAACGAGAAAACAGAGGATGAACACCGGGCGACGCGCCGGATAATAAACTAAGCGTTCCGCTAGGTTTAACAGTAGTAAGTTTAATAGATTCGGGCCACCCTCTTTGTTTTGACCATTCCTTATCGAATTTTCTCAACTGTTTATAACAGTCATCTAGCCATTCTAATTTATTTTCAGACTGACATACTCCTGTTATACCTAATCCAAGTCTAAAGTTTTTATGAACGGTTTTATTTGTAATCTCGTGCAAATAAGGCAATGAACATATCGCTTTTTGTGTTTTATAAAGAAGTTTAGCGCAATCAATAAGCTCTTCTTTTGAAGAAATTCTATTAAGATAAAGTTCCCCTAAATTACATGACTCGCCAGATTCAAGAGAAATTTCACTACAAGGGTTAACTCCTTCGCAATTATCTTTTATTTTTTCTCCAATTCTGCCATATTTTTGAGATAAAGGAAGATTAAATAATCCGTAAGGCTCACCAGAACCAGAATAACCATCCCAAATACTATCACTTAAATAGGAAAAATCATCAGCAACAATGGTATTATTACTCATTGCTCGCCAATTAGGGATATTACCCAAGTCCCACCTTTTAGCGCGAACAAAAAGGTGGTCGTCGGCATCTCCTAACGCAATCTCACTAGAACGGCGCACGTTTCCAGCTACAACAATAGAACCAATAAGATTACAAATATCCAAAACGTCAATAGAACGTAATTTTTTCCCCTCACGACTTCTTAAAATCATAGAAATTTTTTCGATTCCTTCAATTAAAATCTTTGGTCCGCTTGCCGTTCCTCCAAAACCTTTAATCGCCTCTCCTTGGCCTCTTACAAGAATAGTAGAATAAGAAAATCCAATGCCCGTATTAAAATACGCATTTAGAACCTTTCTTAGAAGTTCAACCCATCCAGAGCGGCTATCTGGAACAATAAAGTCGGCATCTTTAGTTAAAAGAGCTTCGATTTTAACGCCTTCTTTTACTTTTGGTAGCTCATGGATATGTTCCCTTCTAACCGAGAATCCCACGCCCGCGCCAAGCATCAGATTTTCAAACAGAAAACAAAAATCTTCGAGCTTAGTTATAGATAAATAGAAACAGTTTATCAAAGAATTCGCTGAAAATCTATCAACCGTGGAAGTTCCCATTTGCCAAAGACTTCTGCCCGCGAAATTACATTTTAGATTAAAAACATAATCAAAAAGTCTTTCCGCCTCGTCTTTTGTATATTTTGCGCCAATCTTTTGCGCGCCATTTATAACCCTTTGAATTGTTTGGTGCCATTCTTCGTTTTGGCCGTTTTCAAGAAGGCGCGAATATGTGCGTTTATATACAATGTAGCCTAAATAATCAAAACCCCAAGGAACTTCCTTTTTCTCATATTTTTTTGTGAATTCGTCTGAAATTATTTTGTAATCGTCGGTTTTTTGAGCGAGACTTTTATTTTCCATATATATCTTAAATTCTTATTCCTAACGGTAATAGTAACTTACAGCTTTAGACGCAATCGCGCAAGTTAAAAACACCCTTTGTGAATAACTTTTTCCGAAGTTGGAAATTGAGTGTATTTTCTGAAAAGAAAACTACTTTCCCTCTAAAAACTTGGGATAAGCGCGCCCCGCTCGTTTGGCCGACCAATCTTTCTTATATTGCTCTTTAACCTCGTCGCGCCCCATGATTTTTTCGCGCTTAATTGACATTTCCTTGGAGCGGTCAAACATATCACCTAGACGACCCTTTTTTGAAGCTGTTTTAGCAACGAATTCTTTTGGATTTAGTGGGTCAATTTTAGTATCTATAGAAGCGTTCGGTATGGTGTATTCACGCTGCCATAAAACGCCATCTTTCCTATACTCGTGAACGTCATTTATACCTTGAACAACCTCTATAAAGTCATTCTCGTTCTCTGGATTAGAGTAGATATACGTCGGCAATGGAAATCTCCTAATTAAATTATCACTCGCTAGCGAAAATTAATTTAATGTTTTCGGGCTTAAATTCTAGCCACTTGCCGCCTTTTTCACTAAAAACCAAAACTTTTACGGAAACAGAAGTGGTTGAAACTTGCGCTTCTTTTAATTTAGCGACAAATACATCTACTAACTCTTGGCCTGACATTTCGGCGTTGATTTGGACTTTCATATTTTTTAAGCTTTTTCTGTATAAAAATGATTTAAACTGGTTACATCTTTGGGTTCATTGTTTGAAAAATCTACTTTTAGTATGTTGTGTAGTCTTTCTTTCCTGCTTTTGTGTTTATGATAAACATTTTTTATATAAAAATCAAAAAATTCTTTATATCTGTCCATTTTTCTTTTTAAGAAAATTTTAGCCCCGTCATAGATAAATTTTAAAAAAAGTAAAGCTTTTAAATTTCCGCCATATCTTAAAGCAGATAGTTTTTCATTTTTCTTACAAACAGATTTCGTTCCAAAAAGACCCGTCTCTTCATTAACTAATCTTTGTAATTCATTAAGAAAAACGGTTGTGGTAGTAATAGCACAACTAACTGAATTTTTCTTGCTTCTAATAATGGTTCCGTCGCCATCAAAAAAGCCACGAATAAAGTGTCTTAATAAATGTCTTGGAACTTGATTTTCCTTGGGAAATTCTAAAATAAGAGATTTTCTTTCTACCACTCCCAACTCTTCGCATCTTTTGGAAAAGTGTAAATTATTTACATTCCAAGTGTAATAACCTTTTTCTATATGAGTTTTGGGGGTTATTTTCTTATTCAGTGTTATCGGATATGTAGAATTTATTATTTTATTAAATTTTTCCAGAAGTTCAAAATCTCTTTCTTGTAATTCTATGGAAATTTTTCTAGTTGGTTTATATAAACAACCATCTGCATATAAGAACCCTAAAAAATAAGCTTTTTCTTCGGTATTAATACTATCGAAATAATTCACATTGAAAAAATATTTATTCCATTGATATTTTTGCCTTACTTTATTTCCACTTCTGCGGATTTGATATAAAACACCCCCTTTAGAAAGATTAAATTTTTGTGCAATTTCTTTTGTGGAAATTTTTGTATTGCAATACATTTCAATCATCTCTTCTTTTTGTTCTTTTGAAAGTTTCATATCTTTACTTACATGAAAAGTAATCAAATGGGAACAATTATTTTAAATAATCTAATATCTTCGATACCATTTTTTGATAAGAAAATTCGGTTCTTAATTTAATTCCATAAGAATTGAATCTGTTAACCTTGAATCTTTCTATTGCTGAATCACAGGCACTTAGAAATTCTTCTGTTGAAAACGTGGCGAAGTTTCCACGATTCCATTCGCTTTTGTCTCCATGAAAAAACATTCCATCTTTAGCGATTATCTTTTCATTCGGCTCTACCAAAACGCTATTTTCCTTGTCGGCCCATTCTTTATGTCCGTCGTAATTAAGTATAACAGAATGTTTTCCTAAGCAAAGCGAGTGAAATTCTGGTAATCCCCAACTCTCACATCCCATTCCCAAAATAATGTCGTGATAATTTAGAACGTCGTTATATTGCTGATTTGTGCTTTGCCAACCCAAAAACTGAATATTTGCATATCTCTTCCCATCTAAAATTTGACCTATAATATTGTTTTGATCCTCTGGTTTTAAAAAATGATTCCAAATACAACAATTTAAAAAATACCTACGGTCATTACCGTATTTAGCCGCCCATGATTGTATGACTTTTAAATGATTTTTTCTAAGGGGTTCCAATTTACCAAGAAGGCCAAATACAATTCTATCGTCTTCGTGATATTTCTTTCTATTTTCATAGAAATTCCACTCATCAAACGCCAATGGAATAAATCCAACATTTAATAAATTAAAATCTTTACATAAATCCACTTTTTCTTTACTACAAAACAATACCTTATTATTGTTTCTTATTACGTTTTGTTCCGATTCGGTTAGATCGTCAGTTTCTAAAAAACTTATTAAAATCTGTTTTTCAGAATAACTTTGCAAACTACCATTTAGATGCCATAACTTAATAATTGGCGTGTCGCGCCGATGCTCTTTTACTGCGCGATTAATATTGGAAACCAACCAAGAATTGAAACCTTCGTCTTGTTTTTGTTGACTTAAATCAGTATTACCAATAGGAAATATACAAGGATTTAGCCCGCGCTTATATATCTCCCTAGCAATAGCAATAGAACATTGACCTAGAGAGGTTCCATTAAAAGGTAATTCTAGCGCAAAATTAGACATTTTTATACTAAAGCCAAAAGTCGTTTTTCCTTATCTTTAATCTCGTCCACTTGAGATTCGTCGCATTTAACCAAAACAGCACATACATTTTTAATCGTCATTCTCAAGATTTCTTCTTTGGTTCCTTGGATTTGATATGAATGAATTTCCAGTTTTTGTTTCCCAGAACCTAAAATCGCTATGGCTGGCAAAACTTGTTCAACTTTCGTATCACCATTTTCAACCATAAATGAAGCCGTGGCTGTATATTTCATACTAATATCTTGGTTAAAGAAAGATTCGCGCCTACTAGATACTTGGTTTTACCATCTCTACTATTCAAAACTTCCCCCGGTCGTCTGAAAGAAAACCGGGTTAGCTGTTCATAATTAATGAATTTCTTATCTTTCTTACAAATCTTGCCACGACCACTACAGTCTAGGAGGTAAAAAGGAATCTTTGGAGGCATATTTCTATGAATTAAAGAATACCATCATCGTCCGATGAATCTACCGGCGCACTAACAAGGGGTTTTTGCGCGACAGCCTTCTTAGGCGCGGCGACTTTCGGAGCAGTGGGAACCGAAGGAACCCAATCATCAACATAAGCATAATGAGATTCGCCGTTTTCCTTAACTTCCTTTCGGGAGCGAATAATTAAATTAACAAATCCATCGCCCTTTTTGTTCTTCTTGAGAAATTCAGTGAACTTCTCTACCGAAACATTAAATTTAAGAATAGATGCTCCATCATTAAAGGTCTTTTGACGAATCCAAACTCCATCGGCAAAAACTTTAGGCGTTTGAGTGGATTTAGGCGAACTAGGTGTGGTTTCCATATTTTTTTTATTTTTTAACTAACTTTGTCTATCTTAGTGTTGGTTGAGGGGGTTGTCAAGTTTGTTTGGTTGTTTTTTTTTAAAACTATACTTCGTCGCATCTAAAATCCGAATCCATTTTAGCCCTAATTAATCTCATTGCCTTATTGTGCAAGTCAATACAAGCCTGATTAGTCAACCTCATTTTTTTGCCAATGGTTTTCCAGTCTTTTTTACCTTCTTTTAGATATCTTAGCTCAAAGATTTTTTTAATTCTTTTGTCTTTTAGTTGATTTAGTAGATTGAACACAAACTCTAAGTTTTGGGCTTTCTTATCCTGACTTGGGGGTAAACTACTGTAATTTATGTCTATTTTTTCTTCGATTAAGGTGTTGTCAATTAGCTCATTGGTGGGCTTGGCTTTGTTTATGGTATTCAGGCAATAGTATCTTGTATTGTTGGCGAGCCAAGTGGAAAATTTGACGCCTTTATCTTCCTTGAAGGTTTGGACGGCATTATAAACTAAATAATCTTTCTCGGCATAAATATCTGATGGGGCGACGCCGGTTGCAATTAGAGTGTTGGAATACTTGGTTAAAACACTATTACAAAGCGCGCCGTGTCTATTGATTAGCTCAGAAATACAAGAATCAGCATCTTTCCCGTTCTTTACTCCTCTCACAAGGTCTAAATCGCTAACTTTTATGTTTGCGGCGGCGTTCTCCATATTTTAATCATGTGTTCTACCTCGCTTATCATATATTCTCGACGGTCAAACTCAAGAATATCTATTTCTTTCACTTCAAAAGTGTATTTGGGAATTGACTTGTAAAGTTTAATTTCTTCCGTTTTGTCATCTTTCGCGCTAAATCTATCCAAAGCCAAAACCGTTTTGGTTGCGGCGTCTTCTATTACTATGCCTATTGAACTCCATAGTTCACCTTCTTGTAAGAATTTATTATGTATAACAAGAAAATTATACAATAATCCGCCACCCTCTGGATATAAAGACTTAACCGGACAAGTGTTCCTATAAGCCATTACAGGAAAAACCGGAAAGTCTTCTTGTGGATTGATTGACGGACTCAAGATTGAAGCCCTTTACAAAAACTAAGCAATCCTTTTAATACGTCTGAACGACTTGATTCTGCAAACTGTCTTCGTCCCGTTTCATCTAAGGTGGGCCAACAAACATAATAGTCGGCGACTTTTCTTAATTTTGGATTATTTTGTTCTTCTGATAAATTAGCGGGCTTAACAAAACTCCCATCATTGTCAATTCTGTCAATATAAACTAGCTTGCCTTTATGTTTAGACTTAAGCCACCATAGTTCGTCGTTTTCGTAATGAGAAAAACGTAAATCTGTTATAATGGGAATAACCTTCATCTCTCGCGCGAGATTGATTTCGTCTTCAAGTTTAGACGTAAAATACTGCCCTTGGGTTTCTAGACGTTTTCGTGCGGCAAATTCTACTAAATATGGGCGAACCTTCTCTTTTTCTTCTGGAATTTGGGTAAAAGTAGAGATTCCTATTTTTTCGTAGATTTCATGCCGCGATTCGTTCTTTAGATTGTCGGCCAAGGCGAAACGGGCGCATTTTACATTATGATACTCCAAATATGAGCGCAAAACCCTATAAAATGAATCTTTACCAACGGTAGCGTTTCCAGCTATTCCAATCATAATTTACAAAAGAGGACTAAACGAGGATTACTTTACCTATATTAACGTAAAAAGAGAGATTGTCAAGTTGAGTTTGACAGATTGGTGTTTTGTTGTTAGTTTCAATGAAAATGAAAAGATTGACTTTTGAGGAATATGGCTGCCTGTTGGCTTTAATGGCAAAATCTCGTTCAGAAGACCCTTTTACTAAAATTGGCGGCGTCGCCTTGGATAAAAATGGCCGCGTTTTGGGCGCAAGTTATAATGGTCTAAAATCTGGTTTCCAAATGCCCGACTGGATGAAACTAGAAGAAAATCGTGTTAAAAAGTCAGATTTTTTTATTCACTGTGAATCCAATCTCTGTGCCCAACTAACTAAAGGTCAATGCCATACCCTGTGTTTAAGTCAATCGCCTTGTCTCAAATGTTGTCAGCAAATATGTGCTTTAGATGTCAAAAACGTGATTTACATTAAAGAATACGCCAAATGTGACAAATTTAAGGAATTCTTTGATTTTCATGGTATTGAATACAAGGAACTTAGTAAAAAAAACAAGGAGAATATCTTAAAATACCTGAAAGATTTGAAGAATTTCCAAGAATTACTTTAATATTTTGTAATTCATGTGTAATCTAATGTAGATTATATTACGTATGTATAGAAAATACAAAATTGATGAAACGACATTCGACGAAATGAATACCGAAGAAAAGGCTTATTTTTTAGGTTTCTTATATGCAGATGGATATATGAACGATAAAGCGGGGGCTATAGTTCTTCAGTTGGCGGAAGAAGACGGGGAAATCTTAGAAAAACTAAACAAGATTATTAAATCGTCTAAACCGTTGCAATCTATTAACATGGACTGTAAAAGAAAAATGGGAGTAAACGCTCAAAATGGAATAAGACTAACTATAAATTCACAACAAATTTATAAAAATATTTTAAGACTTGGTTGCGAACCAAGGAAAACTTTTACTTTACGGTTTCCAACCACCGAACAAGTTCCACCTCACTTAATCCGTCATTTTATTAGGGGGTATTTTGATGGCGATGGATGTTTGGTTGGATATTTTCCGAGTCGGGGTAATGGGAGGCAATTTCAGGGGGATGTAAAAATTGTATCTACTTTAGAATTTGTAAAGGAATTATGTAACAAATCCAATGAAATTGGGATTTCGACCAATATTACAAAAAGATTTCGTGATGATAAAAATACATATAATTATCAACTTTCCGGTAATTTAAATGTGGTTAAATTCATAGAATGGATTTATTCAGATTCCAATATTTTTTTGAAAAGAAAACGTGAAAAAGCGATTTGGTTTATTAAAACAATTTCCAAGAGAAGAAAACACAAATCCTTAATCTATATCAATTCATCTAAATTTTTATCATCTTTAATCAACTGGTCTGCTTAGAAAAATACGATAAAGATGACTTTGCAGAACAATTAGCTAAAGAATTTGGTATTGACTTAATTCAAATTAAATTATGAACATCCCAATCAAACTCCTCTCTCCGAAAGCCAAAATCCCAACTAGAGGTTCAAAATGCGCCGCTGGTTTGGATTTGTATGCGTCTGAAGACTATTCTTGTTATCCGGGTGAAAGAATTGTCGTTAAAACAGATATTTGCATTAAAATTCCAGATGGATATTATGGAAGAATCGCGCCACGTTCAGGTTTGGCCTTAAAACAGGGTATTATGACCATGGCGGGCGTAATTGATAGTGATTATTTAGGTGAAATTAAGGTTATTTTGTTTAATGCCAACTTTTTCTTTTCTGGGGGAAAACTCCAAGACCATAATCGTCTTTCTCAACTTAATTTATTTAGAGTGGCGGCGGGGGATAGAATCGCTCAGTTAATTATCGAAAAATACTACGATTTTCCTTTTGTAGAAGTGAATAACTTAGGAGATTCAGAACGCCAAGACAAAGGTTTTGGAAGTTCTGGAAAATAGTTTTGAACAAAAGTTGATTTTTTGACGTTAGAGAGATAAGATAATTACATATAGGTCTTGGAGTAATCTGAGATAACTGTTCTTTTTAGTGTTAGATAGGGATTGTGGCGGACAATGAAGGTCTGGTTAATTCATACCCCTTTCCAGTAACCACATAAAACTGGATTTAGTAAAATTTGGTATGCCCGAAACTTATTGAAACGGGCGAGAGTTGACGCAGAGCAAATTTACTTGACCTCATCAGAGGAGAAAGAAGCGGACTCTATAAACAAACATTGAGGGCTGAAGGCGTATTAAAACACGCCGCGTAAGCAACAAGACCGAAATCTGAATCTGAGAAATGGTTCGGGCGTAGGAAAAAGACTGGGACTGAAAAGACGACCAGACAGTAGTTGAGTGTTAAAAATAAAGGGATGAAACTACCCCATCCCGCTAATAAGAGTAAGTTTAACACGACCGAGGAGGGAAGCTCGCGCCCAAAAACGAAGGATGGTTCTAAGTTCCGTTCGCTCTTTCGGTTAAAAAAGAAAAGTCTTATCTCGCGTAGCGAATCTGAGCGGTAGCGAAGATTTAGTTATCATTCTTAATATAAAATAGAAACTGCCTACGGTTTAATCTATATTAGTTAAGTAATAGTTACGAAATAAGCTACCGCTTATTGCCGCTGCGCGGCTATAAAAACAATCTTTATTTCTTTAATCTCTTTGCGTAAGCATTTAATTACTCTGATAAATTCATTACCTTAAATTACTTAAATACGTTCTAAACCTTAGTTAAATAATATCTTAATATGCCCCATCTCGTATAAAATCTAATTATGAGTTAATTATCATATCTTAATCGTGTAATCATCTTTAATATGAGCCACGAAGCTCAAACTGGTAATTCTTCTAAAACACCAATTTACCTTCTTTTCATTTTAGTGTTGGCGGCGGTTTTAACCATCTTTTCTGAAATTCGCGCCTCGAATAATTTGATTGTTGAATTTTCTAAACTAAAAGAAGAATCCGCGCTTAAATCTTCTATAATTACCTACCAATCTGAAATTATTCGCGACCAAGGTTTAATCATTCTAATCTTAGAACACCAACTAGAAGAACTACAAAAAGCTAAAAGCATGAATCTCGCCGCGTTTCAACCGTCATATTAACTATGCTAATTTTGGATGTTGTTTGTTTCAACCTGTTTATCTTGTTGATTTGGTTTCATACTAATTTACCTCTAAAAATATGTCAGGCTGGTGGTTTTTTCTTAAAACATGATTTATTTGATGGTCATACTTTTCCTAATTGGCTAAACATTCAATACCAAAACCTAATTACTAAAGTATTAAGCTGCGAGTTTTGTTTGGCATTTTGGCTGTCTTTAGTTACTAGCGTTCTAGCAAGTGTTTCAAATTTCTTGACAGTTTTTGTTTTTACATTAGGATTCTACTATGGAATCCGAAAATTGGCTAAAGACTAAATTTAGTTCAGCGGCGGATTTTTATAAGTTTTTACGTAGCTTGCCGCCAATCCAAGAATTAGACAATAACCATTTAATCATTAAAATCAAAGAAAACGGCTGGTTAATTGAATCTTCTTGGTGCGGCGATTGTGGCAAAAAGAACATAAGAACCGCAATGACAGAGGCTTTTGAGGAATTAAATACAAATTTACCTCTGGAGATAAAACAAAAACTTGACACATCCATAAACCAAGACTAAGATACAAACAATATGAAAACACTCCCAAAAGTCTATACGGTTACGCTGGTAGAAATGCCAAATGGTAAGTTTAACGTGCTAAATGCACAAAAATACGCAGTAGTCAACCAACACCAAGCGCGTTGGCAACGAACTGATTCGCGTAATGTTGCACGCAAGGTAAATCGCGCTGGGCTAGTTATTAAGTAATAAATCAAAAACTAAACATAAATATGGCCGCTGGATTCTTTTCTCCTAATAAGTCTATAACGGGTGGATGCGCGTTTTTTTCATTCAATAGTAAGGATGGAAGCGTGTTCGCGAAACTACTTAAACAAGTTGCCAATAATCCCGATAAGAAGGGAAACTTCGACGGCAAGAACGCCCTGAATATCAAACTAACCGAAGATGAAGCCGCTGGCTTTATTCGCGCTGTTAGGACTTGTGGTAATTGTTCATTTTTCCATAAGTCTGAAAAAGGCGACACCCAAATTACATTTAATCACTATGTAATTCAGCCCAAAACCGAACAAGAAAGAGAACGTCAGGGCTTTGGTCTAAAAGTTAAGCGCGGAAATCAGGAAATCAAGGTGGGTTTCACGATGGATGCTGCTGAACGTCTTTCTGAGTATATGAAGTTTGCATTGACTCATATTTTTTCTGCCGATTATAGCGCGGACTTGAAGGCGCATAAGGAAAACATGGCTAAAAAGGCCGCGCAAGGTGGTGGCGAGCCTCAAAAGGAACCGGAAGTCGAAAAAGCCCCCGCTCAGTCAGAAGACGAGATTTTCTAATCTTCTACTAAAAGCTCAAATTGTTTCCCGCCTTTCTAAAAAGATTGGCGGGTTTTAGTTTTTATTGATAATTGTTTCTATAAGCATATAATAGTTAAATCTTTATATGCGTAAGAAAACCGTAGTAATTAACACTGATTATCCTTTACTTAAAACCGGACTGGCTAAAAACGGTAAGGAACTAGCTAATTATCTTCATAAAACGGGCAAATATAATGTAGTTTATTATGCTTGCTCTCACCCTTGGGGTTGTCCTGATTTTGAACGTCTTCCGTATAAGTGCGTTGGCGCATTGCCCGATACCCAACAAGAAATGCAGCAAATCCAATCCAAAGGAGAAGAACACCTTAGAGATTGTAGTTATGGACTTTACAATATAGATAGGGTTATTAAAGAACACGAGCCATTCGCATTAATAACATCAAATGACTCATGGGCGTCGCATAAATTCTTAGATAAACCTTGGTGGGACAAAATTCATTGTTTGCCTCATATTACTTTAGATTCCCTGCCGTTTCTAGACCAACAAACAGATTACCTTAAACGCTCTAAGCATTTCTTAGTTTGGGCTGATTTCGCAGAAAAAGAAGCTAAAAGGCTTGGTTTTAATAACTGTAAAATGATAACTGGAATGATTCCTTCTGGAAAATTTTACAAACTAGAAAAATATAAGAAAAAAGAACTCCGCAAACAAAACAACATTCCAGATGATGCTTTTATTACAGGATTCATTTATAGAAACCAAATTCGAAAAGAAGTTGGCCCCACAATAGAAGGATATAAACAATTCAAGAAAAACAACCCTCAGATTAAAAATACTTTTCTTCTATTCCATACTAATTTCGGAGAACCTATGGGATGGGATATTCCAAGATTTTGTAAGACGCACGATATTCCACTAACCGAAATTTTAACAACCTATATCTGTCGTAATTGTTGGAATTATGAAATCAAATCATTTTGCGGTAATGACTTAAAATGTAAGTTTTGTCAAGGTGAAAAATCCCAAATAAACATCAACATCAGAGAAGGAGTGACGGAAGAACAGTTAAATGAAATATACAATTTAATGGATTGTTATTGCCACATTTCGAACGCGGCGGGCCTCGAATTGCCGATTTGCGAGGCTTTGTATTGTGAACTTCCGCTTGGCACGGTTCCTTATGCCTCCCAAGAAATGTTCACTCAACAAGATTTTGTTTATGAAATATCATGTTCATTTGGACTTCAACTTGGGACACAGTTTAAGCGGGCCGTTCCGTCTATTACTTCAATAGCTAAATATCTCGAAAAGATTTACAAATTATCAGAACAAGAACGCTCTAAAATTGGAAAAAGAGGGCGAGAATGGGCGTTATCTAAATTCTCCCCTGAAATCGTCGGGAAACAATGGGAAAATTTGTTAGATTCGCTGCCTGAACATGGTTACGATTTTAACTTAAACAAACGAGAAAACCTATCTGCCAATCCCCAAGCACAAATTCCAGACGAATCCGACAATAGTAAATGGGTTACTTCGCTTTACAATTCAATCCTTGGAGTTAAACCCGACGAAAAGGGATTCAACGACTGGATGAACGCTTTGAAAAATGGAGTGCCGCGCCAACAAATTGAATCTTTCTTTAGAGAGCAAGCCGCGAAAACTGTCGCACCGCAACAGAAAGAAGTCTCTTTTGAGGATTTATTGATTAAAAACGGTAAAAAACAATTCTTAATAGTCTGCCCCGAAAGCGCGGGAGATTGCTTATATGTCTCGGCTACATTAAAATCTTTTAGGGAATCATATCCTTCAAACGAATGGAATTTATATCTAGCAACAAAACCTGAGTATTCTGAATTATTTGATATGAACCCTTTCTTAGATAAGGTTCTGCCATTTCAAGATTTTATGACTCAGGAAATCGCCTGTGTTGGAAGTCAATACCATAATAAGATTTTTGATGGATACTGTTATATTACCGCGCAAAGTCAAAGGGTATTAAATTATCTTGGAAACCACAAACTTTCTATAAATCTATGAATTTGGCGCAGCTTTATAGCCTTAGTAGCGGGCAACGATTAGATAAAGTTCATACTTTTGAAAAATTTTTCCCATTAGATTGCGATAATTTCATAGTAATCCAACCTTGGAGTAAAGCGTCAAAAAATTATTCATATTTTTCAGAAGTATTAAATATACTCAACCCCTTCTTACAAAAACAAGGAGTAAAAATTTTGCAATTGGGTCAAAAAAATGAGCCGCCACTTCCCAATTGTGTTCATCTACAAGGTCTAACAAGTTGGGGGCAAACGCAATACATTATTTCAAAATCCAAACTTGTTTTATCTACGGACTCTGTTTCCGCTCATTTAGCGGGGCATTATGATATTCCTCGCGTTATCTTGATAAGCAACAATTTCAAAGAATGTGTTGCTCCTTATTATGGAGATGAATCAAAAGAAATAATTTTAGAGCCAAAATGTAGAAAAGAAGGCATTTTACCATCTTTTTCACTGGATGAGGGTCCAGTTAAACAAATTGACCAAATTTTACCCGAACAAATCGCACTTTCCGTTCTCAAATTACTTGATATAAAAGTCAAATACCCCTTTCAATCTCTCTATTTTGGCCACAACTTTAACAACAAAGTAATCGAATCCATCCCCAACCAAATCATAGATATAAACCAATTTGGCATCCAAAGTTTGGTCATGCGAATGGATTTTGAGCATAATGAACAAAATTTATCCCACCAACTTCTTCGCAATCATTGCACGATTGTAACTCAAAAAACCATAAATCTAGATTTACTCGGAACCTTCCGCAAAAACGTCGGTCATGTTGTTTATGAATTAACCGAGGATAACAACCCCGACTTTTGCAAACAACTTACCAAATTAGGCATTAAATACAGTCTAATTAGTTACCTCGCGCCAGAGCAAATCCAAAAACTAAAAGAAAATTACTACGAATATGGGGTAATTAGCCGCAAATCCATTACCAAGCCAGAAGAAATGTCAGAATTGGTTGGTAAAAATTTAGGTAATCTATATTACAAAACTGCCAAAATAACATTATCAGCGGGCAAAATTTATCCATGTTTTGCGGCTTATAAACAAGATAAACCCATTTCAGACTTGAATCTCAAATTTTCTCCAATAATTAATATACCCGATTTTTGGAAAGAATTAGAGTATTATTATTTAGTGGAAAGAACCGCTTGACTTTCTTTGGTTGTGGGTTAGAATTAAGGATATGCAAAACTCAGAACTAAAACCTGTTTTTGATAATTCACCTAAAAAATCTTTTTCACGCAACGAATTTGGTTTATTAGAGGTTAATTACGTGTTTAATGATGACTCTACGGTAAATTGGAAGTCAATGATTCCTCCCCAATATCTTTATGTCAATCCAGACATGAAGCGGCGCGACAAACTTGAAAAAAAATACGGAAAAACTTATTCTGAAATCAACCCCGTAGAAGACAAAGTAGAGGATATTGATCTAATTCAATTACTTGGCGCGGCCAAATATCTTTTGCGTCTTCGTGGATACAAGTCTTTAAGATATGTAATTAAAGAATCTACTGAACATTATGCCAGCGTTTCTTGCTCTATTGTCTTTAATGGCAATTATGAAACACAAATGCAAGACGTTGAATTTTCTGAAAATGCTTGCGCTCATCCCGGAAACACTAATGGGTTTGGACAAAAATATCTTTTGGAAATGGCTACCAACCGCGCTTTTGCTCGTTGTGTGCGTAATTTCTTAAATATTAACATTGTTTCCAAAGAAGAACTTGGCGCGGATACTTCTAGTGATGGATTAGCGACAGACAATCCCAACGCCGCAATTAGTCCCCATGCCGTTTTAGCAACCAAACTAAAGGAGCGTGGGTTTGATTTAACTTCATTAAAAAAATCTATCAAAAAATATCCCGACTTAGGTTTAGACTCAGACACAATTACTAAATTAGAAGATATTCCTGTATCTAAAGTTTGGAATTTAATTAGTAAAATCCAAGAAAAAGAGAAAAAATAGTTTTAGTCAATAATTTGACCAAAACAAAACTCAGAAACCGCAGGAGGAACGCTTACTCTGTTTCTTCTGTTTGCTTTTACAAGCGGTGTTTTACCAAGATATAGTTGCATTACCTCTTGTGGCGTCAAAACCCTACTATAGACTAAAACATCTCCGATATTACCGATAAAATTTTCGTTTGCTGAGAAGAAATTTCTTCCGCCTATCTTCAATGTTCTGGCCGTTGAGTCGGAAATATTAGAAGGCGCACCAACTTCGGAAAATGTTCCACTTTCTTCCTTTCCATTGATAAATATTTTTAGCGAACTATAGTCTCCATTTATACACCCTACAACAAAAAACCATTCATCTATATTAGTTGATGTATTTGATTCTAAAGATGAATAATTATTTGGAGAATTATGATTATAAATTGCCGCCTTTCCGTCCGTCCGAACATAAAGAAGTGCTTCGTCAACAACTTCGTCATGACTTATTGAACAAACGGCAATAGGTCCGCTAGATGTTTTTATCCAAGCACAAATACTACAATTAACAGAAAACCCCCAATTTCTTTCTGGTGTTGTTAATGTGCAATCAGTGCTTCCATCGAAAAGAATGGAATTCCCATTATGGACACCATAATCCCAAACTGGAGAGTTGCTATCAAAGACTGAATTTAATTTTTGTTTATAATCAATTAGAAAGTGTCCTTGGACGCCTAAAGATGGGGAATAAATTACTTCTAATCCCCTCCACAATCCGGGGTATTCCGATTCGACTTCCGAGCGTGCAAAATCCGAACTAAAACCTTGGAATTTTTGCCTTCCATTCATTCTGGATTATTGAATTTCAGGGTTAATTCCAACAAATCTAACATAATGATTACTGCCTGTGGAATTTAGATCGACGCCCGTATCATGAACTATCGCTATACCCCATCGTGGGCCGGGTTTAGTAATTAAAAAATCTCCATATAAAACATCTCCCGTGGATGGAACGGCTAAGTTTCTCATCGCTCCCACTAAAATAGCATTTTGAACCGTTAAAGCGGCGTCGGTTGTCCCCGCTCCATCAGTTCTGTAATTTGACGCATTATCATCGTCTCTAATTAAATAAACATAAACAGCCTTGTTTCCCGTTGGAGTTGTTCCTTGTGTTATCTTAACATAAACAAAAACATCCTGATAACGAGTGGATGTATTATCTACTATTGTTGATTGCCGCCCAACGCCAGTTGTTGAAGACGCCAAACTCGCAAGAGTAATTGTTAGCGCGGTTGAGGCTCCAAAAAGGTCTTTAATTTCGTTTGGCATAATTTGATTGTTTAATTATAATTAAGTTCTAATACAATGTAAAGAAAGATTTGCGGTTTTTATACTAGCAACGGACTCTACGATAAACGCCAAGATATTTCCTCCCGTAATTCCGGTCGCCCAAGTAGTTAAATTCAAATCCTGTCCTTTCCAATCGCCGGTAATTAAAGGTTTTTCTGTTCCAACGATGGAGTTTTCTCTATAAAAATTCGCATACGTCATTTGATGAACATTCATGGATAAATTACCAGTTTGATTTGCGGTAAAAGTCCAACCAGTAACCGCGCACAAATAAGGGACGTGAATATAACCTTTTAATCCAGTTGTTAAAACCGAAGAACTTTGCATTAAAAAGTTCAACCTAGATTCAGACCTAGACAAGAACCCGCTTGGGTTATCTCTATTATAAAGGTGATTAGCTAATTCAAACAGTCCAGACTCGGCATAACCCGCTTGATTATATACTCTTAAATTAACCAATCTCGGCGGAATTTCATCTATAAGAGGAACAGTTCCTGTAATTTCATGAACACCCCCGGCAGTTTGTCCAAAACTAAAGACGCCAGTATAATTTCCAAAGTATAGACCAGTAACCTTATTTAAGTTGCTGCCGCTAATGATAATTTTACCTTGATAATAGTTTCCGGTTGGATAAAATCCAGAAATTACAGGATAATTAACAAAAGTGAACCAACCAGTATTTGTTGCGTTACCAAAATCAGTATAGACAACGATATGCCCCGATTCTTGAGAGAATGTAGGTGGTAATACAGTGATATTGTTTTGGGTATTTGATTGTATATACCCCGAAGTTTGAGTTAAACCACTTGTAAAATAAACTCCCGTCGCATTCCCTAAGTTCTTTCCGGTAATAGAAACCAATGTTCCAGAATTGCCACTTAAAGGACTAAATGAAGTCAAAATTGGCGCAGATTGCTGAATTGTTATTAGGAATGTTGATAGTAAGTTACTTATATTACTACCAGCGGAAGACCCCGAAATTGTAGTAAAATCTCCCAATACATTATCGTATTGACTAACTAAAAATAATCTACCAGTTCCAAAGAAATTACTATTTACTGTTCCTGTAATTATTGCCGCGCCAGTAGTAAAGTCTTGGACATGGCTTCCGGTTAGGTTAAAGAAATTAAATCCAATATCGTCAGAATCTATAATGGAAGCATGAGTTAGTTTTCCAGATATGCCAACATTAGAAAGAGCGTCCCATGCATTTATTCCAGTAACCGTTAATATCGCGCCGGATAATAGTCCTGTGGGAGAAAAACCAGTAACGCTTGGTAGTGGTGTAAAAGTTTGATTTGTTGGAAATAATCTACTATTACCGGAAATTGTAAGGTTTCCTCTTGAAATTTCCCTTGGAACCAGCAAGGTTGCGCCCGTTCCCGCCACAACCGAGGTAGATAATGCACGAATTAAGTTTCCAGTAACACCATTGAAGAAAAATTCAACGCCCGTTAATGATGACCCAGAAATTGAAATTAATTGTCTAAAATATCCAGAATCAGGCGTCAGCGTTGAAATAATTGGAGAATCCAATATAGTTAATAAACTTGTGCTAATTTGAGTATATCTGTCGTTTTGTAATCTAAGATAATCTGTTTGCGCTGTTTGTGGGATGGCAAAGTTTATACCAGTTATTCCGACTCTGTTGAAGTCATTGTCATCCAAAGCCAATCTTCCAGTTTGTCCAGAAACTAAAACATAGTTAGTAGTATCAATGTATTTACCCGAAACAACAATGGTATCTCCAACATAACCCGAAATTGGAGTAAAACCACTAATTTGAATGTTAGGTATCTGAACTATTAACCTTGTTAAAGAAGTAGATTCGCCCGCTTGACTTTTTACAGTAATATAATCAGAATTTGCATAATCTGGAATGTTAAAAGAAATACCCGTGCTTCCTACTTTCGTGAAAGAAGAAACATTTCTATTCCCAATATAAACGCCGGAAACATAATTTAAGTTATTTCCGGTAATTGAAATCCCAGAACCATATTCACCAGAACCGGGCGTAAAATTAGCTAAATACGGACGCGCAATTAAAACAAATTGGTCGACGCCCGTATTATAATCAACTTCATTATATACGATTACTTTGTTACCAGTTAAAGCACCATTTGGGATAAAGAAATCTAGAGTATTATAATTACTGGTAAAAGAACCTGTGTCTACCGGACATAATGTGCCCGTAGTATTGATATAAACTTTAGAGAAGTTATAGAGGTTTAACCCCGACAAAGTTACTCTCGTTCCAACTGCGCCGCTTAATGGAGTAAAACCGCTAATATGAGGAACTTCCAACACTCTATACTGTCCGCTTGCCGCGCCTGTTATAGAATCCACACGAAGATAATACGCGCCTCCCGTAATGTTTATTGGGACTTGAAAATTAAGCAATTCCCCTTCGGAGTTGTTGCTATAAGTGGTAATAAGCGCGCCAGTTCCGTTACCTGTCAAACTTACCTTGGTAATATCCAATAAATTAGTTCCTAGCGCGTTAGAATAATCCAACCGTTTCCCAGAACTAGGAGTAATTAAAGTAATCGTTGGTAATGGATTTAATACTTTGAAAGTAACTGCGGATGGATAAGTTGTAACGCCGTTTTCTTGATAAATATAAACCGGGCCATTTTTAGCCGTAGTTGGCACCAAGCCGGTCATTGTTGTATCGGAAGTTCTTCCAAACAATCCGGTTCCACCATTAAAACCAACTAAAAACATATTAGTCAAACCTATTCCAGATGCCATAATTTCTGGAATAAAATTAACACCCAAAACATCAATCGCCGCGCCAGTCGCACCGCTTATTGGGTCTGTCCCCGTTATACTAACTATTGGATTAAATAAGAAAAACCCCGTATTTGAGACTCCGCTTTGACCCACTAATTTAACTATCCCTCTTGTATTACCAGATGGAATCAATATGTTTAATCCGCTATTTGAGACAACCGATAAATTATTACCCGAAATACCATTAAAATATACGCCTGTAATTCCAGAAAACGCCGCGCCAGTTATATTTACTATTGTATCTATAATTCCAGTTGTCGGATTAAATCCATCAACATTTGGAATCGGGGCGAATCTAAGTGGAGAAGTTCCAGTTAAATTTCGCGATGTAGAATAGACCTTTACAAAATCCCACGCCGCCCTATTGGGAACCGTCGCTTCTATAAAATTAGAAGAAATAACTGAAAAATCCCCCGATGCATTACTAGATTCCGAAAAAGTTACATTACTAATTCTATAAAAATTAGAACCAGAAATTAAAACCCTACTTCCAATCGCTCCTGTTATTGGCGTAACTCCCGAAACGGTTAAAGGATTTTGAATTACATAAAAATCTCCCGAAGTTGCCTCGCCACCCGGCGCAACCACCTTAAAATCACCGTCAATTACATTAACCGGGACATTGCCAGAAATTCTAGTGTCACTTAAAATAGTAAATGTTTCATCTTTCGTATCCGCGAAATAAAGAGCAACCGCATTAGTAAAATTTGTTCCCGTTATAATTATCCCAGAACCAATTCCACCACTTAAAGGACTCCATCCGGTAATTGTTGGTGGACTATTAGTATGGTTTTCTTTAATACCAATAACAGCCTTGATGAATTGATTTGGAGAGGTAGAAATCTCTCTTTTGTAAATAAAGCCATCACACAAAAATGATTCAGATAAACTAGCTAAAGCTGGATGAGTAAAATTGATTTGAATTGCGGCGCGTTCTCCAGTAACCGCCAAGTGTCCGCTTAGGTTATCGCATTCAATTTCCGCGCTAATTTCCTTATTGGCAAAACTTATTTCTGGTATGATTTTACCAATTTCATAGGACGTTTGGATGTCAGAATTAAATGAAAAACTAACTCTTGTTGCATTCGTTAAATCGCCAATAGTATTTGTCGCTGGTAACGTAATTGTCGCATCGGCGTAATTTAATACGTTGTTTTCGACTATTTTTTCGTAACTTGGTGAGAATAAACCCTTTAGTTCATCAAAAAATACAATCTCAGCATTGACATTAACAGGTTCATTGGGAACGGCGGTTAATTCATAAGAGCGTAAATAACCAGTCTGGAAAGCCAACCCACCTAAATAACCGGAAATACTAGATGTTTCATTTTGAATGAATGTTTTTAATGGGTCAACGCCAGTGAGATAGTAATTTAGTCTGATTGAGTTATTAAGACCGTCGGACGCCGCGTAATCAAAGGAGTGACGCTGTTCCGTTAAATAAATTGGTTCTAATTGGTTTTGGCAGTTAATACCAATCGAATTAGCATAAATTTCCCCTGAATTTATCTGCAATTTTAGGTTTTTATAACTATAAAACATCTATTTTGATTTAATAAAACTTTTGAGCCGTTGTTTTCACTCTTACTATATCGTTAATTTGCGCTGATAATTGTATATTATTGATTTTTGCGCCAGAAATATCAAATATTAATGGAGTGAATGAACCAGTCCCAGAACAATAGACTTGCCAGTTGTAAATATCGATTGTCGTATCGTTACCGTTTATTGTAAAATATCCCTCATTTAGTTTTTGGCCAGAGAATTGAATTTTAGTTAAAGTATCTCTTGTAAAAGATAAACTCTCAGAAGCCGACATTAGATTTACTTGCGTTGGCGTCTTTTGCCCCACTTTGTAAATAGGCTCCCAATTAGCACTAAAATCATAAGAGAAATCGAATACAGGTAAATTACTAGCATCCCCACTATTAAGAATAAAGGTAGAAAAACCATAAGGTATAAAATCTTTAGCATTGTAAGTAGTGTTTTGCTTCTGATTTAGATTACCCGAAATCTCCTGAAAAGACGAATAATTAACTGAAACATTCAGTATTTCATTCGGCGCAACTCTTAATGAATAAGAATTAAGGTAACAATTATACCCCGTAACGCCTCCAATTACAACTTGGATTCCAGAATGAATTACGTCATTTGCCAGCGTTCTTAAATATGAGACAATGTTGTAGTTTATTTCGTTTGATGTTTCGGGGATGTAACTAATGGAAAAGTTATTTTTTATCGCTCCGTTTGGCGAATGATTACATGGATTATATTTACCAATAGAATAAATTGGCGTCAACGAGTTAGACGAATCAATAGATGCGGATTGAGCTAAAACGCCCGAACCGCTTATCAATACGTCAATTTGGTTGAAATTAATCATTTAGACTAAAGAAACTTTTTATAAGTAGTTGTCACAGAAACATTACCATTTGCGTCGGTTTTATAGGATTCGCCGACAAATTTCATTGAATTAAAAGTAAAAGTCTGAATCGTTGCGCTAGAAAGATAGTTCTTTAAGGTTAAAGTTAAATTTTGAGTTGTAGGATTGCACAAAAAATCCCTTAACTCTTTGTTCGCGTAGTCATTTCGGTCAAAATCAAAGGAACAAGTCACCTCTAAAGGATAATTAGTGAAAACTCCCTCTGGTAATTGTCGCCCAATTCTATAAACCGGATTACGTGGAATTTGTATCTCTAAATTGTAGCCCAAAACACGATTGGTAGTAAAATCTGATAAATTGATAGAAATAGAACCATAACCAGCAATGTTGGCGGAAAAATTGTCAGTTAGCCCGGCAATGGCATTAAAATCTCCTGAAGTTTGCAATGAATAACCAGACGGGATATTGCCTAAATTATCCAAAACCATTAAATTAACATCAACTTGAGGAATTTCGCCAATAGAACATCTAGATGAATAAGAAGTTAAATACCCCGAAGTAAAAGAATAGTTGGTAGAGTTGTCTTTATATCTTCTTAAAACGTAACCATTAAAACCGCTTTCTCCTGTAAATGGCAAAAATTGGTCATTAGTAACTAAAATTTGAGAAATAGAAACATTTCCGTTTTGGTTGCCGGGGTAAATTAAATTTGGGGAATTATTTTGACCAATGTGTTTTAACGGCTGATGTTGAACGTCAAAAGAAGAATTAACAGACTGAACCCCAAAAATTTCTTGCGTATTGATAAAAATACGTTGATTCTCGCGCCTTAATCTTCCTAAATTATGGACTAATTCTGACATTTCTTTGCCTTTTAACCTTTAATCTGCAAGCCTAATACCTTATTGAAATTACACTGAAAACGTGTCTGAATAGTGTAACTAATAACGGTTAATGGCGAAAAAAGGCACGAGGCAAACAATATGAGCGTATCAATTTATAGTCCCCCAAATTGGGCACCAACTACGGTTTATTCTGAATTTGATATTGTTAAGAATGGCAATTACTTTTATTATGCTAAAACTAATCATACATCGGGAGCCTCATTTGACGAAACTAATTGGAATGGGCGTGGAAATCTTAATAATCTAGATAAACCAAAATTTGTGTGGCAAGCCTCGTATTCTTCCCCCGTAGATGTTCAAATGGAAAACTTGGAAATAAGATTTGGCGATGGTTATTCTCAAAACTTAAATAGAAACATAAATCCAGACCTATTGATGTTTGATTTGACTTTTGATAAAATCAAATTAGAAAAAACAGCCGCCATTCTTCATTTTTTACATCAAAGAAAAGGTGTTGAATCGTTTATATGGACGCCCTATCAACCGTATGACACTGCAAAATTATTTATTTGCAAACAATTCAAACCCAACCCTAATTTCTTTAACAACTTTACAATTTCCGCGCGTTTTGAAGAAAGACCTGCATAATAACTAGAATAATTAGAAAAAATTACATATAATTAACTAATGCCCATCACAACCACACAGGCACAAACGGTAATCAAAAAACTAAACGAAGACCTTTCTTCGCTTAATCCTAGTGCTTTGGTGGAATTGTTTGAAATTGATTTAACCTCTATTGTATTAAACTCCAATCTTCAACTACCAGAGAATCAACAGGTTTTTAGGTTTCATAATAATGTAAAATTAACCACGAATACTATTTGGTTTCAAAATAAGGAATTTTTAGCTGTTCCAATCCAAGCAGAGGGATTTGAAATAAATGGCAAAGGGACACTTCCAACGCCAAGATTAAGACTAGCGGTTTCCGAAGATTTGTCAGATGCCATAACTTTATTAAGACAAAAAATTAATGATTTAGGTGATTTAGTTGGCGGGAAAGTAACCAGAAAACGAACTTTAGCTAAATACTTAGATGCCAGAAATTTTGATGGAACCGATTTTATTTTTGACTCTAGCATTGCTTATGGGCCAACAAACTTAAATGGTGGAAAATTAGAATTCGCGCCGGATGTTTTCTATATTGACCGTAAATCCCAAGAAAGTCGTTCTGTAATTGAATTTGAATTAGCTTCAATTTTAGATGTAGAGGGCGTTCAATTACCTAGTCGTCTAGTAGTTAGTAATCGTTGTATTTGGCAATATCGGGGTGAAGGTTGTTGTTATGAATACGCAATAAGAAAAAACAGCAATACTCATGGCTCCGCGACTCTACCAACGCAAGCCCCGCCAGCAGGCACAGAAAACGACGAAATAATCACAGAGATATTAGGAACTTCTATCAAAGCAGATAAAGGCGAATGGAAAAATATAATCACCTACGACAAAGGAGATTTTGTTTTTATTACAAGGGATAACGTAAATTATTACTTTGTTTCTAAAGTAGATGGTAGCTTGGGAATAAAACCTCCAAACTCAACCTATTGGATAGCCGACCAGTGTTCTAAATTAAACAAAGGCTGTCGTTTAAGGTGGGGTAATAATGGGACGGCGGTCGGCGCAGTAAATGGACTTGGATTCTTACCATTTGGCGGCTTTCCATCTGTAAATAAACTAGGAAGTTAATATGCTAACCGAAGACATCAAAGAATCAATCAAAAAACACGCCATAGAAGAACTTCCTATGGAATCGTGCGGGTTGATTATTGAAAGAAACAAAAATCTCTTTACACAACGATGCAAAAACATAGCCGAGAATCCAACTAAGTCTTTTAGTTTAGACCCTCGCGATTATGTTTATTGCACGGAATTAGGTAAAATTGTTGGTTGTTACCATTCTCACCCCACCGCAAAAGCTGAATTTACCGAATTTGACAAACAAAATAGCTCTAATCACAAAATCCCCTATGTTGTTTATTCGGTGACGGAAGATAAATTTAATACTGCCTTTAGTAACTCTTATTATCAAAAATACACTGGCAAGAGTTTCCAAATTGGAGAGCAAGATTGCTTTACCCTAATTCAACAGGTTTATTCAGAAGAACTAAAAATCAAAATTAACAACTATAAACGCGCCGAAGGTTGGTCGGATATTCGGCCTGATTTATTTGATACAAATTATGCAAACGAAGGATTCATTAAAGTTTGGAATAAAGGACAAGATTGGCAAGATTATCTTAAAATTCACCACCAACACGATGTTGCTATGGTTTCATTTTTGGCCTCCGATTTTCCAACTCATGCGGCCATTATTTTAGATGAAGGTAAAACTATTTTACATCAACCCCGTAACAAAAAATCGGTGATAGAAAAATTATCCCAATCTTATATCAACCGGATTGCTTATGTCTTGCGTCACGAATCCATCTAATTTAGTTAATATCCGTTTGCATTCCCTATTAGGAGAAGCGATTGGAGAAACATGGAATCTAGCTATTCAATCGGTTGGCGAGACAGTCCATGCAATTAACTCCCTCACTCAAAACAAATTTTTCAAATTTTTAGACGACAAAGACAAAGAAGGAGTAAAATACCAAATCTTGATAAACGGTCGGGAATTCAAACATAAAGAAAAAATTACAGTAGATAATATCAAAGAAACTGAATTGGCAGTAAGAAATCCAGAGATTAAAACGGTGGATATTGTGCCTGTTTTAGAGGGCGCGGAAGATGTTTTTAATATAATTGCTGGTGCTATTTTGATTGCTTTGGCGTTTGTTCCGGGATTACAAGCGTTTGCTCCTTTTTTAATTACCGCTGGACTTGGACTTATCGCCGCTGGCATTATAAATCTTCTTTCCAAACCTCCAAAATTTGAAGACTTCCGCGAGATAGAACAAGGCGGACGAGCTTCTTATTTGTTTAACGGACCACAAAATACCACCAGAGAAGGCGGGCCGGTGCCTCTTTGTTACGGGCGACTTTTAATTGGTTCTCAGGTTATCTCCGCGTCTTACGAAATCTCCGAAACCTCCGTTGATGAACAAGCTATCACGCAATAATTAAATGGCAACCGAAGCTACACTTGGCGTAATTACAGGAAACAACCTCAAAGGCGTTTCTTTGACTCAAATCCAAACACTGGACTTACTTGGAGAGGGAGAAATAGAAGGATTGGTAACAGGAGAATATAACTTTGCTGGCAATATCGGCTCAACCGGATATTCTAGCTACTTATTTAATGTCTATCCTACCTTGGGAGGGCAAAAGTATTTACGTTCTGTTTATTGGAATGAAGTCCCCGTTGCGTCGCCATCTGAATCTGGAATTGATAAATTTAACTTCCAATCGGTTCAATTAGCCTTTACGCCGGGCACCGCAAACGGTTCTAAGATTGCTTCATTAAATAGTTCTTTGTCTAATGATTTAACCATTTCACGGACGCTAGGCGAACGCTTGCGCGCAGGCGCGGAATTTAGTAAAATTTATCGCATCCTAAACAAAGACTGTAAAGCGGCGGATATTAACGTAAAAGTCAACTCTTTATCCGCATCAGACCCAAATACTGGCGACATTAACGATACAGAAGTTAATTATAACATATACTATCGTCCAATTTTCTCTAATCCCGTTTCCACTCCGGGCTTTGATAATCAATTTACCCTATACAAACAAGAAAGCATAAAAGGCAAACTAGACTCTCCTTTTATTAAGAAGACTCGGTTAATTTTTAATAGCGGCGATACTAATTTAGCACAAGACCCCAATTTCTTAGGCTGGGAAATTAAACTATTAAGAACCACCCCCGACCCAACTTCTTCTTATACCCGCAATCAAACCTATATAGACTCAATTACCGAAATATATGATGACGTTTATACCTATCCAAATTCAGCTTTAGTTGCGGCTAAATTTTCGGCAGAATACTTTTCGCAGATTCCAAGTCGCGCTTTTGATGTTAAGGGATTAAAGGTTAAAATTCCAAGCAACTATGACCCAATTTTACGTAAATATACTGGAACTTGGGATGGAACTTTCAAAGCCGCAAAAGACTGGACAAATAACCCGGCTTGGTGTTTCTACGACTTAATTACTAATAAAAGATATGGTTTAGGCAGATATATAGACGAAACCTTAGTAGATAAATGGACATTATATCAAATTGCTCAATACTGCGATGTGTTAGTTTCTGACGGTTTTGGCGGATTGGAACCTAGATTTTCTTGCAACCTAATCATTAGTAGCCGCGAACAGGCTTACAAGGTATTAAATGATTTTGCCTCTATTTTTAATGCAATTACTTACTATGCAGGCGGTTCAATCTTTACGGTTCAAGACTCTGAGAAAAATAAAGATAATTTTTACCAATTCACCAACGCTAACGTAGAAGACGGTAACTTTAATTATTCTTCATCCTCACGGCGCGTCCGTCATACGATAGCCATAGTTAGATATAATGACAAAACCAACTTTTTCAAACCCGCCGTTGAATACGTAGAGGACATAGAAGGAATTAAAAAATATGGTTATCGCGAATTGGATTTATCCGCTTTTGGTTGCACGAGTCGCGGGCAGGCATTGAGGTTTGGAAGATGGGCTTTATTATCTGAAACGCTTGAAACTGAAACGGTTGATTTTACCGCTGGTTTGGACGCATCTAAGCTACGTCCCGGCGACATTTTCAAAACTTTTGATAGATACCGCCGCACAAAACGATACGGAGGAAGAACTTGGAACATACAAAACTTTCAAAACAGCGGCGTCGTTACTTTGGATTCGGAAATCACAGGATTTTCTCCGTCTCAAAGATACAATTTTTCACTTTTAACACCAACTTATAATTATGACACAACCTTAGTAACTTTATCCAATGAAGCGGACATCGCCGGAATCAAACGTAATTCAGTTCAAGTTTTACAATTCACTGGATTAAATGCCGTAACTGTTAGTGGCAGAACACAAGTTACTTTCCAGACTGGTATTTTTGGAACTGGAAACGTCTTTAATACTGGTGATTATGTTGTTTCTGGGAATCTAATTTGGACTATTGAGGCAACCGGCTCTGTTAATACGGATTCAGAAATTAAAACCAATCAATACAATTACTATCGCACAATTTCAGTAAAAGAAAAAGAAAATGAACCACAAAAATACCAAGTTTCAGCATTACAATATAATGTTGATAAGTATTTGCAAATTGAGTCTGGATTGGCTTTTTCTCTAATTAACCCCAATACAGTCCCTCCAAATCCAAGCAATTTATTTGTTTATAGGGATTCCGCCTCTACAAACAATACCACGATATTAGATTATCAATTTAGTAGCGAAACATCGGGCGTCGCGGCGTTTAGAGTTTTTGCAAAAAGAGGCTCAACTATTACTTTGCCCGAAATCTCCGGCAATACTTATTTAATAGACACATTACCAACCACAAGAAAAAGCGGCCAATACCTCCCTTCTAATAATGGAACATATTATTTTGCAGTTCATTCCATAAATTCAGCCGGGACACTATCCCTCGCGGGTGCAACAACAACTTATACTATTTTAGAGGAAGTTAATCCTTTCAAAGATGTAATTGTTTCGTCATTGACGCTTGATTCCATAACCGGGACAAACAATCAGGGTAATAAATCCTATCAAAACTATACCAACCCTAATCCTACCTTTAATTGGCAAGTTGGATTTACCAATGCTGGCGCATTATTACCAACAGACTTAAAATACAAAGTTAGCTTTAGGGAACCCTCCCCTTCTGGCATAAATATACCCGGCACTCATATTTATTATCAAGAAACTGGTTATCGTCCGCCAATCTATAATGAACCCGCATATACTTTTCAATTTACCGGCAACGTCGCCGCTGTTTCTAATACAGGAATAAATGGCCCATTTAGAAACTACGATATGGTAGTTGAGGCGGTTAATGACAATGGACAATCTTCCGCTGGCTCAAATTACGAAAACTCGAATGGCTACGATATTCTTTATGTTGAAAACCCGAAACCAAGTAAGATATGGCTCGGCACCGGCTCGGTATTGAATCCTTTAGTCTCTTATAATACAACGCAATGGATAACTTCGGACGGTGATATTAACATCAATTTTACCGGCACTGTTCCCTCGGATATAGAAGGTGGATTTGTTTATTATTCCGTTTCTCCATTCAACGAAAACCAAGCTAGAAATCAAGAAGCACATTCATTTGATATTGGCAAAACTGAATTTACAGATTTTACTAATCCATTGGTTATTCAATCTGCTTTTACTGGTTTATCCACAAATCAAGGATATATTGCCTTGGCTCCTTATGATTTATTTGACAAAGAATACAAATCACAAGGTTATACCATTGAATCTGGGTTGGCGATGTCCAACGTGTTGAAGGTCGAAAAGCGCGGCGGCACATCAAAAGACTTATCTATCAAAGCATGGGCGCAAATAACTTTTAATGAACCAACGCTTAATAAACCAAATTACATTGGCGGGAACATCGCTGATATTCAATTCGTTAAACAAGCTGAATACGTAGGAAGGGGAGAGCTACAAACAAACCAAGTTAGGCAAATAACCTATACATCGGTTATAAAAGAAAACTATAATTTATACAGAATTACCTTTGTTAATTTGTTGCCTTCTACTTATACCATTATTTTGTCAACAAAAGCATCTGAAAAACAAATCCCCATTGGCTTGCGTAACGATGAGTCGCAAATAGTTTTTACATTAAAAAACACATTTGAAGGAACGCCCGCAACTTTTTCTCAATACCCCGGTTCATTTTGGGTTTCTAATCAGTTTATTGGTTCGTCACTTTCATCTTTTAAATTATATCTAGTTGGTAAAAGTGAAGATATTCTAATTTTAGATGAGACTTCTTCTTACATTGATATTGCAATTCCGTCCGATTTTATCGGAGATATAAAAAGTTATAATGGAAGAAGTTTCTATGGAGAAAAACTTTGCACCGACGTTACAATTCAAATTATCTAAAAACAAATGAAATACATAGGACTAAAAGCCAACACAAATAATGGTTCTAGTGCGCTAATTTCCTCCGAATCAACTGATTGGCGGAATGTTCGTGTTGGTTCAATGATTAAGATTGGGAACGGCGGCAGGTTTTATGTTATTGAAAAGGTTTCTTCATTTTTATACAATAAATCCTTTACTATTGTTGGTTCTGGAAAAATAAAAATCAACGACAGAGTTGAACAAAATCTATCCATTGGGGACGAAATTTTGGTTAATTATCCTCAATATGAGTTAAAGCACATAGCTAAAATCCTCCCCCATACCAACCAATATAAAGATGGCGACATTATTGAAGTCCAAGAAGGCGTCGCTTGCAAAAATACCACCGATAATACAATAGAAAAATCTAAAATCCTAATTACAGACACTAACAATGGAAACATAATTAGAGCCAAAATCCAATCTAAAGGCCGCTATTTCAATAAGCCCGAATCTAATTCTTTGTTTGAGTTAATATATGATGATTGCGATAGACCAGAAATTCTAGAAAGAGAAATTACCCGCATTGAACAAGATGAATATAATACGTATATTACTCTTAATTATGCATTGCCCGAAAACCTAAAAGAAGGCAAGATTAGTTGTCAAAAATATGAAATTTTACTAGAGGAAAACTATAGTGGAGAAACGGCCACGAATTTAATTTGTGAGATATATCGCGATTTTACTCCCCATCTACATTTACCAGTGATGTTACCTAATAGTCCGTCTGCACATTTGGTATATAATCAAGCAATCAAAATACTAGAGACTGAGATTATGTCTCTAAAACAGTTAATCAAAAAAGATTAACGCCCGGAAATTCTTTTAACTTCTTCGGAATATAAACCACCGTTTCTGAATTCTTTGTTGGCTATTCTATAAACTTCCGTGGTAATCATCTGTTGGAAGCGTTGTAGTTTTTCCATATCTTTTGCGTTAGTTGAGTTTTCCCCTCTAGAAGAAGCCTCGGAACTAACTTCCGCGTTACCCTTGGAGTCAATGTTTATGGTGTTATTTACAATTAACTCCACTGAGCCGCCAGCATTAGATAAATAATTAGATTGTTTATCACCGTCAATAGATTTTTGTAGCATTTCTATTGATTGAACTAAACGACCCATCATGTCGTTGCTGCCGCCAAAACCATTTATTGAGGTTGAAGTATTACCACCAACAACCCCACCCTCGGCAAATTTAGATATAGAACCATTATTTATACGATTAAAGAAACCAACGCCATATTTATCGACGGTGTGTTTTGGTATAATTACTTCACCCGCTGTTAACAAGGTTGGAACTTTATCTGTATTATAACCACCATCGGCAAAAGTAGTCCATCCCGCATTGCCCGGATTATAAGGACGCGGGCCGCTCGTTCCGGCAACTCCTGTTTTTGAATATCCGGTTCCCCCGCTTCTTCCTGCCGCGCCTAACCCCGCTCCAATCGCGCTAATTCCCACATTCAAATACGCCGCTTGTCTTCTTTGTCTTAATCCTCTCTTATATTGAGCCATTGCTTGACGTTTTTGTTCTTCATAGTTTCTTACATCGGCGACATATTGATACAGCTTACCTTCTTTTTCCATTCTCGCCGCGTTTTGGGGGTTGTTTTCGTCGGTTAAACCAAAATCACTTAATAACGGGTCAAATACAGCAGAACCAGAAGTGGGACGGGTTGCGGAGTCGTAATCAAAACGGTTGGCTCCCAAATATGAAACGCCGCCCGCCGCAAATCCTTTTGCATTCCCTAATGAATTTAAGAATCCCGCACCATACTTGTTGACGGAGGATTTTTTGACTACATAGGAACCAGCATTTAACATGGCTGGAACATCATCGCGGACGCCAGAACCACCAGTGACAACGCCGCCAGAGGCATAACCGCGAATTAAACCGCCATTAGCTTTACCCGGTGCGCTAAAATAACTACTAAAGGCCGATTGCCCGACGTTAAATAAACCACCAAACAAAGCGTCTGTGCCTCTATCCAACGCTTTATTAAAGAGATTCTCGGCAATTTTCAATCCTAACGAACGAACAGCGTCGCCCGCTGACATAGAACCATCTGCAAAAGCTTTAAATGCGTCTTTGAAACCCGACTTCATGCTCGCGGCCAGTTCTTCAGTATCGGTTTTAAGGTCGCGAATTAAATCCCTTGAATTATAAGCGAATCCAGCGGCGAAAGTTCTTCCTAAATCCCCGACGCCATAGGTTCCCTCGCCTAACATTTCTTCTTCTCGCGCTCCTAATGCTTGGCGATATTGTGAACCAGAGGCGGTTCCACCACCAAAAGCAGTTGAAGTTTCCGCAAAACGTCTTGTTGCTAATCTTCTTTTAATTTCTGTGTTTGTTTTTTCCGCATCTAATTGACGATTGACTTCTTCTTCTATTTGGTTTTCGGCATTAGCTTGGTCTTGTAGGATTTTAAGGAGTTTTTCCTTGGTTTGCATTAGTTGGGTATTTAATGCAATTTGTTCGGCGTCGTTATACTCTTGAGCGTATGGACTAATTTGTTTTTCAATTTCTCCAATCGCTCCATAAATAGATTGACGATTAAAGTCTTGGTTGGTTAAACCTTTTAATAAATTAGAAATTCCACCGCCGCCTAGATTTTGTCTCAACATTGCTTCAGAAAAACCAGTGGCAATGCCACCAAGTTCGCGAACCGCTGATTGTTGAGTTCCGAAAATCTGCCTTGCGCCGCCGCGTTGAATATTTTGGCGAGCGATTTCTGATTCTAAACTATAAATTTGAGAAGGCGCAGCAAACCCTCTGATTGATTCTAAATATCCGCCCAATCCAATCGTTCCACGCTCAGAAACCCCTTCGGCACGACTAAATAATTGTTCGGAAACTCCCATTCTGGATGTAACGCCGCGTTCAAATGGAGAAATTTCTTGGAGGATTTTTTGCGTTTGTTTGTTTTCTAAGATAAACTCAGATACTTTTCTTTCGTATTCGATTGTTCGTTTCTCTGCTTCGGTCTGATTATCGATATTTAATAAAAGAAGCTTATTATTATTCTCTCTTATTGTTTTTTGTAGGTTTTCAAAGTATCCAATATTTTTCTCTAATGCTTCGGGCATTACAGTTTTTGCATATTCTTCCTGAAATTTGTTTATAGCCTCCGGTAATTTTTCAATTTCTCCTGAACGAATTATCTCCTCAAGCGAAGATTGCCTTCCAGTAAGAAAACTATATTTCTCTTCATTTAAGCCCTCTGGTTTTTGGAATTGTCCTAATTGTTCTAATAATTGTTCTGTCGTAGAATCAGTAATTCTTCTAGATTTACCTGATTTTTCTCCTTGTAAATTTAACAGTTCGGTTTGTAGTTGATTTTTAAGAAAAGCGGGTTCAGATAGAGAAAAACGTGACGCGGCAAGATTTGATAGATTTCTTTGTCCTCTTAGTTGATAAACGCTTTCGGCCTTTGCGCCCGTTAGACTTGAAATTAAACCAGACTCAAAGTTCCTGCCCGTCATTCCCCTTTGGAACTGAGAATATAACAAATCATAATTTATATTAGGAGGTTGTTGCGCCGCCGTTGCAATGGAACTACTGAATCCGAATCTTTCACTTAATGCTTTTCCAATTAGTATCAACGCTTTTTGGTTTGTAGAACCGACCTCTGAACCAGCTAATTTTTCTGGGACATTAAAGATTTGGTCTAATATGGCGGTTATATTTCCTCCTGAAAAACCACCACCAGATAATGTTTTTTGGATTTCTTGTTTATTATTCTTACCAAAAACACCCCCAACAAATAGACTCCTTAATTTATCCAATCCTTCCACACCAAAAGATTGCGCGACCGTTTTGCCTTCTACGTTTGTAGATTGCAATAATGAAGAAATCAATTCTTCGTATATATCCGCTGATTTTAGTGTTTGTTTTCCATCTTTAGATATAATTCCTAATTTTTCTAGACTTAAATCTTTAGTTCCCACAACGGAAGGTGACATTAAACCAAATTCATCCGCCGCGCTATAGATTTGTGTTGATTTAATTTTTTCAAAAGCCCCGGTCGCCCTTGCTATTGCCTGTAATTGTCTTTCTTCTAGTTTTTTACCCCCCATCACTTCCCCTGTAATGGATTGAATTTTCTGAAAGTCCTTTTTATCCAAAGCCTCAAGAATCTGTTTTCTGTATAGATCGGGAACTCCACCTAAAGATTCTAACTGTCTAACTTTTAGGTTCTCCAATTCTCTTTGTGTGTAACTTATTTCGCCGCGAGATATTTGACCTAGACGCTCTGAAATATCTCCGAATTGTTTTAATGAATCGGCTAGTTTGCTAAATTCTTCCCTAGCTCTTTCAAATTCAGCCATTCTTTCTGGATAATTAGTTTGGGATTCTTTTAATAGTCTTGCACCGCCAATTCCCGCGCCAACCGCCGCGCCACCTAATAATCCCGGCAGTCCGGGGAATATACTTGCACCAATTGCTCCATAAGAAGCTACATCGCCAGCCGCACTAAAACCAGCGCGCGACATTCTTCCTCGCTTTGTAGAAGTGTCAGAAGCAAATGTTTCTCCCAAAGTTTCAAATGCAATTGGACCAGCAATACTACCTAATAAACCTAAATTTTGAAAACGCGAAGCGCGTCTGGCATTTGCCGTGTCTAAAATAGCGGTGGCATTTGGATTGGTTGCGGCCATCCGTGTCAAATCCCGTCTTGCTTGTCCGCCTAAAAATGCACCACTTGCAGTTTGTCCAAGTCCTTGAAGTTTTATTTGTTCTTTAACCGTGGATTCGGCCAATAATCTTTCCTGATTTCTAAATTTTTGTTCTTCGATTTTTTGTCTTATTAAAGTCATTCTTTCCGAAGAACCCTTCAGATATTCTTGACTAGGTGCGGTTGGCAAATCTTCGCTTAATCCGTAAGCTCCTTTTAGACGGCGTTGCATTTGACGCTCTGCATAATAAGCAGAACGACGTTGTTGTTTGGTAAAATCATCGGGCGGCGGAGTTATAATTGGGGTAATTCCACCATAAGTCTCCCTCATTCCTGTCCCCGGTCCATATTTAGACAGCCTAGCTCTTTCGGCGGCAATTCTTCTCGCCTCTCCACTAACTATGCCTTGAACTTCTGGATTTTGATATTGCTGATATTTTAACAGTAAAGGCTCTTTTACATACAACTGATTATTTATAAAACTTGCAGCCGTTAAATATTTTTTAGTTTCCGTCTTAAATTCTTCATATACTGCCGATGAATCATCGAATTTTTTAGATAACGCTCTTAATTTAGGGGCTATTTTTCTAAATTCTGGAACAACTCCTGTCGTAATAGTTTTTTGTAAATCATCAATAATGGCTCTAAACTGCATTCCAAAAATCGGACTAGACTTACTAGGAACATTTGAAATAGACGGGCCTTCTGCGTAGTTAGGTATCCCATGAGTTTTTGGATTCAAACCCAAAGAGCGGGCGCGAGTTATACCTTGTTGCAAACCAGCGGGTTCATCTATGGTGTTATAGACACCTAAACCACCGGGATTTATTGAAGAAGTCAAAGATGAGGACGCTCCAATTCTAATTGCTGATTTCGGAATTCCCGCCGCAACTTCTCTTGAAATCGCCGAAGTTAAAGGATTAGCGAAATTAGGAACCAAACTATCATACATCCTCGCAAATGCTGGCGTTCCGATTTTACTCACTCCTCTGTAGATAGCTGGCGGGGGACTTATTGAGGCATACGTTTCGTGCGTTTTTCTATTGGTTAAAACATTGATTTGTCCCGCTCGTAACGCTTGACTTGCGGCCTGACCCGCAATTGCCATTCTTTGTTCTTCTAAAACAATTTGTTGCCGTAATTGGGAAATTAAAACTTCTTGTGCTTGTGCGACCGACATTACTCCCGCTCTAACTTGCGCCCAAATTTGAGGTTCGGCCTGCAACATTGACGCAAAACGCTTTTGCAATAACTCCCTATCGGATTGATATTTGTTTAATCCAATCAGTTCTTGAGTAGCTGTTATTGCAAACAAACTAAACTTCTGACTTACCTTAAGTAAAACCGCAACCGCTCCCGCCAAACCGGGACCAGATAGAAATTCGCCAATTCCCTTGAAGAATCCAGTTAATTGCGGGCCAAACCCTTTATCCAAACTTTCATTTAGTTCGCCAAAGACTTTTTCAAATACTGGCTTTAATGATAACTCGCCCGCTTTTGCACTAAACTGTAATAACCCCGCCAAAGATTTATTAAGGGTGGCGGACAAAGTTTTGTTTAGTTCTTCATTACGTTGGATTGCCGCATCCGTAGCATTAACAGAAACCCCTAACGCTTGATTGTAGGCGGAGTATTGTTTGCTTAAATCTCCAACGGTGGCTTTCAAAATGTTAATCTGATAAACACCACCGACCAATTCACCAACTTGGGAACGCTGAGATTGACTTAGTTTATCAAAAGAAGTAGCTAGGTTACTTAAAACTTGGTTGGCGGGCAGCACATTCCGTTGTAAATCTCTAACCGTGACCCCCAACATTTCTAATTGGTCAAGAACTTCTGGACGTTGGATACGGGTAAAGATGGTTTTGAAGGAGTTACCAATTACCGAGCCACCACGCGCGGTAGTTTGTTGAGCGGATGTTACTAACGCAATTAGTTCATCTAACCCTACCCCCGCATCTTGGGCGGAAGAACCTACACGCTTGATTGCTTCCGCTAAGTCAGCGGATGAAACAGCGAATGCGGCATCAACTGTTGCTAACTTGTTAACCAGTTGAGTAGAATTAACCGCCGATTTATTAAAAGAGTTAATCGCCGCTGTCAACGCATTAACCGAATCCGCAGCGTCTAATCCAGATAAACGAGAGAGAATAAGCGCATCCCGCGTTCGTTTTAATGTTTCTGAAACCCCCAAACCTTGACGGGATAATTCGGTTGCTGCCTTGGCAACTTGTCCGAATGTTTGTCCGGTTTGTTTGGCGATGTCAAACAAATCGTCCGAAAACTTGCTTAGGTTTTTACTAGACAGTCCTAAAATAACATTAACATCAGCTAAAGATTTTTCTACGTCAATAGTTGCTTTTGCCACTTCCTTAAAAGCGCGTTGAACAGCATAAAGAGAACCAGCGGACGCGGCGAAGGCAATAACGCGGGCATTGGCAGAATCCAAACTTTTGTTAAACTCGCCTAATGCGCCCGAAATTCTTCCCAACCCTCTCGAACCACTATCTAATCCTTGGAAATTAAGATTAAGTTTTCCCGCCGAAGAAGATTCAAATTTACGAAAATCTGCCGCCAAACGCCGCATCAATGCGCTTGTATCTCCATCAATAGAAAGAATTGTATCGGCTGCCATGTTGCTTTCGCTAATTATCCATTAAACCAAACCTTATACCTAATGAATAATTACACTATTTGACTTAACAACTAAGGCATCATTTCTTGCATTGATAGAGAAGTTTTACCCAATTTTTTAGCCTTTTTAGCCAAATCATTGTTGTTGGTGTAGCCTTTTTTCTTTAATTCTTCTTGGGTAACGCCAAAGACAGTTACGTTATCTCCTTTAGCCTCGCCTACCACTTTATCCAAATTGGCTTTTGAGTTACAAAAATCAATCAATTTACTAGGGTCATCATATAAATCATCATCGGGTTTAACCGGCGCATTCTGTAATAATGACTTAAAGTATTTAGCATATCCAAACAATTCGGTTTGGTAAAAAGTCAACTTAATAATAGGCTTACCCCAAAAAACATAAGCATCATCATTCGCCAAATGAAACGAATTCATAAAGAACGGCGCGAGAGAAATCCTTTGAAGGTTGGTTTGATTAAAAAACTTGGAAGATTGATTATATACTTCAATCAGGTCGCCAATTTGGTTTTCGTCTAAGTCGTCAAAACTTTCTTCGTCATACAATCGTTCTTTTAGTCCGGTGTCCTTAAACAAAGCATTAAATACATAATACTCATTTATCTTTTTTGCCGCGAATTGTTCTACGGTAAAACCGATTAACTCGCCGCGTTTCATCTTTAATAAAGTAATTTGTTTTTCGGCTTCTTTAATTTGTTTGTTTATTTCTTCTTTGTCTCTATCGGCGAATACTTGGTTTTTTGTTTTGTGTAAATTTTTAACATATAATTCTTGATTGGCAATGTCGCGCTCTTGACTTTCTAACCAGTCCCCCATTTTGATTAAATGTTGTAATTTATCTTCTTCTAATTCCGCACCTTTGTCTATGGCTTCTTGTTTGTATTGTTCATTTTTTACGTCAATGTCGGCAATATCAGAATGAGTTAAATGTTTGATGTAGATGCGGCCTAGTTTTTCAGTATCAATCACCGACATTTCCCGTAAAATATCAGCAAATAGAATTTTAAGTTTTGGTTTTTCTATTCTGTTGTCGTTATCCATATTAAAAAGCCCGGTTTTTAGCCGGGCGTCCCCACATTTATTGGTCGGTTAATCTCAAATTAAGATGAACTTTCGGAAACAATTTTCAAAATTTCATCAAACTCCTCTTGTGTCGCGGCCTTTCCTAAATACCAAGCAGTGACGGCGGCACTAAAATTGTTGATTACTTTGTTCGTAAATTCGTCGTCTTTTTCTTCAATCTCGTCGTATTTTTTAAGTCTATCTTCGTGTTTGCCGTCTCCAAACATTGGGACAAATTTGCCATTTTCTTCCTTATATGCAAGACTTAATACCCACCATAAAGCCATTTTATTGCGGGCGTGAGCTTCGGCGGTTTCCTCAAACAATGAAGATTCGGCGCGTTCAAAGTCCTGTAACTTGGTTAGGTCGCCGTTGATTTCCTTGACTAATTCGTTGTATTTACCTTTTTCTTCTTCAGTGCGTTCACCTTCTGGTTTAATGGATAGTTCTCTAAAATTAAGACGTTTCTCGTCTAGTTTTTTAAGGGTTTCTAAATAGATTTCTTTTTCTTTATCAGAGAACGCGCCGCCGTCGTTTGCAAAACGCTTCGATAACTGCGCTACGGTCATAATACCATGCTTTACAACAAGTTCAGACATTTTGGCCGCATAGAATAGGCGCGCATCATCATTTAGTGGACGATTCGGGCGGCGCAACGCAAATTTATAAGGAACATCTTTATCTACCGTTTTGGTGGTTTTAATCTCCTCGCCCGTCTCGTTTTTAGTAACGATGGTTTCTTCGGCTTTTTCTTTTTTGTTGACGATAAACTCGCAAAGGAATTTCATTTTGTTTATTTTTGTTATTTAAATTTTCCGGTCATTATTTCTTGGAAAGTAAGCTTGGGGCTATCTAAATAGTTTGGGTTGGTTTGCTTAACAGGTAATGTTGACAATTGGCGCAAACGCCGGAGTAGAAACACCCATTGCATTCGCGCCCAGAATAAAAGTTTGGTTATTTGGTTCATAAGTTGGTGTTACTTTCGTAAATACAGTTGATAGTTTGTCTTTAATGCGGCGAGTTTGTTCGGCGTTTAGTTCTTTTAAGTGAGAGTTCGCGGCTAGAAAACCGTTTAACCATAGTGCAAAATCTTCAGGACTCATAATTCAACAAATAAACTGAACATCTTTTGATTGACAATATGTAACATTTGGATTGAAAACAATTCCAGTAAGTTTTGATGGAATATTGGACGGTATTGGTTTTAATACTTCAGTTAAATGATTCTTAATTTCCTGTAATTGCACAGAATTGATGCTTTCGGGTTTTGCAACCTCAAAATAACCCTGAAGCCAATAACAAAAATTTTCCATTTGCATATTAAAGGGATTCAATATAATCTTTAGTTCTCTTAAAATTAACCGGCCCGCCTAATAGGCGAACGAGTTGTTTTTGGTTGTCTTCATCCAAATTGCGATATTTTGCAACCACCGTCTTATCAATACGTTGGGCGGACAACCCATAAATGCGCTCCATGTCCTTTTGCACCGATTGCATGGCTAGACGGTCTTCAATGACGGTAGTGATGGGTAGGAGTTTGTTGCCGTCTACTTGTTTAAGTTGATTGAGTTTTTTCATATTATTCTCTTTTGTTAACTAATTTTACCTCAAATTCTTGTAACGCCACGCTCGGTTGAATTAAAGAATACCACGTTGAAACCAAACGATATTTCCAATCCATTCGTGTATCAAAGAGGCTTTTATAACAGGAGATTAGTTTTTTCATATTATTGTTTGTTTTTCTTTCCGACACGTTTAATTGCCGTTGCCAATTCTTTTGAGGAAACGACGAATTTGTTATCGATTTCTTTTAATTTATTGACGACTTTCTTTGATACCCGCTTTTTCATATATACAGTATTCTATGTTATTTCAGCCGCAAATCAAATTTATCTAAGTCTCCTTGAATTTGTCTGCTTACAGAATTACCCCCGTCCAATACTTTTTTACGGATATTTTGGAACAAATCGTTAGGAATCACATACCCATGCAAGTCGCGCAAATCTTCGATAATTTTCAGGTAACTAACGGATAAATTTATGATACTACGGCCAAATTGATTCTTTATCAATTCGCGTAGAACGTCCGGGTCGTTGAGATTGCTGTCCAATTTTTGCCTTTCGCCTTACTAACGCCTTTTACCTTTGCCTTTCCAAACTAAAATGCCAGTTACAAATAAGATTACACGGAAAACAGATTAAATTTTTCTAAAATAAAATTGATAAAGACCACATACCCACATAATATAATCTAAATACAATTATGGACACAAGAATAAAATACAACTTCACTCCAGAAGAAGAATTAGACATCGCAACCAGATACTCTTCTGGAGGAATAAGTCAAGGAAAATTACGCGCAGAATACAACTGTTCGTTAGAAAAGATTAAAAGAATACTTAAAAAACACGGCGCGCGGAAACCTCCGGGTAAAAATCTCCCCAAAAGAAAGGGTAAACCAACCGCCTTCACAGAAGAGGAGGAAAAAGAAATTATTCATAAATATACCGTTGAGGATAAATCAAGCGTGACAATAGGAAAAGAAATGGGAAGAACTTACGGTTCTATTATTTACGTATTACAAAGACATCAGATTCCGCGAAGAAAGTCAACAGGAGGAAGTATGAAGAATTGTTTTTACGCAACTCCTAGAAAATTTAGACAAAAAGAAGATCATCCAAATTGGAAGGGAGGTTCGACCATAAACGGTCAAGGCTATCGAACAATCCTAAATCCCAAAAGAGATGAACCTAAAGAAAGACAATACGTTCTAGAACATAGATACGTTATGGAACAACATCTAAATAGAAAGTTACTAGAATACGAACACGTTCATCATATAAATGGAATAAAAACAGACAATAGACTTGAAAACTTAGTAGTGAAAACTTCTACAGACCATTATGGTTCCGTAACTTGTCCGCATTGTTTAACTCATTTTAGGATAAGATAAAAAGAAAAAGACGAAACTCAAAAGAATTTCGCCTTTGACTAACTTTGTAAATCCTTAACTTAGAACGAGTTACCTTTTCCGCTCAGAAATAGGCCCAAGTTTTGCTGACTTGGACCGCCAAGAGAACAACTAAAATTCACATCAACAGTTGAATTCGCGCCGATTGAATTTGAGAATGACTCGCTATCAAGTTTGGCGTTTTTTACAATGTATTTGCAAATCGTATCACCAACAGTTGTGCAGTTAGACTTATTGAGGTTCACAGTAATGTCGTATGCCGTGTCGTCGCAGAGAATTTGGGTGAGATTTCCAGTAGTCAAGTCACCTACCTGAGCCGAGAGGTTGCACCGCACTTCGACGGGGAATGTAATTTCACGAGCGAAGGCATAACGAGAGCCTAACTTTTGCAGAGGTTCGCGAGATAAATCAAAGGAGATATTAATGCTTTGAATTTTTGCATCGTTGATGTTAATACCAGCCTCATTGAAATCGGTCGCGGTTCCCGCTTCCTTAATAGAGACTGTTATATCACCGGGTTTTAGAACTGTAATAGCCAAGTCACCAGTGCCTTGTTGACCAGAGGTAAAAGGAAGTTGATATTTCCAAGTGGTTATTTGCGTTCCGTCGGCGGGGTTAACGGCAGGAATGTTATTCCCAGATGCGCCTGAATCAAAAGATACGTTCAATCCCTCAAGACCTATATCAACAGTAGGAAGCGCACCAACCGATGCTTGGAAATTATACGAAGTTAAGAAACAGTTACCAAAGGCAAAACAATTTCCGTAGTTACTCGTCTGAACGGAACCGTTCGCGTCATCTCCCTCCGAAGCTACTTTGATAAAATAATTTTTTTCATCTTCTGTTCTGTTAAGAATACCACTTATACAACTTGTGTTTGGACTAATTTCAAAACCCAACTGATTTTCGTTATAAAAGTTAGCCAATAGATAAGAGAACGAAAGTGGAACATTGGGAGAGCCTAAGCTAATTCTGTCAATATATCCTAGTTGTCCAAATTGGTTGACATTTTGACGGTCAATATTCCAAGAATGGTTACAAGACTGAATTCTATTAAGTTGAACAACATTGTTGACACCGGACGCGCCAGAACTAAAATGCTGGCCTGTTGCGGGGGTAGGACCAACGTAAAGAGCTTCGGCGGCAGAAATAATACGATTGCGTGGCATATTTTGGTTATGTTTAAGTTATTTAGCTAAATCTTTAGATACCTACCTAGTAATTACAGTTAATTGTGTTTTTTGGGAAGGGGAATTATTGGTTTTAGACTTAGACTGGTTCTCTATATGATTCTAGGACAAAATCCACGAAACCGGGGTAAATGTTAGGGTTAAGTTTTTGAAATTCGTTCAAAATACGGGAATTTGAGGTTAAATTGGTGGTTTTGGCCGATTTAATGAAAGCGGAGAATTCGCCGCCTTTTGGTATCAATCCAGAACTAATTGCACCATAATTATAGCCCGAAACCCCGGACATTGGGAAGCCAAACTGATTGAAGGGCATTTCGTTCTTTTGAATGATTGGAACGTAACAACCATCTTGGTCTTTTAGAATGTTTGAGATGGCATCTAGGTTATAAAGTGAGTCAGAAAGAATAATGGCCCGAACATTGGTTTGCGTCGCAACCGTGCCGCCAAACTGGAAGTCTTCATTATAACCGCCATTATTGCGTATATAAATAACAGAATAGGGTATCTTATCCGTAGTTAAACCATTTAGCCCTGATTTATTGGTTAAAAACGCGGCTGTGTTGTTCATCCCATTGTAAAAACTTTGCTTATCGGGCTTATGTCTAGTTTCAAACAATAATTGTTCTTCTGGTAAATTAGTAAATTTAACTCCGAATTCCTTGAAAGAGAATGCGCCGCTTATGCTTCCAGTAACAGAATCTAAATTTAATACTGAATTTAACGCATATAATGTCTCCGAAGTTCCATTTCCATAATTGATGCTAACTGTAAATTGCGTTTGAGTTAAAGAGGTATCTGCTGTTAAATATAGTTTTGCAGTAAGATTATCAGCCGCCAGATTAAGATTACCCGTATAATCATTTATATATAAACCAGTAGCGTTACCAGTTTTTATTCCTATAGGAAAAACCAAACTATTAAAAGTAGACCACTCGCCGCCCGCTGCCACTTCATTTATGTATATTCCAGAAATTACTTTGCCCGCCCTTTGTAATCCATCTAACTTTATAACATGGTCGCGAGTTCCATTTGGGACAAATTGAGAATACTGACCAACTAAATCACTCCCCGATTCATGATATAAGTATTTGGCCGTTCCTGTAAATTGCCCCGTTAATGGCCCCTTTAAAACAACTTGAGAGTTATCAAAGTCAAATGTATTTATCTGGTTTTGGAAGTTGTCTTTATTAAAAATATCATATCCACTTACAAATAATCTAATTGGCTTAATTATCCCATTAACATTTTGGTCTGCAATAGCTTGTTTGAATGGCGCGGCCCAAACTTTAGTATTATTAGCATAATTACCAGAAACCTCATAAAAAAGACCAGTATAATGATAAAAAGCCTCGCCTTTAGTCAGGATAGTATTATCCAACCATAAGCCAAAACTTTCCATCAATAAGTTCTCGTGTTGGGCTTTCATGCTTTTGTTAGTTATCCAGAATACTTCGTTCTACCAATCGCCGCTAGAAATTTGTTTAGGTATTTACCAATGTAACTATCTTTACCCTTGCCCGTGAATTCTTCGCTTCTAAGTTGTTTTAGATTGCCCGAACTATCTTTGGCTTCCAAGCCGCCGCCAGAACGTCCCACGCCAATCTTCCAATAAATATATGCAGTCAAACCAAAAATCCCGTCTTCAATGCCACGCAACCAAGATTTTGCGCCATCAAAAGGTAGCGGCGCGGCGGCAATCATATCTTGTTCTGAAGGTGTATTTATTTCCCATCTGTAGTTAATTACTCCTTTTTGGAAACTAATTTTAGGGGCGCGGTTCTTAAATTGGATTTTAGACTCTAACATATCTACTACTTTAACGCTCGGAATATCGCCCTCGTTGAAACCAATAAATGTAAATAAGTTACCCCCTTTTAATGAAGTAAAATTAGAAGAAGAACGCCCCGAATTTCCGTCGTCTATTTCTTTGGTTATAGAGTCATCCAAAAACCCATCAATCAAAACATTTTTATGATATTGTAGCTTGGTATTGGCGTTATTAGTAGCTAAGGCTTTTAGAGAATTAGAATTCGCTAGTTTGCTGTTAATTTGTTGTATATTAAGTTTAGCCATTTTGGCAAAGCCTGTTATTTGATTTGCTCCAAGAAATAAATGAAATACTGCAACCCATGATAATTCTGAACAAACTCGGCGGGTTGAATGTTATAGGTTAAAGTATCAATTTCAATTTTGTCAGTTGGGCGCGTTTTAAGATAATCACGGGCATCTGCTTGAACTTTAATTCTAACGTCGGCGTTGGGTTGCCAAGTTTGGATGTCTTCTATGTTTTTTTTACCATCTGAAGTATAACGATATTGAACTAACGCAGAATAAATTCCCGACACTCTATATTCTGTATTATCCGCCGAATTAACTAATTCCTCGCGCCTACCATACCCATGATAAGTTCGCTCGTTGGTATAAACGCTTTCGTCAACCACGCTTTTTTTATGAATGACGATATTTCGTTTGAACGTATCAAAGTGGTCCCGACTTGCCCCGGTTAGAGCAAACACGTCGCCAGTTGATAAGAAGGAGGCCATGATTAAATGTTAGGTGATTATATTCTGTTTAGATTTTTTTGACCAACCACATTAGACCACGCAAAATAATCATCGCCGGGGAGGGATTTCGCTCTCACTTTATTTATTCTATATTGATTAATCAAATACTTGACTTGCTCTTCGGCGTCTTTTTTGGCCATTATGTAAGTTTTGGCTATTTCGTTTTTATTAACCAATCTGACTCTCATTCCATTTTCGTCTGTTTCTAAAACTGAATTAGTAGAGGCCGCGCCCAATGAATCTACTGTTTTCTTTTGGTAGTAATAAGCCTGATACATGACTTTCAAAATATCTTTTTCTTCGTTATCAATCCCCGGACTAAATTCGCCTCCGGTGATAGCATAACCAGAAAATACCACATTATTTAATCTACCAACATTACTTTTAACCCAAATAGCAATAGAGCCAGTAGTAATGTCGGTTGGATTTCCTAATTCAGTTAGGATTTCGTCCGCAATTCCCGTCATTAAATTAGTGGCCATATTTTTCGATAATTAAAGTGTATAGTTGCAATATCTGTCTTTAATTACACTTTGGCGCGATTCTCAGGAGTGTAATCTTAAAGAAGGGTTAGTATATTAAATACTAAAAAAATACCATGAAAAAACACCTATTTAATTTTGTGTTGATGTTATTTTTAGTATTTGGCGTTTCTTGCGCCACAAATCGCCCTTTTGTCCAATCGGGACTAATTACCGAGAAACAAGAGGTAGTTTCTTTTTCTGAGGTTCAATCTATTTTGACGGGAAATGGCATAATAATTCCTATTGAAAAAACTGTAAAAACAGACCGAAAATATGCATTAGTTACCAAAGAATGGGTAGAAAATCAATTCGCAGATTCATATTGGAGATTTCTTAATGAATTTAATGGTTTGTATTGGACGCTAGAAGCGTGGGATTGTGACGAGTTTGCGCGTTCGGCGCATTTTTTAGCCTCAGTTCTACATTATAAATCAAAACAAGAGAAAACTGGCCTTTGTTTTGGCGAAATAAACTATATAACCAAAAAGTGGGTAGGTCATGCCGCGAATATCTTCTTATACAAAGAGGGAAACAAAATCAAAGTTGGTTTCTTTGAACCTCAAAATAGAAAAATCTATGAACTTACCCCGGACGAAAAGTTAATTACGTTAAGGGTAGTATTCTAGTTAAAAAACAAAAACCAATTAACTAGATTCGCCCGCTAACCATTTACGTAAATCAGGTTTCAATTTTGGATTACCCGCGCCAACTTCGGGCTTGGGTTCAAATTGACCAATATGTTCATTAAACGCAGCGACACATCTTTTAATTAGTCGTCCCCTATCATCAATTGGGGTTAGGCCCGCCACACTTAAAGCATGAGATTGGATGTCTGAAAGGTTCATGTCCTCCAATTTGGCGGTATATTCTTCTAAAGAATCGGTGCCATATTTGGACTCGATTTGCTCACCCCAGAGTTCATCTAGGTTTCTAATTTGGCGTTTGGGCTTACTAACCTTATTGACTTTGTTAACTTTGTTAACTTCGTTATCGGCCTTACCATCGGTTTGTTTTAGTTGATTTAACTTGTTTTTTTTCATATTTTTCCTAATTTCCTGTTGTCGCCTTATGAGCTATGCTCTACAATATCCTTTACACAGAAGATTTAAGAGTGGGAATGATAAAATGAAGTTAAGTTATACGCGCATAAAACAAAACCCCGGTTTTTACGCCGGGGCTAGTATGAATGAAACACCAAACCAAATTAAGTTAAGAGATAAGCGGGAATCGCAAGACGCTGGTTGTTTGGACCGATTACGGGGAGCCAGACGTTAGGAGTAGAAAGGCCGGTCGTTAGATAGCCAGTGAGGCCAAAGGTCACGCCCGTTACAATACTTGTAACGCCCGTAGCCATCGCTGAAGCGACCACATTACCAGTCCATTGACTGCCTACTTGAACGAGCGCGCCCGCGCTAGTTTGTCCAACTAGACGACCCGAAGCGTCCGCGTAGACTTGATGCACAGACGAACCCGGAGCGGTAGGAGCGGAGGTTTGGATGCGAAATTCAGCGTTTTTCATGTTTGGTTTGTAAATTTATTGTTTATGACTTTACCTTAAAGATTACACGGGAGGTAGGAGGATGGGAAGTAAATACTGAGATTTTCTGTTATAAGTTCTTGGATTATCAGGATAAATACTTTTATTAACAAAAGCGGCTGGATTTTCAAAAAATTTTTTGTATTTGAGTTTATCTTCGGAAATTAAGTTTGAAACTCTTTCGTCCGTGAATTTATTTGGAAGCATATCTTCTTTTTCTAAACCTAAGTATAAAAACCAAAAATCCCTTTGTTTGTAATAAACAATATCGTTAATTTTTCTATCTAAAATTCTTGGAGATTGAATATTGAAAAATGTTTTAATTCCCTTCGTTAAAAAAGACAAATATTCATTGCGACCCTCTATCATCAGTCGGTAATTGTTTTTATTATTAATAATATATGAATATTTATTAAGATACAAAACAAGTTCTGAAATAAATTGTTGTTTATTTAACGAATCTTTAATTGCAAAATCAGAAAAACGATTAGAAAGAAATACAGACTGTTTTTCGTTTATTATTTTATTGTATTTTGTTTTATATTCTTCAATAAAACTATTATATTTTTGTTTAATTATTGAGTTTTTTAGTTTAATGTCTAAATTTTTTGTATCGTTTTCCATTTCTAAATAAAATTTAACTTTATCCCATTTACGACCCATTTTGTGCGTTGGTAAGGATAAAATCTTTTCTCCTAATTGTGCGGCTTGTTTTCCGGTAATATATAAAAAATAAATATCTCCTTTCTTTTGTATAGATTTAGTCCAGCTATTAGGAAACCAGTCATTTATTTTATTTTTAATCCACTCCAGCAAATCTTTAGAACCAAAAATAGAAATACCCAAACCCAACCCACATGAAAATTTGCTTTTCAATATGTTTATACTTCCATCCCCCTCTATCACTCCTTGAATAAAAGCAAGAATAACGTCTTGTGAACAATTATCTATTTTTGGCGGTTGTAAAATTAATGATTTTCTAGGAACAATATTCCAAATATTTATCAAATCTTTTTCCCAATACTTTGAACAGGAACCAAACTGAATGCCGTATCTATTGTTTCTTCTTGAATATGTTTTTCCGTTTCCGGGGCTTTTGAATACAGTTCCTTTTGTTTTTCTTTCGTAAATTGGGCCGGTAAAATTTGTTACTCTTTTGATTTCTTCTACAATATTCTTATCTGGTTCGTCCAAGCAGATGCCAACGCGAGAATTATTCTTGTTTTTTATTGAAATATAACCATCGCTCGCTAATAAACCAGCGACCCAAGCGTTAATTATATTGGGGTTAGAGAAGAATGATTCATTTTTAGAAAATCTCAAATTCATAAATTAATATAACGACAAACAGAGAAAAGTCAAATAAAAAACCCGAATCTTGCGATCCGGGTTTTGGTGAATTTTTATCTATTAGATAATCAGACCCGCGAGGGCTTGGCTCGCCAATACAACACGAGCTTCTTCGAGTTTTGCGAACATCCCAATTTTCGACTGTCTAGCAACAAATTGGTCATCAGGTAGAACAACTACTTGACCACCGCTTTCAGCATCGGTCATAACTGGACGGAGGAACACCTTGCGAGAAAGGTCGGCAAACAGTAGAATTTCTTCTGTCGCGCCCGCAAAAACCGCCGAACCACTTCCGTCAATATCCGTATAGGCAGTGCTTCCAGCGAGCGTATCAAACAGGTCATTATATTTCTGACTAAGACCAAGTTCAACCATTTCAACGATACCTTTACCGAAGATTTCGGACGCACCAGCCGAACGATAGATGTCTTCGCGAACCTTGTCGGGAAGACCGAGAACGGTAGACTCGTCAGTATTAGGAACTGCACGGGTATTCATCGGCTGATAAGCGAAGGCACGAATGTCGGCCATTACTTCGGGACTTACGAACATATCAGTAAGACCACGATTTTCACTCGGAGTATTATTGGACCAACTCACGTTAACACGACGGTTACGGAGAAGAACGTCATTTAGGTCAGCAATCTGGAATAGACCAGCGGTATTCTTTGTGCGAATAACGTGTTTAACAGAACCAGAAGCAGTAGAATACTTACCATTTTTGCTGGAACCATCAGCAAGAGCTTTCAGAAGAACTGCCCAAGCGTTACGTTCCTGTTTAACCAACATTTCTTGCGCCATGCGTTCCAAATAAAGAGCAACAACATCAAGACGACCTTTACGGGCATAAGACTTGAGGAACGATACAGCAGAGTCAAGCTCATACGTAGCGATCTTCATATCCTTTACGCCTTCCGCAAGGCTGGAGGGAAGGCCGCCCGCAACAGACTGACTCCAAACTTGAACCCAATTTTCGCCCTTGTCATAAAGGGTATCGAGAGGGAACGTGGGAGATTCGTCTTCGCCAAAAGACCAGTCACTATAAATCATACTGGCGGTGCCAGCAGTATTTAGTGCCTGTTGAATAACCGGCCCGGTAGCAGCGGCAAATACTTCCATCGCCTCCGCGCTGGCGATCCGGTTCTTGCTCCCCATCGCCTTGATTAGCTCAACCTGCTCTGGCGTATTTTTAATTTTGATTTCCATATTTTTTATTTAGTTATATTGTTTTATTAAGTAGGTTAATCAATCGTTAATTAGTCAATGTTTAGTTCAACAAGAGTCCAACCATCGGCGTCCTTACCACCGAGGAATTGACCAACGCGAGTTAGGCCGGTTGGCGAAAGAGTGCCAGTGCCAGTGTCATCAAGATACGCGGCGGCACCAGCGGTAGGGCCACCAGCTACACCAGAGAGGAAGAAACGACCGCGTTTAACGAGCGGGACAGGCTGACCAGAGAGAAGCACTTGAGCTTCTTTGGCTTTGCGAGGATTGAAAATATACTTCTCGCCATTCTCGTCGGTTTCCTTAGTATCGTAGAGAGCCATACCAAGAGCAGTCTGACCAGAAACCCAAGGGGTAACATGGCCGACTACCGCCCAACGCTCGCTTACAGTGTTACCATAAGCCGCGCCCGGCGCACCAGCGAGGTTATTAACAACGTCATCAGCTTTTACCCCGGTCGTAACACGGACAACCGTGCCTTTGTTCATCGGGATAGTATCAGTGGCGAACAGATTAATTACATCATGTTCATCATAATCACGGAAGGGTTTTAAATCAGCGGCCATATTATTTTTTTAGTTTTGTGGTTAATTTTATTTTACCGTTATTGTTATTTACACAGTGGTTTTTTATTTGTCTTGTCTCTTTTGTAAATTTTATCGTAATTTCGTATTTTTTTGTTATATATAACTACTTATTGCGATTTGACTTGCGATATTTGTTAATCTCGAAGCCATCAAGAGAAAAAGCTTTGGCCATTTTTTCTTTTAAGGAGGGTTCCCCACCCGCATTAGGAATTTTGGTTTTGTCTTTTTCAGAATTTTTAAGAGCATCATCAAGAACCGTAGTGTCTTCGGCCTTAGTTTCTTTAACGTCTGCTTTCGTCTCTTTGGCTTTGGCGGCGGCTTCCTCTAAGTCTTTTTGGACTTTAGCGGCGGCTTCGGCCTTAAACGCCTTAGAACGCTCTTTACAAATAATGGCAAATTCCGCTTTATAAGCCGCGAAAGCTTCGTCGGACATATCACGAATTTTGGCAACAATTACTTTGCGAATTTCTTCATCTAATTCGTATTCGGCGTCAAAAGAAGCCATTCTTTCAGAGAATTTAGCTTGTTTTTCTTGTGCGGCGATTTGTTCATTAATTTTATTGAGCGCGGCTTCAACATCAACTAACTTAGTTTTAGTCTCAGTAAGTTCGGCGGCGGTCTTTTCTTGCGCTTCCTTGCTTGCCTTTACTTCGTTTTCGAGGCGATTCTTTTCGGCAACATAGTCTTCAGAGGCTTTTTTAATGCCTTCTTCAAAAAGTTCTTGGATATTAGAAGCCTTTACTTCTTTAAGATTTTCGTCATTAAGTTCTTTGATGGATTTTAACATAATTTTTGGCTTTTTGTCTAAATTAGCAATACTTGTATTAGGGATTACAGGTAATTCTGAATTTTGGGAAGTTTTATCATCGTTTAAGGATTGTTCTACGTGGAATTTTGTGGCGTTTTCTTTCGATTTGGCCGCGCCAACATCTTCGGAATGATTTTCGTTTTTTTCGTCTTTATCCTCTTTTTCCTCTAGTTTGGTTGCAACGCCTTTCTTGCGCGACGCGGGATTTCCGACTAATCCCATACCCAAACCATAGACTTCGCCCGCCAGCACGCGATAAACATAAGTGTTTTCATCTAATTTACCATTGCCGCCTTGGTCAACTAAGAACTTAGATAGTTTCTCTTTCTGAGCTTCGTCTTCTATAATGTCAGCGTCGGCGAGGTTTTTGGATTGCCCTTTAATTACTGCAATTTTATAATCAGTAAAACCAACCTCAAAGCTGGCCGAAATTGCTAGATAATCAGGAGATTTGGGGTCATTAGAGCTTTCTATTAACTCGCAAATTTCCTCATTGACTGATTTCCAAATATAAGCACCAAAGATGCAATTAAAGGGCTGTTTTTCATCTTTGATTTGAGACTCAGTTAAAGGGGAATTGTCTTCATATTTACCATAACCAGCATTTACAATGACCCCGACGCAACGCTCGCGGTCGTGGTCTAAATTTGTGAATTTGTTAATGAATTTGTTGTTTATTTTAATTGCATCTTCAACCAAAACACCATCACCGTTCGCATTAATCTGATTTACCACATAACCCGGAAACGCAATAGGAAACAAATCAATATCTTCTTCTTTAACTTCGGGTAAAAATTTTCTTAATTCATCCAAAGAACTAGCGATAGCCAATTTAATGTCATTTTGATTGGCGGCGCGGGCTATCTTTACTGGACAATTAAATTTACTGGTGTATTTGTATGGTTTTTCCATGCTACAAAGGAATTACACTAAGAAATCTGGCAAAAGAAAAAGCCGCCAGAGGCGCAACCTTTGGCGGCACAGCATTTTGGCTGTTTTATTGTTATTGTTTCTTTTGTTTTTGGAAATCTACTTCAATCACGTTGCCGCCGCGAGCATTAGCACGGGCATAGATTACAGGCTTCAAAATTTCAAACGATTTGTCGGCCTTGCAAGCTTTAAGTAAAGCCTCAATTTGTTCAGCGTTTAACTTAGGTAAATGAGTGGATTTTTCCATGTGTTCGTCCATCATTCCCCAACTGTTATCAGAAACTTTATAAACCATTTCCTTAATTTTATCGCAATAAGCATAGACATCCTCAAAAACACGCCACATAGTTTCGTGCATTTGTTTCATCTTTTCGTCCATATCGGGCGAATTCATCTCGGCTTTGGCTTTCATTACGCCTTCTTTTAGGGAGGCAAGTGACGTTTCTAGTTCTTTGAGGTCTGGTTTCATATTTATGTTGTTAAATTGTATTTGACATTACACTAGATTTTTACATTTAGGTTCTCATTCTTTATTCCAGTCTTGGCTTTAATTTGGCTTACTACACCCCTAGTATCAGAATCTAAATGCTTATCTAACTTAGAGATTAGCATATCTAGGGTGTTTTCTGTTAATTGGAATAGAAGGTTTAGTGTTTCTTTTTTGGTAAAGGTCTTATCTTCTGGGAAATTTTCTAATAGTTTTTCTTCTAATGGTTCGTCTTTAAGAGACTTAATCACATCGTTATTAGCGGCCACTAAGGCGGAAGCAGCGTCTAACACTTTATTAGAAACCAAACCAGCAAAGTTTAACGCTCGCGGCAGGATGCGAGAAATTACCTTGATAGGAATAGAAATAATTGTGCTTAAAATTGCAACACCGGGAAACATGATTTCTATTACCTGAAACACAATAAAACCAACAAACAAAATAACTCCCCATCCCAACATCTTCTTAAAGAAAGAAAACAGATCTTTAAAAGGGTTTAAGGAATTCAGGAGCGAATTTTCCTCGTCAAATCTATCCGCCTTTACCGCCAATTGCTCTAATAAATCATTGTTTTTACCTTGTTCTTTTTTTAACTCTGATTCTAACTTAACTTTTTCTTCTTGAATTTTATTGACTGTTCCTACAAATGTTTTCAACTGTAATTCAGCGTCACGATGTTGTTTTTCTAATTGGGACGCGGCGTTTTCTAGTTTTTTAATTTCTCCCCTATTAGTTTCAGCGGTGGCTTTTAATCGTAAGTTTTCTGCTTTATATTCGGCAAGCAAACCATCTGCAATCCCCTCAATAACTTGGGCGTCTTTTATTGTCGGATTCCCAAGACTTAATTGCGCTAAATCTAAAAATCTTAAACTTACATCAATCTCTGGCGTTTTATTAGTAGAAAGATTCAAAACATATCTTCCACCATGTAATAATGATTTGCCCTTATCCTCTAGTTTGTCTTCGGCGATTTTGATTAGGTCGTTTTTTAATTGAACTTTTTCTTGAGTTTGTAAGGCTTTTTCTAAGTTTTTATTATCATTTGGAGATTTAACAGAAGAATCAAACAAGGCACAAGAACAAAGAAAAAACGCTAAGACAAAAACAACATAATTTTTCATAATTTTATCTTTCCCTAATTTTTAAGCCCATGTCTTTTAATAGTTTAGACGGTTTATTGGGTTCTAAATCTTGGTTCCATTCCTCTATTCGGCAACCGGGGAAGTTTGTTTCTAAAGCTTTAATTTTTTCAAATGTTTCTTTGCTTATTTTTGCCGAACACCAGTTATAAACCGGCTCACCTATAGAGTTAAACAATTCAACCGAAAAAGTATTAGTCCCCCCGTCCGAGTCAAATGATTTGGCCAAAAGATTCGCTTCCGACTTGTATTTCAGAGGCATAAATATAATTACTCTCACTTAAAAAACCCTCCATTTTGTATTTAGATAGGATTCCATTAAAAGTATTTCTTCAAATGAGATATTCCCGCTAAACAATAGAAATTCAGCAATATCTCCGTCCAAATATGCACCAATAGAAGCGGTGTCTTGATAAGCACCAAATAAAATTTGATGAAAATTAAAAGTTCCAGAGCTTGACCTATCAGCGGTGGCGATACTATTTGTTCTATTTCTAAATAAAGACCCGTTGAAAAGTTGGGTCTGTATTTTCCACCCTGCGCCAAAGCCCGAATCAGGAAGGCTTGTGTTCCTATATGCTCCATATCCCCCCGCGCCATCTCTAAACATTTCCGCAAAGGCTGCGGAAGAATAATCTGCCGTATTAGCATCGGAAAAAGATGCCGGAAGACCACCGGAATTATTTCTTTTTATAACCATGAATGATGTTAATAAGTCATTATTTAGTGCGCACGCGCTAACCAAATAGTCATCCACCCCATCAAACCTAACAACCGGCTTTCCATTTTGAATGGTTATTTTGTATGTTGGTTTTTTGCTTGCAGTCGCTTGAGTGGCATTATAACCATTTCCACTTAAATCCGTCCAAGTCGTTACTGAATCATTATCATTTAGTCCGGCTATTTGCGATGCGTCAACCCACATCAATAAACCTTTTACCAATGATGGTGAAAATGTTTCATTTCGTAATCTAGTATTTATTACCTGATCGAAACCATAAGACTTACCCGTCCTTAGATTTCTAAAAAGACTATTCCTTCTATTTGGTATGTATATCATGGCATCCAATTAGCATTATTCGTCCGCACCAAAAACAAAATAATTTATGTTGTTATGGCCAGTCACATCTGTTTGTCCGAAAATTACTTTTCCCGATTGAATCGGCATTAAATTATATTCAAACAAAATAGTATCATTTGGTTCTAGGGACATACTATAAATTCGATTTCCGACGCCCGAACCACCAAAGAAAGCCTTAAAATCTCCAGAAAAAGAACTGTTGGTATTGTGAACCAACCAAGTTTTAGGATAACCCACGGCTCTACTATCGCCACTCGGATTGTAAATGACGCCCATTCCGCTTGTTAGTAAGCCCGAAGCTAAAAGTTTGTATGATAATGCCATAGTTTTGTTTTTATTGGTTAAGTATAAAGCCAGACTTGTTTTGCGTCGAAATAGTTTCCAGTCAAGAATCCGCTCAATGAATTTATTGAATTTACTAATTGGATGCCCGAAGTGGTTAGATTGCCGCTTAAATTGATTCCGTTGTTATTTGCTCCCGACCATGATTGTTCCCCGGTTGATTGGATTTTGACATCCTGTTGCCCTGATAATGCGGTAATTAAATTATAAAGATTGGAACCAGAAGTATATAAGTTTCCGCTAGTAGTATATTGTTGTTGATTTGATTTAAGATAAAATTTTGCATCATATTCGCCCGAAGAAGATGTTATTAAATTATAAAGATTACTTCCGGTCGTTGCCAAATTTATCTTGGTTGCGTATTCGGTCGATGCTTGCCCCGATAATCCAGTGGCTAAATTGTATAAATTACTTCCAGTTGTAAATAAATTAACTGCGCTTGCCGAATAACCCGACAAAGAATCAATTTTAGCACCAAGAGTTGCGCCCGTAGTCGTGAGTGACGTTTTTAGAGCGTAATCCGTCGAACTTTGTCCTGATAAACCAACTATTAAATTGTATAAATTAGAACCGCTCGTTTGTAAATTACCAGAAATTATAACACCAATTCCGTTTGCAAAATTTAACGCCTGTTGTCCAGTTAAAGTCAAATTTGTCAAAGTTCCATACGTTGCCACCGCAAATCCCGAATAAGATGAAATATCCCCACTTATTACGACATTGTTTCCTTGAGGAAGAATGGTTATATTGCCAGAGGGGACAAAATTTATAATACCACTTAATGAATTACTACCCGAAACCGTCATTCCTAAAACGCCAGAAATTTCGCCTGCCGTAGAAACTAACGAATAAGGAACTTTGAAATTGGCACCATTGCGTTCAATGATAAAATTATCCGTATCTCCAAGAGTAGGAGTTGTGCTATACTGAGATATTTTTTTATTAGCCATCTCGCGCCTTTTACCTAAAATCTAAACCTTTTGCCTTATTTAATTTACACTAATAGAGTGGAATATAGTTAGTAACAATCGGCTGTCCGTCTTCATCTAAAATATAAGAACCATCTTCCCCAAGGATAAAGTCCTCTACTTTTTCTATATTTAATAATCCCGAAATAAACCACCCTTTAGTTAGGTCATCGGGGTCTAATTCTGTAGAAAAGCTAAAATTAGCCGTTGTATTGTTACCAATTTGATTTGAATAACCAACATTGTTGAATTTTAGACGTTTTAAATCATACTGAATAACTGTGTGATGTAAATAACCTTGAATTCCGTCATTAAATGCGCCCGTTAATACAACCCCCGAACCCCAATAGCAGGGTTTTTTTAGTTTGATTTTGGCGTTATATTCTTGGTTTTTGTTAATAAATCCTACTAATGAACCAGTTTGAGAATCACCTACTAATACTCCAAAGTTGAAATCTACCAAAACCGGAAAGTTAATTTGTCTATCTATTGGTAATTTATATCCTAAAGAATCAAGCGGTTCCCGCTGCAAACTAAAACCAATGTCGTAATTTTGAATGCTTATTCCCGTAAAATCAACGCCCAAATCCACTATTTTGTTTTCTCCCGTGGCTGAAATATCAAGCGTTATGTCTCCCGGCAATAGAACTGGCGGACCTCCTTCGTCCAATATGGCAGGAATATAGAATCTTTTGTCCGTAATTTCTGTGCGATTTTCAGCGTATAACCCCGGAATGTTACTTAAACCAGAAGAATCCCATTTTACGTTTTCCGCCAAAAACCCAACACTTGCGACTGGCAACGAGTTGATAGCCGCCGCCGTTCTATATGACGTAAGATAAGAGTTACCAAATGAAATAACATGATAGCCCGAATTTCCTGAGTTTATTCCTTGATACCAAGTTCCAGTAGTGAAATCTTCTTTGTTAGGGGATTGTTTTAGTAAATCTTGTCCTTCTTGCCCAACTACGAAAAATAGATTGCGTTTGTCTCTATAATTAGGAGGGAAATAAGGGTCGCCAGTTGGATAAAAAATATCACGAGCAATCAACCCCGAAATTAAAGATAAATATCCACCCGTTTCATAAGCTCGACCACTTAACAAACCCTCAAACTGAGAGTAATTGACATTCAACCCTAATCGCGCTTCGTTTTTTACCGAGTTAATTAGATAATCAAAAGATAACTCAACAGTGGGACTTATAATAATTGGTCTGTCTATTAAGCCGCGTTTTCCTAAATGAGTTATTTCTTGTTTGTCGGTATTTATGGAATAAGATAGAGATTGCACCCTATCTATTTGCTTGAGAAGATTATGTCCAGAAATTAACGCCGCGTTGGAGTAATCATCAATTCCAGAACCAAGATAATTTATAGCGTGATAACCCGTTGAGCCGGGCGGACCAACAAACAAACCCTCTACGCCATAAATTACGCGATTGCGACTCATTTCTCATTCTTTTCTTCGATTTTGCTATGAAGAAGAACGCCAGCCATAAAATTATCCACTTGATGTTCCGCCTGAATTTCTAGTATTTCATCAATCTTGTTAGAATCAGTGTCAACGGGGTTTTCAATATAAGAATCTAGCTTTTTAGACCAATTTTTAGGGGATTCGTTGGCAATAACGACGGCAACAATTTCTTTGGCGATATTAGACTGTTCTTCTGAGAGTTCCTTAACCTTGAACCTAGAAACGAGCTTTTCTTTTGCATCATCCTCCAATTTATAGGCTAAAACTAAATTATCTTTTACTTTAGAGAGACTAAATTTAGCTGTTTTAGTTCCTACGGGCGCGATTTTTTTCGTGCTTTGCTCCTTTTTGGTTCCGGGTGGGCGTCCGTTGCTACCATCTCCTTCGTCTTTTTTGCCGCCAATTAAAGGTTCGTATAGACCATTATCTTTGTGTTCCTTGAATTGTTTTTGTGACTCGACCGATTCTTCGGGACTTGGTAATTTGCCACTATCAATAGCCTGAATTGTTTCTTCAGCAGTAAGGACACCAAGTTGCGCTAATTGAGCGAAAATCCTGCCCTCTTGAATTGGGTCGCGTAAGTCAATATTCTCAAAATAAGGCGTGGGATAAGTCTTAAATCCTAATTCCTCTGAAATACGTTTAATTTCAGGAACAAGAAAATCATTTAAGAAAGCTAGGCGCGCTTGCTCAAGACGTTGAACGAAAATTTGAGTCTTGATATGTTGGTTGGCAAACTTTTCTTCGCCAACTAGGACGTTATTTAGGCCGATTCTAATATCATTATTGACAATTTCGTATTTTTTGGGGTCTAGGATGTCGGCGATTTCGGGGATTGCCCATTGAATTTTAGTTGTAAAATCCGCCACCAACACACGCCCGACTGATTCATTTTCAAACAAGGCACGCATTGCTTGAAGCGCATTATCATTGACGTTATATGAACCATCCTTACCTTCATAACCCATTGTAATTAAAAGAACAACCTGTTGCATCGTGCGCGCAATAGCCATGTCCATTTTCTTCAATTCGGCCTTCCATTCAATATCGTCCAAAACCGCAAAACCCATTGGGACGGCAAAGGGTTCATAATCTTGTTTTTTATAGAAAATCGCACAGACTTTTTCCGAGTCTAATTCCAATGTAACTCGTTTCGCGCCAGACTCTATTTCTTTTTTGGTTTTAGCATCCAAGTTGTCGTAAATATCTTGGATTTCTTCGGTTTTATTCTTGGCTTTTAATTGAGCAACCTCATAGGTATTCAATACCTTATAATAAACATTAGATTCAAACGAAACATTGGAACCCGCCTCAATGTCAGAGGGGTTCAAAATAGTATAACGGGCGGGCAGTTTAACAGTTTTAGCTTTAGTTTGTTTTACGTCACATCCATAAACTTGAGTTAATTTAGCTAAATCAGCTTCTTTAATTTTACCATCCCATCTAAAGATAAACACATTCCCAGAACGATAATATTCTCTAAAGAACTTATCTTGCAAACTCCACATACCCAATTTGTTATAAAGAGCTTCAAAGAATTTACGTGATTTATCAGTTCCGCCACGCCAATAGATGTTATTAGCTGAAAACTCGGTCATTAAGTCAATAGTTGACCTAAAGATGGGGAAATTGTAATATGCCTTTTGACACAATTCAATAGCGTCGCGCAGGTCAATGGACGAACTACTACTATTTAATCCAGCCGAATAGCTCCAAGGAACTAACCCATCGGCAATGTTGGCAAAACGGTCGGTTCGTTCAATCGTTGAACTAATGTTGCGGCGAGAGTCGGCGGCAGCAATTTGGCGGACTCGTTTTAGTTCTTTTTTAGAGTCTTGCGGGGATACCATTTCGGGCAAACAAGTATCCATTCCTTTGCCAAATAGGTTTTTGGGCGCGACATCTACATTAAGAGACGCTTTTGTTTGCTTGAGTTTGTCAATTTTTTTCATTTGCCTTTTGCCTTTTTCGCCGATAAAAACCTAATACCTAGTTAGTATTTACACTATTATTCTCCCAATTCAACCTTAATCCCGTTCGTTTTGTCATTAAAACAATAAGAAAACCAAGTTGTTTTTGGATAATTATCTACAGACAAAGTTTCATAAATCCCATTGGATGATTCTTTTAGATTGACGCGCAAACCCATTTTATTACCGACAAAGAATAATAGAGTAGAAGCCTTTAAATCAAACCTCATCGAATCAAAACGTAAAATTTTTACCATATTAAATACTAAAGTTAATTTCTCTTTTATGTTCTGGCGGCGGTTCGGGCCACTCTAATTCTATTGATTTTTCCCCGCAATCTAAACACGTCCATGCTCCAAAAACGCCCTTATGAGATTTTTCATACCGTCTATTTTTGTGGATAGATTGTAATTTACAGAAAAACAAGATACGAAACAATTTTTTCATTAGACTATTTTATGAAAGTTGGTATGAAAATTCTACTTTCTTTTTTGACGGATTGGGAGGTTATGTCGTAATAAGATTTAATGGCCCAATTGCCCATGCAGGTCGCCGTATAAATATCCCTTCTCACCCTTTTCGCTGAATTATTATTACGCTTTAGACTTTGGGGTAAATCGAATATCATACTACCCATTGGAGTAATACGTGGCTCAATCAAGGCAATTTCGTTTTTAGCTTCATTTATTAGATTGTCTTGGGAATCCATAAAATCGATAATGTTCTCTTCTCCAACTAACTTCAAATCTATATTTAACCCTTCTACTTTGGCTATTGCTTCGTTATTACTTTGAATACGAGAGGCAAACCAGATTTTCTTGAAGTCTATGCTTTTTTGTAGATGTTCATTGGAGCAACGAATGTATTCGGTTGCAAACACTTGTTCAAAACAGATTGTTCCATTTTCTTTATTATATTTGCCGCGAGCCTTAATTAGTTCTTCTTGATATTCATTCCCCGATTTTACTGAATCAAAGTCAAAGAACTTTAGGTTTATACCTTTTTCAATGAATGCTTTGTTTTCGTTGGCGGATTCTATAAAACGTCGTCCGCCCGCATTATCTACTACGACAATTTCAATATTGAAGTTGGTTAGGATATAAAACAGGTAGTTAATGATGTCCTTTAAGTCTTCCCCGGCCTTTGCGTAGTTATGAACTAAAATACCAGTTTTGGTTAAGTCATTTAATTGAAATACAGACATTGCAAAATAATCTGCCGTTGGTGAGTTAGAGAGGTTTGGGTCTATGGAAAGAAGATATTTACAATTTGAGTCACCTACTAATTGAACACAAGGTTCTTCCCCTGCTGCAATTGTGCATTCTGACATTTTTTTAGCGGAGAAATAGGAGTCGGAGCCATCGGTGAATTGGGCGCAGTATTCACGTTGGAAGACTGCGTTAGAAGTGCCACCGTCACGAGCTTCTTCAATGATGGTTTTTTCCAAATAATCAGGAGGAACCGCTTCCCAAGAAAGCTGCCCTACAAAATATGTTGTTCTCGGTGCGCCTTCTATCTCGTCACCTTCTTTTGCTTCGGAAGTTATTCTATCAATCCACTGTTGATATACTTTGTATAAGTTCTCAAATGTGTAACTAGCCGAAGACAGTGCTATAAGTTTGTTTTTATTTTCAAATTTTACTCTATCTTTTTCTTCTAGCAGTCCTTGTTTTATTAGCTCGTCTTCTTGCTGTCTGACTCTAAGAATCCTAGATAGGTCATAAGGTTTCGTTAGAAACGGTTTTATAATACTATCAATGAATTCTGGGGGCATCAATAGAAACTCATCTATAACAAGAACATTCGCGCGCATTCCGCGTAAGCGAGGCGATAATGGTGTAACGCAAATACTTGATTCACCAACTGTCCATCTCCATAAGTCATTACTTTTACTATATGTTTTATCTGATTTTTGGCCGAAAGCATCTAATAAAATTTTTGCTCCCGCACTATTTACTATCTTCTCAAACGAAATCCAGACCGATTTCGAGCTTCTAAAACTCGGCGATGTGATCACGATTTCACTTCCCTGTTCTAGAAGTGCATATAACAAAATAAATACAGACGCCGAATAGCTTTTTCCTGTGCCTCTGCCGCATACTAACATAGAAAAGTTTCTATACCACATTGCTTTAATCAAAAGCTCCTGATACGGAGCTATAATAGTTCCGGTTCCCTGTTTTGCTGATGTTAGAATTTGTAACCCAACACCCAAGTTTGCTTTAAGGTATCTTATAAGCCATTCTCCAGCCTTTTTATCGGAAAGTTCTCCTATTGCTTTTCCAAGTTCGCTGTTTATATCAAGCGTTTCTTTTTTATATTTATCTGGACTATAAATCATAACTATAATCTAATTCGTCAACCACATTTTTAATCATGCCATCTTCACGAAAGCATTTTATCTTATCTCTCGCCCTCGTCCCATCTTCTAGGAAATCGTTTTTCTTCGCATTGTATTCTTTCCAAGCGGGCCACATATTTTTATAGTTGAAACATTTGTATATCTCTTCTTCCTTAGTTAAATTGAAATAGGCGCAAGGAATTCGATGTTCGACCTCCCAAAACTTTCCGTGATTTTCCCAAGTCATTTGTTGTATTTCCCCACCGGATAGCGTTCGTTCATCGAACATTTCCGCCATAAATTTAGTAAAATATTCAAAAGAACAACCAAGATACTTAAAAGTTTTCTCTTGTTTCTTCTTATTATACTTATTAAGACAGTGACGCAATCTTACTCTTACGATATTATAAGCCTTGAATTGGGGGTTTGTTTTATTTCTTTCTCGAACATATTTAGCCATTCTAGGCCGCCCTCTTTTCACTTTGGCTTTAACTTTATCGGGGTTTCTTCTTTCCCAATCTCTAGCAACCTCTCTAATTCTTTTTTTGTTTACTTGATTATAAACTTTTGCGTATGCTTTTTTTCTTGCTTTTCTATGTGGCTTTTGGCCTAATATCTTTTCCCTTGCTAAAATTTTTTCTCTATTCTTCCAGTATTTATCCATGTGTCGAATTTTTTCACAATCGTTACAATACGTAGCGTAACAATTATGTTTACTAAGCGAATAATTATTCAAAGATTTTTTACATAAGCATCTCTTACATTTTCTAAAACCATCCTTTGTTACGCTAAACCCGTCCCAAACTAAATTATCAATAGAGTTATTTAACTTATCCCCGTCTTTGCAAATAGTATTAGTAAATTGTTCTGGATTTTCTAAAAAATACGCTGACGTTAGCTCTTTTACCAAAAAAGGACGACATTTCCCATCGGAGGAATGTAAAGAAACTCGTGGAAATCGTTTTTTGTTCCAATTCCAAGTTTTGATTCTTTGGCTTCCAATATGCCTGAATCTGCCGTAATTACTTATTTTGTATTTAGAAAATCCCTCAATATCCTTCCACTCTTCCCCCTCCAAATCCTCAAGTTGAAGACTTAAACTTTTAGGTGGGGTCCGATTTTCTTGGTTTTCCTGTATTTCCGTCTCTTGCATATCGTATCTGTTATTATATGGTGTTTGCGGTGTAATCTCAATAAATACTAAAAATACATACGTTATCGGAAAAGTCAAATTTTTAACCCCCAATATGCCACTCCCCAAACCCTCCCCCTCTCAATCGGAAAAAGAATTTATTTCATCCTGTATGTCGTCGGACATTATGAATAAAGAATATTCTAATAATAAACAACGCTACGCAGTCTGTAATTCTCTTTGGGATAAGAATAAAAAACGCGCCAAAGGTTCCGAAGACGAAATTAAGTGGGAAAACCAAGAGAATAGCGGGTTTTTAGTCATTTAGTCTCGCCGCCTACTATTTTTAGGTCAATCGCCAACTGCAAATCTATTTCTCTAAAAACACCCCCTGAAAAGAAAATTGTCTTAATCATTTCTTCCATATCTCGCCGTCCATCACAAAAGGCAAACTGTAAATTGTCATACTTCTGTAATAGCTCTCGGACGTTGTGAAAAAGATAGTCGACCGTGATTTTTATCTTTTTGCTCACATGGGGTAAGTATGGAAATGAAAGGGCGTTAGTCATCGGTTCCTCCACTAAAACAATTAAATACGCGCCCGCCATTTTTGCTCGTTGGATTTCTCGCTCAAATCGTTCGTAGCCAGAACTTAATGTAGATAAAAAATCACTTATTGACTTCCTCTCTACAAATATATTGCCGCATTTCCCCGGCGCACTAAATCCATAATCACCAAAATCTAATTTTCTAACTTCGTGTGGGAAGTCTTTTAGTTTGAGACTTGATTGCTCGCGGGTATCCACAAGTATAGAGTAATTACCGTTTTGATATTCGCTCCCCAATACTATCTTTGTCTCTTTATTTATTTGTTGTTTATGCTTGACAATAAATCCTAGCTGTTGGCAAATATTATAATAACCACCCTCATCTTTGAATATCTTATCTAAAAAAATAATATTGGGCGATAAAATAGACCTTAACTCAACTTGGGTTGGGGCATATCTTAGTTGTTTTTTATCCTTGCGTTTCTGTAACAATTCGCGGCAATATCTCTTTTGTTCATCTAACGTCTGAGCTTTTAACCATCCTTTAAGATTATTTTTGTTGTTAAAATCGGTAAGCAAATAATTCTCAATATTACCCTTATACTGGATAAGCGATGAATCAAACAAATCTACTCGTTTTTCGTAGTTGGCTAGATATTCTTCTAGTTTAAGTTTATGTTCTCTATAAAAGTGATTCAACTGGTCAACTAATTGGCCGCAAAGTTTACAAGTTAGGATGCCGGAGTTCATTGCTAATTAAGGAACTCGTCTTCGTTCCACCCGAATATCCTAGCTATTTGATCTGGTAAGGAACTCAGTCTTTGGCCTTCCTTCTTCAACGATTCTTTTCTTAAATTACCCAATCTTAGCATTTCTGTTCTATTTTCTTCTTCTTTTACATATTGAACTAAATCCAAGATAGAGACATCGCCTTTGTTTTTGTTTAATCTTTTACTTCTTTCGGTTTCAATTTCATTTAAGATTTTGCGTTGTCTTTCTACGCATTGGTTATATTCATTTCTCAAGCCGCCAATGGCTTCTACTAGCGTCATGCTAATTTTGCCATTGTTTTCGTTCATTTGTTGGTCTTGAACGCGCTCGAATTGATTGATGCGCCGCAAGATTACTTTGCTGATTACAACTTCGGTGCAATAGATGACTACTTTATCAATGTCGCTTTGGGTTAGGTCGGGCTTGTCCCAAGTTTGGCGAATGAAAGTTGATTCAAATAACTCAATATCAGAGGAAGTATCATAGGTTCCGATTTGGGCGAGTAATCTATGAGTATGAAGATAAGAAATTAGTGTTTTAACACATTTAATTTGTTGGTTAGACAACTTCTCTTTAACTAAACAGGCCGCATCAACATACTTGTTAATTCGCGCCAAGGCTTGAACGTCGGTTTTGGGTGGATTATACGCGCCTTGAGGAACGTCGTTAAAATTTCCATATATAAGTTTGTCTGGAATTTCTTTTTCAATATATTCCTTGACGGCGACGGATTCTTTGGATAAATTGTTTAGGTCGGGATTGTTGAAGATTAGGCGGGCAATTTCAACGAAGGTCATGCTGGAAACATGATTGGAAATTAAAGATTTATCATCATCCGAAAGTTGAATCGCGTCTTTCTTTTGATATAAGTAAGTCTGCGGGACTTTCTCTCCACGATTTTTTAAAAACAATTTTACGCATTTTCCAAAACCGCTACGAGCGTCCTCTTCAACCCCATAACACAATTTAATTAGCTCTGCAATACTAGGAGGATTTTGCGCCTTATCATTCCATCTAGCAATAATCTTTTCTTGCATTTCTACCGTCAATTCAACCTTCTTTTTACCAGAAGAATCAGTCCAAATTAAAGGTAATTTTAATTCTTCGATTATGTTAGACATATTAACCATATCAATAAATATCAACTTCCCCACTATCCATTAACTCTTGTGCTTTTTCCATTATGCGGTTTTTAACCTGTCTTAATTGTTTGTAACCGGGGTAGCGGCCCGGTTCGGTTGTTTTATAGTTTAGGATTTGCGCGGCCTTTTCTTCATCTATATTGTCAATATATAGCATTTTATATATCTTGTATTCGTAGCCCGAAAGCAGTTTTCTAATCTTAATGTGGAATTGAGGAATTATCTTGTCATAATCTAATTCGGTGGAGGGTAAATCAAAAACTTCTTGAGTGTGATTCTCCAAAGCAACGGGTAATTTAGTATTATAAGCGGATTGTTTGGTTTTAATCCATCTTGCATACAAAGGACAAGTCGGGTTTTCCGAAGTTTCAAATAATCTACATAAATTTCCTCCCTCTGCCGACGCGCACCCGTGGCAGGGCGAGACAAAAGATTGATAGACATTTCTGGACAAATTTATCATTTGATTTTTAACTATCGTAACTACCCAGCCGCCTAAACTTTTAGATTGGTCGTATTGCCCCCATTTTAACCAAATATGCCTCAATAGAATTTGTTCAATGTCCGAGTAATCTAACCACGCAATAGAATCCAGTTGCCACTTGTGACGTTGGCCTTTTATGATTTTAATGATTTCATCGTAACAATCCTCAAATTGGCGGGCTGAATTCCCAACTACTAATTCAACGGTTTCTACCTTTATCGTTTGCGCGACTAGATTAAGTTTGGGCATAAAAGTTAATTATCCGACAATTACTTCTGACGGCTAGACCCGGCTTCGGCTTGGAAATCTTTTAGTTTGTATTTTTTGCCCCCGCGCTCGCGCTTACCCAAGGATTGTCGTCCCGATTTAGAAGTCCCCGCAATGTCTTCACCCATTATTTTGCGGACTGGTTGCGTTTTAACCTCCGCCTCCAAGGATAAAACATTTGGAACTTCTGTTGGTTCGTCGCCGCCCCCATCATCGTCTTCGTCATCATCGTCTTCTAATTGGTGTGAATTACGTTTGTTTAACTTGCTTAATTTATCTAATTTAATTGCCCGTTTAATCTCTTGTTCATCGGCGTCTTCATTTACGTAAATAACTCGCTGCTTTTTACCCCCGTTTGAAACCGTAAGAGTGGTTGGTTGAGAAGTTCTTGATGGTAATGGCGTGGAACTATTGGCAATAGCAACTGGTTTAATTATTGTAACGAATGGAGTTCCGCAAGAACTACAAAATTTAGGGCGCGCAACGGTTGATGTTGGGTTTCCGCAGGCTTGACAATACTCAGTGAACATGATTTATTCTTTTCGTTTATAGTGTTTAACTCTTTACTCTTTTATTATATATGGGAAAGCAAGATAAATCAAAGTTTTTTAAGATAACAACCTCTGAGGACGCGAATTACGAGGTTTGTTTTAAGAAATGTCCTCTTAAAGAATCAGCGGAAGGTTTGTGTGATAATCCACAAGAATTTGAGTATCCTAAAATTCTAATAGACCCAAATTTACTCCCAAAACGCAAAATGGCAGTAATTATAGAAGAATTATATCATGCCGAAAACTTTGAACATACCGAAAAGAAAGCAAGAAAATTTGCCGCGAATTTAACTAAGATTTTGTATGGAATTGGGTTTAGGTTGAAAAATTAGGAAGTAGGAAACATTGATTCGTTATGTTTTTCTTCTTTACGTTTTTCTAATTTTTCGACGATAAATTTTACCGTTCCTGAACGCATAATATCTTCTTTTGTAAATTCAAAAACATGAATTCCATTAGCGCGGCTCTCTTCATCGTTAAAAATATCAATAATTGCCTTATATCCAGATTTACTATTAATATCACTTTGGCTTAAATCGCCGCACAAAATCAATTTAGAGAATTTTCCGATGCGCGTAATAAATGTTACAATCTCCGAAAAAACGAAATTTTGCGTTTCGTCCGCAATCCATATTTGATTGTTGGCCTGTCTTCCACGGGCGTAATTTATTACATCCCCCTCAATTCTTTTGTCTGTTATTAAATTATTGATTTGAGATTGCGGTAATAACTCTTCTAACTTATCCAAACACGGCTCAAGATAAGGCTCCATTTTTTGAATCTTATCTCCACTTAGATAACCCAAAGATTTAGTAGAACTCTCGATTGCTGTTCTAAGATATTTAATTGAACTAATTTTTTTATCCGCCAATAATTTAAGTGCGGAATAAATAGCGCAAATAGACTTACTTGAACCTGCGGGGCCACTTATAAAAACGATGTTAGTATTTTTATCTAAAATTAAAGAAATTAGTTTTTTTTGTTTTTCCGTCCAATTTAGTTCTCTTATACGTAATTCTTCTTTTATTTTTTCGCGTTGAGGAATGTGTTCCGATTTATCCACTTTATGTTCGCGGTGTTTTTTGCTCATGTTTTGTGAATTTAATCCCAATTACCCGGTTTTTCTCCATTTAGGATTTTCAAAATTTTATAGGCATCATTATTGACTTGCGCCGACGCTAAAGAAATGTTAGCATCATCATGCGTAGAAAAAGAATAAGAGCGGGCCAAGATTTGAGTTAAGGATTGCTTAATTTCCTTAATTTGGTCGTCCGAGAGTTCCATGTTTAGGATTACACCTGATTTAGCTGCGTATCTCCTTTAGTTATTCTATAATTATCCCATTTGTGATAACGCGAACTAAATTCTATAATAGTAGATTCCTCTAATGCGGTTACTTTATGATAACATCCTTTTGGAATATGAACGCATTCACCTTGCTTGACTATTCTTTCTAATTTATCGGCATTAGTTAAATCAAAATACTCTAATTTAATTAGACCGATTGCTAAAAAGTAACTTTCGGAGCGAGTCAAATGTAGGTGCCCACTGAAAGAACCACCTTTCTTAAAACATAGTAATTTACCAGCATAATCATCTCTATTTATGATTAATTTTTCGGTGCCCCACCCATGCTCATCTAGTTCTGGTAGATAAAAAGTAGGTTCCATTATTTCTCCGTCGGCGTTTATAGCTTGTTTTTTAATCGTTTGAGACATAGGTTTTAGTTTATCTTATCTCTTTTTTCCAGTCTATTCAAGACTAAATGCAAACAATACCCAAAAACCTCCAAACTAAAAAACAAAATATATCCCCGACAACACCAAACAATAAAGTTTTCCCACTCAATCATTTGATAAAAAAGAAGCCCAGAAACCAAAATACAACCAAGAGTAAAGAGTCCCGCTCCAAACAGCGAGATAATAGAAACAAAAGTGAAAACCTTGTAAATTATCGAATGCCAAAATTTAGATAAACTTTGCACCCCAAATTTCAACATCAAAAGTCGATGCGCCGGTATTTCCCGCACTAATATCAACAACAAAAGAACCAGACAAAGAATAGTCTGTCAAAACTGGAGTAAGAACGACGGTAGAAATATTTCCAGCGGTTAAATTCAAAATTGACGCGACAAAAAGAGCGTCCGCGCCGATATTTATTGCAACGGTGACAAAATCAAATGTCCCTGTTTTATGCTTAAAAACGGCAAACATTGGCATTGAATTATTTAAATTATGCCCCGATTCAAAAATTAATGCGGTGGTCGCGATTGCTTGCGCGTCAATGTTTCTAGCATAAGCGATTCTTTTAACAGTAGATATCCCCGCCGTTTCAGTGGGAATTGTAAGATTGGTCATATTTTAATTTTTACTTAAACCACTTCCCAAGCGTCAAAACGGGGAGTAACGCCACTAATGCTTACGATTCCTTTCCAAATATCATCGGTTAAACTTCCACCTAAACCATCATCGGCGGCTGTTCCCGGTTTAAGAATGATATTTCTAACCGCTGTAGAGGCACCCGCAACATACGCAACAAAGATGGCGTTGCCGGTTCCATTATTTTGAACGAAAAATGATTTTCTATTTGAATTCGCCGCCAAAACCGTTCCGTTAGAGCCACTTACGGTTGAGTTGCTTACAGTTGTCGCGCCTACTGGAAAATTATAACCAGTAACATTTACAGGTTGACCCGTAATTCCAACGGCACCATTTACCGCAACATTGTTTATTACCGTAGAATTTCCCGAAACAGCCAAGATTGGATTCGTAATATTTACATTCGCCGTGCCCGAAATACCGATATAACCACCAGTAATTCCTACGCTAGAATTGCCCGATAAAGTGATAAAATCATCAATACTTACGTTTCCAGTAACAGAAATTGTAGCGTTTGCGAAGTCAGTTGCACGAACCGGACGATAGACGCCTGATACGGTGTCATAAAGATACTGTAAAGATGGGGAAAACCCTTGGCGTCCTAGCCCGCTGTATTCTTGGTAGACCATATTGTTTGATATTTTAAGTTAATTACGGTAAATCAGTTTATATCTTGGAATTACACCGAAATTTAGAAAACAAGAACTTGACTTTGCTCTGAAACTTAGCTAGTATAACAATATGGCGCGGTCATCTTATATTTACGTGGTTTTGAATTCTCACCCCGATTTATTGGAAATAGAACCATATTGTCCAGAAATTAACGCTTTTACGGTAAAAAACGAACTACTTTCTTTCTTAAAATCTCAGAATATTTTTGATTACTCAATTCAAGATAATTACATCTGGAATTATTATCAAATCTTGAGAGTAAAAGATGGGGAAGATTCCAATATTGAAGGAAATTTAGTAGATATTACTGAAGAAATTAAAAAAGAACTAAAATGAAAAACGGAACCCAAAATTGTTTGGTTAATAGTCTTATTTTGATTGGCGCAGAATTTAATACAGACGCTTTTGTGTCCGAGAGATTGAATTCAAAAGATTTTCAAGAATACGAAATGTTGCGCCGCAAGGAAAGCCTAATTCAAATTTGTGACGAAAACGACCTAGAAGCTATAGATTGGCACGCGCTGCATGATTTGGGGAAACTGGCTTTGATTGATTACTTCTACTTCCCCCGCGAATTGGAAGTCTATAAAGAAGAAGGTATAAAAGACTACCTTGAACTTGGTGGGAATCAAGAAACGGTAGATAAAACCGCCGAAGAATTGGCTTTTCTAAATGAGTAAAAAGAAAAAACTTGGCCCCGTTTGCCAACTCTTAAATCATCCTTCCAACTGGACTAAGTTTGCCTTTTGTCGTGATTTGTTGGGTAAGAAGTCCAATTTTGAAAACGCCGATTGTTTTTGTTTGTCCGGGGCTATTCTTAAAGCATATCCCAAGCATAACTCCTTCCAAATAGAGGAATTAGAAAACAAATGCCTAAAAGAAATCCGCCGTAAAACAGGTAAAAATTATCACCTAATTAGCACATACAACGACGCACCAAATACTAAATTTGAGGATGTTAGAGAAATAATTACCAAACTAAATATATGATACACTACATACAAAATTGGGGGCCAATTAAATACCTACAAATTGAACTACAAAACCCATTCGCCAACTTTATCTTCCGTCGCCGATGGAACAAATACGCCCAAAAATGGAACTCAGAATACAATCAGCAAGAAAAATTAGTTAAAACATACGAAAAAAATGGAGAACTTAAGGTTTATCAGTTGGTAAAACAAGAGATTGAAATGTGGATTCGTTTGGGAAAACAAGTAGAACCAAAAGATTATACAGATATTTGTTACCGACGCAGATTTAACGCTGAAACTGATTTTTATCTTAAAACAATGTTAAAATATGTTGGTATTGGCGACAATTTAATATGAAATTACAAATCGCCCCCGATGTCGTAACTCGCCCGCAAAATCTAGGTGGTCCTAATACCGTAGTTATTGACGATAAAACCGAAGAAATAGAATGGACTTGGAGCAATACAATAGTAGAGGGACAATATGTTTCGCACGTCATAGGTTATACTATTAAAAACAAAGAAAGCGGTGAAATTAGATTATCTGTTTAGTGAAAACATTGAAAACATTATTAATATGGTTTCCTTTTGGGGTTGGATTGTTATTAGTGTTTTTGCTATCTGGCTGTTCAATTCTAAACATTGGTGCGACAAGAACTAAGTTTGCTAATAAAGTAACCATAGAACTACCCGACGGTAAGGTAGAAAAGATTACCATAATTCGCGAATTCAATCAAGAAGAACTATTGTTGGTTAAAAAATCCCTTAGAATAGTCAATTATGTAAATCCCGAATTACAATTTCATCATCATGTCCCGGCGGTTTTTCATTGGGCGAAGCTTAAAGATTACGATGGTTTAACATTATTTAATCCTAAAACCAACGAGCCGCGCATTATAATTATTGATTTTAATGATTGGCAACCCACGTCCGGTAGATTGAAAAACCCATTTTTTATTCTGGAATTTGGCAAGGTTTGTTGCCACGAAATGGAACATCTAACAAACAAAACCAAAGACCCCGAAACCTCCGAAAAAACTGAAGTTAAATTAAACAAAATCCTGAGCGCGAATCCCCAACTACTAGAAGACGTGATAACCAAAATCCAAACAGGATATTTTGACAAATAATACGGGTAAAAGATGATTCTACTAATTCTATCCTTGGCGATTGTTAAATTTTTAGTCGAGTTTGTCCTTGAAGAAAATCACCAACTAAAACAGTTCTTCCCATCCCAAATTAAGAAAAACGTCCGACGCCGCAGAAGATTGAGCGACGCAAGTAATAGTTTCTCCGGGGTTGAGTTTATATGCCAGTTCTTTTATTAAAGTAAAATTTGATAAATTTTTACCCTCAATATAACCAAAAAGTCTAACCCCCGAACTGGTTACTATTCCTTGTGTGTCATAAGATATTGCGGAAATTTGTGAGTCCGCGTTTATAAAACTAGAACCAGTTATCGTTGAGTTTTTGTAAAAATCATATTTTACTGGTTTAGTTCCGTCGTTAGCACTTGAAGTTAGGGTTAAAATGGAGCCTATTCTGTTTTTTTGACCCTGATAAGTTGTTGCGCTTTTGATTGTTAGAAGATTTATTGGGGAGTTAGCCGCAAGGGTTTTACTAGAACTCGCCGAATTATTCAATCCTATAAATATCTCACGCCCATCTAAAAATCCTCCCATCGATGCAGAAGCTAAATTTAGTTTTCCAGTATAGGTAGTATTTTCCGCATAAATACAAAGAGGTAAATGTGGAGTATTTATTGAGGTTTCATTATTGTTATTGGGATATTCTATACGATGCGCCAGCTTAAAACCCAATGAATTAGATGGTTCTACTGAAAAGTCTATAATGCCAAAACCCAGCCATTGGTAGGTTATTTGATAAACATTTGCTTTGGTTGGGTCTATATTGAAGTTATATTGGCTGGTTGAATCTAATTTGTCGCGATTAAAGGAAGATTGGAGCGTCCAGTGTTCTATGTCATTGCGTTTTCTCAAAACGCCGAATTCCGCGCCAGAATAACCCCAAAATAAACCATCCAGTTCGTCGCCTATTCCTATTAGCTGTTTGGAGCCAGATTGGCCCGAATTAAACATCGCCGAAAATCTTATCACATTCCCTTGACCCGGAAAATAATAAACAAAGTCTTTAGATTGAATTATCCCGGATGAATTTATGCCCGAAGTGGTTATTTTGGCTAGGCCGCTAACTCCCGTGATAGTTGCGTTGTTATAGGCGTTTGTAGAAACAATCCCCGTATTGATATTGTAATTAAATTGAATGTGGGCTTGAGGAGTGGGTTCCGAAACTCTTAGTTCATTAAAAGCAGTTTTTGAAAAATTAGAAGCTTCCTCCGCGCGATAGCCAGATGTCTGATAATCATAAACCAGCGAAACGCGATGGTCTGGATTTGTGGCGAAAAGCGGACGATTCATTAAAAGAGTTAAAATACCATCACCTATCCTTACACGCTTAGTTGGCGCGACTACCTTAAAAGAGATTTTTACCAATTAAGTCCGGGTCATTTTTGCAGGAAATTATTAGGTGCAAATCACAATTCGCGGCTAAATTACTAAAAAGCACCCCCATTATTCCAAATACAAGACAAGTTACGAATACAAGGGTTGATAAATGATACAAAACGCCAACATTTGATAATAATTACAGACATTAAGTAAGTTCAATTACAAACAATCAAATAAGAGAGTTTTTAGAAATAAATACGTGTGCTTTTTTACATAATGATACTAAGGAAAGATATTAAACTAAGACTAGGTTAAAACCCAAGTTAGATAATTAAGTAAAGAGTGAGTATATCAATAAGAGAGTTTTTGGAAATAGGATGGGATACTACCATAAATTTTACTTAATTTCAGCAAACTAAACAATAAATATATAATAGGACTAAAGAAAAGATATGAGTATATAGATAAGGGATTTTTTAAGAAAAATATGGGATATAAATTTAGTCCCCCCTGCGCCCGCCGCCGCACTTTATCGTTCACTTTAATTCATAAAGGGCTGGCTATCAAGGACTTTGGCACGGTCTATGCCGCGCACACTCCATGCCAACCGTTGCACGTTATCGGTATCTGTATACGCTTGGCATACTTTGTGTCGCAAAGGATGGCCTCTAGGATTCGATTAGAGCTAACTTGATTGCGCGGATTAGCAAGGCTAGGATTCGTCATAAGTGTCACAACGGTAGCAACTTACACACAAAAGGCTACGTTGTAAGGTATGGCGGGAGCGGACGGCTAGACCGACGCGCCTACGGGCGCGCAAGCGCGTTCTAGGCTATGTCGTTTCTTATCCATGTTGGCAACAAAAAGCCCGGCCATTGTTGGCCGGGCGAGTATGGGAAGGGTAAAGGTTAGAAGCGCGGGGCAATCCACGAATCTGACGCAGCGCGCGGTTCATTATGGCGCACTGCAAGCGTCCCGGTTGCGATGGCTTGCCCGTTGCCGTTCTGTAGGATGACATTAACGCTTTCCCGCCCTTGGATTGGCTCGCCTAGTCCAAAGTGCGAAGCGTAGTCATCACCCGATGCGGGCAGGGTCATCAATGCACGTTGCGCCTTGATCGCCTTGCTGATTGCCGCCGCTTGCGCTTGCAGCTTGTTAAGTTGATCCCAATCCTCTTGCTTGACTTGAAGGGTGAAAGTTTGCATAGCTTTACGAGTTGAATGTTTAGTGTTTCGCTTAGGTTACTGAACTTCTGCTGAATCCTTGGCGTTGAAATCCGCCTTGGGCGTCTCGCACAAGAGGGAATTGGAAAGGGAAAGGTCGTCGTCCGAATCCCCTTCCAATGTCGCCGCAAGCGCGGGCATATATCCCCGCCCGCACTTGGTTTGAACTTCGCCCATTTCGCCGCTTGCAACGTAGTGGCAAAAGGGAGTGTTGTCGAATCCGTCATTTGGCGACTCACCCGACGCGGCCATTTCACGCGCCCGAATGGTGGGCGCAACCTCCCGCCGAATCTCCGCCAGCAAGGCAAAGCTGGGGTTGGCATAGGAGCGGCAAAGGCGCGCAGCGCGATTGCCTGACTGAGCGTTTTTCGTTTGTTTGGGCATAACTTTTTGTTCTGCGGGGGTTAGGTTAATTCCCGCCCATTTCCCCCTAAGTAAAAACCAAAGGAGAAAGGAGCGAGAATTCACCATTCCGTTTGCCCGACAAGGTTAGCTGGAATCCATCCGCAAGGCAGGGTTTCGAGTTCCGTCGTGAACCCGTAGTGAATAACACCCGAAAAGGTTGCCACGCTAACAACCGTGCAAAGCACGTTGAAAGCGTAGAATTTGCCGCCGACATTATCTTTTGCGGTTTGTTCAGTCATGTTTTTCATTTTTTCTTTCGGTTAAGTTTTCTTTCGACAAGGGAGAAACTAACAGATTGAGAATTGGACGCAAGGGTTTTTTTATCTTTTTTTGCAAATACTTGCAAACCGTTGGCTGACAATAGGTTGGCAAGGTTGCCATACTAGGAAAAAATTGGAAAACTTCGCGCGCAAGGGCGTGACGTGGCATACTGACAAAAGAAAACCCTTGGCGGGCCGTAGCACGCCAAGGGGAGAAGTGGAAGGATTGAACCTTAATTGACGGGAAGGGAAAGGAGCTTTGCGCCATTCTCGCGCATACCCTCGCGCGCATTTTCGCTAAACATGGCGCGCGTGAAATCAGCTTTCTTGTCAGCCATGCCGCCGAATTCGCTGGACTCGATCCGCGTCCAAGTATCTTTCTTGGACGTTTCAAATCCGCGAGTTCCAAATTGCGTGAAACCGTGCAAAACGTCAGCCATAGTCCGCCCGTTATTACCCAAACCGGAACGGAAAAGGCCAGTCAAGCCGTCAACCGTATTTCGGGCCGCTGTGCTAACCTTTTCCGCATCTTTGGGAATGACCGCGCCAGCATAGATTTCGCGCGCCGTTTGCTCATGGCAAGCCGTATTTTCCAAGCCCGCCATTGCTTCATTCCAAACGCGCGCCATGCCCGCCGCCTTATCGAATTCCTTCCGAATTTCGTCGGAATTCATTCGGGAATTGGCATTTTTAGTGTTTTTCGCGCGAAACAGAACTTGGCCCATAACGCGAGAAAGACTGTTTGTATTGTGACAAACAACGCGAATGTTTGACAATTCGGCTTGGCGCGCAAGCGAACCGTCCAAGCCCGTTGACACGTTCAATTGGAACTTTTCGCCGGGCCGGGCAAGTGTGGCAATTTCGTCCAAGTGAATTGAAATGAACCAACGGGAGCGATTCCATAGCATTCCAACGCGCTCAACACTGAAACCCGTGCCGGAAAGCATTTCGTGAATCCAATCAAACCCCTGACGCGGAGTGAAAAGGGAAAAGCTTTCGCCGATAGGTTCGCCGCAAGGCAAGCCGTCATCGTCGGAAACCGGAATGCGCCAGACGTTTCCCCCCGTCACAAGGGGTTTAAATTCGCTCCCGTTATCGAATTGCAGATCGCGCAAAACAACGTCGGGAAAGTCTTCCCGCGTCAAAACGCGATTCAAGGCCAGCGTTTTCTTGTGCCAATCTGTTTCAAGGGAATTCGCCTTGACGAAATCCCGCTCAAGTATTCCGTGCGCCATAATCTTACGTTTGCCGGACTTCCACCGGACTTTGGCTCAGGCTCTTCGCCCTTGCCTAAAAAAGACTCTCATTTTTCTTCTAATCCGTCAAATCTTATTTCAATTTTTTCTCCTATATTAAAGCTTGACATTCCCTTATTTATTCCCAATTTCCGATATAAAGATTATCGTTAAAGAAAAACTCGTGCCTTGGTGTGAAGTCTAGTATAAAGAAAAAGAAAAGAGTTTGTCAAACTTTAATTTTCAAAACTAATTTTCTTCTTCCTTAGAGCGCGGGCAATAGCTTCAAACTTTGGTTGCGCTGACTCATAATTGAAACAATTTAAACACAAAATCAAGTTTGCGTCTCTGCCCGCAGACAATACTTTGACTTCTCCTTTTGAGCTTAGGCATTTGTCGCCATCGCAATTTGGGTTTCGCATAGTGAAAAAAGTTTATTTGAGTTTGGCGCAAAGTCAATCAAAAATTGGCTGAAATTCCATTCCGTCGGGCAATTCTTCCAAGGGTTCCAAACCGTCATGTTCGCGGTATCGGTTCAAATGCCAGAGAGCTTCTTCTTCTTTGGTTTCCATTGTCTTGTCGGAAACCGTAACGGTTGGCACCGCGCCCATGTCGTTAACAAAAGGGAAAATTGCTTTGTATTTCATAGGCTGAGTTTTAGGTTAATTTGCCGGAATGTCAACCTAATTCGCGATCAATTCCCAATTTTTCGACTGAACCTTACGAATCAAGGCCCAATCGCGCAAATTTTCAAACCCATATTTTGCCACGGCCAGCCAATAGGCTTGTTTGCGTCCAATCTTGTGAACATACCGGACGCGGCGAAAGAACCAAAGGGCATTCAACCGGGAAAAGGGTGAAATTGTTTTCATATTGGCTTCTATTTGCCTTATTCTGGGCTAATCGGCAAGGGTTGTCAAACTAATTCCCAACAAAAAGACTGCAAGTAGGCTCATGGTTGTTTTTGCTAGGTTGCTTTCACGATTATTCCCTAATTCGGAGTGATTGTCAAGCGTCTTTCTCGCTTTACTGGTCACTCTATAGTTTGCTAAGGGGTTCTTCAAGAGTCTTTCGACTTGCCAAACTTGAATGCGGGCATTACCCGCCTAACTGCAAACACCCCGAATTAAGGAACAATTCACTTTCTACTCTCTTAGTCTGCCAGTTAGACTTTAATTTGGCAAGCTAATTCTTTGGAAATTAAACCCTGCTGATACTCCCGGCCTTGAATCCGGCCTTAATTTCATCAGCCAGCATCGAAAAAAGCGAACCGTTCCTTGCTTTCAGGATGTAGCTATTGAGACCATGCCCCTTTACATTGACGAAAGAAACAAACTGAAAGGTTATTCCATTAAAATAGAAGGTTGGTTTGTTCATATTTGGGATTATTCCCTAATTTGGTGAGCTTGGCAAACTAAGACTGGAAATCAAACTAGCGAGAGCAATTTACAAACAAAAATCGTCCAAATCGAACAAATCTATTTCAATTGGTTTAGATTCTAGCTCATTAATTGAAAATCTTGCTGTATAGGTTAAATCACTAGAATGCCAGAAAATCAGTTTAACATATTCCCCCTTATATTTGGCCGTGCTATATTTGGGCAGCTTATGAAAAAAATCCAACCCATATTTGTCGAGAAAGTAAATGAGTTTATCTTTCATGGTAAAGGTCTATTTCAATTGCCCGCCAAAGTCAACCTAAAAATCAAACCAATCCCAAATCTTCCCTATCCGCCACAAACATCAAACCGAATTCCTTGGTTTTAATGATGCAACCGGAAATTTGCCTTGCGTTGTCGGGTAGGCAAAAGAGGCCAATCAAGTCCGAGCTTGAAGTGTAAGCCGTCTGGCAAAAGCCCATCTTGCGCGCCATCTTTTCGGCAAGCGCAAAGTCAGTTTCGAGAAATTCCAATTGAGTGATTGTTTTCATTGGCTGAGTTTGTGGGTAATTTGTTGGAAAGTCAATCTTTAATTTTCTTCACCGTAACAAAGTTCTCCCTAATCCTGTTGCTCCAATCATTCTCTTGAGAAGCTAAAACCAAATTGAGAAAATACTCCTTAGAATCAAAGCGCGTCGGCTCATCTTGAATCCAAATTTTAGGAGTCTCCCTAACTTTGGGCGTGATTGCCACAATTCGCAATTTAGTTCCCGGCAAAAAAACTTCGCCAATTTCGTTGGAAACCTTGACCTTGTTTTCAACTATTTGTCCGACCGAGAAGTCATATTTAGTTTGCATATTTGGATTAAATAGGAATTACTGGCAAAAATCAACTCCAAAAGTAGTGAATATCCTCTTTTGGGTCATACGTTACTTTAACATCTGAAAATTGAAATTCATCCCCAAGCAATTCAACGCGATAGGCAAAACCAGAAACAGAACCAAAAATTTCCTCAACCAGTTCTTCGTCGCGGCAGTCACCAATTAGTTGCATATTGGTAATTAAACACAAATTGCGGGCAAAAGTCAAATCTTTTCTTTATCTTTTGTGTCTTGAATCTTGGCCGCGCCCCAAGTTGCAGAGAGGAAGAATAACCCAAATCCAATAATTATGACCCCACAAAGGAAACCAATTATGTTTGTGATATTCATAAAATCAGGAAATCGGTCCAAAAACTCTTTCTAGTTGAATAATTGAATTAAAAAATTCACCCATCAAATAAACGTCAGCAAACTCAAAGGTTTTCTTACCAGTCAATTTCAGAAACACTTTGGCTTGATTAGTGTCGGCCAAGTAATTGTGTTCAATGCCATAAACTGACTTGGTGAAGTATTTAACAACGATTTGTTGCATGATTGGAGTTTCGGCCAATTTAGCTAATTAGTCAAGATATTTTGCAAATTAAACACTCAACAACTTAATCGCCAACCGTCGCAAAAATTGAGAGAATTTTTCTAGTTTGTTCCCCAACCAAATGAAAATACTTCCCGTATTATACAGAAGAGAAAACAAACAACGGATGAAAAAGAGTTTCATATTTAAGAGCCTAAGTGTAATTACCTCAAAAGTCAATAACAAATCACTACCAATTTGTAATTTCCTGACTGAAGCATTTTGTCAACACTTTCCTTGCTGAGACGCCATTTGCCTTCTTCGGTATCTACCCAATAAACCCACGTTCCGCCTTGCCTGTCTTGGTAAATAGATTGTTTCATTGACAAAACTTTACCTTTGCCAACCTAATTAGTCAATAATTATTATCAACAAATCAATCGGGCGAGATTTCCCAATTGGGGTTTTCTTTTAGCCACTCCTCTATTTTGTCTGCTTGGATTTCCTTGTGAACCCAATCGGAAAGTATGAGTCTGACCCACACGAATTTCATTTTTTCGTCGAATGTTTTTGTCATAGGTTTAGAATAGATAGAAAACTCTAAATGGTCAAGAATTATTCACTAATCGCAACCTTTATTTTCGAGCTAATTCCCTTCCAAGTTTCCCAACATAAATATCTAATCTATTTTTGGCCGCGCCGGTTTTAGTTCTCCACCCACATCCGCCGTTCCAAAGTTTGGCCAAGGTTATCCAATCGTTATTTTGGAGTGCTTTGGCTTCATATTTGGAGCAATAGGCCCACAAGACACGTTTGGACACCCTCGGATCAAAACAATGAGAATACGAGAATTTGTTTAGTTCCTTGTCAAATTTGGCCGCATCTTGAAAGCACTTTGATTGGATTTGAAGCAAACCTATTGCCCGGCCATTGTCTCCGATGGCTTTTGGGTTGTTATTTGATTCAACCTTAGCTAGAGCGGCGGCAAATTGACTGAAAGTAACTGATTTCTTCTGTATTTCGGCGCAATTAGCTGAAAAAGTTGCAAAAATACCACAAATGAACAAGAGTTTCATCACCTAGAGTTTGTTCCGAATTACCTAAACTGTCAAACTAAAATTCCTTCTCCTCGCCGCGCTCAACAGGCAAAATGAGTTCCAACTTTCCCCTCCCGACAAAACGAACTTCGTCGGGATAAACCACCAACATTCCCACCAAGTCTCCGTTTTCGTTTTTGACGCTGAAGGATTTGCGCTTGTCCGGCTTGATTGAGTATTTGTTCATGTTTAGAGTTTGTCAGGAATTACCTAGTTTGTCAAACCTTTATTTCAAATTTTATCTCATTAAAATCTTCCTTAACAAACAATCCTTTTTCTTCGATATAATCAAGTCTAGTTAAATCGGCGGCAGACAAATCATAAAGCTTGCCGTTCTTCATAAAAAGCATTTCATTTTTATCCAATCTTCCCATCGGAATCCATCCTTGCTCTAAAAGAGATTGATGTTTAAGGAGAAGATTGATAACTGAGATTTCTGTTTCTTTCATTGTGTTGAGTTTATTGGTAATTGTTTAGTTTGTTAACCTTTTTATTAGTGAGAGTAATTAACTTCTATCCTCAGCCAACACCCCAATTAGAATCCCGCCGAAGATTAAAAAGATGAAAAATTCCATGCAAACAAAGTTTTATTTGCTACGCAAAACTCTTGCCCAAGTTATTAAAGTAAAGTGCGCTCAGAGGTAGTTGCAACCTCACCAAATCCGATTAAAAGTCGGGTGTCGGTCTACTATGGCTTTGAGCGCGTAAAGTTTGGCTTAGAGGGGATTTGAACCCCTACTCCCTTATTTTATGGGAAGAAAATTTTAAGTTTTCTGCGTTCTTCCAGTTTCGCCACTAAGCCATAAATTTGTCAAACTAAAAATTGGCGCAACCTATCCGATTCGAACGGAACGCTCTTCCAACTCCCCTAGTTTAATGAGACGAATTTAGAAGATTCGTGAGGATGGTAGGTTGCAGATTGTTTAACTTTTTAATCCAAAACCTCAAACTCCTCTTCCGTCAAAACCAGTCTCATCCCACCGGACTCCTTATTTACCCTAACATTAAACCAATCCGAATTTGGAATCTTGTCTTCCAAGACGCCAATTTGGTTGCGGTAGTGACCGATTAGGATTTTGACTTTCATGGTTGGTTTCGCTTTTTGTTTTTTCCAGTCAAACAACTATTCCAGTCTAGGAGATTTGGGAGAATTAGTTAACTATTGCCCGCGTTTTGTTTCCTCGAAAATTGTGGTTTCATCAATAAAAGCCTGTAAATTCGCGGCCAAATTGATTGCCTTTTGGTAAAGAGCGACCGTTGCAACAGCTTGAGCCAAAGAACGATACGTTGAACTCCAATTTAGAACTACATCTTCCTTATTCCATTTTTCCAAAGCGGGAAAGTTAATACAAACATTTCCTCCCCAAATAGAGTTTTCAAATTCAAAATAAAAATGACCAAAATTTTCCCCCAAAAAATGACGTTCAAGGTTTTTCTTTTGGCTTTCTTTCAAGATAAAGCCGCTATCGGTAATAATGGCTAAAACAGTTTGCAAAGCTTGTGCTTTAGTTGATTTCATATTGGAGATTAAAACAGTTATTCAGTAATTAGTCAAGACTTCTTTTCTACCTTGCGCGGCTCGCCCCAAATACAGGAACTTAGCCACAAGTGCCCGATAGCCGGAAAGCCACAAATCAAATAAATAATTTTACCTTTTTCCGAAACCTCTAGGGCCAAACCTCTATATTGGTGGTTGCGGCGTGGAGTATAGGCCAAAGTGAGTCGGGCCAAAAAGTGAACCTTGGGAAACCAAACGCCAACTTCATGCATTAGTCCGGGAAAGCGGCTCCAGCCGACAAATAGGGTATGATACTCCTTTCGGTTATCCGCGTTACCAAACCCAAACTTAGGGAGCTTGGCGCAAAGTTTATTTAGGAACTTGATTTTCATTACCTACACTAGAACATAATTGTTATGGAAAGTCAAGCCTCAATTTTCAAGCAAGGGTCTGGCGAAAAACAAGCCAAAACGTGCGGGTAAAACTCAACCCAACTTCTAAATCTTTTTTTACAAAGCAATCTAAAAGCCTCGTTTTGGTTATTGGCTTTGATTTCTTCTATTGTATCGTCGTCTAGGAAGAAAGTAAAGGTCGTATTCAAGATATTATCTTGTATTTAAGGGTTAGTCAACCAAATTTGCGGGAGGATAAATTAGATTGTCCTTTATTTCTTTTTAGTAAGCGGCGCAGGCGGCTTTGATTGCTTGGACGAATCGCGTCCAAATCGCCTTATAGTAGGTTTGGTTGTTGAGAGTGAGTGTTACTGTCATATCCAAAAGACTAACCTATGATTGGGTAAGAAGTAAAGAACAATCCAAGACGAAAGAGAAACCGCCTTAAATCAATTTACTAAAAAAGTCGTCTATATTATCTTCTGTCTTTGGCGCGAGCGGGAGTCTAGCCCTTAAATTGGTAATTTTTCCTTGTTTCCAAATGTCGTTATCGCAATCCACTGCCATTGGATAATTTTGCTCTATCCAATCAAAAAATGAATTAACATATTTAAGTTCTGTCGCCAACCAATCGGAAAACTTTTGAGTATGCGTTGGACAAATAACCTTATTTGCCGCGTAGTCTGAACAAATTAAACATTGAAAACGAGGGTGAATTTGTTGCTTTGATTTTGTATTTTGTTTCTCTCGTTCTTTTTGTTCAAAAGATTTGTGTTTTTGTGAATAGAAATGCTTGAATCCCAACAATTTACAAGCGGCGCGGACCACTTTCTCGTTCTCTAAAACGTAAATTTTGTTATGTAATTGTATTTCATCCTTTAATTGGAATTGTTTAATTAGGATTTCTTTTTGATTAGATTTTAGATAACCCCATAACGCTCTTGTCCCTATTGCGCCACTTTTGTTGTTCTTTTTAGCTTTTAAGGCTTTTTCAGCTTGATGGTGCGCTTCGTGGCAAGCGTCACAAAGAGTTTCTAATTCATAAAGCCTTTCATAACCCCAATGTTTGTAAGTTTTATGATGAACTTGCCAACCCGGTTGTCCGCAACGCTTGCAACGATGATTATCTCTTTGTAAAACTTGTTCCCGAATATCTTTCCAAGTTGCAGAATTTAAGTATTCTCTATGAGCTAATTGATTTGGTGACATTTTTAATACTAAAGGAATAGTATTAGAATGTCAAGTTTATTAAAGGAAATCGTAACGGGGAGATTTGCACTCCCAACCTCTCGCTTATACTTACCACTCTAGTTTTCACTAGCCTTATGGTTGTGGTCTGGACTATACCTTTACCGTTGCTTTCGCTTTAGGTAGGCGATGGTAGTCTCTAGCAGTCTCCATGCGTAACATACGCTTCTGGATTTCTGTCGGGATTGGGTTGCTTCGCTTAACGCGAAATAGGCCGTTCCCCGATATACGCCTTACTATTATATCGTTTCCAATATAACGCCCCATTCGAGGCAAGTGCTCTAAACTAAGTTGAGCTACGTTACGGAAATTTTTGTTTTAAGTCTTTCGATACCACCAACTTACCTTTATTCTTCTAATCTGTCAAGGCCAAAGGGCCAAAGGCCGTGTCTTCGCCAAAAGAACACCAGCATAGAGTTAAATAACCCCATCATTCCACAAACCCAAAAAGATTGCGCCGTCCACTTCAATTAGGCTCATACCTTGAAGTTTAGGATATTTATGGTCATTCAAAATTGATAGTCGTTTGATTTGCTTTGCATCCTTTAAAAAATAAGAATAATCACCGTCACTAAATCTATAGGTGTTCAAGTCAAAACAAGCGTTATCCTTATTAAACTTAAAATCTTTAAAACAAGCCACCAATTCAATCTTCTTCTTTTGAGTGGCGAGTGGCGCGGCTAAATCAATGATTTCGGTGGACATATTTTTGTTCGCTAATTGTTTAAGTTGTTTCTAGCTTAGGGTGAAAACGTCAAGGATTATTTTCGCTAATTAAATTAAAACAACTAATTCTCAATCTTGAGAAACTTCACCGCTAATTCTAATTCGTAGATTGTATTTGCTACTTTAGTTCCGACATAGGTAGGCATTTGAACATTCTTGAATTTATCTAATTGGCGCAAAATGTCCTCTAGTTTGGATTGGATTTCTTGGTTGGTCATAATGTTTGGCGAAAGCAACTATTCAACCCATTTGCCAGTTGCTTTCAATAGGGCGTCGCAAAGTTCACTTGGGGGCACTCTAATACCCAAAGTCCAGTAATTAGACCCGGCCAAACATATCAATTGAGCAATCTTGAATAGAGTTTCCCCGTCTTGTTTTTGAATTAAAGGAATAATTGCGTCGTAACTCCCAAGATAGCGCGGCAAAGCTTCCAATTTACAATCGCAACCTTTTTCTAAATGACATTCCATGTCAGAAACATCGTAACCATCCAATTCAGCCAAGGCTCTGATTTTTTGTTTGTCTGTCATAATTGTTTTCGCTGATTAAAGACTAAAGGAAACAAACAAAAGAGTCAACCTAATTCGCGCTGATTTCTCTAATTTCCAAGTAATCCCCATAACCAGAGTAATGAAAGGGTTCATTTGGGCGCAAAACTCCAACGCCGGGCGAATATGAGTCAAGCCAATTTAGAGCGTAAGATTCAGCCTTTTCAAATTGATTAAATGACGAATTAACCCAAGATTTACTCACTTTAAAATTAAGGCAATCAGCGGGTTTATTGTTGTCCAAAACTTGATATTGTTTTTGCATATTGGAAGTCTAATCTAACAACCAACCAAATGTCAAGCCTAAGATTAGGAGGATAATTATGGGTATTTATCCCAAAGTCACGTCCTCGCAACCCAATTCGGCGCGAATTTTATCGCTCATCTCTTGATTTTCTCTTTCAACGCAGGCTTGGCAGTCATACCATTCGTCGCCTATAAAGTAACCTTTCAAGTCCATACATTCCATGCAAAGGATTTTCATATTTAAGAGATTATCTCCAAATTAAGACTTTCCTCATGGGATAATTGGCCGCAAAGTTTGTCAAAAACCTTGCTAACTTGGGCGCGAGTTTTGAACTTTTGAGCTTTATTTTTATCCGAAGTCCACTCATAACCACTTGAGACGACACCACTTAGGAAGTTATCTGAGACACGGATTACCCAAAATGAAGGTTTGTTTATTTTCATAATTAGAGATTAACCCAACCCTAACTAATTTAATTTAATAATTGAAGGTGAGTTAAACCCCCAAACAAATCCCCCGACAAAACACCCCCAAGCAATACTATCTTTTTGTAATCCCAAAGATATTCCAATTAAGAAAATCCCAAGTGTAATAATTATCACTCCTAGAAACCAGATTAGTAGATTTTTGTAATTGATTTTCATAGTTAAAGATTGCCCACAAATAACAGAGAAGTCAAGCATAATTACTACAAACGTCCGATGTCTCAATTACCTCTTGACCAAACCCAACTGATTTAATTACCGCCTTTACTTTCAGATTTTTACCATTCTTGAGAACAATGTAACTAAATCCAAGTAAATCAGCGGCAAATGGCGAGCGAATGCCGTCAACGATTGTAACAGGTTGAGGGTCGGGTAGATAAACAAATTGTGTGTTTTTCATATTTAAGAGATTACTCTATAAACAACAGAGAAGTCAACCCTCAATTTTAGGTAAAATCCCCGCGTTCCGCGCCTTGGCTAGTAAAAGACCATCATTTACAAACTCCGCGTCTTTGGTCATGCGGACCAAGACTTCATTTAATTCAGAAATTTCCTCAAAAGACAATTGTTTTTCGTCCATTATACTAAAGTTAATGTCAAAATAACCCTTAATTCTACGAAAATCAAACCAATTTACTTTGTTTTTAACTTTCATATTTAAGATATCCAATATATTGATTGAAGATAGTAAGAAAGTCAACTAGAAACCGCCGCGAATTCTTCTTTATTTAATTGCCAATTAGCAGCGAAATCTTGCGCTTCTTTGGTTTCCAAGGGATTAGTTGTGGGATACTTTTTAAGTAATCTCTTTTCCTCCAACGCCCAACCCTCCTTGGCTAGAGATAATTTAATTTGAGATTCGGGACTAATTTCCTTGATTATTTGTTTAATAGATTTCTTTTTACCTAATTTAACTGGTGGCGGGCCATCGTAACCGTTAGATTTATCTTCATTATATTTTCCCCATTCCAAGGCAAGTTTAGGATTACCTCTTGGTTTAGATTTCCAATGATTAAGAGACAGTAATTCTTTCTTGATTAGCGCGGCCACCCTATTGCGAGTCCAAAAATTCTTATTGTTGAAATTAGATTGATTTTCCCGAAACCAAGTCTCTATTTGAGTCAAAAAGTCTATTTCTTTCATAAGTATAATCAAAATTACACTTACTTTGAGAATCTGTCAAGCTATTTCTCAAATTTGTGAGATAGCCACGCTAATTCACACCCCATCAGGGAAAATTTTCCTCTCTATCTCCCTTAATCTTCTATTTAGTTCTTCATTTTCCTCTACTAAATCAAACAAAATACTATACAACAAATCATTTTGATTCAATCCCCCATCATCCAAGAGGTTCAATCTTTCAATTAAAGTGAGGTTTTTAAGATTTTTTTTACTCATATAACTGTATGATATACAAGAAGTTATGAAAAGTCAAGAGATTAAATACATACTAGGGATTGTGGTGTTAGATGAAATTATGAATGAAAGATACAATTAGTGGGGCAAAGTGGGGGAGAATGGGATATTTTAGGGAAATAACAATCAAAGACTACCATTTTACTCAAACTAACTATTTAACATCTTAATAATTATCCTAAATCATATCTATTTGTTTATTCGTTTATTGTATTCTTACCTATGGTTATCTTTGTTAGTATGTCTATCTTATTTATTCTCCAATCTTAAATTATTGAGTTAATTATTCCCCAAACAATCTCTTTCTTTATGGTAGAACAATCCAACAATAAATTAGCCTCATCTTTGGTTATTTCTTTCCATAGTTCCTTGTATAGGTATTTAGCTACGTCTTTGGAAGTATAATTGGCCGCGCGTTTGGTTGCGCCGCTCTTGTCTACGATAAACAAATCAAATTCAGAATCCGCTCTAACATAGGCCGCGCCTATAAAACCATCCACATGAACATAGTATTTAGGATACATAAACCCTTAAATTACAAGTATTTGCATCAAAAGTCAACCTTTAATCTGTAATTGTTTTCGCCGCAAAACCTGATTATATCCTCTAGGCAATTAAAGCGTCCAATTAAGTTTTTATTGCTATCTTCTAACCAATAATAGCCTCCATTTGAGATTGGCGCGGAGGTTTTTCGGGCAAAAAGCATTTCTCGCTTGGTTTTAGGCATAAGTTATTGCAAATTAAGGACTTGCGCCGAAAGTTGTGCGCCCCGTGCCTTAATCGCTCTTTGGGCCGCGCCCGGCGACCTTGGGCCGCTTGCTGATACGACCATGCGTCTTAACGCTTACCGTGACTGTATAGTTGCCCTTGGTTGACTGGACGGTAAAAGACGTGTCTTGCTTGGCGATCTTGGCAAGGCGGCGACGATTAAGTGTGTTTTTATTAGCCATTTTTATTTCCGTTTAGTTGTCTGTCTTGACTTAAATCTTGGTGTTTTTATCCCCAAATGTCAACCTCTATTATGGTTTCCCCAATAGAAACTTGTTTGTAAGGGCGCGAAAGGCTGAAATTAAGGGTTTGGTAGTTAAACTATCTTAAAATTAGCTGCAATTTTACCTTTTGGGATACTTGTAGTTTTTCTTGGGATAGTTTTTAATACTCCAGAGACAAACTCCAAAGTAAGTAATTCCTGTTACCATTAGAATACCCCATAAGAAACTTTGGTTCATAGATAGTTTTTATTGAATTAAACAGTAATTCCATTCTCGTTATAGTAATCTAGCATTTCACGATTAACCGAAAAGCTACCATCAATGTAATCACTTTCCTTTGGCAACGGCTCATCTTCGGCTTTGGTTATCGCATTTTTTAAGGAGTCGGCTTCGACTTCCATAACGCCGCAAACCGTCCAAGTGCAAGGGATTCTGTATGTCATAGGTTTAGAGTAATGATAATTAACAGAAAAGTCAACTAAATTCGATCTCTTCTTTCAAACACTCTTCAATATAAGTAGTGTGTCTTTGGCATTCATCGGTAAAAATCCGAATGACAAATCAATTTCAAACTCTTTTTGTCTTCTACCATAATTCGCGCATATTCAAGAGGCTCAGACATTTCGTTTAGAACGGCGTAAGAGTCGGTTAGGATATACTTTGCGCGTTCTTTGGCCTCTTTAACAGAATCAAATTCTTGCCAAACTTATCGCATTGATACAAAACCTCTCCCTTACGAAAAGCAATCTTATGAGAATAAGAAGGATTGGGCCAAGCAAATAAATCCTTAGTTAAAACTTTAATGGCAATATATTTATCGGTGTTAATGTCCCTAAATTCGTCGCAGAAATAAGGATAAGAACAAGCGTGAAACTTACCAATTCCACATTCTTGATTTTTTGGACTCCAATTACAATGACTCACGATTGAGCCAACCACCCAAAGAGTTTCGTTTTCGGTGTTTTCTTGGGTTTTCCAATCACTAGAAACTCGCTTATAGAGAATAACCGCCTTAGAAACTACTTCGACGCCCTCTAATTCGAGCCAACTAGAAACCTTACCGTCTTTTTGAAGTCCTTTAATAATTGTAGCTTTACGAGACTTTTTAATGGCTTTTGCTACGGAATTCAAAAGAAAAGCGACAGATAACCCAAACAAAAGAATAGCGTTCTCTGAATAAGTATGAACCGAAACATTCCCCCGCGCGGTAACTTGGCTATTCTCCCGCGCGGTAACTTGGCTATTCTCC